>Ga0082335_1000170_pt1 | contig 175282 bp, 135 predicted proteins | sample Subgrocontami58m_FD_72375 | JGI IMG/M metagenome (GOLD analysis project Ga0082335, IMG submission 72375) | Subsurface groundwater microbial communities from S. Glens Falls, New York, USA - GMW37 contaminated, 5.8 m (SPADES assembly) (version 2) ... | reverse complement strand
AGACGGATCGACATGAGATCGGGAAGACTCCAGGGCATGGTCACCTCCTGCCATGCCTATGGCGGATCCAACCTCACCTATCAACCCGGTCTAATCCTCACCTATCAACCCGGTCTGTACCATCGCTAGAGCCGATCCGCTTACTTCCGTCCTCCGTCCTCCGTCTTCCGTCCGCCGTTCACCATCACTTTCCGAGCGCCTTCTTGAGCCCCGCATCCCCTCCAACGATGGGCAACGACAGCATCGTCCGCGACAGATCCACCGTCAGCTGTGTACCGGGCTGCGGCCAGAGTGTGAAACTGCGATCGCTGCTCATGATCAGCAGGCCGAGCTTCTTGCCCGGCGCGATCATCCGGTCGCCGGGCTGCAGGTCGAACGTGAGGTCGAAGAACCTGCCGGGCTCGAGCGGCTCGCCGGGGCGCTTGCTGTTGTAGTTGCCGCCCTTAGTGAGCGACTTGTGGTTCTGCGGGTCGGCCCAGCCGCGCGACTGCACGCCGACCAGTCCGTCGCTGCCGATCTTCGAACTGTCGAACGGCAGCGTCACGAGCCAGACACTCAGGTTCGCCGCCGGTTTGCTCGACGCGAGGCGAATCGTCACGCGCGGTGTGCCGCTCCAGTGCAGCGTGTCGGTGAGCACCGGCGTGGCGTAGAGCAGGCGGTGCGGCGACGAATCGGCGCTCGACAGAGCGGCACCGCTGAAGCTTACGTTGTCGGTGAGCGTCTCCGTCCCCTTGGACTTTGTTGCGCCGAGTGCGCCCACGCGATTGCCGCTCGCGGCGGGGTAGAGCGTGACGGACGTGGCGTCGGGATTCGGGAAGTCGGCGTAGGCCGTGGGGACGCCGCCGCGCGCGGGCTGTCCTTCGCGCACCACGTAGAGGCGCGGGTCCTTGTCCACGCCATTGTCCACGCCATACAGGTAGTGCGAGAACCACTTGTTGCGCAGTTCCGGCGTCGGCGGTCCGCCGTGTCCGCCCTGGTGCAGGTAGAGCGCGGCCGGCGTCCCCTGCTTCTTCAGCGCTTCGTAGATGCGAATGGAATGCTCGGGGACGACGTTCCAGTCATTCTCGCCGTGCGCGAGCAGCGTGGCGGCCTTCACTCCCCTCACCTTGTTGAGCAGATCACGCTCGGCCCAGAAATCGTTGTAGTCGCCGTGCTGCCGATCCCGTCCGGCCACGTACAGCCCGTCGCGGATGGTCTGGTTGCACGTGGCGCGCAGCGCGGTGTCGCCGCTGAAGATGAAATCGTAGAGAAAGTCGATGTCTTCGCCCAGCCAGTCGCCCGGATGCCGCACCAAGCCGTTGCTGCGATAGTAGTGGTAGTAGCTCGTATTGGGCGCGATCGGGATGATCGCTTCGAGGCCGTCCACGCCGGTGGTGGCCGCGGCGAGCGGAATGGTGCCGTTGTAGCTGGTGCCGGTCATTCCGACCTTGCCCGTGGTCCACGTCGCCTGCACTTCGTCGGTGCCATCGCGCGTGGCGAAGCCCTTGGCGCGGCCGTTGAGCCAGTCAATGACCGCCTTGGGCGCGTACTCCTCGGGCATGCCGCCCACCGTGGGGCAACCCTGCGAGAGGCCGGTGCCCGGTGCCTCGCTGTGCACCACCGCGAAACCACGCGGCACCCATTCGTTCACCTGGGCGTTAGAGATGCTCGTGCGATCAGGCTTGAATGCCACCGGCGGCTGCGACGTGCGCGGCGGCGGTGGCGCACCGACTTCCTGCTTCACGTCCCACAGGTATTTGCGATCGCCCGAGGTGCCGGCGAAGTAGGGCGAGCTTTCGTAGACCACCGCGACCTTGAGTCCCTCGGTGTCGGTCTGCCGCGGGCGTGTGACGTCCACGTGCATGCGGTCTTTCCTGCCGTCACCATCGCTGTCGAACTCGGTCTCCACCCAGAGGCGTTCCTTGATCCAGAGCGCGGGATCGGCAAAACCGGGGACCACCTGTGCCTGGCCGTTGGTGAAGACCGGCACGCTCTTCTGCGCGGCGGCATCGAGTGCGCCCACGGCGAGGAGGAGGAGTACGGAGGAGTAACTACGGGACATACATGCTCCGGTGCGGGTGGATCTGGGATACGTATTTCTACGCGCGGGCTTCGGAAATCGCTATGAGGAGGGGGGACGAGGCTTTTCATCACGGAGACACGGAGGAGCACGGAGGGCCACGGAGAACTGCTACTGCTTGGAGGAACTGCGCACGCCACGCAAGGGTCTGCGCGGCGCGATGTCGTTACCCAAGAAGTTGTAGTCCTCCGTGGCCCTTTGTGCTCCTCTGTGTCTCTGTGATGAACACCCCGTTCCCCTTCACCTTGCCCGCGTGCAGAATTGGACATGCGCCCACTCCTGATTCTCGCCCTCGCCGCGCTCCCTGTCGCGGCGCAGCAGCCCCTGCGCCAGACGTCCGACGACGACTACACGCGCTACGAACTGCTCGCGTCGGGGTCGGCGAAGTTCCGCATCCTCTACGAAGTCACCGCCACCACGCCCGGCGCGACGGCCTACTTCAACGCCATCCGCCTGGGGAGCAAGGCGAGCGACGAGAGCGTGATTGACCGCGCGTCGGGGAAGCCGCTCGTCTTCGCCGAGGTGGGCGCCGCGGAGGCGCGCGCCGGTGGGATGCGCGTGAGCAACGAGGCCCAGCGCTACATCAAGGTGACGCTGGCGCGCCCCGTGCCACCCAATGGCGGCGAGCAGCGCGTGCTCATCCTCAAGACCTACGAGGACACGGCCTCATACTTCACGCGCGGCGACACGCTGGTCTTCACGCGCCCGCTCGGCATCAAGCGCAATGCCGTCGTGCTTCCCGCTGGATATGAGCTGGTGAGTTCGACGTTCCCGGCGCAGGTGCTGCAGGAGCCCGACGGCCGCGTGGGGATCTCGTTCTGGAACAGCACGCCCAGCGAAGCTGCCGTCACGATGAAGGCGGTGCGGCTCAAGTCGCCGTTCACCGCGGCGCCGCGGCGTGAGGGCGCCCTGGCGTCGCGCCTCAGCGAGCGCGCGCACCAGAATCGCGAGATCGTCTACTTCCTGCGCCAGCCCGAGACGCACGCCTTCGATCTCTATCACGACTATACCGAGTCGCGCCCCGGCGTCTCCACTTACGTGAACGTGGTGCGCGCCGGGAGCACGGTGAGCGAGCCGAGTGCGGTGAACCTCGATACCGGTGAGCCCGTGCCGTTCGAGGTGCTCAAGGGTGAGGCCATCACCAGAGCCGGGCTCGACGTGTCGAACGTGACGCCGCAGACCGAAGCCGTCGTCTTCCGGTTCCCGCCGGTACAGCCCGGCGCGTCGGTGCGATTGCGGATGTCGGAGACGTACACTGATTCGGTGCGCTACACGGTGAAGGACGGCGAACTGGTATGGGATCGCGCCTTTGGGCGGCCGTCGAACATCGTGGTGCTCCCCGCGGGCTGGGCGCTCACGAATTCCTCTGTTCCATGCACCGTTTCGACGCGCCCGGATGGACGGGTGCAATTGGACTTTGTGAACGGGCGGAATGATGAGACTGCGGTTTTGATCACTGCTCGGAGGCGGTGAGGACGGCGGAGAACGGCGGAGAACGGCAGTGAACGGCGGAGGACGGCGGAGGACGGCAGAGAACGGCGGAGAACGGCAGAGGACGGCAGAGGACGGCAGAGGACGGCAGAGGACGGCGGAGAACGGCGGAGGACGGCGGAGGACGGCAGAGGACGGCAGTCGGGGGCAATTCGGGGGAATTCGGCGCTTGCAGCAGGCAAATCGGGGCCTACGGCAACAGCGGGGGGCCCAATTGGTTAGATTACGGAAGCCCCCAAATACCAAGGACCAGATGATCAAGGGATTCGAGTTCGCAGCGGAAGGGCGCACCTACGTGTGCAGTGTCGAGGAGCGCAGAGGCGCGAGCGGAGAGTTCTGGTGGTGGTTCACGGTCACGGGCGACCAGTCGATGTACGCGCCGTTCGAGGCCGCGTCATCCGACACGCGCGCGTCGGTGCAGGAGCGCGTGCTCCAGTACTACAACAACCGCGTCTTCAAGCGCTCCCAGCCGACCCCGCGTGGCGGCCAGTGGGGTCGCCGGCCGCCGCAGGTGCAGGGTCCGGCACAGGCGCCTGCCATTCCCGAAGTACCCAAGGGCATCTGACCATCCAGCGATGGCGGCACACGTGCCGCCTCGCCCCGCATGAACTGAAGGGCGCCGCAATGCGGCGCCCTTCGTGTTGGCGCGTTCCCTCGAATTCGGGCGCCCCTGAAACCAGCCCTTCGGCACGGCCGTAGCGAAAGGCAGGACAAACCATCGTCCCGGGGACACTGTCCAAGAGACTGGTGCCCATTGGTTTGCCTGCGCCCTCGACCCAAGCCCTGATGCGGAACATCACGCTCGCCGTGCGGATGCTGCTGAAGACGCCGTTCGTTTCGGCCATCGCCATCCTGTCGCTGGCCCTCGGCATTGGGGCGAACGCGGCCATCTACTCGATGTTCGACCAGCTGCTGATGCACAAGCTCCCCGTCCCTGAGCCGACGCACCTGGTGAACCTCTCCGCCCCCGGCCCGATGCCGGGGTCCACGTCGTGCAACCAGGCGGGGAACTGCGACGTCATCTTCAGCTACCAGATGTTCCGCGACCTCGAGAAGGGGCAGAACTCCTTCACCGGCATCGCGGCGCACCGCGGCTTCAGCGTCTCGCTGGGCGTGCGCAACGAGCCCGTCACCGGCGACGGCGTGATGGTGAGCGGATCGTACTTCCCGGTGCTCGGCATCCAGCCGGCCAAGGGTCGCCTGCTGGGCCCCGACGACGACAAGGTGATCGGGGCGCACTTCGTCACCGTGCTTGCCTATTCATTCTGGGATGACGCGTTCGGCAAGGACCCGAACATCGTCGGCCAGTCCATGGTGATCAACGGCAAGTCGTTCACCATCGTCGGCGTCACGCCCAGGGGGTTTGACGGCACCACAGTGGGCAGCAAGCCCAAGGTGTACGTGCCCATCACGATGCGCGGCGAGGTGCAGCGCTTCTCGCGCTGGGAAGATCGCCAGGCCTATTGGATCTACCTGTTCGCCCGGCTCAAGCCGGGCGTGAGCATAGAAGCCGCGCGCGCGGCCATCAACACGGTCTACTCGCCCATCATCACCGACGTCGAGGCCCCGCTCCAGAAGGGGATGAGCGACAAGACGATGGCGAGCTTCAAGAACAAGAAGGTGCTGCTCGACGCCGGCGCGCGCGGACAGAGCTCGATTCATCGTGAGGCGAAGACGCCGATTCTGCTGCTCTTCTCGGTGACGGCCATCGTGCTGCTCATCGCCTGCGCCAACATCGCCAACCTCCTGCTCGCCCGCGGCGCGGGACGCGCCACCGAGATGGGCGTACGGCTCGCCCTCGGCGCCACACGGCGCCACCTCGTGACGCAGCTGCTCACCGAGAGCGTGCTGCTCGCGCTCGTTGGCGGCATCGCCTCGCTGTTCGTGGCGCAGTGGACGCTCAGTCTCATCATGAGCATCATGCCGCCCGAGGCCGCCGAGACGATGACGTTCGGCATCAGCCCGGCTGTCATCGCCTTTTCGGGGCTGCTCAGCGTCGCCACGGGCATTGCCTTTGGGCTCTTCCCGGCGCTGCACAGCACGCGCTCCGACCTCATCAGTGCCATTCGCGCCGGTGCCGGCCAGTTGACGGGCGGGCGAGCCGCGGCGCGGTTCCGCGCGTCGCTGGTGACGGTGCAAATCTCGCTCTCCATGGGCCTGCTCATCATGAGTGCGCTCTTCCTGAAGTCGTTGATGAACGTGAGCCGGGTAAACCTGGGCGTCACGGTGGACGGTATTTCGACGCTCCTCATTGTGCCGCGACGCGCCGGCTATGACAGCGCACGCACCGCCGTGCTGCTCACCCAGGTGGAGCGCGAGCTCAAGGCACTCCCCGGCGTCTCGCACGTGACGGGTGGCATGGTGCCGCTGATGAGCGGCGACAACTGGGGCAACTCGGTGCGGGTGCAGGGCTACGACTGCGGTCCCGACGTGGACTGCGGGTCGCGCTTCAATGAGATCGGCACCGACTACTTCAAGACGTTCGGCGTGGCATTGCGCGCTGGGCGCGAGTTCACCGAGGCCGACCAGTTGGGCGCACAGCGGGTGGCCATCGTCAACGAAGCCTTTGCCAAGAAGTTCAACCTCGGCAATGACGTGGTGGGCAAGTTCATGGGCGAGGGTGGTCCTCCCGTGCCGGGAGGCGGCGGCGCGAACGACTCGCTGAACGTGCAGATCGTCGGCCTCGTGCCGAACATCAAGTACAGCCAGGTGAAGGACTCGGTGCCGCCGGTCTACTACCGGCCGTGGCGCCAGGATGCGAACATCGGGGCCATGTACTTCTACGTGCGGTCGGCGGTGGCGCCGGAGCAGATGCTCGGCACGCTGCGCACGGTCATCAAGCGCATCGATCCCAACCTGCCGGTGGAAGAACTGAAGACGATGCAGCAGCAGGTGAAGGAGAACGTCTTCCTCGACCGCATGATCTCCACGCTGTCGAGCGCGTTTGCCCTGCTCGCCACGGTGCTGGCCGGTGTGGGCCTGTACGGCGTGCTGTCGTACTCGGTGGCACAGCGCACCCGGGAGATCGGCGTGCGCATGGCACTGGGCGCCGACGGCGCCAACGTGCGCGTGCTGGTGCTGCGCCAGGTGGGATGGATGGTGCTCATCGGCGGTGCCATCGGCATTGGCTTCGCGCTGGGCGCCGGGCGCGCGGCGCGGTCGCTGCTGTTCGAGCTGCAGGGGCACGACCCGCTGTCGTTCGCCATCGCCGTGGTCCTGCTGGCCGCCATCGCGCTCGGCGCCGGGTGGATTCCGGCCCGTCGTGCCGCGATGACCGACCCCATGCACGCGCTAAGGTACGATTGAAGAAGTACTGTTGTCTCTCTGTTGTTTGTCTGTTTTCTCTCTGTTGTCTATCTCATGGATATTGTCAGAACTCCGCAGAAAAAGACAAAACGCAACCTGCTGATCGGTGCCGGCGCTTTTGCGCTGGTCCTCATCACCGTCTGGACGCTCAACCTCGACCCGGCCTCGCAGTCCATCGAGCGTTCGGCGGTGCTCATTGACAGCGTCCGCCGCGGCGACGTCGTGCGCGAAGTGCGCGGTCCTGGTACGCTGGTGCCGGAGCACATCCGGTTCATCACGGCGCAGGCGAGCGCGCGCGTGGAGCGGCTGGCCAGCGAGAGCGGCCGCCGAGTGAACGCGGGCGACGTGCTGCTCGAACTGAGCAACCCCGACCTGCAGATCCAGACCATGCAGGCCGAGCAGCAGGTGCGGCAGGCACAGATCGAGCTGCTGAACCTCAAGACGTCGCTGCGCAGCCAGTTGCTCACGCAGCAGGGCGTGGTGGCGAGCACACGCACGCAGTTCGTGAATGCGTCGCAGGAAGCGATGGCCGCCGACTCGCTGGCCACGCTCAAGCTGCTCTCCGGATTCGAGCTCGCCAACAAGAAGGCGGCCGCCGAGGAGTACACCACGCGCCTGCGCGTGGAGCGCGAGCGGCTGACGCTGATGGAGCAGGCCATTGATTCGCAGATCGCGACGCAACAGAGCCAGGTGGTGCAGCTGCGCGCCATCGCCGACAATCAGCAGGCGCGCCTGCGGTCGCTGAGCGTGCGCGCGCCGGACGCCGGCGTGCTGCAGGATCTCACGCTGCAGCTGGGCCAGTGGGTGCCCGAGGGGACGACGCTGGCCAAGGTGGTGCAGCCCGGCAAGCTCAAGGCCGTGCTGCGCATTCCCGAGAGCCAGGCCAAGGACGTGGTGCTGGGGCAGAAAGCGAGCATTGACACGCGCAACGGCCTTGTCGCCGGTCACGTGAGTCGCAAGGATCCATCGGCGCAGGGCGGCACGGTGACGGTGGACGTGGTACTCGACGGACCGCTGCCCAACGGCGCGGTCCCCGACCTCAGCGTGGACGGGACGATCGTGATCGAGAAGCTCACCAACGTGCTCTTCAGCGGTCGCCCGGCGTTCAGCTCCGGTTCGGGCTCGGTATCGCTGTTCAAGCTGGTGGATGGTGGCGACGCCGCGGTGCGCGTGCCCGTGGAGCTGGGACGGAGCTCGGTGAACGTGATCGAGATACTGAGGGGACTCGAGGTTGGCGATCAGATCATTGTGTCTGACATGTCTCAGTACGGCAACGTCGCCAAGGTCAGGATCAAGTAAGAGAAACAACAGAGAGACAACAGAAAGACAACAGAGAAACAACAGTACTCACGGGAGCAGGGATGATCGACAACGGCGCATTGATTAGCCTCAGTGGCATCAAGAAGGTCTTCTACACCGACGAAGTGGAAACCCACGCGTTGTCGGACGTGGATTTGCACGTGGCGAAGGGGGAGTACGTCGCCATCAGCGGGCCGTCGGGGTGCGGCAAGACGACGCTGCTGTCGATCCTTGGTCTGCTCGACACGCCGAGTGGGGGCGAGTACCTGCTGGCGGGCGAGCATGTGGCCGGCTTGAAGGCGGGTGATCGCGCGCGGGTGAGAAACCGCCAGATCGGGTTCATCTTCCAGGCGTTCAACCTCATCGGCGATTTGACGGTCGCCGAGAACATCGAGCTGCCGCTCACGTACCGTGACATGCCGGCGCTCGAGCGCCGTGACAGGGTAGCGAAGGCGCTGGAGCGGGTGGGGATGGTGCACCGCGCCAAGCACTTTCCGGCGCAACTGAGCGGCGGCCAGCAGCAGCGCGTGGCGGTGGCGCGCGCCGTGGCCGGCGACCCCGCCATCCTGCTCGCTGATGAGCCAACCGGCAACCTCGACTCCAAGAACGGCGAGGCGGTGATGGAGCTGCTCAGCGAGCTGCACCAGAACGGGGCAACCATCTGCATGGTGACGCACGACTCGCGCTACGCGCACTACGCCGACCGCGAGGTGCAGCTGTTCGACGGCAAGATGGTGGAGGCGGTGCCGGCGTAACAGGCACTGCCACCACGAAGCTCGAAGGGCGCGAAGGGGCGCGAAGGGAACGGACGGCCGTGTAAACCAATTCGACGGTCCCGGCATCAAACAGGAAGTACCGGTTGCACGCCCACTTCCTGTCCCCCAGGACCATGACCATTCCTCGCTCTGCGGTATCCGGCCGCCTTCGCGCCCTTGCGGCGATCGCGTGTTCGTCGTGCGCGCTGGCATTGCCGGCGCAGCAGCCTTCCGCCAGTGCCGAGAGCGCGAGCACGGCCGGATCGGCGTCGAGGCGCATGACCGCGAGTTTCGGTCACGCCATTCCAGTCCCGCTTGGGCGCGCTGAGGCGCGCACGGGGCCGGTTGCGATTGACGGCCGGCTCGACGACGCGGCATGGCGGGGCGTCGAGCCGCTCACGGGATTCACGCAGACCGATCCCGACGAAGGGCACCCGGCCACACAGCGCACCGAGGTGCGCTTCCTGTTCGACGACGATGCGCTCTACGTGGGCGCCCGCATGTTCGACGCCGAGGGAATCAAGGGCATACGCACCCAGCTCACGCGGCGCGATGCGCAATTCGACTCCGACTTCTTTTCCCTCGTCATTGACGGCTATCACGATCATCAGTCCCGCGCCTTCTTCACCGTGAACCCGAGTGGGAGCCGCCAGGACCAGATCGGCACCGGCAACAGCTGCTGCGACAGCGGATGGGACCCGATCTGGGAAACGGCCGCGACCATCGACAGCGCCGGGTGGAGCGCCGAGATGCGCATCCCGCTCAGCCAGCTGCGCTTCTCGCGCGACTCGATGCAGACGTGGGGACTGCAGATGTGGCGCTTCATCCAGCGCCGGCAGGAGTACACCTCATGGAGCTTCTGGAAGAAGACCGAGGTGGGTGGCGCGGCGCGCTTCGGCCACCTCGAGGGCGTGCGGATCGCCACGCAGCCGCGGCATCTCGAGGTGCTGCCGTACACCGTCGCGCGGGCCACGGCCGTGCGCGCCACGCCCGGCGATCCGTTCAACGATGGCCATACGCAGGACGTCCGGGCCGGTGTGGATCTCAAGTACCTGCTCACACCCAATCTCACGCTCGACGCCACGTTTCGGCCCGACTTCGGCCAGGTGGAAGTGGATCCCGCGCAGGTCAACCTGAGCGCGTTCGAGACGTTCTACGAGGAGAAGCGTCCGTTCTTCATCGAGGGCGCCGGCGTGTTTCGTTTCGGCGGCACGCGCTGCATGTTCTGCAGCAATTTTTCCGGCGTCGAGTCCTTCTACTCGCGCCGCATCGGGCGCGCGCCGAGCGGGGCAAGTCTCGCGTACGCGCAGGGTCCGTACGCCGACCTGCCCGACGCCTCCACGATCCTCGGCGCGGCCAAGATCACCGGACGCACCGGCAACGGGTGGACGGTGGGGCTGCTGAACGCCACCACGCGCCAGGAGCAGGCGCGCGTGCAGCGCGAGGACGGGTCGCGCACCGACGTGACGGTGGAGCCGCTCACGAACTTCCTCGTGGGACGGCTCAAGCGCGACTTCCAGCGGGGCAATCTCGTGACCGGGGTGTATGCGTCGTCGGTGACGCGCCGGATGACGGATGAGTTCCGGCCGATGCTCAACAGCCACTCCGAGATGTTCGGCTGGGACCTCGAGTCGTACTGGAAGAACCGCGCGTACTCGCTGCGGGCGTCGGTGATGGCGTCCAACGTGAGCGGCGACGCGCGGGTGATCACGGCGCGGCAGAAGTCGAGCGCGCGCTACTACCAGCGTCCGGACGACCGTCGCACCGTGGACACGACGGCGACCTCCATGCAGGGCGCCGGCGCGTTCGTTCGCGTGGGCAAGGACGGCGGCGCCTGGAACTGGGAGCTCCTGGGGAACACGCGCACCCCGGGCTATGAGGTGAACGACATCGCCTTCCAGAGCCGTGCCGACTTTGCGTGGTTCAACGGCAACGTCGCGCGCTTCTTCAGCAAGCCCACCAAGTGGTATCGCACGCTGTCGCTGATCGCCGGTGGGCAGTACCAGCGCAACTACCAGGGGCTCGAGGTGACCGGGCGCGACGTGCATGCCGGGGTGTTCGGCAACACGCTGTCGGGCGGCTTCTTCAACAGCTTCGTGATCCTGCGCCCGACGCTGATCGACGAGCGCCTGCTGCGCGGCGGTCCGTCGGTCTACGTACCCGGTGGCGGATACCTCAACGTCAACTACAGCACCAGCACCACGCGCCGCGTGAACGGCCAGATGCAGGGCAGCCACAGCTGGAACACCGAGCGCGGTTTCGGCAATCAGTTCAACGTCACGGTGCGCTACCGGCCGACGTCATTCATTTCCGTGTCGGCGGGCCCCTCGTACAACGTGACGCGCGCCGTGCGGCAGTATGTGCAGGCGGTGGGTGACCCCACGGCGACCGCGTTCAACGGCACGCGTTACGTGCTGTCGGGGCTCAACCAGAACACGCTGGGCATGGACACGCGCCTGAGCGTCACGTTCTCGCCGCGCATGACCTTTGAGCTGTACGCACAGCCGTTCTTTGCCACGGGCAAGTACTACGGCTTCAAGGAATACACGGCGCCGCGTTCGCGCGACGTTGTCGTCTACGGCCGCGAGGCGGGGACGATCGCCGAGAACCGGAACGCCGAGGGGCGGGTGACGTCGTACACCGTGGATCCCGACGGCGCGGGGGCGGCCGTTCCGTTCAGCATTGCCAATCCCGATTTCAGCTTCCGGTCGCTGCGGGGCAATGCCGTCTTCCGGTGGGAGTACCGACCCGGCTCGACGCTGTTCTTTGTCTGGACGCAGTCGCGGAGCAGCAGTGACTCGTCGGGCGAGTTCGACCTTGGGCACGATGCGCGCGCGCTCACGGCCGCGCGCCCCGACAACATCTTCCTGGTGAAAATGAACTGGTGGCTGGCGCGGTAGGTTGAATGCGGGGACGGCGGCAACGCCTGACGGTGGGACGACGCGTGCATACCTTTGAATTGGATGCCACCTGTCTCCTTCGGCGTTGACCGCCTGATCGCGAATTCTTCACTGCTCGGCGCCGCCGCGCGGGTTGGGCTCGTCACCAACGACGCCGCTCGGCTCGCATCGGACGCCGGGCACCTTGCGCGCGCGGCCCTGATCGCGGCCGGGGTGCCGGTGGTGCGGCTCTTCGGTCCCGAGCACGGGCTCACCGCCGCCGCTGATGACGGCGCCGCGGTGGCCGACGGCACTGACCCGCTCACGCGCCTGCCGGTCGTCTCGCTGTACGGCGAGCGCATGCGCCCGGACGCCGAGTCACTGCGCGACCTCGATGCGGTGCTCTTCGACATTCCCGACGTGGGTGCGCGGTTCTACACCTACACGTGGACGCTCTATCACCTGATGGCGGCGTGCGCACAGACGGGAACCCGCGTGGTCGTGCTCGACCGGCCGAATCCGCTGGGGGGCGACCTCCAGAACACCGAGGGACCCGTGCTCGACCTCGCCTGCCGGTCGTTCATCGGCGAGGACGCCATTCCGATCTCTCACCAACTCACGCTCGGCGAACTTGCCCGGCTCTGGCAACGCGATCACTTCCCGAACGTGCGGCTCGATGTCCTGGCGTGCGATGGTTGGACGCGCGGCATGCGTTGGCCTGATACTGGGCTGCCGTGGGTTCCGACATCACCGGCGATGCCATCATTTGAGAGCGCCCAGCTGTACGCGGGGACGTGCCTGTTCGAGGCTACCAATCTGAGTGTCGGGCGCGGCACTGATGCGCCATTCCAGCAGATTGGGGCGCCCTGGCTCGACGTGGTTGCGGTGCTCACCGACCTCGCTCGGCGGGTACCGAAGGGAGTGGAGTTCAGCGAGGTGGTGTTTGTGCCCGCCACCGGCCCCTACGCGGGCGAGGAATGCCACGGCATCTGCGTCACGGTCACGTGGCCCGGCGCCTTGCGCCCGGTGGCACTGGGGTTGCTGCTCATGGCGGCGGTCGCCAGCACGCATCGCCTGCGATTTCAGTGGGCCCGATATCCCACCGCCGCCAACCCGAGTGGTGAGGGGCATTTCGAGCGGCTCATCGGGCGGCGCGACATCCGACGAGTGTTCGACAAGGCTCCACAGGACATCGACGCCGAGCAGGTCCGCGCGTGGACCGAAGTCGGGGACTGGGTGGAGCGGGTGGGGCCGGTCTTGGTGTACCCGGGGTGAAGGGGGACGGGGGACGAGGGACGGGGTTCTTCATCACAGAGACACGGAGGAGCGCGGAGGGCCACAGAGTACGACAACGGCAACTTCTTGGGGAACTGCGAGCGCCACGCTGATTTCAGCGTGGCGTGATGTCTTTAACCCTAGTTGTTGCAGTCCTCTGTGGCCCTCCGTGCTCCTCTGTGTCTCTGTGATGATCAGTTGTAGTTGTCGTTGCGGTTGCCGACCGAACCGCCGTGCAGCAGCAGTCGCCGCCTGCTATTTTCAGCACCCATGACCCTGCTGCAACTCATGCTCACGGTCGCGTTCGTGCTGTCGGGCGCGGCAGGGCTCATCTATGAGTCCATCTGGAGCCGCTACCTCGGGCTCTTCGTCGGTCACAGCGCGTACGCCCAGACCATCGTCCTCGTGATCTTTCTGGGCGGGATGTCGGCGGGCGCGGCCTGGGTGGCGCGCCGTTCGGCGACGCTCACGTCACCTTTGATGTGGTACGCGCGCGCCGAGGCCGCTTGCGGCGTCATCGGGCTCGTCTTTCATGGCGCGTTTGGCCTGGTGACTGCTTTCTGCTACGACACGCTCTTCCCGGCCCTCCCCGGCGGCGCGGTGCTTGTCGTGGTGAAGTGGGCCATCGCCGCCCTGCTCATCCTGCCGCAGTCGGTCCTGCTTGGCACCACGTTTCCGTTGATGAGCGCCGGCTTCCTGCGCGCCGTGTCACCCGACGGACACACGGGAAGCGGCAAGGTGCTGGCGAACCTCTATTTCGCCAACTCGTTCGGCGCGGCGGTGGGCGTGCTGATTGCGGGCTTCGTCCTCATCAGCGCCTTCGGCCTCCCCGGCACGCTGCAGTCCGCCGCCATCCTCAACATCGTCGTGGCCGCGATGGTCGTGGCGGCCGTGCAGTTTGCGCAGGAGGAAACTGACGCCCCGGTGGATCCCGCACCTGCCGCCGAGGCTGACGCGGCGCCGGTGCCTGCGCACGTCTGGCGCATCCTGCTGCTCGTCGCCGCCGGCACCGCCATCTCGTCGTTCATCTACGAGATCGCCTGGATCCGCATGCTCTCGCTCGTGCTCGGCAGCGCCACGCATTCGTTCGAGCTCATGCTCTCCGCGTTCATCCTCGGGTTGTCGCTTGGTGCGCTCTGGGTGCGGACGCGCGCCGACGGGTTCCGCGACCCGATGCGCGCGCTCGCCGTCACGCAGTGGATCATGGGCGCGCTCGCCATCGCCACAATGTCGGTGTACATGATGAGCTTCGACTGGATGGCGTCGCTGCTCGAGACGCTGGCCAAGACGGACGAGGGGTACCGCGCCTTTTCTTTCACGCGCTACGCCATCTGCCTGGCCGTGATGCTCCCGGCCACGTTCTGCGCGGGCATCACCCTGCCGCTCATCACGCGCATGCTGCTCAGCGCGGGCGCCGGCGAGCGTGCCATCGGCGCCGTGTACGGCATCAACACGCTCGGCAGCATCGTGGGGGCGGCGCTTGCGGCGCTCGTGCTCATGCCGCTCATCGGCCTCAAGGCGCTCCTCGTGAGCGGTGCAGTCATTGATATGGCGCTTGGCGTCTGGTTGATGTGGCTGGCGGGGGCAGGCTCGCGGGAGACGCGCAAGTTCGCCGTCGGACTTGCCGGTGCGACGGTCTTCGCAGTGCTGGGCGCCACGCTCAATGCGCCGTTCACCAGAGAGATCCTCACGAGCGGCGTGTATCGCTATGGCCGTGTAGAACACACCGGCCGCAACGTGGTGTTCTATCGCGATGGCCGCACCGCAACAGTCAGCGTGCGCAAGACGCCAGGCAAGCAGCAGTACGCGCTCTCCACCAACGGCAAGCCCGACGCGTCGCTGTCGGAAATCTGGTTTGACTCCACCGCCGTCGCCGAGCGCGTGATCACCGGCGATGAGAGCACGCAGCTGCTCCTGCCCATGGTGGTGCTGGCGCACGTGCCGCGCGCCGCGGAGGGAGCGGTGATCGGGCAGGGATCGGGCATGTCGTCGCACTTCCTGCTCGGCAGCCCGCACCTCAGGCGCCTCACGACCATTGATATCGAACCGGAGATGGTGCGCGGATCGCGCATCTTCTACCCGGTCAACCGGCGCGTCTTCGACGATCCGCGCTCGGAGTTCGTGTACGACGACGCACGGTCGGTCTTTGCGTCGGCACGCCGGCAGTACGACTTCATCCTGTCGGAACCGTCGAACCCGTGGGTCAGCGGAGTCAGCGGCCTCTTCACCGAGGAGTTCTATCGTCGCGCGCGGCAGTACCTCGCACCACACGGCATCTTCGGTCAGTGGCTGCACCTGTACGAGATCAACGACGACCTGGTGCTCAGCGTCGTGCGCGCCCTGCACCGGAGCTTTCCGTCGTATCGCATCTACCTCACCAACGACGTGGACATCCTCATCGTCGCGTCGGCCGACTCGGTGCTGCCCGAACCGGACTGGTCAGTGTTCGAGCACCCGAAGATCGCTGACGACCTGCGCCGGTTCCGCCGCATCACGCCGGAGGCGCTCGAGGGAACCGTCGTCGCGAGCAACCGGGCACTGGCGTCGATCGTGCTCGCCGGCGTTCTGGTGAACTCCGACTTTCACCCGGTCCTCGACCTCAGCGCCGAGCGCACGCGGTTCAAGAAGGACGCAGCGCGTGGTTTCATGGATGCCACCGGCGACCGGTTTGACCTGCTCGCCGCGCTTGATGAACGACGCATCGGCTTCGGCACGGAGACGCAGGAAGGGCTCGACCTGCCGCGGGTGCTGCTGCGCGCGCGGTCGGCACGCCTGCGCGCCGGCGAACCGTCGCCGGCCAGCGACACCGTGGACAGCGACCGCCTGTACCGCCTCGCGCTCAACCGGCAGTCGGTGCTGCGTGAGCTGCTCGCGGCACCGCGTGCACCGGTGGACTGGTTTACGTGGTTCCGGATGGCGGTCGAGGTGGAGAGCGATCATCATGCCGGGTTGACCGGGGTGGTGGACTCCGCGTTCTATGACGACGTTGAGCGGTACATGGTGCGCTGGCAGGCGCCCGAGGCGGCGCGTTCCGCGTGGCGCTTCATGCGCGCGGCTGGCACCTACGACTGGCCGGGCGTGGCCGCCGAGGTGACCCCACAGCTCAAGTCACGTGTGGCCGGACACACGTGGCTGCCGATGGAGATCCTGGGCAACGCCGGCGTGCTCGCCCTCGTGCGCACTGGCGACCGGGTGACGGCGCGCAAGATGTTCGATGCGCTCGAGCAGTACTCCGCGTTCGAGAAGGGGGATCTGCGGACCGAGATCCTGCGGACGCTCGTGGCGAAACGGAAGGCCGTGGTGCCGAAGTCATGAGGGACGGGGGTTTTCATCACAGGACACGGGGAACGGGGTTTTCATCACAGAGACACAGAGGAGCACAAAGGGCCACGGAGGACTGCAACAACTGGGGTAAACGACAGCGCGCCACGCACATTCTCGCATGGCGCGCTGTCGTTCCATTAAGAAGTGGCCGTACTTTGTGGCCCTCTGTGCTTCTCCGTGTCTCTGTGATGAAAAACCCCTTCACCCCTCCCTACGGCTTGACTGGCATCGGCTTGGGCGGCTTGTTCTTGAAGTCGCCGGCCTTGACCGCTGACATCTTGGCCGGGTTCACGTACTTCCTGATCGTCGCGTTCACCTGGTCCACCGTCAGCGTCGCGACGCGCTCCTCGAGCGCCTGGTCGTGGGCCATGGTGCGTTCCTGGAAGTTCTGCTGCGAGAGGCGCGTCACCAGCTCCGCGTCGCGCGCGCGCGCCTGCAGCCGCTGCTGCAGCCAGGCCTTCTTGGCATTCTCCAGCTCTTCGACCGTCACGCCCTCCTTCACCCAGCGGCCGATCTCCTCGCCAAAGGCGCTCTCGAGGCGGACGATGTTCTCCGGGTTGTAGATGGCCAGCACCTGCAGCACGGCGGCACTGTCGAGCGCCTGGGCGTTGAAGCCCGAGGCCACGCCGTAGCTGATGCCGTCCTTCTGCCGGATGCGCACTGCGAGGCGCGAGTTCAGGAAGCCGCCGCCCAGGATGTAATTGCCCACGACGAGCGAGGCGTATTCCGGCTGGTCGTCGCGCACCGGCAGGTTCAGCGCGCCGATGTAGAACGCGTTCGCCTTGTCCGGGGTCTCGATGGATTGGGTGACCGACGCCACGTCAAACGCCTTGCGCTTGAGGCGCGCAAACGGCTTGGGGCTCTTCCACGAGCCAAAGAGCTGCTGCACGACGGCGGTTACTGAATCGCGATCGAAATCACCGGCCATGGCCATGTCGCCGTACGACGCGCCGACGAGGTCGGCGTAGACCTTGCGCACGTCCTCGACCTTCACGGCCTTCAGGTCGGCGATTTGCTCGTCGATCGTCCCCACGTAGAGTGGATGGCTCTTCGGCCACGGGTTGACGATGCGCTGGATGGCGACGGATGCGACGAACTGCGGCTCCGACTTGTTCTGCTCGAGGCCGGCCAGCCCTTCGGTGCGCAGGAGCTCAAACTCCTTGGCGTCGAACGCGGGCTCACGCAGCACCTCGCCAATGAGTCGCAGCGTCGGGATCAGGTTGGGACGCGTCGTCTCCACGGTCACGAGGACGTTGTTGCCGGCGCCGCCGATGCTCACTCGCGCCTTCAGCTTGTCGAACTCGTCCTTGATCTGCTGGCGCGTCTTGGTCCTGGTCCCCTTGTCGAGCATGGAGCCCATTAGCGCCGCGGCCGTCGTCCGGCCCGACAGCGACTTCTCATCGCCGAATCGCAGGCCGATCACCGCATTCACCGTGTTGCCGCGCGTCTGCTTGGGGAGCAGCGCCAGCTTGAAGCCGTTGGACAGCGCGGTGCGCGTCGTCCGCTTCTCGACATTCGCCGCCGACGGATCAAACACCTCGCCCTCGGCGACCACGGCGCTTCCCTTGTAGTCCTTGGTGGCCGCCACGATCTCCGCGTCGCCCACCCAGGCCACGTCGGCGCGGTCGGGCTTGGCCGTCGGGATGAACTTGCCGATCGTGCGGTTGTCGGGCTTGAAGTACGCCTTGGCCACACGCTGCACGTCCTCGGGCGTCACCGCCTTGAGGCGGTCGCGATGGATGAACTGCATGCGCCAGTCGCCCATGGAGGCCCACTCGGAGAGCTCGAGGCCCACGCGTTCCGAGTTGTTCAGGGCCAGGTCAATCTGCTTGAGCAGCGTCGTCTTGGCGCGCTCCACTTCTTCCTTCGTCGGCGGGGCGGTCGTGACGCCGTCGAGGGTCGCCAGCAGGGCGCGCGACGCGCTGTCGAGCGACTGCGTCAGCCGCACGTTGGCGTACGCACCGAACAGGCCCGGCTCCTTGAGCTGCAGGCTCGTCGCCGCCACGTCGGCGGCGAGTTTCTTCTCCACCAGCGCCTTGTACAGGCGGCCGGACGGCTGGTCGCCGAGGATCTGCGTGAGCACCTCCACCGCGGCGTAGTCCTTGTGCGTGCCGGCGGGAATGTGGTAGGCGGCCACGACCGCCTGAATGTCACCGACGCGCCGCAGGGTCACGGAGCGCTCGCCGTCCTGTACGGGCTCGGCGGTGTACGTCGGGTAGATCATGTTGCCGCGATCGAGCGACCGCACGGGCTTACGAATCGCGCCGAACTTCTCGGCGATCAGGTTCAGCGTGCGGGTGACGTCGAACTTGCCAGCGACGACGAGGATGGCGTTGTCGGGCTGGTAGTAGCGCTGGTAGAACGCCTTGAGCCGCTCAATCGGCACGTTCTCGATGTCGGCGCGCGCGCCGATGGTGCTCTTGCCATAGTTGTGCCAGAGGTACGCCGTGGAGGCCGTGCGTTCGAAGAGAATGCTCAGCGGGTCGTTCTCGCCCATCTCGAACTCGTTGCGCACCACCGAAAACTCGCTCTCGAGGTCCTTCTTGGCGATGTACGAGTTCACCATCCGGTCGGCTTCGAGGTCGAGCGCCCACACCAGGTTGGAGTCGGTGGCCGGCACCGTCTCGAAGTAGTTCGTGCGGTCATACCACGTGGTGCCGTTCGGGCGCGCGCCGTGCTCCGTGAGCTCCTGCGGGATGTTCGCGTGCCGGGGCGTCCCCTTGAACACGAGATGTTCGAGGAGGTGGGCCATGCCCGTCTCCCCATAGCCTTCGTGCCGGGAGCCGACGAGGTAGGTGATGTTCACCGTGGTCGTCTGCTTGGACGCGTCGGGGAACAGGAGGACCTTGAGTCCGTTGTCGAGGTTGTATTCCGTGATGCCCTCGACGGTGGCCCCCTTCTTGATGCCGGCCGGCAGCTGCGCCAGCGCCAGGGCCGGCAGGAGAAGCGACAGGGCCAGGACCGACCGCGCAACACGGCGGGCGAGAATGCGGGTCATGCGTACCTCATCCATGTGTGGTGTGCTGCGATCGCGCGGCTGGATTGGGGGGCGCGCACGGGATGCTGCAATTGTGGCGAGTGCGTCCCCTCTACGGAAGCGGGGGTGAGAGGGTGTCACGTTTGTCCGTTCTTTCAACACAGAGACACGGAGGAGCACGGAGGGCCACGGAGGACTGCAACTTCTTGGGAGAACAGCGCTTGCCTCGCAGAATTCTGCGTCGCGCGCCGTCCTTACCCCCAGTCGTTGTAGTCCTCCGTGGCTCTCCGTGCCCCTCCGTGTCTCTGTGATGAAAAGAATCCTAAATCAGCTCAAGGCTGAGTCGTCGCCGCGACGGGCTTCTTCTTCGCCAATGACATACCGTCGTTCTTCACGTACAGGTCCAGCCAGGTGGTCCACCGCGCCCACTGGTCGAGCAGCGTTTCCCTGGTGACCGGGCCGTGATCCTCGTACGGGTACATATAGAGCGACGCCACCTTTCCGTTGGCGCGCAGCGCCTGCATCATGCGAATCGAACTGATGGGATCGGTGCCGACGTTCTGGTCCTCGATGGAGTGGTACATGAGCACGGCGCCCTGCAACTTGTCCACGTTCAGCATCGGCGACATCTCGAGGTAGGTGCGCTGGCCGCTCCACAGGTCGCGCCGCTCGCTCTGGAACCCGTTGGGCGTGAGCGTGCGGTTGTACATGCCGTCGCCGGCGATGCCCGCCTTGAAGAATGGCGTCTGCACCATCGCATTCAGCGTGCTGAACGCACCGTAGCTGTGCCCGCCAAGCCCGAGCTTGGTGCGGTCGATGAGCGCCTGCCGGTCGAGCTCATCAATGACGGCGTACAGGTTCATGCGCAGGTCGGACACGTAGTTGTCGTTCATCCGCCCTGTCTCACCGATGATGGGCGGGTTGAAGTTGGCCACCGCATACCCCTGCGACGCGAGGAACTCGATCGTCCGCGGGCCCGATGACGGGAACCGCTTCACGTTCTCGGTGCGCAGCGACCGGTCGTAGCCGCCCTGGTCGGTGTACTCGTACGGATAGAACCAGAACATCCCCGGCAGGCGCGTCCCGGCCATGTAGTTGGCCGGCAGGGTGACGTTCACCACGAACTTGATGCCATCAGCGCGCGTGACCACGATGCGCTTGCGCTGCAGCGCCGTGAACTCGGGCGCGGGATCCACGTTCTTCGTCAGCTGTGTGAGCGTGCCGGTCTTGAGGTCCTTGAGGTAGGCGTTCGGCACCTGCGTCGGCGATTCGCGCGTCACGATGGCGGCGTTGCCGTCATCATCGAGCAGCGCACCAAGTGATTCGGCGACGTCCGCGGCCCCCTCGAAGACGCGCGTCTTCTTGCCGGTGGCAATCTCCACCTTGTCGAGGAAGTCCTTCGGCGGAGTGGCCAGGTAGTCGCGCGAATACTGCGTCCCCTTCAGGAAGACCTCGCCTGCCGCGGTCACGACGGCCACTTCGCCGCCGTTGGTGCCGCGCTTGGTGAGCATCGAGCCGGGGTTCGTATAGAACGTGAGGGTATCGGCGCCGCCGCGTCCACCGCCGCCGGCAAAGCCGGTCGCGCGTCCGCCACCCGCAAAGGTTGGCGTCCAGCCGCGCAGGCGTACGATGCTCATCCGCTTGGTCGGCTCATTCAGCTTGACCGCGAAGATCTCGCCCATCCCCGCGTTGCTCGTCGCGACGAACAGCGTCTGCGCATCGTCCGTGAAGACCGCGCTCGCCATGGCCGCCGTATGCTGATAGATGACCTTGATGTCCTTGTCGCCGAACGGCGGCAGCCACTGCACCACCTTTTCCGGACGCGACGCCGCGGCCCCGGTGCCACCTGGCCGGCCAGCTCCAGCAGCGCCGCCGGCCGGCGGTCCACCCGCTGGGCGCGTGCTGTCGCCGCGCGCCGCGGAATCCTGCGCGATGTAGTAGAAGCCCTCGCCCTGCGGCATCCACGCCAAACCCTTCTTGCCGGCAGCGGCGCCGCGTCCGCCAAAACCGCCGGGGCCGCCCGTCGTGTCGCCGGCAAGGCGCAGCGCGCGCTTGGAGATCTCGGCGAGCTGCTTGCCAGTGGCATCCCACACCACGTCGCGGCTGCCGAAACTCGAGTACTGCGTCACGTATGAGAACGGCTTCTCCACCGTGGCCACGCGGAAGAACTTGCCGTCGGGCGAGACATCCACCGACGACAGCATCGTCGGCACTCCGACCTTTTGCACGGTTTTCTTGGCCACGTCAATCACGGCGAGCTGGCCCGTGATGAACCACTCGAACTGGTCGAACTCCCACGGCTCTTCCATGAGTGACGCATAGTTGCGCTCAGGCGCCTTGGCGCCGTCGGTCCAGAGGCGCACCTGCGGGCCGGTGGCGATGGCCGGCTTCTGCGGCATCGCAGCGCGCGGCTCCGGAACGAGCACGGCGACGATGTTCTTGCCGTCGGCCGTCCAGTCCACCGAGGTCACGAGCGTCGCGAGCAGCGGCGTCTTGGTGAGCTGCACCGACTTGCCCGTGGCGATGTCGGCGACGAACACGTGCGACGCCGTCTCGAAGTTGCCGACATACGCCACCTTCTTGCTGTCGGGCGACCAGACGGGCGACGTGATGGTCGCTCCCTTGGGCGCGTCAATCGTGGAGGTGCTGCCCGTGCGCGCATCGATCAGCTGCAGCGCAATGGCGCCGCGTGACGTGAGCGCGCGGGCGCGATTGGCCTTGGGGTCCACCTGCAGGCCGCCAAAATAGATATGGTGCTTGCCGTACGTCTGCACGCTCGGCAGGCCGTCGGTCTGCTCGCGCAGGAACCACTTCCGGTCCGGACTCGGTGTGTTGAGCGAGATCGTGAGATGGCGCGGCGCCGTCACCAGCTTGGCGATGTCGCCCGCTGGCGTGATGTACCCTTCCTTGGCGAGCGTCTCGCGCAGGGCGGTGATCTTGGCGTCGCCATCGCCTCCGGCCTGCTGGGCAAGCATCGGCGACACGACAAACAGGAGGAGCGCCGCGAGGCGTCCGGCACGGAACAGATAGGAGCGAGTGGGCACGGGAGTCTGGCGTTGAGGTCCGGAGCCTGATCCGGGTGAGACGTCGCTCCCCGGGATTACCTGCCAACTAATGAATACGCGTTTGGGGCTCGGTACGCTGGCGCTGCTGGCGTCGCCATCCTCGTACCAGCGGGCACCCGGCCCATGTACATGGGAACCGCATCTGGCGACGCTGCCCCTGCCCTTGCGGCAGCCCAGGTGAAGGCGTGAATTGCCTGCCATGATACGCCAGGCCTTTCTGCTATCCGTCTTCGCTGCCTCCGCGCTGTCCGCGCAGGAGTCATCCCCCGACACGGCCCTCGTCCGTCGAATACTGGCGGCGGAGGACCGGCGCGACACTACCGACCGCTCCCTGACCGAGGGCGTCGCGAGTCGTGATCCCCGAGTGGCCCAGCTCGCCCGCCGCGCGCTGGCCCGCATACGTGACCCGCGCTTCACCGCGCGCGATTCGATGGGTGCACTCCCTGCCCCGCCTGCCTATTCCGACCCGGCCTGGCGGCTGCGCTACCGGGCCCTCGCCACCCGCAATGCAGACTGCGGCGCCATGCGTGCTGCCCTGACCGACTCGTCCTGGCACGTGCGCCTGCGCGCTGCGGATCTCGCGGGGACGGCCTGTCGTGGTGACGCCGACTTCACGACCGCGATGCGGGTGTGGTTGGCGACCTCCGCCCGCTCGACACGCACTCGTGACGGCGCGGCGTGGCAGCCCGCAGCGCACGCACTGGTCGCACTGTCGCGCGCGGCACCCGAGATTGCCCGCTCCGAACTCCCCACCTTCGTGCGACACGACGCGCACTGGGTGCGCGTCTATGCCGCGCGTGCCGCTGCCGTACTGGCCGACACGCAGTCCCTGCGTGCTCTCGCCCGGGACCACAACGACAACGTGAAGGAAGCCGCCATCGACGCGCTGGCAAGGCTCAGCGCGCACACCGACGACTCGCTCTACATCGCCGCGTTGCAGGCCACGGGCTACCAGGCCGTGCGCAGTGCGGCACTCGCACTCAAGGGCGCCACGCCAACCCGCCCCATGCGGCATGCGTTCGTGACCGCCGCGCAGCGCCTGCGCGTTGACTCGAGCGAAACTTCACGCGACGCCCGCACCGAGGTGATGGCGCGCATCGCCGAGATGGCCGACGCCCAGATGGCGGCGCACATGGCCACGCTCGCCACGGACTTCGACTGCGTCGTTGCCGCAAAGGCCGCCGACATCGCGACCACGCTGGGCACGCCAACCACACCGGAGTGCCGGCCTGTCACGCGCGAACTCCCCGCTGCCGCGGTGCGCCTCGCGCTCGGCGCCGAGGTTCGCGTGCGTGTGGTGATGGCCGCGCGCAGCGGTGGCGGCTCGTTCGTGGTGCGCCTGCGCGGCGATGTCGCCCCCATCATGGCGGCACGCATCCTCGCGCTTGTGAAGTCGGGATACTACGACCGGCAGGCCTGGCACCGCGTGGAGCCGAACTTCGTCATTCAGGGGCCGAGTCCCGGCGACAACGAGTACGTCGGGCACCGGCGCTTCCTGCGCGACGAACTCGGCACCGTGCCGCACGTGCGCGGTACCGTGGGCATGAGCACGCGCGGCCACGACACGGGCGACGCGCAGTGGTTCGTGAATCTCAAGGACAACCTGAACCTCGGCCGTGACTACACCGTCTTCGGCGAGATCGTCGAGGGAATCGAGGTCGCCGACGGTGTGCTCGAGGGGGATGTCATCGAGCGGATCGAGGTGGTGTCGGGGCGCTGAGGAGGAGTGAAGGGGTTCTTCATCACAGAGACACGGAGGAGCACGGAGGGCCACGGAGGACTACAACTTCTTGGGTAATGACATCGCGCCACGCAGAGCATCGCGTGGCGCGCGTAGTTCCTCCAGGCAGTAGTGGTTGTCGTTCTTTGTGGCCCTCCGTGCTCCTCCGTGTCTCTGTGATGAAGAATCCCCCTCCCCTTCACTGCCGAGCCGCTGGCGGCCGCCGGATGATGCGCCCGGGCCGCGCTGACGTGAAGACGTTGTTGGCGATCACCGGTTCGCCGTTCACCAGCACCCACGGAATCCCCTCGGGGTAATGGTGCGGGTCGGTGAATGTCCCCACGTCGCGCACCTTTGACGCGTCGAAGATGGTGATGTCGGCCACGCATCCCTGGCGCAGGCAGCCGCGGTCGCGCAGGCCAAGCCGCGCCGCGGGCATGCCGGTCATCTTGTGAATGGCCTGCGGGAGCGTCAGCACGTGATCGTCGCGCACATACTTGCCGAGCACGCGCGGGAACGTGCCGTAGTTGCGCGGGTGCGGCACGCCGTCGCCCAGCGCGGTCAGGCGACCGTCGCTGGCGACCATCGTCATCGGGTGCGCCATGATGCGCCGCACGTCGGCTTCGTCAATGACGTGGTACACCATGCCCGCGCCCCCGTTAAGCACACCCTCGAGGATGAGGCCCACGCCATTCTCCGGCGTCGGCTTCAGGTTGCGGCGCGCCGCCCAGTCGGCCAGCGTCTTCCCCTGCAGCGACCGGTCCCACGTGACGATCGCGAACTGCACGCGGCTCAGGTCGCCGCCGCCACGGTCATTCAGGATGAGATCGATGATCCCGCGCGTGATGCTGTCCTTCAGCACGGGGTTCTCGAGCCGCTTGCGCAGCGTCTCGCGCCCGCCGGACAGCGCCCAGGGTGGCACGAGCACGTCGAGGCCGGTGAACGACGCGGTGAACGGATACTGGTCGATCATCACGTCGGTGCCCGCCTTCCGCGCCGAGTCCACCATGGCGAGCGTCAGGGTGCTCTTGCCCCACGCCTGACGTCCGATCGCCTTGTGGTGCGTGAGGACCACTGGGATCCGGGCGCGCCGCCCGATTTCAAGCGCTTCGCCGACGCCATCGAGCAGACCAACGCCTTCCTCGCGCAGGTGTGAGGTGTAGATGCCGCCGCGTTTTGCCGCCTCCTCCGAGAGCGCGATCACTTCTTCCACGTTCGAGTAGTAGCCCGGCACGTAGCGCAGCCCGGTGCTGATGCCGAACGCGCCCTCACCCATCGCCTTCGCCACCATTTCGCGCATGCGCGCGAGCTCTTCGGCGGTCGGTGCGCGGTTCTCCGTCCCCATCACGGTGCGCCGGATGGTGTTGTGCCCGGTGAGGAACGCGACGTTCATGCCAAGCCCCGCGCGATCCGCCGAATCGAGGTATGTGCCAAACGGCCAGGGGCCGCCACCATCGGGGCCACCGAGCGCGAGCGTGACGCCCTGTCGTACGTGGCTTTCGGAGCCGGGGAGCTGCAGCAGCGGCTCGAGGTGCACGTGCAGGTCTATGAAGCCCGGCGTGACGGTGAGTCCGGCGGCGTCGATCACGCGCACGGCATCGGACGGGTTCAGCGGCGTCGGCGAGACGCGCACGATGCGCTTGCCGAGGATCGCCACGTCGGCCTTCACGCCAGGAGCGCCGGTGCCGTCGAGCACCGTGCCGTTGCGGATGATCACGTCGAACGGCGGGATGCTGGCCTTCTTCGGTTGCGGCAGCGCGCCGGTGCGCGCCGCGGTCACCTTGTCCACCAGCGCCCAGAACTGCGAGTGTTGCACGCCGGGGCTTCCCGCGCGCGGCTCGGTCTTGTGCGCGATGACGAGGTCGAGCTTCGGGATCACCGTGATGTACTGCCCCACCGCGCCGACGCCGGAATACGCGCCTTCGTACGCCCCCGTGTTCCAGTCGCCATCGAACGGCCACCACAGGTAGCCGTACCCGAGGCGTCCGCGTCGCACCGATGAGGGGTTCATCTGTGCCACCGGCGTGATGGCGCTCGTGCTCTTCTTCACCCAGTCAGCCGGCACAACCTGCCTGCCATTCCACGCGCCGTTGCGGAGCATCAGGTAGCCGATGCGCGCCATGTCGCGTGTGGAGAAGTACATGTGGTACGCGAGGTACTTCGACGCGGTGGTGTCACCCGACTTCCGTTGTAGGTCGCGCCGCCATTCCTGCATGCCGATGGGGCGCGCGATCTCTGCCTCGACAGCATCGTAGATGTTGCGTCCGGTCTGCATCTCGAAGATGTGCCCGACGGCGTTGAAGTCCCAGTTGCTGTACAGCTGATACGTGCCGTGCTTCTGCGATCCGCGCGGCGGGGCATCGGCCAGGTTGTCACCGGCGTTCGATGCGGGATGGTAGACGCCCGAGCGCGCCGAGAGCAGATCCTGCACCGTCGCGTCCTTCTCATTCGGCAGCAACCCGCCGATGTCGTCCACGCCGAGCTGCGCGAGCGTCTTCGATGTATCCACCTTGCCGCGCGCGATCTCGATGCCGTACAGCATGGAGAGCACGCTCTTTCGCACCGAGGCGAGGTAACTCTGCTTGGTGAGGTCGCCGTACTCGAACACGACGCGGCCGCCTTCGACGACCATCATTCCCGTCGTCGCCATGCGGGAGAGCGTGGCGCGCACGCTGTCGAGACCTTGGCGCGACCAGCCGAGTGCGGTGGGATCACTCACGCGTTCCCATTCGGCGCCGGGATAGACGGGAGCCGCGGCGGTTGGTGCGGCCTGCGGCGACGGCGCGGTGGATGAGCAGGCCGCGAGAGCGGCGATGAGGACGAGCGTGATGACAGGGCGCATCGGGGCGGGGGTGGGAGTCACCACCAACTTACAATGACCACGCGCCGAGCGCCGCAAGCGCGTGGTTACCGGCGCGCGAACAATCCGGTGAGCTCGTCCAGCGCGAGCGGCCGCACTTCCTCGATAAGCCTGGCGGCATGCGCTGCGCGTCCGAGCACGTCGGCCGGCGTGACGCCGGCGGCACGTAGTTCGCGCACGCCCGAATCACCGGCCGACTTGCTCAGCTTGGCCCCGCCCGCATGCCGCACCAGTGGATGGTGCATGAAGTGCAGCGGCCGCTTGCGCCCCAGCAGGCGCGCCAGCGCGCGCTGGCGTCCGGTGGACTCGAGTAGGTCCTCGCCGCGTATGACGACGTCGATCTTCTGGTCGAGATCATCCACCGTCACGGCAAACTGATAGGTCCACTGCCCCAGCCTGTCGCGCACCAGCACATCGCCACACTGCTCGGCGGGCACCTGCTCCTGCAGGCCGCGCAGCAGGTCGAAGAACCGCTCGCGTTCGGGACCGAGGCGCACGCGCCGCTGCATGGATGCCTCGGGCGGGATCGCGGCGTCGCGGCAGGTGCCGGGGTATCGCATCTCCTCGTTGGGACGGTCCTCCACAAGCCGCGCGATGTCGCCGCGTGAACAGCGACACGGATAGACGAGGCCGCGAATCTCGAGCGCCGTGATTGCGGCGGCGTATCGCCAGTCGTTGTCGCTCTGTCGCAGCGCACTGGGGCCGGCGCGAAACTCCGCCGTCGTCCCTTCGTTGGGCGTGAAGCCCAGCCAGTCGAGGTCGTCGAGCAGCGCCTGTTCGTACTCCGGGCGGCAGCGCGTGCCGTCGTGGTCCTCGATGCGCAGCACCACCCGGCCATCGTGCGCGCGCGCCATGCCCCACACATAGATGGCGTTGACCACATGACCCAGGTGCAGGAAGCCCGTCGGCGCGGGGGCGAACCGTGTTCGCCACCCCGGCCGAAGGTTCAGCGCATCAAGAACGTGGCCCACGCGATGGTCCGCTGCGGCCACGCCCGCCCCGGAACGGCTTCCGGACGCGCCCGGCTGCTCCCGATCGCTGGTCCGGCGACGACGAGCCGGCGTACGGCGAGTCACCGTCGCGCGGCGCGCCGGGGCGCGACGTCTGCGGACGAGTTCCCGACTGCTGCGGCCGTGCTCCCGGACGGACGTCATGCCGCGTATCGCGGCGCGCATCGCCGCGCGTTGCCGGGTTCACGGGACCGCCTGCTTGCCGCGCCAGCTTCGCCGCTGCGCGGGCACGATCCTCCGCCTTCTTGGCGCGGATCACCGCAATGCGCTCGGCGAGCGGAATCTCGAGCTTCGCCGCCGGCCGCGCCTTGTAGTCGAAATCGGGCACCGTCACGCGCGGCAGCCGGCGGCTGATTGCCTTCTCGATGGCCCGCAGCTCCTCTTCCTCGTCGGGCGACACAAAGGTGTACGCCTCGCCGGTGAGCTCGGCGCGCGCCGTCCGTCCCACGCGATGGATGTAGTCCTCGGGAACATTGGGCACATCGAAGTTCACCACGTGGCCAAGGGCGGTGACGTCAATGCCGCGCGCGGCGATGTCGGTGGCGACGAGCACGCGATACTCGCCGTTCTTGAACCCCTCGAGCGCCTTCGTCCGCTGCTGCTGCGAGCGGTTGCCGTGGATGCGCTCGGTGTTGATGCCGCGCTTCGAGAGAAACTCGGCCAGCCGATTGGCGCGATGCTTGGTGCGCGTGAAGACCAGCGCCTCCTTGATGGCGCCGCCCGACAGGAGCTTGAGGAGCAGCTCGCCCTTCAGTTCCTGCGACACGGGATACACCGCCTGCGTGATGCCCGACGCCGGGGCCGACTTGCGCTCGAGGTTGATCGTCGCCGGATGCTTGAGCAGCTCGTGCGCGAGCGCCGCGATGGGCGCCGGCATTGTGGCGCTGAAGAACAGCGTCTGCTTGCGCGGTGGGAGGTGCTTGAGCACGCGCTTGATGTCCGGAAGAAAGCCCATGTCGAGCATCCGGTCGGCTTCGTCAAGCACCAGGTACTCGAGATGTGCAAGCTTCGCGTAGGGCTGCCGGAAGTGATCGAGCAACCGCCCCGGACAGGCCACCAGCACGTCCACGCCGGTTCGGAAGGCGTGCTCCTGCGGTCCCATGCCGACGCCACCGTACACGGCCGCCGCGGTCAGCGGCGTATGCACCGACACCTCATTCATGTCCTCGACGATCTGCGCCGCCAGTTCGCGCGTCGGCGTGATGACAAGCGCGCGCGTCACTCCCCGCTTCTGCTCCATCAGGTGGTGCAGGATGGGGAGCAGGAAGGCAAGCGTCTTGCCGCTGCCGGTCTGGGCGCAGGCGAGGAGGTCGCGTCCCTCGAGTGCCGGCGGAATGGCGTCCATCTGAATGGGCGTCGGACGCGTAAAGCCCAGTTCCTTGAGCCCCCGCTGGAGGGAGGCATGCAACTTCAATGAGGCGAAGGCCACAAATGTTTGGCTTGGGGGAGCGGGCGCGACGCGCCCGCCTGAAAGATAACCGTGCTACTGCCTGCCGATGCGCAGGCTGGACGTCGCGAGGGAGATTTCGCGCAGGAAGTAGACGAGCCCGACGATGAGCGCCGCCATCGCGCTGATGAACAACCCGGCCACGAGACCGCGGTAGTCGGAACCCCAGAAGGCGCTGGCAAAGAGCACCGCCACCACCGCGGCCACGAAGATGGCCGAGGCCACGCACAGGCTGATGGCGACGTTGATCCAACGCGCCCGCACCGCCAGCGTGCGCAGGCGCTCGTGCGCCGCGCTTTCCTCGGCGGCATCACCCGACAGCAGGTCCCGCTCGATGACGCGGGCCCGGTCAATGACGCGCGCGAGGCGGCCCGTCAGCACGTTGAGCAGTCCGGCGATGCCCGTGAGCAGAAAGACCGGCGCCACCGACAGCTGGATGACGTGGGCGATCGTGGCAATGGGCTCGGCTTGCATACCCTCAATCTAGCGAGGCCAGGCCCTTCTTGGCCCTTGCGTGTGGGCTTTTTCATCCCGGAGACAGGGAGGAGAGAGGGGATTCTTCATCACGGAGACACAGAGGAGCACGGAGGGCCACGGAGAACTGCAAAGCTGAGGTGAAAGACACTGCGCCTCGCAGACCACTGCGTGGCGCTCGCAGTTCCTCCAAGTAGTAGCCGTTATAGTCCTCCGTGGCCCTCCGTGCTCCTCCGTGTCTCTGTGATGAAGAACCCCTTACCCCCTATCTCAGAAACCGCTCCGCCAGTTGCTCGAGTCGGTCGTCCTTCTCCTGTCGCGCTCGCTCGAGGATGTGCTCCACATGCGGCCGCAGCGCCGGCTCGCCCCAGTAGTAGCCGGTGGCCATCTCGGCGCTGCCCGTGTCGCCCGTGCGCGCGGCCTCGAGCAATGCCTCCGCAGCTGCCGCGTCGTAGCCCGGGTCATCCTTGGGCGGCAAGAAGAACCGCTTCCCCGGGTCGCCCCAGTTGTCAGAATCTTCCTTGGTGAAGGCGCGCGACATCGTCAGACCCCCGGTGGCATTTCACGCCACTCGGTGTGCGTGCGCACGACCTCGAAGCCGCGCGCGAGGTAATTAGGCAACGCCGCAGGATGGTCGAGCGTGCAGGTGTTGACGAGCACCCGGTCGGTCCCTGCTTCCCATGCCCGTTCCACGGCGCAGGTCAGCAGGTGTCCGCCCAGCCCTTCGCCTTCCCACCCTGGCAGCATGCCGAGGTACTTGATCTCCCTTGTGCGCGGCGCGGGCTGGGTGAGCTGGAAGTACCCGACCTCCTCGCCCCTGCGCTTGAGGAGCCAGAGTTCGGTTCCCGGCTGTGATAGGTCCCGACGCCATTGCTCGTCGGTCCATTCCGCGCGATCGAACCAGAAATAGGCGTTCCCCACATCGGCGTAGAAGCGCGCGGCGATCTTCGGATCCGGCGGATCCACGCGTTCCAGCGTGAGGTCGTCCCGCGTGCTGCGTTTGGCGCGCAGCATCGCCGGATGCTCCATCTCGAGGTAGGTGACGGTGACCTGGACAGCGGACATGGGTTACTCGTATTGCTTGCCGTACTTGCGGCCGTAGTAGATGCCGACGCCGCCGCCCACGATGCTGCACATCAGCCCCGTGAACAGCCCGAACCGCGCGCCGAGATACCACCCGGCGTAGCTGCCAACGAGGGAGCCCGCGAAACCGAGCAGCTTGGACATCAACTCTCCGGTGAGCCGGGGCGCACATTCCGCCCGACGGTGAATCCTCTCATTATATCGTAGCGCTTGGCGCCCCCTTCCGCTTCCAACCTCGCACGGGGTGTGTGCGTAACCCTCCCGTACGCCGATCTCACCGGAGGATCGTAATGACCCGTTCCATTGCACGCACGCTGGCCGTCGTCGGCCTGGCGCTTACCGTGCCGCTCTCGATCTCGGCCCAGCGACCGACCAGCAGTGCGGCCGACTCCCTCAAGTACCTCTACCCCGCATCGCCCGAACTCGAGGCCCTCAAGGCCGACGCGGCCAGGCGGGTGGACGCCAAGGCCAAGCTCATCCAGGAGATGGTGGACCAGGTCTTCTCGTTTGGGGAGCTGGGCATGCAGGAGTTCGAGACGTCCAAGTACCTCACGGGCATCCTCGAACAAAATGGCTTCAAGGTGGAGCGCGGCGTCGGCGGCATGCCGACGGCGTGGGTGGCGCGCTGGGGAAGCGGCAAGCCGGTGATCTCACTCGGCAGCGACATTGACGGCATCCCGAAGACCAACACCAAGCCGGGCGTTGGGTACCGGGAGGAGTATCTCCAAGGTGCGCCCAGCCATGGCGAGGGGCACAACTCCGGCGTGCCACTGAACATCGCTGCCGCGCTGGCCGTGAAGGAAATCATGATGGAGAAGAAGATGCAGGGCACGCTGGTGCTCTGGCCGGGCGTGGCAGAGGAGCAGATGGCGGGCAAGGCATTCCTGGTGCGCGCCGGCGTCTTCAAGGACGTGGACATCACGCTCTTCACGCACGTCGGGCAGGACCTGGGCGTGTCGTGGGGGCAGAGCAGCAGCACAGCGCTGATCAGCGCGCAGTTCCGGTTCAAGGGGCAAAGTGCGCATTCCGCCGGCGCGCCGTGGCGCGGCCGCAGCGCGCTCGACGCGGTGATGCTCATGGGCATGGCGTGGGACATGAAGCGCGAACACCTCGAGCTGCCGCAGCGCTCGCACTACGTCATCACCGATGGCGGCGACCAACCCAACGTGGTGCCGAGCCTGGCGACCATCTGGTTCTACTTCCGCGAGCGCGATTCCGACCGCGTGAAGGCGAATTTCGAGATCGGCAAGAAGATCGCCCAGGGCGCGGCGATGATGACGGACACCCAGCTCGACACGGTGATGATCGTGGGATCCGGCTGGAGCGCGCATTTCTCGCGCCCCGTGGCCGAGGCGATGTACCAGAACATCAAGAAGGTCGGCATGCCGGTGTGGGACGAGAAGGACCAGACGCTGGCAAAGGGGTTGCAGCGGGAGCTCGGTCAGAATGAACGTGGACTCGCGACGACTGGCGGTCGTATCGACGGGCCGACACCTGAGGCCCAGCGCATGGGCGGCGGATCGGACGACATTGGTGACGTGAGCTGGAACGTCCCGACAATCACGCTGCGCTTTCCGTCGAATGTGCCGGGACTCCCCGGGCACAATTGGGCCAACTCCATCACCATGGCGACGCCCATCGCGCACAAGGGCGTGGTCGCCGGCGCCAAGGTGCAGGCCATGACGCTGCTCGACATCCTCTCGACGCCGAAGCTCGTGACCGATGCGTGGGACTATTTCACGAACGAGCAGACGAAGACCACCAAGTACTATCCGCTCATCGGCCCCACGGACCAGCCGCCCATCTGGCTGAATCGCGAGATCCTCCAGCGGTACCGCGAGGACATGCGGAAGTTCTACTACGATCCCAAGAAGTACAAATCGTATCTCGAGCAACTCGGCATCACGTATCCGACGGTGCGCGACAAGGTGGTGCCGTAGTTAAGTGGTGAACTGCCGGTTTCATCACGGAGACACGGAGGAGCACAGAGGGCCACGGAGAACAGCAACTTCCTTGAGGAACGGCGAGCGCCACGCAGAAATTTGCGTGGCGCTCTGTCGTGAACCCTGGTTGTTGCAGTCCTCCGTGGCCCTCCGTGCTCCTCCGTGTCTCTGTGATGAAAGGACTCTTCACTCGTCACCCGAACCCTCTTTCCCTGTCCGGACAGCTTGACGCGTGCCCCACACGCAACACACGTTCGACCAGGACGTTGTTTCCTCACCAGTCGCCATCTCCGCACGCCCATGCTCGCCGACGCACTGATCTGGCACCGGCTGCAGTTCGCCTTCACCATCACGTTCCACTACCTGTTCCCCGTCCTCACGATGGGGCTCGCGCTCTTCATTGTCGTCATGAAGGCGCTCGCGCTGCGGACGGGAGACTCGCGGTGGGACGATGCCGCACGATTCTGGATCCGGATCTTCGGCATCAACTTCGCGGTCGGTGTCGTCACCGGCATTCCAATGGAGTTCCAGTTCGGCACAAACTGGGCCCGCCTCTCCCGCTACGCGGGGCCGGTGATCGGCCAGACCCTCGCCCTCGAGGGAATCTTCGCCTTCTTCCTCGAGTCGAGCTTCCTCGCGCTGCTCGTCTGGGGAGAGAAGCGGCTTTCCCGACTGGCGCACTTCGCCGTCGCGGTTGCCCTCTTCGTCGGCAGCTGGCTCTCGGCGTATTTCGTCATCGCCACCAGCGCCTTCATGCACCATCCGGTGGGCTACGCCGTCGGCCCAGACGGGAACCTGCAGATCGTGGACCTCGGCGCGGTGCTGCTCAACCCGTGGGCGTTGTTGCAGTTCGCGCACAACCAGGCGGCGAGCGTCGCCACCGCCTCCTTCGTCATTGCGGCGGTCGGCGCGTGGTACCTGCTGCGCAACGAGCACACGGACTTTGCGCGCCGCTGCCTCACGTTGGGCGTCGGCTTCGGTTTTGTGGCCAGTCTCGCGGTGGCCTTTCCGACCGGTGACATGCAGGCCAAGGCCGTCGCCAAGCACAAACCGGCGGCGCTTGCCGCCATGGAAGGACGGTTCGAGAGCGGCCCACGGGCCGGCATCACCCTCATCGGCCAACCGAACGTCGCCGAGCGACGGCTGGATAATCCGATCACGGTGCCCGGCATGCTCAGCTTCCTGGCCTTTGGGACGTTCCAGGGCAATGTCGCCGGGCTCAATGAGTTTCCCGAGAGCGACTGGCCCGACAACATTGAGCTGCTCTACTACGCCTTCCACATCATGGCGGGCCTTGGCACGCTCATGATCGGCCTGATGGGGCTTGCCGCACTGGCGCTGCTCACGCGCCGGTTGTTCACGTCGCGTGCGCTGTTGTGGGCTCTCGCGCTCGCGTTCCCGTTCCCATACATCGCCGTTACCACGGGATGGATGACGGCCGAGCTCGGGCGGCAGCCGTGGGTGGTCTACGGCCTGCTGCGCACGGCCGACGCGTCGAGCCAGATGGTGCATGGCGGCACCGCACTGTTCACGCTGATCGGCTTCATGGGCATGGATTTCCTGATTGGCCTCGCCTTCCTCTGGCTTGTCTCGCGCGAGCTGTCGGCAGGACCCGGCACGCACCCACACGGCACGACCCCGCCGGAGGCCGCCCATGGCTGACCTCTGGTATGTCATTGTCGCCGGCGCGCTGACGGCGTTCGTGCTGCTCGACGGCTATGACTTCGGCGCGGGGATGCTGCATCGACTGGTGGCCCGCACCGACGACGAGCGCCGCCAGGTGATCGCCGCCATTGGACCGTTCTGGGACGGCAACGAGGTCTGGTTGCTCGCCGCCGGCGGCGCCCTTTTCATGGCCTTTCCCACGGTGCTCTCGGCGGGACTCTCCGGTTTCTACTTCGCCATCTTCCTCGTGCTCTGGTGCCTCATCGGCCGCGGACTGGCCATCGAGTTCCGTTCGCACGTGGCCGACCGGATGTGGCGCTCGTTCTTCGACACGCTCTTCATGGCCACCAGCCTGCTGCTAGCGCTGTTCTTCGGCGTCGCGCTCGGCAACATCGTGCGCGGCGTGCCGCTCTCTGCGGATGGCTGGTTCACGCTCGAGCTCTTCACACAATTCCGCGCTACGCCGCCGGTGGGCATCCTCGACTGGTACACGATTGCCGTCGGGCTCTTCGCGGTGGCGGCGCTCGCCGTGCATGGCGGCACGTTCCTTGCACTCCGCACCGATGGCGCCGTGCGCGACCGTTCGCGGCTCGCGGCGCGCCGCGCGCTGCTGGGCGTCATCGTGGCGTGGCCGCTGGTGACGTGGGCAACCGCCGTGGTGCGCCCCGGCTTCTTCGACGCCTTTGCGACTCGTCCGCTTGCCTGGTTGTTCGTGACCGTCGCCGTCGCTGGTACTGTGGCCGCCCATGCGGGCCTGCGCCGCGAACGCGACGGACTCGCTTTCGCGGGGAGCGCTTGTTTTGTCGGCGGACTCCTCGGCGCTACCGCTGCGTGCGCCTGGCCGGCGCTGCTCTACGCGGTTCCGGTGGAGGCCAACTCCCTCACCACCGCCAATGCAGCGGCGCCAGCCGACGGACTGCGCTCAGCCTTCTTCTGGTATGTGCCCGGCGTGCTCCTGGCGCTGGGCTATTTCGCATTGCTCGCCCGGCTGCATCGCGACAAGGCGCGCGCCGGCGACTACGGAAGCCACGGCTAGACGCGTCAGCGCAACGCAGTCGATGGCCCGTGGGGACGGGTGGAAGGGTTCTTCATCACAGAGACACAGAGGAGTACGGAGGGCCACGGAGAACGGCAACTTCTTTGAGGAACAACGAGCGCCACGCAGAAATTTGCGTGGCGTTCTGTCGTGAACCCTGGTTGTTGCAGTCCTCCGTGGCCCTCCGTGCTCCTCCGTGTCTCTGTGATGAAATCCTTCCTCCCCCTCGCCCCTAACGTGCGGAGTATCAGTCGCGCTCGAGTGCCGCGAGGTCGGTGCCCGCGATCGCGCGGACCTTGCGCGTAATCCGTTCGATGTCCCAATCCCACCAGCGCAACGCCAGCAGACGCGCGATGGTTGCGTCGTCGAAGCGATGGCGAATCACCCGCGCCGGGTTGCCTCCGACGATCGCGTACGGTGGCACATCGCCGGCCACGACACTCAGGCTGCCGACTACGGCACCATCGCCGATGGTTACGCCGGGCAGGATCGTCGCCCCGTAGCCGATCCAGACATCGTTGCCCACGTGGGTGTCGCCCTTGTACGGCCACGACTCCGGCGCCGCCACTTCCCACCCTTCCCCGAAGATCGAGAACGGATAGCTCGACATCGTCGCCACGTGGTGATTGCCGCCGTTCATCAGGAACCGTACCCCCGCGGCAATGGAGCAGAACTTGCCGATGATCAGGCGATCGCCGATGAAGTCGAAGTGGTAGAGGACGTTCTCCTCAAACCGCTCGGCGCCGGCCGGGTCATCGTAGTAGGTGTAGTCCCCCACCTCGATGGTCGGGCGGGTGATGAAGTTCTTGAGGAACGCAACGCGTTCGGCGCCGGTAATTGGGTGGCGCGCGCCTGGCGACGGGCCCTGCGGCATCAGTGCCCCATTGAATGAGGATCGCGAAAGATAGGCACCCACGACCACTCGCCCCAGCCGCCGGCGATGCCGTCGCGCGCGATTGTCGTTCTTCGCGACCCTTCGCGCCCTCCAGCCTTCGCGGTGCCAGTTTGAAATTCCCCCTGCCGACGCCTACGTTGCGGAAGGACAGACAAGGTGAACTGCATGGCCCCCACGAACGTCTCGGATCCGCGTTACTACCATAAGGTTGTGGACTGCCAGTGGGCGTGTCCCGCCCACACGAACGTCCCGGAATACCTGCGCCTCATCGGCCAGGGCCGGTACGCCGACTCGTACCTGCTCAACCGCGAGTCCAACGTCTTTCCCGGCATCCTCGGCCGTACCTGCGACCGTCCCTGCGAGCCGGCCTGCCGCCGTGGGCGCGTGGACGAGAAACCCGTCGCCATCTGCCGCCTGAAGCGCGTGGCCGCCGACCTGCATGGCGACATCGCCGACCGACTCCCCAAGGCCCCCGCGCAGAAGAATGGCAAGCGCGTCGCGCTCATCGGTGCGGGGCCGTCGTCACTCACCGTCGCCAACGACCTGCTCCCGCACGGCTACGACGTCACCATCTTCGAAAAGCACGCGAAGCCCGGCGGGCTGATGCGCTACAGCATTCCGGCCTTCCGCCTGCCGGAGCGCGTGCTCGACGAGGAGTGCGGCTACATCATCGACATGGGCGCGCACATGAAGTACGGCTCGCCCGTGACCAGCATGCGCGCCCTCCTCGATGAGGGATACGATGCGATCTTCGTGGGGAGCGGCGCCCCCAAGGGCAAGGAACTCGACATCCCGGGGCGCCACGACGCCGAGACGATCCACGTCGGGCTCGACTGGCTGTCGGCCGTGCACCACAAGCACATCGCCAAGATTGAACCGCGCGTGCTCATCATCGGCGTTGGCAACACCGCCATGGACTGCTGCCGCACCTCCAAGCGGCTCGGCGCCACCGACGTGAAGGTCATCGCCCGCCGCGGCCGCAAGGACTTCAAGGCGTCGCCGTGGGAGCTCGAGGACGCAGAGGAAGAAGGCGTGCAGATTGTCGAGAACCACGCCCCGCGGCGCTTTGTCGTCGACAACGGCGTGCTCACCGGCATGGAGTTCGAGCAGCTGAGCTGGACCGAGGACGCCAACGGAAAGCAATCGAGCACTGCCACGGGGACGGTCGTCATTCCATGCGATGCGGTGATCCTCGCCATCGGGCAGGAGAACGCGCTGCCGTGGATCGAACCCGACCTCGGCATCGAGTTCGACGCGCGACACCTGCCGGTGGTGGATCGCATTACGCACCAGACCACGCGCCCCGGCGTGTTTTTCGGCGGCGACGCCGCGTGGGGACCGCTGAACATCATCTGGGCGGTGGAGCACGGGCACCAGGCGGCCATCTCCATTCACCTGCACTGCTCCGGCCAGCCGCTCACCAACCGCCCGCCCGTCGGCATGACGCTCACCAGCGCCAAGCTCGGCATGCAGTCGTGGAGCTACAGCAACGACTACAACCCGTCGAAGCGCGCCAAGATGCAGCACGAAGAGCTGGTGAAGCGCTTCAGCGACGTGAGCATCGAGGTGGAACTGGGCTTCACGCCCGAGCAGGCTGCGCGCGAGGTCGAGCGCTGCCTCAACTGCGACATCCAGACGGCGTTCACCGACGCGCTCTGCATCGAATGCGACGCCTGCATTGACGTCTGCCCGACGAGCTGCCTCACCATCACCGCGGCGCGCGACACCGAGGTCGAGCTCCGCGGGCACCTGTCGGCGCCGGCGCTCAATTACGAGCAGGAGATCTTCCAATCCGGCCCGTTGCCGCAGACGAAGCGGCTAATGGTGAAGGACGAGGACGTCTGCCTGCACTGCGGCCTGTGCGCCGAGCGCTGCCCGACGGCGGCGTGGGACATGCAGAAGTTCGACCTGAAGCTCGCCTACGCGGGCGACGTCCGCGCGGGAGTGGAGGGACAATGAGTCGCATCAACGATTTCGCCTTCAAGTCGGCGACGGTCAACGGCACGGGCTCGGCGAGCGCCAACAGCCTGCTGATGCAGGCGATCTTCCGCATGGGCATCCCTGTGACGGGCAAGAACATCTTCCCGTCGAACATCCAGGGGCTCCCCACGTGGTACGAAGTCCGCGTGAGCGGCGACGGGTACACCGGCCGGCCGGCGGCGATCGACCTGATCGTCGCCCTCAATCCGTCCACCTACGCGCAGGACATCGCCGCGGTGCGCTCGGGCGGGTACGTGGTGTACGACTCGTCGTGGCCGCTTGACGCCAAGTACCATCGCGCCGACGTCACGTTCCTCGGCGTTCCGCTCGGCAACCTGTGCCGCGAGGCGTTCACGGGCGACCGCGACCGCGTGCTGCTGCGCAATGTTGCGTACGCCGGCGTGCTCACGGCCCTGCTGCAGATCGACCAGCAGCTCATCGAGGGGATGCTCAACGAGAAGTACGGCCGCAAGAAGGCGCTGCTCGACGCCAACCACCGCGCCATCCGGCTGGGCTACGACTATGCGCGCGAGCACTTCGACTGCCCGCTGCCGTTCCACTGTCAGCCGATGGACGGCACGCGCGACTCCATCCTGATGGACGGGAACGCAGCGTGTGCGCTCGGCGCGCTCTACGCCGGCGCCACCGTGGGCGCCTGGTATCCGATCACGCCGTCCACGTCGCTGATGGAGTCGTTCAAGGCGTTCTGCCAGGAGTATCGCGTCGACAAGAAGACGGGGCTCAAGCGCTACTGCATCCTGCAAGCCGAGGACGAGTTGTCGGCGGCAGGCATGGTGCTGGGCGCCGGCTGGATGGGCGCGCGCTCGTTCACCTGCACGTCGGGACCCGGCATCTCGCTCATGCAGGAGTTCCTCGGCCTCGCCTACTACACGGAACTGCCCGGCGTCTTCTTCAACGTGCAGCGCGCGGGGCCCGCCACCGGCATGCCGACGCGCACGCAGCAGGCCGACCTGATGCTGATGGCGTACGCCTCGCACGGCGACACCAAGCACATCATGCTCTTTCCGGCCGATCCCGGGGAGTGCTTCGAGTTGTCGGTGGCGGCGTTCGATGTCACGGAGCGGTTCCAGACACCGGTCTTCGTGGTGACCGATCTCGACATCGGCATGAACGACTGGCTCGTACCGCGACTCACGTGGGACGACAGCTACGTTCCCGACCGCGGCAAGGTGCTCGACGCGGCTGCGCTCGAGCAGGTGCAGAAGTTCTTCCGGTACGTGGATACCGACGGCGACGGCATTGCCGCGCGCACCCTGCCCGGTGTGAGCGGCAAGGGGGCGTATTTCACGCGCGGCTCAGGGCACGACAAGTTCGGCGCATACACCGAGGACGCCGCGGCCTACCAGGACGTGGTGGACCGCATCAAGCGCAAGTTCGAGACAGCAGCGCGGGAACTGCCCAAGCCGGTGTATCATCTGCAGGACGGAGCCGACATCGGCATCGTCTATGTCGGCAGTCCGGACGCCGCGGTGCGCGAGGCCGTGGATCGCCTGCGCGAGCAGGGGATCCGCGCCGATCTCATGCGCATTCGGTCGTTCCCCTTTGCGCCGGAGGTGGCCGAGTTCATCGACCGCTATCAGACCATCTTCGTTGTCGAGATGAATCGCGACGCGCAGTTGCGATCGCTGCTCGCCATTGAAACAGGAACGCCGCGTGATCGGATGATTCCGATTCTCGACTACGCCGGAATCCCGATTGCCGCCGACACGCTGGTTGGCGCCCTGACCACGCATCTCGAAGGAGCGGCCCGATGAGTTCCATCGCCAAACCCTCCGTTCGCCACCCGAGCGCCCGCAAGAATGGCATTGGCCTCTCCAAGGCCGACTACGAAGGCGTGATGTCCACGCTCTGCGCCGGATGCGGACACGACTCCGTGACCGCGGCGCTCGTGCAGGCGTTCTGGGACCTCGATCTCCCGCCGCACACGGCCGCCAAGATGAGCGGCATCGGCTGCTCGTCCAAGACGACCGCCTACTTCATGAAGCAGTCGCACGGCTTCAACTCCGTGCACGGGCGCATGCCGTCGGTGACCACGGGCGCCAACGCCGCCAACCGCGAGCTCACGTACATCGGCATCTCCGGCGACGGCGACTCGCTGAACATCGGGCTCGGCCAGCTGGCGCACGCGATCCGCCGCAACCTGAACATGCTGTACGTCATCGAGAACAATGGGGTGTACGGCCTCACCAAGGGGCAGTTCTCCGCGTCGGCGGACGTCGGCTCCAAATCGCGCAAGGGCGAGGTGCATGAGCAGACGCCCATTGACCCGGTGCTGCTCGCCCTCACGCTGGGCGCCACCTTCGTGGCGCGCTCGTTCTCGGGTGACAAGGAACAGCTCGTCCCGATCCTCAAGGCCGGGTTGTCGCATCGTGGGTTCGCGCTGATCGACGTGATCTCGCCGTGCGTCTCGTTCAACGATCACGAGGGCTCCACCAAGAGCTATGCCTACGTGCGCGGACACGGCGTGGAGGCCGTGGCGACGGACTATGTCCCGCTCCGGCGCACCATCAACCTCCCCAAGCAGCGAGAGGAAGTGACCGTGGTGCGCATGCACGACGGCAGTCAGGTGCGCCTGCACGCCACGGCGCCGGGTTACGACGCCACCAGCCGTGAGACCGCGTACCAGCACGTGCGCGCCTGCCAGGCCAATGGCGAGGTCGCCACGGGGATTCTGTACATTGACGAAGCGGGACGCGACCTGCATGAGATGAACCAGACTGTGCCCACGCCGCTCGCGCACCTGCCGTTCGAGGAACTCTGCCCAGGCAAGAAGTCGCTCGACGCGCTGATGGAGCGGTACCGCTAGTCGCCGACGAACCACCGGCTGTCAGGAGAGCCCGCGCGCATGATATTTTCAGCGGCGGGCTCTTCGTCCGTTCATCCCCTCCTTGAGGAGTGCGTGCGTGTCTGTTCCGCGATTCATCCGGTTCGCTGTTGTGCTGACGGTTGTCGCGCCGGCGGCACTTGCCGCCCAGGCCAAGCCGATCTCCACCGCCGAGATTGACGGCTACCTGCGCTTCCTGTCCAGCGACCTGCTCGAGGGACGCGCCCCTGCCACCCGCGGTGACAAGCTGACGGTGACGTACCTCGCGTCGCAGTTGCGCGCGTTCGGCGTCGAACCGGCCGCCAACGGGTCGTATATCCAGAAGGTCCCCATCGACATTCTTGACGCGAACCCCGCGACGATGCGCATCGCGGCGAGCGGCAAGGCCACGGCACGCCTGCGCTATCCGGAGGATGTCGTCGTCTGGGGCGGCAGCGCGGTGGAGACGAGCGCAGCCAAGGCGGAGATCGTCTTCGTGGGGTACGGCGCCGTGGCGCCGGAGTACAAATGGAGCGACTTCAAGGACGTGAATGTGAAGGGGAAGATCCTCCTCGTCCTCGTCAACGATCCGCCCGCTCCGGCCGCCGAGCCGAAGCTCTTCGGTGGCCGTGCCATGACCTACTATGGCCGCTGGCCGTACAAGTTCGAGGAAGCCGAACGCCAGGGCGCCGCCGGCGCGCTCATCGTGCACACCACCGAACGCGCGGGTTATCCATGGCACACCGTCGTCGGATCGTGGGCCAAGGAGCAGCGCCTGCTGCCGCGCGACGCCAAGCTCCCGCCCGCGCTCGGCTTCCGTGGCTGGATCACCGACAGCGCCGCCACGGCCATGCTCGCACAGGCCGGGCTCAACCTGGCCACACTGCGCACGCAGGCCGAGTCGCGTGAGTTCCGTCCGGTGGCTACCGGCATCACGCTCGACGTCGCGTTCTCGAGCACCGTATCGCACCTTGAGAGCGCCAACGTGGTCGGCGTGGTCCGCGGCAGCCACCCCAAGCGCCGCGACGAGTACATCGTGATGAGCTCGCACTGGGATCACCTAGGCATCGGCCCCAAGGTGAACGGCGACTCCATCTACAACGGCGCGCTCGACAATGCCTCCGGCACCGCCAACCTGCTCGCGGTCGCTCGGGTGCTCGCGCAGGGACCGAAGCCGGCGCGTTCGGTGCTTCTCTCGTTCGTCACCGCCGAGGAGAGCGGACTGCTGGGCTCCACCTACTTCGCCGAGAACCCGCCCGTTCCCGCCGAAGCGATGGTCGCCAACGTCAACATGGACGGCGGCAACGTGCTCGGGCGCACACGCGACCTCAACGTGCTCGGCGACGCCAAGAGCTCGCTCGGCCCGCAGCTGGCCGCGCTCATCCGGCCGCAGGGCATGCGCATCACGCCCGAGGAGTTTCCGGAACGCGGGTCATTCTACCGCTCCGACCACTTTGCCTTCGCCAAGATTGGCGTGCCGGCCGTTTCGATTGGCGAGGGCAACGACTTCGAGGGTCGCGCCAAGGGATGGGGCACGCAGCAGGGCGAGGACTACACCGCGCACCGCTACCACCAGCCGAGCGACGAGTACAAGGCTGACTGGGACCTGCGCGGCGCCGTGCAGTTGAGCAATATCGTGCTCTCGTTCACGCGATCGCTCGCAACGAGTGAGGCATGGCCACGGTGGAACAAGGATGCTGAGTTCCGGCGCACAGTTAGGAAGCCAACGATGTAGACGGCGGACGGCAGATGGCAGATGGTAGGAGGTAGATGGTGGAAGGTAGATCACCCAGACCATCCCCAACCATCTACCATCAACCTTCTACCATCTACCATCAGTATCTATATGACAATCCGTCTGTATTACACCGACACGTATCTACGGGCGTTCGACGCCACCATCGTCGAACGCGCCGACGACGGCCGTCGCCTGTACCTTGATCGTTCGGCGTTCTACGCAACGTCGGGCGGCCAGCCGCACGACCTCGGCACGCTGGGCGGCGTTGACGTCATTGACGTGGTGGACGAGGAGGAGCGCGTCGCGCACGTGCTGGCCGCTCCCTACACGGGCCCTGACGCGGTGCACGGCGCCATTGACTGGCCGCGCCGCTGGGACTTTGTGCAGCAGCACACCGGACAGCATCTGTTGTCGGGAATCTGCGAAGAGCTGTTCGACTGGCCGACGGTCAGCGTGCACTTCGGCGACATGCTCTCCACGCTCGAAATCCGCACGGCAGCGGTGTCGCCCAAGCAGCTGCGACGGCTCGAGGAGCACAGCAACGAGTTGGTCGCCGAGAATCGCCCGGTGACGGTCACGTTCGAGGATGCGGCGGTGGTGGCCCCGCGACTGCGCCGGCCGTCCACGCGCACCGGCACGCTGCGCATCGTGACTATCGAAGGGCACGACGTCAGCGCCTGCGGCGGCACGCACGTGCGCGCGACCGGCGAGATCGGCGCCATTCTGCTGCGGCGCGTGGAGAAGATCCGCGACAACGTGCGCATTGAGTTCGTGTGCGGCTCTCGGGCCATTCGCCGCGCCCGCGCCGACTACGATGCCCTGAGCGGCATCGCAATTCGCCTCTCGGCGAGCGTGGACGAAGTGGCGCCGCTCGTGCAGGCGCAGTCGGACGAGGCCAGGGCCCTCGCCTCGGCGAACCGCAAGCTCACCGAGGAAGTGGCCGGACATCGCGCTCGCGCGCAGTGGGAGGCCACCGCGCCCGGTGCGGATGGCGTGCGACGGTTACGCGGTGCCGATGGCATGTCGGTCGAGGAACTGCGCGCCTGGACGGCGGCCTGCGCCGCCCTGCCCACCACCGTGGCCGCTGGCGCCGTGCGCAGCTCGCGCACCATCGCGGCAGCGGTGTCGGCCGACCTCAATTCCAATGTGGGTGCGCTGCTCAAGGATGCACTGCAGCGCGTGGGGGGACGCGGTGGCGGTTCACCACGCACCGCGCAGGGCACGGTGCCTGAGGATGCGCACATCGACACGGTGCTTGGCGCAGTGCTCGACGCGGAGTATGGCCGCCCGGCTCCCTGAGTTCGCTTCAGCGGCGAGCGCCCCCTCCGCACCGCGGGGGTGACACCCTACCTTTTGCCCATGCGCCGAACCCTGCTGATCGCCGCCGTCGCGCTTGCCATCGCCAATACCGTCGCTGACACGCTTGGCGTGCACGCAGCCGTGTACCTCCTGAAGCCGTTGGCCACGCTTGCACTGGTGGCTCTGGTGCTGCGTACCACGGTGGCCTCGAGGTATCGCACCTGGATCGCGCGCGGGCTCGCGGCCTCGCTCGCCGGCGACATCCTGCTGATGCTACCGCAGGGGCTCTTCGTCTCGGGGCTCGCTGCGTTCCTTCTCGCGCATCTTTGCTACATCACGGCATTCGCGTCCGATGGTGCGGGACGCACGGCGCCGGTGCTCCCTGCCCTGCCGGTCTTTGGCATCGCCGGCGCGTTGCTCTGGTATCTTTGGCCGTCACTCGGTCCCATGCGCGTGCCGGTCGTGTGCTACGTCGCCGTCATCAGCGCCATGTCCTGGCAGGCCATCGCACGCTGGCGCGTGCTCGGCACCCCGCACGCCCTGTGGGCGGCAACGGGAAGCGCCTTCTTCCTGATGTCCGACTCGGCGCTCGCCATTCGCAAGTTCGTCACGCCGTTCCCCGGCGCCACGCTCCTGGTCCTCGCGACCTACTACGTAGCGCAGTGGGGGCTCGCGCTCTCCGTCAGCAGCAACGACGCCTCAGTTGCAGCCGGCGGCCAGTCGCTTCGCGTCGGGTGAGCGCGGGAAGAGCGCCAGGGCGGCCTTCGCCTCCACGCAGCCACGCGTGCGGCTCGTGCGCGACATCATGAGTTGCGCGTAGCGCAGGCGCGCGCGATACGACCCGGGGTCGAGCGACACCGCGCGCCCGAGCTGGCCGGCACTGTACGCGGCCATTGAAGCGATCTTCAGTGCGCTGTATTCCGCCGCCGCCAGTCCGGTGAAGAGCGCCACGGCGCTCAGCAGCGCACGACGCCCCTTGCCCATGGGTGCCGCGACGGCAACCGGTGGCGGTGGCAGCAACGCACCCATGGCGCCCCAGAAGAGCAGCGTCGGCGTGGCCAGCAACAGCACCGCGTCAAAGGCCCCCTCCACCGCGACGACCACCACGACGGCAGCGCCGGCGACGGCGCGCAATCGCTCGTCGAGCGGCACGTCGAGCCGTCCCCATCCAATGATCCCGCTCAGGGCGAGTCCGAGCATGAGCGTTGCCCACACGACGAACGCCGGGAACCCTCGCTCGGAGAGCATCGCCATCCAGTCGCTCGACGGCCACGGATTGGCCGTCATCCCCGTCTCGCGGCTCAGCGAAGGATCCGAGGACGGCGCGACCCCGGGGTACTCCACCGCCCAGTTGCCAGGACCGACACCAAGCACCGGATGCTGCACGGCGAGCTTCCAGGAATTGGTGTACTGCCGCAGTCGGCCGCGGCCGCTTCCCTCGCGGTAGTTCACCATCCCCTTGGCCGACTCGAGGTATGGATTGTCGCTCCTCCAGTCAAGCGAGTTGGGCAGGACAATTGCCCCCGCGCCGCCAGTCACCATGCCGGCGATGATGAGGATGAGTCCCCGTCGCGCCGAGGGATCGCGCCAGAGTGTGCCGCGTCGCCACAGCCAGGCGAGGACGACGATGGCCGCGCAGCAGACGAGCGCCAGCCAGGCGGCCCGTGTCCGCGACAGCACCAGCGCCGCGGCGTTGATGCCAAGTCCGGCCGACGCCAGCAGGGCGCCCGGCATCCCGCGTGCCGTGAGTGCGAGGTACCCAAGCAGCGGCACGCCGAGAGCGGCGGTGTGCGCCATGAAGTTGCGGTTGCCAAATGTGCCGCCTGGCGCGCGGCTCAGCGACGTGAGGTCGCTCGATACGCCGTACGCCTGCGCGAGCGCCGTGGCCGCGCCGATCACGGTCACGCAGGCCAGCCCGCGGATGAGCACGTCCCGCGCACCGTGGGCGGCGGCGGCGCGCGCGGCCCAGAACACGAAGGCGGCACTGACGCTGATGGCCAGCGCGCGCATGGCCAGCCATCCATTGATCGCGAACAGCGCCGAGGCCGCGGACAGCACGAGGAAGACCGCGAAGTTCCGGTCGAGTCGCGTGCGCGGCAGGGCCACGCCGCCGGCGACCACGAGTGTCAGCGCTACCGCCGCGCCGATATGCAGCGCGAGTTCCTTGGGGACAAAGAACCGGTCGAGGTCGAACGACCGGAACGGCAGCGCCCATAGCACGGCAACGCAGGCCAGCAGCACCAGCGTCCATCCGCTGGCGAGACTCGTTCGGCGTTGAGCGGTCGTGGTCTGCACGACGTAAGAGCTAACGGACTCCGCCGCGCACCGAAAGGGCCGCCTGCACTTGCGGCAGCCTGTCGCTCGCGAGACGTTCCGCCACCACCCTCCTCCATCGTTTCGTGCGGACGTCCCGTCTCGCCATTCTGCTCGCGCTCGTGGTTCCGGTCGGCCTGCTCCCTGCGCAGGGGCGTACCGGACGCATTCGCGGTGTTGTCATCGACTCACTCCTCGGCGCCACCCTGCCGGGCGCCGAGGTGAGCGTGGCGCGATTGAACCGGTCGGCGATAACCGACAGCGCGGGACGGTTCGTCCTCGACAGCGTGCCCCCTGGCGAGTGGACCGTCGCCTTTCGGCATCCGTCGCTCGATTCGCTCAAGATCATCGATCCCGGCACGCCGGTGCGCGTCTTCGCGGGCGCGAGTGCGCCGGTCACGCTGGCCACGCCAGCGTTCGAGGCCATTCGCGACCGGTTCTGCGCCGGAACACCCGACAGCCTGTCGCCCACCGTGGCATTCGGCAGCGTGCATGCAACGGACGGGCCGCGCGTGCGCATCAACGTCGCGGTGAGCTGGATGCTCGGCAGTGCATCGGGGGACAACGCGCGGCCGGGTTCGGTGCGGACGAGCGTGGAAGGCGACAGTCAGATCTGGGTGGCGTGCGGCATTCCGCGGTTCGCCTGGTTCCACGCCACGGTGCAGGACTCCTCGCGCGGTGCGTCGGCCTTCCTCAAGCTGGGGCCGCGCGACATTGCCGTCGGCGATCTCGTCCTGTCGACGGCGAGCGGGCCGCTCGCGGGGACGGTGCGTGACGCGGACGGGCGCCCGATTCGTGCGGCACGGATCTCGCTCGTCGGCACCGACATCGCCAGCGAGTCCGACGCGTCGGGTGCATTTGCCCTGCGCGACGTGCCGGGAAGTACCGTGACGCTGGATGTCCGCGCCGCTGGATTTCATCCCTCCGTGATGGCCCTGCAGGCCAGTCTTGGACGTGTGGACGTTCGCCTCGCTCCTCTCCCTGAACCGGAAATTCGCCCGCCAGGCGGCAGCGACTACCTGCGGCTCCTCGAGCGCAGTTCACGCGAGGGGATGCTGCTGATTACGGGGCCGGACCTGGCCGCCGACAGCGCGGCGCTCACGACCCACCTCCCTGTCGGCACGTGCCGCTGGTGGCTCGATGGCCGCCCGGTGGAGCGCGAGTTCTTCCTCGCGCAGCCGCGGTGGTCGTGGCGCGCGCTTGAAGTGTACGCGCGCGGCTCGGACGCTCCGCCTGAATACCGATCACCGGATTGTGCCGTCGCCCTGCTCTGGACCGCACTGGCGGACTGGTAGTTCGGCGACGGCCGCTCATTCCGCAGTTGCCGGAACCCCCGCGTGTAGCGCATGGTATGGTAGGAGAAAACCACCGGAGAACCATCGTGCTTCGAAACACCACGCGCGTCCTGCTCGTCGCCGTCGTCACAGCCGCTGGATGTGCTTCCGGGTCGTCGGGCGGAGCGGCCGCGACACCGAATGTCACCGTGACGCCGATCACGCAGCGCATCGTCACCCCCGGGACAACACTGAACATCAATACGGTGGACGTGAATGCGGGGCATTCACTGGTCATCATCGGCACGATGGATGCGGCCTGGACGGCACTCAATGTCGTCTACTCCGACCTCAAGATCCCGATCACGACGCTGGTGGATGCCCAACACCTGGTCGGCAACGAGAGCTTCAAGGTGCGGCGTCGGGTGGGAGAGATTCCGATGCAGCGGATTCTCGACTGCGGCAATGCCCAGGGCATCCCGAACGCCGAGACGTACGACATTCTGATGAGCATTTCCAGCTACCTCGCGCCGAACCCCAAGGGCGGGCTCAACCTGATCACGCGCATTGATGCGACGGGCCGGTCGCCGAACTTTGCGCGGGAGAATGCCGTCGCCTGCCACTCCAACGGCACGCTGGAAAAGGACATTGCGGAGCGCGTGCGCAAGAAGCTCGGCATCTAGCCGTTGACCGCCCGAGCGACCTGCCGCTCGGGCCACGTTGATGTCCATGCCCATCTTCCCCGAGACGCTCGACACCGCCGCGCGGTTGGCGGTGGCGACGCTCGTCGGTCTCGCGGTGGGCATCGAACGGCAGCGGTCGGGGCATACGGTCGGTCCGGACCAGGATTTCGCGGGACCACGCACTTTCCTGCTCATCGGCCTGCTCGGCGGCCTCGGCGGCCTCTTCATCACGCACGACGCAGCGCTCGTTGGCTCGGCGCTCGTGGCGGCCGGGGCCCTGCTCGCGGTGGGCGCGTACGTGATGACCGCCCGCGGCAAGTCGGAGCACGCCATCGATGGCACCACCGAGGCGGCTGCCCTCGTCGTGCTCGCCCTCGGCCTGCTGGCGGGCGGCGGGGCGCTGAAGTTTGCCGCCGGCATCGGGGCGCTCGTCATCCTGGCGCTCGCCGAGAAGCATCGCCTGCATGGCTGGGTGGATCATCTCGATCCCGTGGAGATGCGCGCCGCACTGCACTTCGCGGTCCTCGCGCTGGTCGTCCTCCCGATCCTCCCCACGACCATCCCAACGCCCGTTGGCGACCTGACGCCGCGCGCCACGTGGATGTTCGTCCTCATCATCTCGGCGCTGAACTTCGGCGGCCACCTGGCACGGCGCGTCGTGGGACGCGAGCGCGGCTACGCCGTGACCGGCGCACTCGGTGGCCTCGTGTCGTCCACGGCGGTCACGTGGGGCTTTGCGCGCAGCAGCCGCGACGAGGAGATCCTGCGCCCGGCCTACGCTGCCGGCGTGGTGGCCGCGTGCACCGTGCTCGTGCCGCGTGTCGCCGTGGTCACGTTCGCGCTCGATCGCGACGTCGGCATCGCGATCCTCCCCTATCTCGCCGCGCCGTTCATCGCCGGCACCGCGTTCACCTCGTGGGTGGCGCGTGCGCCAAGCGTGTCACAGTCGTCGGCTGAGGAAGCGCCGCGCAATCCCCTCCGGCTGGGTGCCGCGCTGCAGATGGCGCTCGCCTTCCAGGTGGTGCTGCTGCTCATGGCACTTGTGCGCACCAAGTTCGGCGACGCCGGCGTCTATACGACGGCCGCCTTGTTCGGCACCACCGACGTGGACGCAATCACCGTGGCGATGACACGCATGGACCAGGGCGGCTTCGCGACCGTGGCGGCGCGCGCCATCGTCGTGGCGGTCTCGTCGAACACGCTCGTGAAGCTCATCATCGCGGCGACGATTGGCCGCGGCGCGTTCCGTGTGCGCGTGACCCTGGCGCTGGGCGTGATGCTCGCCGCACTGGTGGCATCACTCGTCCTGCTGCGCTGAGGCGAATCGGGCGGACGCTAGAAGCGCTCCCCCTTCGCCTCACGCTGCGCGCTCCCCGCGGCGCGAATGCGCGGATAAAGCGTCCAGAAAACCAGCGCCAATCCCACGGCCTGCGCGAGGCCGCCCACGACGATGGCGCCGCGCAGCACAGGCCCCGGCTCGAAGCCGGCAAGCACTTCCGCCGTGACACGCAGGGCGGTGCCCGGCGCGATGCACCACCACGCCGCCTCGGCGAGCCGGGGCTTGTACCGCGTGTCGTCGCTCGAGGGGCGCGGGAAAAGCCAGAGCGCCACGCCGGCAATCATCATCATCACGAAGCCGACGAGCAGCGAGTGCGTGTGGGCGCTCAGTTCACGCGCCGAGATGGCGTCGCCGCCCAACTCGCGGCGGAGAAGGAGCCAGACACCCAGCAGGAGGCCAACGACGAGAAACGTGATGGCCGTCTTGAGGAAACGACGCGCGAGTGAGTGCATGTCTCCAGTCTAGCGGACGGCGGCGCGGTCGCCAGCCGTCATCCCTGCATGGGGAGCTTGCGTCCCACGCCGTCATCGCGCCGCGGCCTCGGCCCCGAACCATCGAGCGTCCGCCACAGGTTGTAGATGAACAGGAACGCCCCAATGGCCGCCAGCACCGCGCCCACTTCCACCGCCAGGCGCGCACCGGGCATCCACGGCAGGAAGGTGAACCCGAGCACCAGCACCACGAGCCCCGTGTTCGACGCCCACCAGTGCACCTCCGCCATGCGGCGGCTGTGCAGCGGGTGCCCCGTGAAGCGCGGAATCACGTGATAGGCCACGCCGAAGATGAGCATGGACACGAAGCCCAGCAGGTTCAGGTGGGCATGCGCCGGGCGGTAGATGATGGCGTTGGGCGCGAAGCCCATCCAGATGCCGAAGCAAATGCCGAGGCCCAGGGAGACGAGGGCGCTCTTGATGAAATAGCGGACGAACCAGTCCATAGGGGCAGACGGTAGACGGAAGACGGCGGACGGCAGAGAGCCGTCAGCGAGTTACAGCGCGCGTAGTTCGGTGAGGAGGGCTTCGAGGTCCAATCCGTGCCGCTCGCAGACGAGCGCCAGCGGCTTGGCGCCGCCGCAGCAGCTGTCGAGTCCGTAACGGGCGAAGACCTCGAGGGCCAGCGGGGCAATCAGGCTGATCTCATTCAGCGTCATGGTCTCAACGATCGTCGTTTCGGTCGTTTCCGGCATATCGTCCTCCGATGGGGTGTGCTCCTGCACATTTAAAGTGGTATTATATATACCTTTTATCTGTCAGGGAATTACCTGAGTTTCGACGCTGTTCTTCCGGACGGCCCGGAGCATTTCGCCCGCGGGGCGTTTAGATTGCAGGGACGACCCTCAGCCATTGGATCCCATGGCCAATCCGCGCGACCAGGAAGTGCAGAAGCTCCTCAAGAAGCTCGCCAAGGCCGGGCCGGTGAAGCCGCGCGGCGAGTTCGGGAAGACGTACGACAAGACGGCGCCCAAGCGGGCCGAAGAAGACTTCGAGAATCAGGCCTTCTTCAAGGAAATGAAACGGCGCGACTTCTAGTCGCGCCGTTCGAGCGTTCTGGGTCGGCCGCGCCTACCCTGCTTCGGCGGGTTCGAGCGTGAGCATCCGGCGCAGCACCTTGCCGACCATCGACTTCGGCAATTCCTTCCGGAAGACGACCTTGCCGGGCACCTTGTAGAACGCCAGGTGCTGCTTGCAGTACTCGCGGAATTCCTCGGCCGTGGCTGACGCGCCTTCGCGCAGCACGACGAACGCCACCGCAATCTCCCCCTTGAAGTCGTCGGGGAAGCCGCGCACCCCCACCTCGGCCACTGCCGGGTGCGCCTGCAGCACCTCCTCGATGTCGCGCGGCCAGACCTGCATGCCGCCCGGCTTGATGAGGTCCTTCTTGCGGTCGACGATGAAGACGTAGCCGTCTTCGTCCAGGTAGCCCAGGTCGCCGCTGTAAATCCACTCGCGGCCGTCCGGGCCGACGCGGCGCATCACCGCCGTCTCGCTGGGGTTGTTCCAGTAGCCGCGCATGATCTGGCGCCCGTGGATGATGATCTCGCCCACTTCGCGCGTCGGGAGGATCTTCATCGGGTCGTCGGCGTCCACGATCATGACGTCCACGTCGGGGAACGGCATGCCGACCGAGCTCAGCTTCGTCACGCCGCGGATGGGGTTGAGCGTGGCGGCGAGGAGCGTCTCGGTCATGGCATACCCCTCCACCATGATGACCCCCGTCGCCGCCTCGAAGCGCTTCTTCGTCTCTGCCAGCAGCGGCGCGGCGCCGGACACGCAGGCGCGCAGTGACCGAAAGTTGGCCTTGCCGCTCTTCACGTCCTTATGCCCCAACAACGCGTTGTAGAGCGTCGGCACGCCGCAGAAGATGGTCGGCTTGACCTGCTCAAACGTCTTCACGATGTCGTCGAGATCGCGCGGGTTCGGGACCAGCGCGATGGGATTGTGCCCAATGAAGCAGACCGACTGCACGCCGCACGCTCCGTACGAGTGGAACATGGGAAGTGGCAGCATGTACACATCCGTCCACGGCTTGAACTCGGCGGCAAACCAGGCGCGCACCTGGAGGCCGGTGGTCACGAGGCCGTTGTGGTGCACGCGCACGCCCTTCGGTGTTCCCGTGGTGCCGCCGCTCAACAGGATCATGCAGTCGTCGTCCGGCCCTGGCCGGAAGGCGGGACGGGCGGCGCCGCGATGGGCGGCCAGCACGTCCTGCAGCCACAGGTCGCCCGCCTGCAGCGTGATGCGGTGTCCGTGGCGCTTCTCCATGAACAGCGTGAAGAGCACCGACGTCAGCGATGGAAAGTACTCCTTGATGTTGGTCGCGATGATTCGCGGGTTGCCCACCTGCCCCTGCACGTTCTTGAGGCGCTCATAGAAAGGCGTCAGCGTCACGACCACCGTGGGGGTCGTGTCCCGCAGCGGGCCGACGAGTTCCTCCTCGGTGTAGATCGGGTTCAGCGGCACGAGGATCGCCCCGATCTTCCATGCGCCGAGTTCGCAGATGAAGAACTGCGGCGAGTTCGGCAGCAGCGCGGCGACGCGATCGCCCTTCGTCACGCCCATTGAGAGGAGCGCGTTCGCGAAGGCGGTGCTCAGCGTGTCGAGTTCACCGATGGACATCGCGCGCCCCTTGAACAGCAGGGCGGCATGATCCGGCCGCTCCCGCAACCCTTCATCGATGAAGTCCAGCAGCGTGCTCGAGGGATACTCGCCGAGCGTGCTGGGTACACCGGGATCGTAGTGCGCGAGCCAGGGACGGTTGACCATGGGCCGGGGGGTGCGGGGTCGGCAGAAAAACCTCGCGCAATATGGCGAGGACTGGTGGCTTTGCAACGGGGGAGCCGACCGTTGGGTTCCAGATGGGGCCGCCGCACCACTGATTCAACGCCCCTCCCGCAACTATCGTAGAGGAGGCGTGGCACCGTCCGGTCTCACGCGACTTCCCTCCAACTCCTCCCCATGCGCCGTTTGCTCGCCGCCCTGCTTGCCGCCCCGTTCGCGCTCGCTGCCCAGCAGCCCGCCGCCGACACTCCGTCCCTTGCGCGTGCTCTCTCACTCCTGAAGAGCGACAACGCCTGGACGCTCCAGAAGCAGGTCGCCCTGTGCGAGATCCCCGCACCGCCGTTCAAGGAGCAGGCCCGCGGCGTTGCCTTCCGCTCCGAACTCGTCGCCCTCGGCTACGCCGACGCACGCATCGACGAGGTGGGCAACGTCGTGGCCGAGGTGCAGGGCGCATCGCAGGGACCGACCGTGCTCATCGCCGGCCACCTCGACACCGTCTTCCCCGAGGGAACGGACGTGAAGGTCCGGCAGGACGGCGCGCGGCTCAAGGGACCGGGGATCGGCGACGACTGCCGCGGCCTGGCCGTGGTGCTCGCCACCGCGCGTGCGGTGAAGCAGTCGGGACTGCGCTTCGCCGGGCGCGTGATCTTCGTCGCGAACGTCGGCGAGGAAGGGCCGGGCAACCTCCGTGGCACGCGCCATCTGCTCGGCACGAGCTACAAGGGACAGGTGGACTACTTCATCTCGGTGGACGGTGTGGGGACCGACATCGTGAGCCGCGCGGTGGGGAGCAACCGGTACAACGTCCACTTCCTGAGCCCGGGCGGACACAGCTACGGCGCGTTCGGCATGCCGAATCCCATCCACGCGATGGGGCGCGCCATTGCCACGATCAGCGACATCCAGGTGCCGCGCTCGCCCAAGGCCACGTTCAACGTGGGCATCGTGTCGGGCGGTACGTCGGTGAACTCCATCGCCATGGAAGCGACGATGGACGTGGACATGCGCAGTGAGTCGGCGGCGGAGCTGGCAAAGCTCGACGTGCAGGTGCGCAAGGCGATCAGCGACGCCGTGGCCGCCGAGAAGGCGCGGTATCCGGGGTCGAACAAGGGCCTGACCGTGCGCATCGATACCATTGGCATCCGCCCCACCGGTGCGCAGTCCGATGACGCCCCCATCGTGCGTGCCGCCCTGTCGGCAGCCCGGCAGCTCGGGCTCACGCCGCGCATCGGGGCATCGAGCACCGACTCCAACTACCCCATCTCGCTGGGCATTCCCGCCATCACGATTGACGGCGGTGGCGATGGCAGCGGCGCGCACTCCCACGACGAATGGTATGAGGACGGACCCGCAGGGTACCTCGGACCACAGTGGGCGCTGCGGATCGTCGCCACGCTGGCGGGAGTCGCGCCCTGACCGCTGAGCGTCGGCGTGCCGCCGGTCTTCTCGTCGCGCGGATAGCCCGGCGCCGGTTGCATCGGTGGGTCCTGGCGTTTCTGGTCGCGGCGCTTGGCTCGTCGCTTCTCGAGGGTCAAGCGCCGCGTGCACCACGGCACGCGCAGCGCGTCGCATCACCCGACGTCACATGCATCGTCGCCAGGCTGGCGGACGGCGACTCCTTCACCTGCACCGACGGCCGCCAGGTGCGATTGCTGCTCATCGACACGCCCGAGTTGGCACAGGCGCCGTGGGGGCAGATGGCCAAGCGGCAACTCGACTCGCTCGTGCGTCCGGGCACGAAGGTGCGGCTCGAACTGGATCGCACCCCGGTTGACCGCTACCGCCGCACGCTGGCGTACGTCTGGGTCGACACGCTCCTGGTCAACGAGGCGATGGTGGCCAGGGGATGGGCCGTGGTGCTTGCCTATGAGAACGTGCGCCACCTCGAGCGCCTCCAGCGCGCGGAACGTGCCGCGCGGGACGCAAAACGCGGGTTCTGGCAGGCGTGGGCTTTTCGGTGTCGCCCCGTGGATTTCCGCGCGCGGCGATGCGGTGTGTCGTAGACGCGCCGTGATCGTCGTGAGGCGCGTCGATGTTCGTGGATGCGGCTCGCTGCGGCGCGTCTCGCATCGAACGGCGGGGCGGTAGCCTTGGTGTTGTGCGGCATCCGCTGACGCCGCCATCCGCATCCACCCTGATACCTCAGCGATGCGCCGCGCTCACATTCAGGGCATGGCCCCGCGCACAACGACGACACTTCCCCCGCCCTTCGACCGCTATCCGATCCTGCTGTGGCTTGCCGGCCGCTCCGGACGCAAGGCAAACCGGAGCTTCCGCATTCGCCCGGTGGTTCAGGGTGGATTCGCCCTGACCTGTGTGCTGCTCGGCGTGCAGTTCGCGCGATGGGTGGGGAGCGCGCAGGCCGGTCGGCTTCCGCTGCCGTCCCGCCCGACCGGTGCCGAGGGCTTTCTCCCCATCAGCGGATTGATGGGTGCGCTCGACTGGATCTATCAGGGCAGCCTGAACGTCATCCATCCCGCCGCCACGGTGCTGGTCCTCCTCGCCATCGCGCTCGCGCTGTTGCTGCGGAAGTCGTTCTGCTCGTGGGTCTGTCCGGTCGGGTTCCTGTCCGAGCTGCTCGCCCGCCTGGGACGTACGGCCTTCGGGCGCAACTTCCGTCCGTGGAAATGGCTCGACATCCCGCTGCGCGGGCTGAAATGGCTGCTCATGATCTTCTTCGTCGGGTCGGTGCTGGTCATGGGCCGAGAGGAGCTGTCCGCATTCCTGTCGTCGCCCTACAACCGCATCGCCGACGTGAAGATGGGGCTCTTCTTCACGGATCTCGGCACGGTCGGACTCGTGGTCATGGGCGTGCTCGTGCTGGGTTCGGTCTTCATCCAGGGCCTGTGGTGCCGATACCTGTGTCCCTACGGTGCCCTGCTCGGAGCGTTCTCCTGGGCCTCGCCTACCCGCATTCGCCGCAATCCCGAAGCGTGCATTTCCTGCGGACTCTGCGACAAGGCGTGCATGGCACGGCTCCCGGTTGCCTCGAAGGAGACCATCTGGAGCGCCGAATGCACCAGTTGCATGGACTGCGTCGCGGTCTGTCCCAAGCGTGACGCACTCGGCCTGCACATCGGTCGGCGCCGTATCGCTCCGCTCGCCTACGGCGCCGCTGTGGTGGGGTTGTTTCTGGCCGGCTACGTGGGTGCCCGCGCCGCGGGCATCTGGGTGAATTCCATCTCCGACGCCGAGTATGTCGAGCGGATTCAGAACATCCGCTCCAACGAGTACGGGCATCCCGGAATGGACGGCCCGAGCGCGAGCACGCCCCGGACGCGCTGACCCCCGGGAGGGGGCGCGCGGAGCTGTGCTGGCCCTCGCGTCGCCGAGGCGCTGGGCAACGATCCGGCGGTTTTTGACCGTCTAAAGGCTGGCCTCCGCGCCGTTTGTGCCCATATTCCTCGGGGTTCCTCCGTCCCCCGCCCCCCTCCCATGTCCGACTTTCGTACCCGATTGGACGCATCCATTGCGTCCCAGTATGTGATCGATCGCGAACTCGGCGGCGGCGGGATGTCGCGCACGTACGTCGCGACCGAGCGCGCGCTGAATCGCCGGGTCGTCATCAAGGTGCTCGCGCCGGAACTGCTCGCCGGCGTTTCGGTGGAGCGGTTCAACCGCGAAGTCCTCCTCGCCGCGCAGCTGCAGCACCCGCACATTGTCCCGGTGCTCGGCGCCGGCGACGCCGACGGTCTTCCCTGGTTCAGCATGCCGTACGTGGACGGCGAGTCGGCGCGCGCGCGGTTGGCGCACGGCCCGCTTGCCATTGGCGAGGTCATCAGCATTCTGCGCGACGTGGCGCGCGCCCTCGCCTTCGCGCACGCGCACGGCGTCGTGCATCGTGACATCAAACCCGACAACGTGCTGCTCGCCGCGGGAAGCGCCACCGTCACCGACTTCGGCATCGCCAAGGCCATCTCGACGATTCGCGGCGACGCACCCGGCGGCACGCTCACCGCCATCGGCACTTCCATCGGCACACCCGCATACATGGCGCCGGAGCAGGCGGCTGGCGACCCCGATGTCGATCATCGCGCCGATTTCTACTCGTTCGGCGTGCTGGCGTACGAACTGCTCGCCGGCCGCACGCCGTTCCACGACCTGCCCCCCTCGCGCATGCTCGCCGCGCAACTCAGCGAGAAGCCGCGCGACATCCGCGAACTGCGCGCGGACACGCCGGCGTCGCTGGCGCAGGTCGTCATGCGCTGCCTCGAGAAGGCACCATCCGACCGGCCGCAGACGGGCGCCGACATCGTGAAGGTGCTCGACTCCGTCACGTCGAGCGGCGCGGGCACCGCTGCGCCGGTGATCCTCGCCGGCGGGCAGATGCGCACGGGGCGCGCCATCGGCATCTGGGCGGCGGTCACCGTACTGGTAGCCCTCACCGCCTGGGCCGCCACGCGCGTGATCGGACTCCCGGACTGGGCGCTGCCGGGTTCAGTGGGCGTGATGCTCCTCGGCCTCCCGATCATCGGCCTCACGGCGTACGTGCAGCGCACGGCCTACCGGCTCTACACCGCTACGCCGGCGTTCACGCCAGGCGGCAACACGGCCGCGCACGGCACCATGGCCACACTGGCCCTCAAGGCGAGCCCGCACGTTTCGTGGCGGCGCACGTGGATCGGCGGCGGCGTTGCCGTGGGCGGATTCGCGGTGCTCGTGCTCGGCTACATGGTGATGCGCGCGCTCGGCATTGGCTCCGTGGGCTCGCTCATCGGCAAGGGCGCCTTTGGCCAGAACGAGACCATCATCGTGGCCGATTTCAAGAGTCCGGCCAATGATACGACGCTCGGTGTCACCGTCTCCGAGGCGCTGCGCACCGACCTCGCCCAATCAAAGAACCTGAAGGTGCTCACCAAGGCGGCGGTGGCCGAGGTGTTGCGCCTCATGCAGAAGCCGGCCGATGCCGCCGTGCCATTCACGCTCGCGCGTGAAGTGGCCAGCCGCGAAGGGGCCAAGGCGGTGCTCGACGGCGACATCGTGGAGCTGGGCGGCAGCTACGTCATCTCGGCGCGGCTCGTGGGCGCGCTTGACGGCGCCGAACTCGCCACCTTCCGGCGCACCTCCAAGAACCAGGGCGAGCTCGTCGAGGTGCTCGGCGAGCTGTCCAAGGACATCCGCAGCAAGGTGGGTGAGTCGCTGCGCGAGGTGCGCGAATCCATTCCCCTCGAGCGCGTCTCCACCTCGTCGCTGCCGGCGCTGCGCAAGTACGTGGAAGGCGTGCAGCTCATCGCCACCACGGGCGACAACGCCAAGGGACGCGAGTTGCTGCTGCAGGCGGTGGCGCTCGACAGCACGTTTGCCATGGCGTGGCGGCGGATTGCCGCCTCCTACTCCAACGACCCCGGCTCCCAGGCGGCCCAGCAGGCGGCCAGCACCAAGGCGTATCAATACCGTGACCGGCTCAGCGACAACGAACGACTGTTGACCGAGGCGTACTACTGGTCGAGCGGCCCGACGCCAGACCGCGAGAAGACCATTGCTGCCTACGAAGCCTTGATCGAACGCGATTCGACGAACCGGTCGGCCACCAACAACGTGGCCATCATGTACTGGACGATGCGCGATCGGGCGAGGGCCGAGGCGTCGTACCGCCGCGCCATTTCGGTGGCCCAGCCCTTTGGTGGTTCGTTCGTCGGCCTCATGCAGGTACAGATCGAGCAGGGCAAGATTGCCGCAGCCGAGTCAACGCTCGCGCTGTTCGAACAGAAGCTTCCCAACCATGGCGATATCGCGGCCTCACGCGCGATGCTCACGATAGGCAAGGGCAACCTCGCCGCCGCCGATTCTATCCTGCGCAGCTCCGCACCGACGCTGCGCACCGACGACGCGCGACGGACGACGGCGTTCGCGATGGCCAACATCCTGACGGCCCGCGGTCGGGTGCGAGAGGCCATGCGCTGGACGGCCCAGTCTGTACCGACCCAAGGCAACCCAGCCGTGCTCAACGCGGGTCGCTTGCTCGTCGCGCTCGACAGCGCGTGGGTGCAGGCGTACTACCTCAATGACGCCGCGGCGGCAAAGGCGACCGTGAAGCGCGCGCTCGAGCGCGTGCCCATCAACTCGCTCGCGGCACCGGACCGTCCGTGGGCCACGCTCCTCAACATCGCAAGCGTTATGCGAGACGTCGCCCCGGCACGCGTCTACGCCGCTGCGCAGGAACGCGACATGGTCTCGTCGAACCTGGGCATGCTCAAGGGGGCTGTTTCCATGACCCGGGGCGTGCTCGCCCTGGCAGAGAACCGGCCACAGGACGCGGCGGCGCTCTTTGCCGAAGCGGATAAGGGAGACCTCGGCCCCGAGCAGATTGGCCCGTGGCGTGCCCGGGCACTGGATCTCGCCAGCCAGCCAGACTCGGCGATAGCGGAATTCGAGCGATTCGTCGCCTTCCGTGATGCCAACTATTTCCTGCACCGCGACTATCTCGCCGGATCGCACAAGCGTCTTGGCGAGCTCTACGACGCCAAGGGAAACGTTTCCAAGGCAATCGAGAACTATGAGAAGTTCGTCGGCCTCTGGAAGGACGCCGATCCGGAGCTGCAGCCCAAGGTGCGCGAAGTGAGGGCGCGGCTGGATGCCCTGCGGAAGAAAGGACCGAGGGGTTGAACCAAGGTGCGCTGGCGTGCGTGACGTCGGGACGTCGTCCATCGCGTCACGTCGCCGCGCGATGTCAGTGGTCGCCCGGCATCGGAGTGGCCACCAGTACGGCGGTGACCGCGAGGACGGCCAACGCCGCCACGAGTTCAATCGCTGCGGTCGTTCGCAGTCGGGTGGTTGCTGACGCGTTGCTCCCCATCGATGGCAGCACTCGTCGCCAGTTGTACGCACCGGTGGCAACGGCCACGGAGAGCAACGCAAGCTTGATCAGCAGTACCCGCCCGTAGGGCGAATCGAAGAGCTCCGCAATCGCGCCAAGATTGCGCCACGCGGCGAGAGCGCCGGTGGCAAGAATTACGCCCGCAAAGCCCAGCGCCGACGTGCTGAACGCGCGCACCAAGGCGGCAATCTGTCCGTGGCGGTCGTCACCGCCTGAACGGAGCACCGCAGGCACCGCGATCAACGCCACGGCGGCAAGGCTGCCAATCCACCCGCCGGCCGCGATCACGTGCAGTGCGTGGATGGCCGTCGCTGTCGGGGAGACTACGGCATGGCCCGACAGGGCGATGCTCGCTGCCATGGCGATCGCCGCTGCGGTCAGCGCCGGCCATCCGAGAGCGCGCGAGCGACGGAGCCAGAACTCTCCCAACAAGCCAACCGCCATTGCGACGAGTGCCAGCCACCAGCCCCGTCCCCAACTGGAGTCGAGCAGGATCGCGCGCAGGGTTTCGCGCGACCATGGCGCCTCCGCGCCGAAGAACGCGGCGTGTTGCGCCACCAGCCGGGCCAAGGTGGTTGCAAGTATGGTCCACAGCAGCATTCTCACCCACGGCAGCGCAGCACGGTCCACCGCATCTCGTGGCAGTGGCGTGCCAATCACCGCCCCCCGGCAAGCCCGTGGGAGAATCACGAGATGCAGCGAGAGGATTCCGAGCAGTCCCACCAGTGCGATCGACAGGATCGCACGGATTGCCACATACGTGGGAGATTCCACGCCGAACATCGCAGTGATCGCTTCCTGAGGCAGCGCCGAGAGCGCAGACACCGCCAGCGGCGCGATCATCGCCGCACACCGCGAACTTCCGCTGCGACGCCATCATCCGTACGGGACGCCGCCGCGACTTCTTGATCCGGACGTATCGAGCGCTGCGCTGGTCGAACAGGGCCCGCATCCACCACGAAACTGAATTCCCCGCGCACGGGATGACCGTCCGCTCCTCCCACCTGCCACTTCACCGTATATCGGCCGGGACGCATGGGGCCGAGGATCTTTGCCGTCACGGTCTTGGCATCCCTCATCGCGGCCCGCGTCGAATCGAGGGACACGACGTGTCGCGTCGCATCAAGCAGCGTGAGCCGGCAGAGCCCTATCACGACCGCCTCATGGAATGTCAGCGTGATCTCGCGCGGCGCCGTGGCCAGGCGGCTCTCGGGTACCGGGACGGCACGGAGCAGGCGAGGATGCGCCGAGGCCCTGCCGGTTGGGAGCGCGAGCGCAAAGAGCAGCATGAGGCCGAGACGCATGGCGTTGAATGAGCGAGTCACAGGATTTCCTCGGCTGGGGGACGGGTGGCGGCCCTGCGCAGGGTCGGTCACGCCATGTCGCCGATTGGGGAGGGCGCCTGCCCTCCCCAGCCGGTGCGACGCCGGCCGTTACGGCCGCATCCTGGCGTGGTGCGCGTGCATGCGGTCCGTTGGCTTGAGCATCTGCTCCAATTCGCCAAGCACGGTGTTCATTCGACGATGCACCTCCATCATCGCCATGCCGGGATCGCCTTCCATCTTCATGCCGGCGCGGTGCATCGCGTCCATGTGCCGCAACGCCCCGCGAAGGCCGATCGCCATGTCATGCAGGCTGCCCGCCATCGCCTGCGGCGATTCGACGGCGTGGTGATCGGTCGTCGTCGCATGCGCCGTCGAGTCTGCGGCCGGGCGCATCATCGCTTCGGTGCGCCACACCAGCACCTCGGCACGCTTGATCATGCTGTCGAGCGGCGGCATGGCGGTCATGTCGTGCTTCGTCGCGCCGTGCATCATCGTGTGCTTCATGGTCTGCGCGATGCCCTCCTGAGCCGTTGCTCCACTCAGCAGGGTCAGGACCGCGGCGGCGGTCCAAATTGTCCGTGACATTCTCATGGCTCCTGTTGGTTGCTCGTCTGGTTACACGCGTGCAAACACGCGAGTGGTTCCGTCTGCCTGAAAGGCCAGCACGTCGTACGGCACCTTCGGATCGCTCTCCATGCCCGGGGATCCACCGGGCATCCCGGGCACGGCAATGCCGCGCTCCGCAGACCGTTCGCTCAGGAATCGCCTGAGCTCATTGGCGGGCACGTGCCCTTCCACGATGTAGCCGCCAATCTCTGCGGTATGACAGGAATGCAACGCGGCTGGCACCTTGAGTTGCTCCTTCGTGACGCCAACATCGGCCACGATCACCGTGGTGACCGTGAAGCCGTTGGCATTCAGGTGCGCGGCCCACTTGTGGCAGCACGGACACTCCTGTTCCGAATAGAGCGTGACCTGCGTGATCGCGGCGGCGGCGGACGCACCCGCGGCACCTGGCGCACCCGCGGCACCTGACGCATCCGCGATACCGGACGCGGTCGACGCGCCTTGCCCGAAACGACGGTACGCCATCACCGATGCCAGGGTCACGATTCCGGCACTGGCCATCCCGAACCACTGGCGACGCGAAAGCCCCGTCGCGGGCTGACCCGTGGTGTCGGATGAGCCGGCAGGCACTTGCGTGTTGTCGCTTCGAAAATCCTGCTGCATATGCACTCCCTGCCGACGCTAGCCGGCGAAGTTGTCGGGTGCGCCAGCTTGGCGCACTACCAGTTGTGAAGGCGTCGGCTCCGATACGTCGGACACCGCAACCAGCGTGTATTCCTTCCAGAGTGAGTAGACGGCCGGAATCACCACGAGCGTCAGGACCGTGCTCGAGATCATCCCCCCGACCATCGGGGCGGCGATGCGCTTCATCACGCTTGCGCCGGTTCCGCTGCCCCAGAGGATCGGCAGCAGGCCGGCCATGATGGCGGTGACCGTCATCATCTTGGGTCGCACGCGTTCCACGGCGCCCTCGATCACTGCCGCGTACAGGTCGCCGACGGTCGGCCGGCCGACGCGTGCGAGCTGCGCCTTCCACGCGTGGTCCAGGTAGATGAGCATGACCACCCCGGTTTCTGCGGCCACACCAGCGAGCGCAATGAAGCCGATGGCCACCGCCACGGACCAGTTGTAGCCCAGTGCCCAGATGAACCAGATGCCGCCAACGAGGGCGAAGGGAAGCGAGAGCATCACGATGAGGGTCTCGCCGACGCTCTTGAAGTTGAAGTACAGGAGCAGGAAGATGATGGCGAGAGTTGCGGGGATCACGAGCTTCATCGTCTCCTTGGCCCGCTGCATGTACTCGTACTGTCCGCTCCACACGATGGAGTAGCCGGGCGGCACGGTGACCATGTCATCCACCATCTGCTGCGCCTCGGCGACGTATCCGCCGATGTCGCGACCAGCGACGTCGACATACACCCATGCCGTTGGCATCGCCCCCTCCGTGCGCACCACCATCGGCCCGGCGACCTGCTTGATGGTGGCGAGCTGCCCGAGCGGGATTTGTGCACTGCCCGCGGACATCGCCGAGCCGCCCATCGCCGAGTTGCCCATACCCGCACTGCCCATGCTGCCGCCGCCCGGCGCAGCGGGCGCGCCCGCATCATGGTTCATCGGCACCAGCACCGACATCAGCTGTTCCGGCGTCGCACGCAGTTCCTGCGGGTAGCGCACGCGCACGCCGTACCGCTCGCGCCCCTCGACCGTCTGCGTGATCGTCATCCCCCCGATCGCGGTCGCGATGACCGCCTGCACGTCGGCGATGTTCACGCCGTGACGCGCCGCTGCCGCACGATCGATGTTGATGTCGAGGTAGTAGCCGGACTCGGCTCGCTCCGCGAACACGCTGCGTGTGCCCGACACCATCTTCACCGCTTCTTCAACCTGCTTCCCGATGCGTTCGAGCTCGCCGAGATCGGGACCGAACACCTTGATGCCCACCGGGGTGCGGATGCCCGTCGCCAGCATGTCGATGCGCCCCTTGATGGGCATCGTCCAGGCGTTGGTCACGCCTGGCACGCGGACGGCCGAGTCCATCGCGGCCACGAGAGCATCGTACGTCATGCCCTCACGCCATTGATCCTTCGGCTTGAGCGAGATCGTGGTCTCGATCATGTCGAAGCCCGCGGGATCCGTGGCCGTGTTGGCGCGCCCCGACTTGCCCCACACGTGCTCCACTTCCGGAAAGCTCTTGAGCACCGAGTCCTGCTGCCTCAACAGCTCGCGCGCACGCGCCACCGGAATGCCCGGTAGCGTCGTCGGCATGTAGAGGATCGTCCCCTCCTCAAGCACCGGCATGAACTCGCTGCCGAGACGGGTCCACGGAATCCACGTCACGATGAGCGACACGACCCCCGCCAGGATCACCGGCCCGCGGTGGCGGAGCACGAAATCGATGACCGGCCGGTAGAGGCGGATCATCGCCCGATTGATCGGATTTGCCCGCTCCCGGAAGATCCGGCCGCGGATGAACAGTCCCATCGTCACCGGCACCAGCGTCACCGAGAGCAGGCTGGCGGCGGCCATGGAGAACGTCTTCGTGAACGCGAGGGGCGTGAACATCCGCCCTTCCTGTCCTTCGAGGCTGAAGACGGGGAGGAACGCCACGGTGATGATGAGCAGCGAGAAGAAGAGGGCAGGCCCCACTTCCTTGGAGCTCTCGACGACCACCTGCCATCGCTCGGCCGTCGTCAGCATTGACGAGTTGAACGATCTGGGACGCTGGCCGTTCACCGGGGGACCTTCCTTGGCGTCCACCGCACGCTCGAGGTGCTTGTGCATGTTCTCGATCATCACGATGGCCCCGTCGATCATCGCGCCAATGGCGATCGCGATGCCGCCGAGCGACATGATGTCCGCGTTGACGCCCACCCAGCGCATGGCGATGAACGCCATCAGGATGCCGATCGGCAGCGTGAGAATGGCGACCAGCGCCGACTGCACGTGAAACAGGAAGAGCACGCAGACCAGCGCGACGATGAAGGACTCCTCGAATAGCTTCCCCTTGAGCGTCTCGATGGCCCGTTTGATGAGCGAACTGCGATCGTACACCGGGCGCACAACGACGCCCGGCGGAAGTCCCTTCTGCACGCTCGCGAGCTTCGCCTTGACGTTGTCGATCGTCGTCAGCGCGTTCTGGCCGAACCGCATGACCACGATTCCGCCAACCGCATCGCCGCGTCCATCAAGGTCCGCCACGCCACGCCGGATCGCCGGCCCGACGCTTACACGCCCCAGCTCGTGCACGCGAATGGGCGTGCCATCGCGGGTGGCCCCAACCACCACGTTCTCGATGTCGTCGATCGACTTCAGGTATCCGAGACCGCGCACCATGTATTCGCGATCGGAGAGCTCCATGGTCATGGCGCCGACGTCGTTGTTCGCGTTCTGCAGGGCGGCCATCACGCGCGTGACCGGAATGCCGAAGGCGAGCAGCTTCGCCGGATCGATGTCCACCTGGTACTGCTTCTCGTAGCCGCCGATGCTGGCCACTTCCGACACGCCGGGCACCGCCGTGAGCGCGTACCGCAGGTACCAGTCCTGCACGCTTCGCAGCTCGGCGAGGTTGAGCCGCCCCGTCGTGTCTTCCAGGGCGTATTGATAGACCCAGCCGAGGCCGGTGGCGTCGGGACCAAGGGTCGGGGTCACCGTTGACGGCAACTTCCCCTTGATGCCGTTCAGGTACTCGAGCACGCGCGATCGCGCCCAATACAGGTCCGTGCCGTCATCGAAGATGACGTAGACGAACGACACGCCGAAGAACGAGTACCCCCGTACAGTGTGCGCGCCGGGCACCTTCAACATCTCGGCGGCAATCGGATACGTGACCTGGTCCTCGACGATGCGCGGCGCCTGTTCGTTGTAATCGGCCTGCACGATGACCTGCACGTCCGACAGGTCGGGCAGCGCCTCCAGCGGCGTACGCTGGATGGCGACAATCCCGCCAATGGTCGCCGCGATCGTGAACAGCACGACAAGCAGCCTATTGGCGACCGCCCACTCGATGATGCGCTTGAGCATGGCTGTTGCCCTCAGGGCTTCTTGGGAGTGGTATGCGCCGAGTGGTCCATGCCGGGCATGTCGGCCATCGGTGCCTTTGCCTTCGCCGGCGCAGGTGCCGGCCGTTTGGCGGCGGCTGGCGCAGCGACGGGTGGTTTGGCCGACGCCGGCGCGGAGCCCAGCGGCGTTGGCGGCGTGGTCACGTCCATCCCCGGCATGTTACCCATGCCGCCGAGCGCAGTGCCGAGATTGGACTCCGCATCCACGAGGAACGTCGCTGACGAAACAACCGTCTCACCCGCGCGGAGGCCGCGCAGGATTTCGATGCGCGCGTCACTGGAACCGCCCAGTGCCACTTCGCGCGGGGTGAGGTGGCCACTGGTATCGCGGACAAACACGATGCTGCGCTCGCCCGTGGACAGCACCGCGGAGCGCGGCACCGTGAGCACGCCCGTGCGCGCCGTGCCGGCAACCACGATCGTGGCGTACATCCCCGGCTTGAGTTGCAGACCGGGGTTGGACAGCACGACACGCACGCGCACCGTCCGCGTCTGGGGATCGAGCGTCGGGTATATGTACGAGATCTGTCCCCTCAAGTGCCTGCCAGGCAACGCATCGAAGTCCGCGTGCACCACCTGGCCAGTGCGTACATTCGCGATGTCCTGCTCGAAAACCTCCCCCTCGACCCAGACGGTGCTGAGATCGGCCACCCGGTACAGGGCATCGCCGGCCATGATCTTCTGCCCCGCGACGACGTTCTTCTGCAGCACGTAGCCGCTGGCGGTGGAACGCAGCGTCAGTGTCTTCTGCACCTGCTCGGTGCGCTCGATGATCGCGATTTCGCTCGCCGGGATGTCCCAGTACGCGAGTCGCCGGCGCGCCGAGTTGAGCAGGTCGCTGGCATTTCGCTGGGCGTCGGTGCTGGCGGCTGAGACGTCGCGCGCAAGCCGCTTGGCCAACAGCAACTCCTCCTGCGCGGTGACCAGCATCGGAGAGTAGATCGTGAGCAGCGGCTCACCCGCGGCAATCGGTTGACCTGTGGCGTTGATGAACAGCTTGTCCACCCACCCGTCGATCTTGGGCGAGATCGTCTGCAGGCGCGTCTCGTCGAACGTCACCTGCCCCACGGTGCGCACGTCCTTCGCGAGCGAACCCAGCTCGGCCACGGCGAAGGTGACACCGATGCGCTGCTGGTCGGCCGCCGACAGCATCACGGCCTTCGCCGCGCCGTCACCGGCTGCGGTCGCACCGTGATTGTGTCCCGCAGTCGTCGCCTCCGGCGCGCGACGGCCACGCGTGACGAACCAGACGCCGCCCACCGTGATCGCGAGTACCACGAAGTAGATGAGCCCGCGCGTGAGCGTCGAACCGGAAGCCGGCATCGCCCGGCGCATGGGATCGGTCATGTGGTCAGTCACTTGTCACCTCGCGTTGCCGCGGAAACCTTGTTCGGGTCAAGGAGCACCTGGCTGGTGAGCATCTCGAGCTCCGCCCACGCCTTCCCCTGGTCGGCGTCGAGCGCGTAGAGCTCCTGCCGATACTTGTTTACGGTCATCTGGTCGTCGAGCAGGGTCATGAAGTCGACCGTGCCCACCCGGTACGCCGAGAGCGCGGAGGCAACGGTCGCCTCGGCCTGCGGCAGCACCGTGCTGCGGTAGAGCTGCGACAGGTTGCGCGCCCGCACGAGACTGGCGTAGGCCTCGCCCAGCTTGCCACGCGTATCAGCGCGCATGAGGGCGACATCCGCCTCGGCCATTCGCTGCATGGCGATCGTCTCTTCGCGCATCCGGTATTGCCGCTGCCGCGCGAAGATGGGAACCGAGGCGCCGATCATCAGGCTCCCCATGCGTTCGGTACCGCCCATCTCTCCGCCTCGTTGCGCGTACTGTGCGCCGACCTGCAGGTCCGGCCAGATCTCCTTGCGCGCCAATTCTGCCGCGGCCTCCGCGCCCCGCACCTCCTCGAGCCCGGCGCGGATCATCGGGCGGTTGCCGTGCGCGAGCGAGTCGAGCACGGCACGCGACGGAATCGATTCGGGAAACTGCGGCAGCGCCGGCACGCCAATGGAATCGTCGGTCGGCCGGTCGCGCAGCGCATTCAGCCGCGCCACCATCGTCTGCCGCATGGATTGCATGCGGACGGTGTCCTCAACCATCCGCGCGATCTCCACCTGTGCGCGCAGCACGTCCGCCTGGCGACCGTCTCCGACGCGGTACATGGACGCGGCCGTCTGCTCGATGTCCTGCAGCAGGCGCACCGTCCGGCGCATCACCTCGAGGCGCCGATCGGTGGCGTAGAGATCGTAGAACGACATCGCGACCTCGCTGCGCAATTCCCACCGGACTTCCTGCGCGCGTTCGGACGCGGCGGACGCCTGTGCGCCGGCCACCCGTCCAGCCATCGCGAGCTTCCCGCCAAGCGGCAGCATCTGCATCACCTGCAGCTGCCGCATGCCCAGCGTGGGCATCGGTGCCAGGCTCGGGAGCGTGTAGTTCATGAAGCCGAGCTGCACCTGCGGATCCGGCGGCCGTGTCATGCCGGGCACGCGTGCCCGCGCCGCCTGCGCGAGGTAGCGGGCGGCCGCGACGCGTGGATTGGCGCTCTGCACCTGCGTGTACAGATCGCCAAGAAGCACGGTGCCGGATCCGCGTGCCACGGGCGGTGCCGAGCGGACGGGATCCTGCGCAGTGAGCACCGAAGGAACGAATGCGAGGGTGCCGGCGATCCAGAGGATGCCGGCAACCGCACCGCATCGCGCGATGGGAGTGATCGTAGTTGACATGAAACGGAGGGAGTGCAGGTCAGCCGGCGCGGTGGCGCGTCCGGCTCTCACCCGCATCAGATGCGGGTGTGACTCACCTCAGGCGCGCGGTGGCGGCGGCTCCGGCGCGTTCGACACCGACTGCCAGCGCACGGCGTACATCGTGGGCGGCGCGACGATAGCAATCGGGGCGGATGACATCGCAAGCGCCATCGCTTCGACTGGAGCGATGGTGCATGCCGCGCTCACGCAGCCGGCCGGCATCGTCGGGCAGCACGGTTGATGGCCGTGATCCCGCGTCGGCGCCGGCGGCGCTGGCATCTCATGACCGGCGTGCGTCATCGGCAATGCCGCGGGCTCCATCTGGTCACACGCACGCGCCGGCGACGCCATCGTGAGATGGAGCGTGGCGGCCGCGAGGGCGACGCGAAGGAGGCGGGAAGCGATCTTCATTCGTGAACAGATTTGTACACCCGAAATGTCTCAAGAGTTGAATTGTCGCCAATCGGGATTCTGGATGGAAGATGTAGGGTTTTACCTGAAAGGCAAATTCCGTATCATTCTCAGGCCTCCAGACGTCACCCGCATTTCGTTCGCTCCGCAGTCAACTCCTTTGCGGTCAACATGGTACGAGGTGATCCAGGATGACCCTCCACCACCGTTTACGTGGTATGGTCGGGCTCGTCGATGCCGTGGTTTCGCCGACCCATGGTGCCGCCATCTCACGCATCGCCACACCATAATCACTCGACTCGCCCGTGATTGTCCCACCCGTGGATGTACCAGTCCCCGTGCGCAAGGCACGAACCGACCCTTGGCGGAGACAGGGAGTATCTTCGAACGATCTCCGTTTGGCATCTGCATACCTCTTTCCCGGTCAATCGATGCTTGCCCGCGTTCGCCGCACCGTCCTCATGCTTGTCGCCGCCACGGTCTCAACTGGTGCGTGCAGCCCCGCAAAGGCGCCACCTGCCGAGAAGAGCGCTGCCCCGGTTATCCTGCCGTCGTTCCAGCAGGAACTCGCGTCCATGAAGGCGGAGCTCACGCTCCCCGGCGCGTGGAAGTACGGCTATCGCATGATCGACAGGCCGGACACGACGTTTGGCGGCCATCAGGCGATCGAGTTCCACTACACCGCCGACTCCGCATCCGGCGTGCCGCCGCGCCTGCTGCTGGTGATTCGCGCGTTCAAGAAGCCGGCGTGGGAGAAGGTGCGCGAGTCGCAGGGCAAGATCGCCAAGGTGCTCGCCGAACGCGACGGCGAGGTCTACACCTGGTCAATCGTCACGAAGAGCCCGTACCCCGTGGGCACGGCGTCCACGCTGCGCGTGGACCAGATGATGTTGGGACTCGTCGCCGAGACGAGCCCGTTCCGGATGACGTTCAAGAAGTAGGCAACCGGTCCCACCGCCCGCCAATCAGCGCGGCGCGGCGGGCGCCTCGTTGAGCAGCCGGCGCACCGCCGGCTCGAGGGACGCCATCGCCAGCGGGCCGAGCACCTTGTACCGCACCCGGCCGGTGCGATCCAGCAGCACCGAGGTCGGGTAGCCCTGCATGCCGCCGAAGGCCGTCTCCGTCTCACGGCCGACGATCGCCACCGGATAGGTGATACTGCGCTCGGTCAGGAACTGGCGCACGGCGTCCGGGCCGGTGCGGTCCACCGACAGGCCGAGGACGGTGAGCCCTGCCGAGTCGTGCCGGTACGCCATGGCCTGCAGCAGCGGCATCTCCGCCCGGCACGGCAGGCACCACGTGGCCCAGAAGTTCACCAGCACCACCCGGCCGCGCAGCGTGCTGTCGCTCATAGGGCGGCCGTCGAGCGTCGTGACGGAGAATGTTGGTTGCTGGCGGTCTCCGCTCTCGACACCGATCACGGCGCCGATGTGCGGCAGGAACCGCGGCCCCAGCCAGAGCACCACGAGGAGGGTGACGAGATTCCACGGCGTGAGCCAGCGGCGAAGCCGGGAGCGAACGGGTGCGGGCGCCGCTGGCGGTGCGGGTGTCGCGTCGGCGGGATTGGTCACACCGGGAATCTAGCCGCGTCCACAACGGGGGACGCCCGCTCATCGTAGAGAATCGTACGACACGCGCCGCGGGCGACCCCCGTTCCCGCGGACGCGTGTTCGGCCCTTCCGGAGAGTGCTTCGCATGACCACGCCGTTCCGCCACGCTGTCGGGCTCCTTGTCTCGTCATTGGTGGTCGCCGCTGCACTGGGCGCTCAGCAGAAGCCGCTGACGCCTCACCAGCAGCTCGCGCGCGACATCTACAAGGAACTCGTCGAGATCAACACGTCGGTGACGACGGGAAACATCACACTGGCCGCCAATGCGATGGCCAGGCGCTATCGCGACGCCGGCTTTCCGGAACGGGACATCTTCGTCGGCGGACCGTCGCTTAAGAAACACAACGTGGTGTTGCGCTACCGCGGCCGTGGTGGACCGGGGGCCCCCAAGCCCGTGCTCCTGCTCGCACACCTCGATGTCGTCGAGGCGCTCAAGGCCGATTGGTCCAACGACCTCGATCCGTTCCAGTTCACCGAACGGGACGGCTTCTACTACGGCCGCGGCACGGCCGACGACAAGGCGATGGCGTCGCTCTTCGTGGCGGCCGCCATCCGGTTGAAGCAGGAAGGCTACGTGCCGCAGCGCGACATCATCATCGCGCTGACGGCCGATGAAGAGGGCGGCGTCTACAATGGCGTCGACTGGCTGCTCAAGAACCACCGAGCGCTCGTGGACGCGGCGTGGGTGATCAATGAAGGGGGTGGCGGTTCGCTGCGCGACGGCAAGCCGCTGATTCAGTCGGTGCAGGCCGCCGAAAAGGTCTACGCCGACTTCACGCTCCGCGTCACCAATGCGGGCGGCCATTCCTCCGTGCCGCGCGCGGACAACGCTATCTACCAGCTCGCCACCGGCCTGGTGAGGCTGTCGCAGTTCCAGTTCCCCGTGGAGCTCAACCCCGTGTCGCGCGCGTTCTTCGAGCAGACCGCGAAGGGAGAGAAGCCCGAGATGGCGGCGGCGATGACGGCGCTGGCCCGGAACCCCGCCGATGCGGCCGCGGCCGCGGTGATTGCCACGGATCCGCGCTACAACTCGATGATGCGCACGACCTGCGTAGCCACCCTGCTCAAGGGCGGTCATGCGCCAAACGCACTGCCGCAATTGGCCGAAGCCAACGTGAACTGTCGCATGGTGCCGACGGTGGCCAAGGCCTCGGTGCAGGCCACGCTCGTGCGGGTGCTGAACGACTCGGCCATCGCCGTCTTCGACACGACCACCGAGGACCGCGCGTCCCCGCCGTCGGAGATGCGCCCCGAGGTGATCGGCGCGGTGGAGAAGCTCACCCGCGAAATGTTCGGCGACATTCCCGTCGTGCCAACCATGTCCACCGGCGCCACCGACTCGCGCTACTTCCGCGCGCTGGGCATTCCGGCGTTCGGCGTGTCGGGGCTGTTCAGCGACCCCACGGTGGACGCACGCGCCCACGGCCGCGACGAGCGGGTGCGCATCGAGTGGTACTTCAAGGCGCAGGAGTTCCTGTACCAGCTCACGCGCCTGCTGTCGTCCAGCGTTCCGGTTCCCTGATAGATTCCCCCGCGGGTCCGGTCAGTCGCCGGGCCCGCGACGCAATTCCCCACCCTGGTTCCTCATGAAGACCATTCCACTGACGCGTGCGCTGATACTCGCGCTCGCTTGTGCTCCTATTGCCCTGCAGGCGCAGGCGCGCGCCGCCCGTGCCGGAACGGCCACCGTCACCAGCACGCCGCCAGTCGTTGACGGCCGCCTCTTGGATGACGCCTGGCGCGCGGCCGTGCCGTTCACGGACTTCACGCAGCGCGACCCGCAGGAGGGGAGCGCCGTCAGCGAACGCACCGAGGTGCGACTGCTCACCGACGGCGAGGCACTGTACATCGGCGCCTGGCTCTACGACCGCGATGCGGCGGCCATCGTGCCCGGCGAGAAGATCCGCGACGTCACGCTCACCAACAGCGACTACTTCGGCATCCTGCTCGACACATACCGCGACCGACAGAACGGCTTCCTCTTTGCCACCACGCCCGCCGGCGTGGAGTACGACGGCCAGGTCATCCGCGAAGGGGAGGGCGGCGGCGTGGTGCAGCAGGGCCAGAACCGCGCGCAGGCCGGCGCAATGGGCGGGTTCAACCTGAACTGGGACGGCAGCTGGAAGGTGGCGACGTCGCGCGATTCGGCGGGGTGGTACGCCGAGTTCCGCATTCCCTTTTCGACGCTGCGCTATGGTGGCGGCGCCACACAGAATTGGGGGCTCAACCTCGTGCGCATGATTCGGCGGCGCAACGAGGAGTCCTTCTGGTCGCCGATTTCCCGGCAGTTCAACCTCTATCGGTTTTCGCTGGCCGGCGAGCTGACCGGCTTGCACGTTCCCGCACGTCGCGTGGCGACGGTTACGCCGTACGTACTTGGCGCGGCCACGCGCAACTTCTCTGCCGGCACCGACGCGACCTATCCCAAGGAGTTCGGGATTGACGCCAAGTATGGCCTGACACCAAGTCTCACGCTCGATCTCACGTACAACACGGACTTCGCGCAGGTGGAGGTGGACGAGCAGCGCACGAACCTCACGCGCTTCCCGCTCTTCTTCCCCGAGAAGCGCCCGTTCTTCCTCGAGAACGCCGGGGTCTTTGCCGCCGGCACGCCGCAGGCGGCGGATCTCTTCTTCACGCGCCGCATCGGCATCGACACCATGGGCCAGCCCGTGCAGATCCGCGGCGGCGGGCGCCTGACTGGCCGCGTGGGCGGCACGACGATCGGCCTGTTGCAGATCTTCACGGGGGAAAACGAAGGTGTCGTGGGCGCGCAGTCCTTCACCGTGGCGCGTGCGCTGCGTGAGGTTGGACGCCGTTCGCGCATCGGTGTCATCGGCGTGCAACGGCTCGGTATCGGCGACCGTGCGGCGCCCCTCTGCGCCACGCCGACGCTCTGCGGATCGCTTCCCGACGATGTCAACCGCACCCTCGGCGTGGACGGCCGCGTGGGCCTCGGCGAGAAGTGGACCTTCGACTGGTGGAGTGCGCTGACCGAAACGCCGGGTCGCACGGGCGACAACACCGCCGCCAGCCTGCGCGGGACGTTCCTGACGCACGACTGGAGCAACAGCGTGCGCCTGATGCGCATCGGCGAGAGCTTCAATCCCGAAGTCGGCTTCCTCGCCCGCACGCCCGGGTTCCGGCACCACGAACTGCAGTCCATGCGGATGGTCCGCAACCCCAGCTGGACGCGCGTGCGCGAGTGGAACCCGCATGTCACGTGGCGCCAGTACTACGGCTTCGACGGTTTCTACCAGTCGGGACAGCTGCACCTCGACTTTACCGAGGTGACGTTCAACTCCGGCGGCCGGTTCGGACCGGAGCTCAATCTCTACCACGAGGGATTGCAGCGCCCGTTCCAGATTGCGAAGAACGTCGTGCTGCCCGTGGGCTCCTATGACTTCCCCACGTGGGGGCTCGACTGGTCGACCAATCCCAGCGCTCCGTTGTCCATGCTGGTGCGCGGCGATGTCGGTTCATTCTACGACGGCACGCGCAGCGGCGGCACGGTCACGGTGACGTATCGTCGCGGTGCATCCATCACGTCATCGCTCCTGGTGGATTACAACGACGTGCACCTCGACCAGGGGAACTTCATTCGGTCAATCGTCGGCGTGCGCCTTGGCTATTCGTTCACGCCGCGCGTCTTCATCCAGTCGCTCGCCCAGTTCAATCAGCAGGCGCAGGCCTGGACGGCCAATGTGCGATTCGGTTGGCTGAACACCGCCGCGACCGGACTGTTCATCGTGCTCAACGACGGCGAACAGGCGGACAGTTTCTTCAACTGGCAGCGCCCCCTGGCGCGCGCGCTGACGGTCAAGTTCACGCGACAGTTCGGCGCCGGCCAGTAGGCCTGCATAACGCCTGATGCGCGCGCCCCCATGGCGCGCGCATCATCATGCAGGAAGTGCGCATCTACACGCAGCGTCTGCCGCTTGTCATTCGGTGGGCCGGGAGACTCAATTCATTCACCCCCGCACTCCGCCCTCATGACTCACGTTGACCTTGTTGGCGTTCCCCTCGACCTCGGCGCGAGCCGCCGTGGCGTCGACATGGGTCCGTATGCGGTGCGGGCGGCCGGCCTGCGAACGGCGCTGCTTGCCCTTGGCCACGAGGTGCACGACCACGGCAACCTCGCCGTACCGGACCGCGGCACGTTTCCGCCGGACGCACGCGGCGGCGATTTCATTCCGACCATCGCCGGAGTGTGCACCGAACTGGCCACGCGCATCGAGGACTCCGTGCGCGCACGCCGTTTCCCGGTCGTGCTGGGCGGTGACCACTCCCTCGCCGCCGGATCGGTCGCCGGTGCGGCGCGCGTCCTGCACGCGCGGGGTGAACAGCTGGGCCTCGTGTGGGTGGACGCGCATGGCGACATCAACACACCGGAAACGAGTCCCTCTGGCAACGTGCACGGCATGCCGGTTGCGCACTTGCTCGGTCACGGCGACCCGCGGCTCCACTTTACGGAGCGGGCGGCGGTGCGAGCCGAGCATACCGTGCTGGTGGGTCTTCGCGACCTCGATCCCGGAGAGCGGGCGCACCTGCGCGCCTACGGCGTACACGCGTTCACCATGCATGACGTCGACCGGCGTGGGTTGTCGGACGTGATGGAAGAGGCCCTTGTCTTCGCCAGCGTCGGCACGGCCGGGGTCTGGGTGTCGTACGATGTGGACGTGCAGGATCCCGTGCACGCGCCGGGGGTCGGCACACCGGTGGCCGGCGGTTTCTCGTGGCGCGAGGGACATCTCGTGATGGAGATGGTTGCCGACTCCGGCCGTCTGGTTGGACTCGATCTCGTCGAGGTGAACCCGATTCTCGACGTCTCGAACCGGACCGCCGAACTGGCCATCGGACTGGTCGCCAGCGCGCTGGGGAAGCGGATTCTCTAGGCGGAAGTGACGTCGCTCGTGTCCTGCGACTTCAGCATCTCGCCGGCCAGTTCCTCACCATACAGCGTCACCGCGCAGGTCTGGCAGATGCCGTGACTGAAGGTGGCATCCGAGTGGCTCGAGATGTAGCTCTCGACGCTCTTCCAGTAGCCGTGGTCGTCCCGCACTTTCTTGCATGAGGCGCAGATCGGGATGAGCCCCGTCAGCGTGCGCACGTCCGCCAGTGCGGTGCGCAGCTGGAGATTGGCCGCCTCAAGTTCCGCGTTGGCCTTCGTCACTTCCGCCGAACGGGCGCGTTCCGCGCGGTGGTAGTACACCCCAAGGCCGAGCAGCGCCGCCACGAGCACGAGCACGAGCGAGACCAGGGTGACGATGAGGCGCTGCCGTGCAATCACGGCGGCCTGGATGCGCTCGCTCTCGCGAAGCCGGGCCAGTTCGCGCTCTTCGCGCGCCGACGCCCGTCGCTGATCGATCGTGGCAATGCGCTGCACCGTTGTCTGGCTGAAGAGCGAGTCGCGCAAGACCATGTGCCCGTGCAGGTACCGCAGGGCAGCAGCCGTGTTCCCTGACGATTCCTCCACCTCGACCAGCTGGCGCAACGCCTCCAGGGCGATCATGCGCTGACCCGCCGGGCGGGCGAGCCCGAGCGACCGGGTGAACGCCACGCGTGCGCGCCGGACATTGCCAAGGGCGCGGTACGCCTCGCCGAGATAGAGGTTGGCGCGCGCCTGCCCACGAACCGAACCCCGGCGGACGCCGGCGGCGAGCAGCGAGTCCAGCACGACGACTGCCGCGGCCGGTTTACGCTCACGAACGAGCAGCAGCCCGGTGGTCGCCGTGTTCAGTGACCAGCCGCTCACCGAATCGGCCGTGGTCACGCGCCGGCCGTTGTACGCGGCGATGGCCTGTGCGAGGTGCTCGCGCGCGCGGGCATAGTCCCGCAGGTCGATGTACAGCATCGCCTGGCTGTTCCGCGCGTAGCCGACAACGGCTCCGCTGTCCGTGTGAATCGCCAGCGTAACCGCTTCCTCGAGCGTGCTGCGCGCGCGCTCGTAGTGTCCCCAATCGTGGTAGGTCTTGCCGATGTTGGTGAGCGTGCGCGCCATACCTGAGGTATCCGCAACTTCCTGGCGGATATCGAAGGACTGCAGGTACGCCTCCAGGGCTTGTTCGTAGATGCCGAGCTGGTAGTACGACGCCCCGATGCTGTTGAGCACCTGCCCCAGGCCAAATCGGTCGCCCATCAGTTTTCGAACCTCTCGCGCCCGCTCCAGGTGCACCAGCGCGCTGTCGTAGCGGTTCTTGCTCCAGTAGACCAAACCGAGCGCATGCAAGGCGCTGGCGAGGTTCGTGGAATCCGGCGCTGCCTGACTCAGGGCCACCGCTTCCTCGAAGGCCGCGATGACGGCGCCCTCACTTGCGGTGGCGCGCATCGACAATGCCAGCCGCAGTGCGGCCTTGGCCCGAATCGCCGGAGTGGCGTTGCTGCGCACCAATGCCCGGAGGGAATCCGCCGTTGCCACATCGGGCGTTGCCTGGCGTGCGCCCACCGGAGCTTGTGCGTCAAGAGGCACCGCTCCGCCGGCAATCATCAGCCAGCCGATCGTCAGTCTGCGCGCCGCCTCACCGTATGTGTGCATAGCCGATCCGTAAGAAACCCTGCGCTCGCCGCACGCGGCGGCGGATGAATATCACGCGGGTCGCCCGAAAACGCGAGCGACGGACGGTCCGGCCCAGCGCTGCCTGCCGGTCTACGTGTGGCTTTGACGCGCACGCGTCTCGGCGACGCGCTGGAGCAACGCGAGTTCGGCGCGATAGACGCGCCGCAGGAACGCCGTGGTGACGAGGCGTTCGAGGCCGCCCCCAATACCGCTGCGGTGCACCATCTGGGTCGCGATGGTCACGTCGCACGCCCCGGCGCCGACCGGCTCCACCGTGAATGTCGTCTCGATGGGGGCCGTCGTCACCTGCTCGCGCAGCAGGCGACCGGGCTCCGGCTCCGACACCACGGCCCCGGATTCCCGCCACGTCCCCATCGCGCCCATCTCAAAGCGGATGCGCGTGCCGGTGCCGACGCCACCCGCGTCCACGCGCAGGTTGCGGAAGTATTTCGGCGGCAGGATATGCGGATGTCCGTCGCGGTAGTCGGCGATGATGCCATAGGCAACGGAAGCCGGCGCATGGATGCGCGCGGAGGACGCAACGGTGTACGCAGTCATTCGGGGGGCCTGATCAGATGGTGAGCTCACTACGGCCCACTCTCGCGCGTGGATTCACGGCCACTGGATGCCTTAGAGCGGCTTCCCCATGCGAAGCAGGGGAACTCCGACACCGCCGCGATCGTCGATGACCTCTTCCAGCGGCTCATAGCCGCAAGCGCGATACAGCGGCACGCCTGCCATCGTCGCCATGAGTTCCATCCGCGTGAACCCCTCGGCTTTCGCCGCCGCTTCGCAGAGCGAGAGGATGAGCCGGCCGACGCCCTTTCGTGTGTGGTTCGGATGCGTGTACATCGCGCGCGTGCGCGCGGCGTCCACGGCTGGATCCAGCAGCGCCGCGCTGCGCCCCGGCGTCTGGTCGCCGCCGTACAGCGTGGCGCGGCGACTCCACCCGCCGCATCCGGCAATCTCGCCGTCCGCCTCGACGATGAAGTACGTGCCATCGTCAATGAGCTGCGTGTCGAGCCCCATGATCGTGCGACTCGACACGATCTGCTGTGCATCGAGGAACGGTTTCTGCAGCTCGCTGATGGCCGCATCCATCAGGGCGCGCAGTGCCTCGAGATCGCTACGCCCTGCCAGCCGGTGGGTGAGTCGAGGTTCCGTCATCGTCGGTCGTTCAGCGCACCAGCTTCTTGTACTTGATCCGATGCGGCTGATCCGCATCCGGTCCCTTCCGGCGCTTCAGGTCCTCGATGTACGCCCCGAAGTTCCCCTCGAACCAGACTACTTCCGAGTCGCTCTCGAACGCCAGGATGTGCGTCGCCACGCGGTCGAGGAACCAGCGATCGTGCGAGATGATCACCGCGCATCCGCTGAAGTCGAACACCGCCTCTTCCAGCGCGCGCAGCGTATCCACGTCGAGGTCGTTGGTCGGTTCGTCGAGGAGCAGCAGGTTGCCACCCTGCATCAGCGTCTTGGCGAGGTGCAGGCGGTTGCGTTCGCCACCGGAGAGGTTGGCCACCAGCTTCTGCTGGTCGGCCCCCTTGAAGCCGAACGCCGAGCAGTAGCCGCGTGAATTGATCTCCTTCTTGCCCACCTGGAGCATCTCGCGGCCGCCTGTCATCTCGTCCCACACGGTGCGCTTCCCCTCGAGCGTGCGGTCCTGGTCCTGATACGAGATGCTCACCGTTTCGCCGATCTTCAACTCGCCCGCGTCCGCCGTTTCGCGGCCATTGATCATCCGGAACAGCGTCGTCTTGCCGGCGCCGTTCGGCCCGATGATGCCCACGATGCCCGCACGCGGCAGGTCGAACGACATGTCCTCGAACAGCAGCTTGTCGCCGTAGCCTTTCTTGAGCTTCTTGGCGATCACCACGTCATTGCCGAGTCGCGGCGCCGGCGGGATGACGATTTCGTTCTGGGTGATCTTTTCCTGCTGCGCCTCGCTCAGCATCTCCTCGTAGTTCTGCAGGCGGGCCTTGTTCTTGGCCTGCCGCGCCTTGGGCGACATGCGCACCCACTCGAGTTCCTTGTCCAGCGTCTTCTGTCGCGAGCTCGCCTGCTTCTCCTCGATCGCGAGGCGCGCGCGCTTCTGCTCCAGCCAGCCGCTGTAGTTGCCCTCGTACGGCACGCCCTTGCCCCGGTCGAGTTCGAGGATCCACTTGGCCACGTTGTCCAGGAAGTAGCGGTCGTGGGTGATGGCCACCACGGTTCCGGTGTAGCGCTCGAGGTGATGCTCGAGCCACGCCACCGACTCGGCGTCGAGGTGGTTGGTGGGCTCGTCGAGCAGCAGCATGTCGGGTTCTTCCAGCAGGATGCGGCAGAGCGCCACGCGGCGCTTCTCGCCGCCGGAGAGCACCTTCACATCGGCCTCCGGCGGCGGCAGGCGCAGCGCGTCCATGGCCACCTCGATCTTGTTGTCGAGGTTCCACAGGTCGTGGTGATCGATGTACTCCTGCAGCTTCCCCTGCTCGTCGAGCAGCGCGTTCATCTTGTCGTCGTCCATGGGTTCGGCGAACTCCATGGCGATGGCATTGAAGCGGTCGAGCTTGGCGCGCTGTTCCTTGAGCGCCAGCTCCACATTGCCGCGCACGTCGAGCGTTTCGTCGAGCTGGGGTTCCTGCGGCAGGAAGCCGATCTTCGTGCCCTTGTGCGCCCACGCCTCGCCCTGAAATTCCTGGTCGATGCCGGCCATGATCTTCAGCAGCGACGACTTGCCGGAACCGTTGGGACCGATGACGCCGATCTTCGCGCCGGGATAGAACGAGAGCCAGATATCGTCGAGGATGATGCGCGAAGGGGGAACCACCTTGCGCAGTCCTTTCATAACGTAGATGAACTGTGGAGCCACGGGCGTACGCTCAGCGAATGGGGGGTGCAGGGGGAATCATGAAAAATAACCCTTTCGCGCTCGCGCAATTGCCTGAGTAGGACTTACCGTACAGTCACCCCCGCACCCCGCACCACACCCTGTTCCCTGGATCCTGCACCCCCGTGGACTTCTCAGGCATCGCCGACCGCCTCTCCCAGAGCCCCGTGACCGCCATCCCGGTGCTCTTTGCCGCCGGCGTGCTCACCAGCCTTACGCCGTGCATCTACCCGATGATCCCCATCACGGCCGCGATCGTCGGCGGATCGGCCACGGGGACAGCGCCAACGCGCGGGCGAACAGTCCTGCTGACCTTCTCCTACGTCATCGGGCTCGCGCTGGTCTACTCCCTGCTCGGCCTGCTCGCCGGGCTGTCGGGGACGCTCTTCGGCACGGTCAGCGCCAATCCGTGGCTCGCGTTCGGCATGGCCAACCTGCTCCTGGTGGCGGCCCTTGCCATGCTCGATGTCATTCCGGTGCGCCTGCCGGCCTCGCTTGCTGCGAGGTCCGCGAGCGTCGGCGAAGGCGGCCGGGCTGGGGGCGCTTTCCTGATGGGCGCCGCGTCGGGGCTGGTGGCGGCCCCCTGCTCCGCCCCCGTGATGGCCGCGGTGCTCACCTGGGTGTCGCGAACGAAATCGGCGGCGTTGGGGTTTACCTACTTGTTCGTCTTCTCGCTCGGCATGTGCACCCTGCTCGTCGTCGTCGGCCTCTTCAGCGGCTCGGTGAGCCGCCTGCCGCGCGCCGGCGTCTGGATGCTGTGGGTCAAGCGCTTCTTCGCGCTCGCGATGGTTGGCGTCGCCGAGTACTACCTCATCAAGGCAGGTCAAGGATGGTTTTGAAATACGGGGCGCGGCTCGCGTCGTGCGTGTTGACCGCGGGTATCGCGCTGGCCGCGCTGGGGGCACAGGCACGGGCACAGGACAGCGGCATCGAGGTTGGCACGAAGGCGCCGGGAGCCGCGCTCGAAACGCTCGATGGCAAAGCGGCGGAGTTGTCGTCGGTCTTCGGCAAGGGTCCGGTGGTCGTGCTCTTCTGGGCCACGTGGTGCCCCACGTGCAAGGCGCTTGAGCCGGCCATGCAGGCCGCACAGCAGAAGTACGCCGGCAAGGTGGCGTTCGTCGGCGTCGCGGTGAGCGTGAATCAGAGCCCGCGCGCCGTGCAGGCGTACAGCGAGAAGCACTCGCCCAAGATGACGCACTTCTTTGACCGGCGCGGCAAGGCGGTGGATGCCTACGAGGTGCCGGCGACCGGCTTCATTGTCGTCGTGAACAAGGCAGGCGCGGTGGTCTACACTGGACTGGGCAGCCAGCAGGACATTGACGCGGCCATCAGGAAGGCGATGTAATGACCAGAGCGGTGCGCCGTGGGCTGATTGCGGTCGCCGTGCTTGCCGGGGTGGGCTATCTCACCCCTGTCGTGTACCTGATGGCGAACGAGAAGCGCATGGTCTTCCAGCCCGACCAGTTCGGGGGCCGCGTGGTCGTGCCGCTGCCCGATTCGCTGGGACTCGTCGCAAACCGCGTGTCGTTCGCCAGCGGCGATGGTGCCATGATCACCGGGATCGTCATCCCGGCCGCGGACAGCGCGGCACAGTGGCTGCTCTATCTGCACGGCAACGCCGGCAACATCACGTCGTCGGTGCTGCCCCACTTCTATGCCCGTTGGCATGCGCTTGGCCTGAACATCCTGGCCATCGATTATCGCGGTTTCGGGGAAAGCGAGTCGCGCGCGCCGGACGAGGGAGGAACGTACACGGACGCACGCGCCGCGTACGAGTGGCTTCGCGCGACCAGGGGCGTGCCCGCGGATCGCATCGTGCTCTACGGGCATTCGCTGGGCGCTGGCGTGGCCATTGAGCTCGCCCTGCGCGTGCAGGCAGCGGGGTTGATCGTGGAGGGCGCCTTTACGTCGGTGCCTGACCGCGGCGCCGAGATCTACCCGTGGGTTCCCGTTCGCTGGATCTCGCGGCAGCGTTTTGAGAACATCGAGAAGATCGGGCGAGTGGCGATGCCGAAACTCGTCATGCATGCCAGCGACGATGACATCGTGCCGTACGTCCATGGGCAGCGCCTGTACGCGGCCGCACGGGCGCCCAAGGAGTGGGTGGAACTCAAGGGTGGGCACATGAACGCCTTCCTTCAGGACAGCGCGCATTTCTGGCGGCATGCCCGCGGCTTCGTCGAACGCCTGCGCACCGACCTGCCGACCGCGGAGTCCCCGCCGCCGGCACGCTAGGGGCGCACGCGTTTCACGCCGCACCAGCGTGCCGTCCCGGGCCTCAATGCGCCCCGCCGAGCGGCAGGTCGAACAAGTGCACCGGCGCCTGCGGCGCCCGCGTGTGATAGACGCGCAACTGTTCCACCAGAAACGGCTCCTCGATGCGGACCGCGAGCAGCACCCGCAGCGCTTCCGCCGTCAGTTGCGGATAGAGACTGAGCGTGCAGTGGGGCGTGAACGGGTAGCGGGCGATGGCGTACGGAAGTCCCGCGGTCTTCAATCGCTCGTGCAGGGTGCGCACGGGTCCGTGCGGGTCGATGGGCAGGACCACGAGTTCGCGTCCGATGAATCGCATCGGCGGTTGAAAGGTGAGGAGCAGCGGAGGCGAGGTGGCCCCGACCGTTTCAAGCGCGGCGCGTATGGCCGCCACGGGAGTGTCCGGCGCGATGGGACCGGCGCCCGAGGAGCCCAGCAGCGTGATGTGCGGCGGCAGCTCATTGGCCAGCTTGGGGTCGAATCGGCGCTGGAGGTCGCGCACCTGCACGCCCACGGGTCCCGTGAGCTCGGCGGTGATGAAGATCCCGTTGGTGCTCATCGGCGCGCGCGCGGGAGGAGCCGCCGGTCAATCCAGTGTCGCGGACGGTCGGCATGAAAGCGTGCGATCATCAGGCCCGACACGGTTCCGACGCCGGCTCCCATGACGACGTCGCTTGCCCAGTGATCATCCGAGTGCATGCGCGCGAGGCCGGTGAGCGCGGCCGCCGCATACAGCGACGGACCTGCCCACCGTGCCACCTTCGGATGTGATCGACGGAGTTCACGTTCCATGGCAGCCGCGAACGCGAATGCCGCTGTCGTGTGCCCCGACGGGAACGATTGCCGCGCGCCGTCGTCCACTCCCGACATCAGCCGGAAATCGCCTGGCTCTCCAGGACTGGCGTACGGTCGTCTGCGCCCCGCAAACCCCTTGATGCCACCGGTTAGCATGCCGCTCAGGGCAATGGACTCGCCGGCCCGCATGCCGAGGCGTGCCAAGTTGGGACGGCCGGTGGCCCATCCGGTGGCATACAGCAGGACCGAACCCGCGAAGACCCCGGGACTTCCGTAGGCATTGAAGGCGTCCGCCGTCGACGAAAAAGCGGGCGAGTCCTGCACCCAGCGTCGCCGCATCAGCCGCTGCCCGTCGCGATCGAGCGGCATCATCGCGGCGGCGGCCAGCGTGAACACGCCAAGCCGCCGCGCGTCCGTCCACGACACCGGCGCTGACACGCGTGCCGGCGGTTCCGGCTCCTGCGCGGGCAGGACCGAAGCCACCAGGACGCTCGCGGCGAGAATCACGCCACGTTGGTAATGACGGAGGTCTGGCATCAGATTAAGGATATGGACCCCGTCACGACCGCGCCCACTGCCAACCTGCTCATTCGCGACCTCGTCAGCCACGAGGATCGCCGGCAGTGCGTCGCCCTTCAGGAAGCAACGTGGGGGGTGGGATTCACCGAGCTCGTTCCCTCCGCCATCCTCCAGGTCGGTCCCAAGATCGGCGGCATCACCGCTGGCGCCTTCGATCCGTCCGGTCGTCTCGTTGGCTTCGTCTTCGGACTCACGGGCATCCGCCACGGCGTGCTCGCCCACTGGAGCGACATGCTGGCCGTGGTGCCTGAGCTGCGCGGGAGCGGGCTGGGCGGCAGGCTGAAGGCCTGGCAGCGCGCCCGATGTGAGGCCATGGGTGTCCGGGTGATCTACTGGACCTGGGATCCGCTCGTCTCGCGCAACTCGCACCTGAACCTCAACAAGCTGGGCGCGCGCGTGGAAGAGTTCGTGGAGAACATGTACGGCGTCACCGACAGCACGCTGATGGGCGCGCTTCCCACGGACCGCTTCGTCGCGGCCTGGGAGCTCGACCATGTCATCATCGCGCGGCGCCTCGCCGCGCGCGCGAGCAATGCCCCGTTGCTGCCGACGCTGCCACTCGTGGCCGGCGGTCCGTCGGCCCCGCTGCCGGCGACGTGGCCGGATGCCCCCGCCGTGCGCGTCGACATCCCGCACGACTTCCCGGCACTGCTGGGCCACGACCCGGCGGCGGCGGCGGCGTACCGCCGCCACTCGCACGCGGCGTTCATGCATTATTTCGCACTTGGCTACCAAATCAGTTCCTTCCACCCGGCGCCCGACGGCGACGGGTCCTACGTGCTCACGAGGCCCCTGCCATGATCCGCCTCGACCAGATCACCCTGCGGGAGATCCACCTCCCGCTGCGTGAACCATTCCGCATCTCGTCCGGCACCGTCTCCCAGCGCCGCATCTGCCTGCTCGAATTGCACGACGCCGGCGGGGCGGTGGCCTGGAGCGAGTGTGTCGCCGGCGAATGGCCCAACTACTCGGCCGAGACCATCGACACCGCTTGGCTCGCCATCGAGGCGTATGTGGCGCCACGCATCCTCGGTGTCCGCTTTGATGCCCCCGGCGCGGTGCACGCCGCACTCGAGCGCGATTTCCGCGGCCACCAGATGGCCAAGGCCGCGGTGGAGATGGGCATCTGGGGCGTGGCCGCCGCACAAGCCGGCGTGCCGTTGGCCCAGCTCATCGGCGGCGTGCGCGACCGCATTCCCGTCGGCATCTCGCTCGGCATCCAGCCCTCGCCGCAGGCGCTGGCCGACCGGGCGAGCGCCGCCTTTGCCGAGGGGTACCACAAGGTCAAGATCAAGATCGAACCCGGGCACGACATTGACTTCGTGCGCGCCGCGCGCGAGGCGCTGCCCACGGCTGAGTTGATGGCCGATGCGAACAATGCGTACACGCTGGCCGACGCTCCGGTGCTGGCCGAGCTCGACGAGCTCAACCTCATGATGATCGAGCAGCCGCTCGCCCACGACGACCTCGTGCGGCATGCCCAGCTGCAGCGGTCGCTGCGCACCGCGATCTGCCTCGACGAGTCCATCACCTCACTCGAGCGGGCGCAGGACATGGTGACGCTGGGGGCCGGGCGCATCATCAACATCAAGCCGGGGCGTGTCGGCGGGTTTGCGTCGTCGCTGGCCATTCACGACTACTGCCAGCAGCAGGGCATCCCCGTCTGGTGCGGTGGCATGCTCGAAAGCGGCATTGGCCGCGCCTACAACGTGGCCCTCGCCTCGCTTCCCAACTTCACCCTCCCCGGTGACCTCTCGCCCAGCCGACGGTACTGGGAGCAGGACATCGTGACTCCCGAGTGGACCATGGCACCGGATGGCACCATGGCCGTGCCGCTCGACCGCCCGGGTATCGGCGTGGACGTCGATACGGCACGCGTTGATGCGCTCACCGTACGGCGCGCCGTCATGAGGCTGCCCTCGTGAGCACCGCTTCGGTGCCCGCCGCGGTGCGCGCGTTGTTCACCGACGCCGAGGCGGCGCTGCTCGTCGAGCTGCGCCGCGACCTGCACGCCCATCCCGAACTCGCGTGGAAGGAAGTGCGCACCCAGGCGCGGCTCGAGGACGCACTGCGCGGCGCCGGCATCACGGATGTCCGTCGGGTTGCGGACACCGGCCTCATCGCGCGCATCCCTGGCACCGTCCCGGGAGCCCCGGTCATCGCGCTCCGCGGTGACATCGATGCCCTGCCGATTCAGGAGGCAACGGGCCTGCCGTATGCATCGCACCACGACGGCGTGATGCATGCCTGTGGGCACGACGTGCATGCGTCGTGGGCCGTGGGAGCGGCGCTGCTCCTGCACCGCACGCCCGCGCCCGGCGACGTGCTCGTTGTGCTCCAACCCGCCGAGGAAGTCGGGCAGGGCGCCTCGCGGGTGCTCGACAGCGGCGCGCTTGACGGCGCGCGCGCCATCTTCGGTGCGCACGTCGATCGCCGCTTCGACGTGGGCCAGGTGGTTGCCCAGCCGGGGCCGCTCGCCGCATCCACGGATTCATTTACCATCACGCTAACCGGCGCCGGAGCGCACGGAGCGCGTCCGCATGAATCGGCGGATCCCGTGGTGGGACTCGCCGCGCTCGTTACCGCCCTCCAGACCATCGTGTCACGACGCCTCGATCCGGCGCAGCCCGGTGTCGTCACCGTTGGCATGGTGCACGGTGGCACCGCGCCCAACATCATTCCGGAGTCCGCGACGCTTCGCGGCACCGTGCGCGCTACAACCGGCGCCGCTCGCGATTTCATTGTGGGCGAGGTGGATCGCCTCGCGTTCAGCGTCGCGGTGGCCTATCGCCTTGAGGCCGTCGTGGAGTGGGGCGAGCGGACGCCGCCCGTCGTCAGCTCCGCCGACGGCGCGCAGTGGGCGGCCGTCGCCGCGAGGCACGTGCTGGGTGCCGATGCGGTTGTCCCGCTGGGCACCACCAACATGGGCGGTGAGGATTTTGCGTTCTACCTCGAGCGCCTTCCGGGCTGCTTCCTGCGCATCGGTGCCCGCGAGCCGGGGGGCGACGTGATTGCCGCACACTCGCCCCGCTTCCAACCGGCGGAAGAATCCCTGTTCATCGGTGCCGCCGTGCTCGCCGAGTGCGCCCGGGTGGCGAGCCGCGCGTGATGCGACACCGGGTTGATCCCGAGCATCCATCGCCGCAGGTCATCGCCGCCGCCGCTGAAGTGATTCGGCGCGGCGGGCTGGTCGCCTTCCCCACCGAAACCGTCTATGGGCTCGGCGCCGATGCGCTCAGCGAGGCGGCCGTGCTCGGCATCTTCGCTGCCAAGGGACGTCCGTCATACAACCCGATCATCGCCCACGTCGCGAGCGTGGATCATGCGCGGACGCTCGTGACGCACTGGCCGGATGCCGCGGAACAACTCGCCGCAACGTTCTGGCCCGGTCCGCTGACACTCGTCCTGCCGAAGGCAGCGCACGTCCCGCTGGCGCTCACCGCCGGACGCGACACCGTGGCGGTGCGCATGCCGGCGCATCCCGTGGCCCTTGCGCTGATCCAGGCAGCGGACCGCCCGATTGCCGCGCCGAGCGCCAATCGATTCACCGAGCTCAGCCCAACCACCGCCGATCATGTGGTGCGGGGGCTCGGCGCGTGCGTGGAAATCATCCTGGATGGCGGCTCCACACGGGTGGGCATCGAAAGCACGGTCGTGGATCTCTCGGGAATAGGACCCGTGCTGTTGCGGCCCGGCATGCTGTCTCGCATCGCCCTCGAGCGCGTGCTGGGCACGCCGTTGGGTGATCCGGCGCCGCTGGCGCATGCCACCGAGGCGCGAGCGGCGCCCGGCATGATGGATCGCCATTACGCGCCGCGTGCCCGGGTGGTGCTGGCACGCACTTCGGACGTGGTTGCCGTGATCGCGCGGGAGATCGCCGCTGGGCGGCGCGTTGGGGCGATCGTCATCCACGCTGATGCTACCGGTGGCGCCGCATATGAGCGACTTCCCGCGGACTCCGCCGGATATGCCCACGGCCTGTACGCGGCCATGCATGCGGTGGACGAGGCGGGTTGTGACGTCGCGTGCGTCGAACTGCCGCCGGATGCCCCGGAGTGGGCGGGCGTCAACGACCGCCTGCGTCGGGCGGCGCACCCGCCGGAGCGCGGATAGCGCGCGGTGGCTTGCGCGTCACCTCGCGCGAGTGCTCCAGGTCGGCCAGGAACATCTCCTCGGCGTGCGCGCCAAAGGCACGATCGCCGACGATTGCGTCGAGTTCGTAGTTGATGGCGGCGCCGAGCGGGTTGAAGTCGGTGGAGCCGATGCGGGTGATCACGCCGTCCATCACCGTGGACTTGGCATGCATCATCTCGCCTTGCCATTCCCAGATGCGTATGCCGTTGCGCAGCAGTGCCGCGTAGTAGCTCGCCGTGTAGCGGTTCACCCACGGATGGTCGTTGCGTCCGGGAACCAGGATCCGCACGTCCACCCCATCGCGCGCCGCCCCCTTGAGCGACTCGACCACCCCGAAAGCCGGAATGAAGTAGGCGGTGGCGATCCATAACCGCTCGCGCGCTGCGGCGGCTTGCACCTCGAGTGCGCGCGAGATGCGAAAGCGCGCCGGTTCGCCTTCCACGATGCCGACGAGGGCCGGCGGCGCATCGGCGAAGTCAATCCACGAATTGCGAGCCGCGCGCACCATGCGGCGCTGTTCCCGGCGCGTGGGCCCCTGCCCCGCGGCACGCAGCCACATGGCGTCAAACGCCCGTTCCATGGCCTCGGCGGCCGGGCCAATGATCTGCACGGCGGTGTCGCGCCACGGCCTGCGCTTGGGGCCGAGCGAACCGAGGCGCCACTCCTCGCCAATGCCGATGCCGCCGGTGATGCCCACCTTCCCGTCGGCGACCAGCAGCTTGCGGTGATCGCGGGGCAGCAGGCCGAGCCAGGCACGGAATCCCGGCGGGCTGAAGATGCGCACGTCCACCCCGCCGGCACGGAGTGCTCGCCAGACGTGGCGCGGCGTACCTCGCCCCCCGACCCAGTCTACCAGCAGGCGCACGCGAACTCCCCGTTGCGCCGCGCCAAGCAGGCCCCGCACAAACCGCTGCCCCACTTCGTCGTTGCCACGGAAGATGTAGCACTCGAAGTCCAGCGTGTGGTGCGCCCCGTCGATGACCGCGATCATCGCGTCAAAGGCCGCCGCGCCGTCGCGCAGCAGGAGGGGGCGGTTGCCCGCTGAAACGTCGGCCGCGGCGACCCGCCAGAGCCCACGGGCAAAGCTCACGGCTGCGGACGGTCCGGCGGTCGTTGGCAGCTGGGGATAGCTGGGCGGTTCAGGGGGAGTCGGCATGACCTTGGAAGGTGCGTGTGCGGAAGGCCGTAAGTAAACCGCAGACCGCTGGCTCGGAACGTGCCCCCACGGCATCTTTCCTGCCGCATCGCTCGCGGTGCATTGCCGCCCCCCGCCGAACTGTCCAGCACGGTCACGACGTCGTTGCCCGCCGTCGTGTCCAGCGGAAGCTGTCTGTGCCTGGACCGACGAATTCCACACAGGGACCGGCATTTATGGAGAAGGACGCCTCGTCGAAGGAAGATCCGGCGCTGTTGCGCACGCTGCCCGGAGATGACGTTCGACAGATCATGTGGCGCTTTGCCGATCGCTTCGACTACCAGATGGTGGTCCAGTCGGCACGGGCCGTGGCGCGGGGCCCGGTCGCGCGCGCCGTGGCGAAGGGCGCGAGGAACTCGCATGAGTGGACCGAGGACAAAGCGTCCCTGCTGCACGAGTTCGACGCGGCCGGCATTACCTCGGCGGCCGTCGATCCCGAATACGGTGGGTACATCGAAGGGCCGAAGAACTTCGTGCTCGGGTTGTTGGCGTTTGAATTGGCATGGGTGGACGCGGGCGCTGGCACGTCCAGCATGGCCAACACGCTGGCGCTGGCGCCGATCCATGAGCGCGGGACGCCTGAGCAGAAGCAGACCTACATGTCGCGCTCCGTTCCGCCGATGCCGGGCGATGATCGCAAGATCTGGCGCGGCGCGTTCGCCCTGACCGAGTCCATTCCGTACGTGGGCGTGGACACCGGCGTGCTCAGTGGCCGGGTGCGAGTGGCCGAATGGAAGGACGGCGAGGAGCCAATCCTCCACGTCGACAAGCGCGGTCGGTTCATCACCAACATGGGCTCGGCCAACTTCGTCACGGCGGCGGTGGATTCGGGCGATCCGCGCATCAAGGGCAGCTGCATGGTGATCCTCGAGGAGACGGATCCCGGCACCTTCGATCGCGGCGTCCCCACCAAGAAGCTGGCCCACCAGCTCTCGTCCACGCGTGATCCGGTCTTCAGCCTGCAGGTGCCGGCCAGCCGCATCATTGGCGGCTATACGGTGAAGGACGGCGTCATCATCCCGAACTACAGTCATGCCGAGGTCATCGAGGCGGTCTTCACGCGCACGCGTGCGACGCCGGCCATCATGACCTCGGCGAAGCTGCTGTCCGCCGTCGAACCCGTCATTCGCTATCACCGCCGGCGGTTCCGCGGCGCCGCAGGCATCAACGAGGGAACGCCGCGCTTCGACATGGGCCTGCAGCAGAAGGAGGATGCGCTGCACCGCCTCCTCGACGTCTGGGCCGCCGGCGAGGCGGGGGCATCCCTCGGGTTTGAGACGGCGCGGCTTCTCGACACGTATGACGCCATCGAGCGGGCCAAGGCGGCGGTGCTCGCCCAACAGGGCATTGCCGGCGGTCGCGCGGAACTCAAGGCGCTGCGCGCCCGAGAAAAGGACGCAATGGAGTATGTGGCCCTCGCCGCCAAGCGGTCGCCGAGCTCTGAGGAATCGGCGCAACTGGCGGCGCTCGATGCGGACCCCGTGGTCAAGTTCATCGTGACCGAGTCGTTGTCGAGCGTGCTCATTCCCGCCGCCAAGCTCTGGAACACCGGCCACGGCGTGAACATGATGCGCGAAGCCGTCAGCATGATGGGCGGCTACGGGATCACCGAGGATTGTCCGGGGTTTCTCGGGCTCAAGTGGATTGACGGCCAGCTCGAGGCCACGTACGAAGGGCCGGAAGTCGTCCAGCGTCGGCAGCTCTCCGTGACGATGTCGCGACCGATCTTCCTGCGGCAGTTCCAGGGATGGATTGCACACCTGAACCAGCTCTCCAGGGAACACCCGGGAATGGGAGCCGGGACGCTCGCATCGGCCATGGAACTGTGGTTCTGGTCGCGCGAGCACCTCTCGACGGCCAAGGACGCGTACGGTCGCGACTTGTACTCCAATCAGCGGCACGGCGTGACCTATCCGCTTGCCGACGCACTGGCCTGGCTCGTGGCGACATACCACCTGGTGCTCGACGTGCTGGAGCTCAAGCGGAAGGGGCCGGAGAACCCGGCGCTCGCCGAGGGCATCGAGGGGCTGGTCAACTTCTACGCGAACCTGACGCACATTCACGCGGCAACGGCCGCCGGCGAAGCCACCAAGATCTGCGCCGAGCTCGTGTTCGGGTACCGCGCCGAGTCTGATCCGGCCCTCGAGGTGCTGGCGAGCACCACCGACCTGTTCAAGGACGTGGCGCCGTTCAACGCCCTGCGCACAAAGGTGGATGCTTCGCTTGCCGGATCGAAGCTCGCCAAGGATCGCGCCGCCGAGTCGCTGTCGCACGTGATGATCCCGGAAGTGCTGGATTATCCGGTATGAAACACGGAACACCGCGATGACCGACCTGCGGAGCACGATGGAAACCGACATCGTCTGCGTGGGCTTCGGCCCTGCGGTGGGCGGGTTCTTGACAACGTTGTCGCGCGCGATGGTGGATGCCCACGGCAACACGGTGTTGGAAAGTCGCGTGATGCCCGGCATGCCGTTGCAGGTGCTGTGCTATGAGCGGGCGGATGACATCTCGTTCGGCGTCTCGGGCGTGGTGACGAAGGCACGGAGCATTCGGGAGACGTTTTCGGCGGAGCAGCTGGCGGACGTGCCGATGGCCACGCCGGTCACGCGCGAGGAGATCCTGTACCTGCAGGATCCCATCGGCGCGAGTCGGCGATCCACCGGAGTGCGTGCGCTCGACGCCGTGGTTGACGCGCTGAAGGCGGCGCTGCCGTGGAGTGATCACGCGGTGCAGCTCCCGTGGCTCCCGCCCTTCCTGCAGAAGCACGAGGGCATGGTCTTCTCCATCGGCCAGCTGAACCAGTGGGTCGGCCAGCAACTCATGGGTAGTGGCCTCGTGCAGATTTGGCCCGGCATGCCGGTGAGTGAACCGTTGTTCGACGGCGATGCGGTCATTGGCGTGCGGCTGGTGGACCAGGGCGTGGACAAGGGCGGCGCTCCGAGCGGCGCGTACATGCCGGGCATGGACGTGCATGCCGCGTTGACGGTGGTGGGTGACGGTCCTGTTGGCGCGATAGGTCAGCAGCTGAACCAGCGGTTCGGTCTGCCCGAGGGGCATCACCAGCAGGAGTGGGCCATCGGCATGAAGGCCGTCGTGGAACTGGCCCCGGATTGCGGCCTCGAGCCCGGCGCAGTGCTGCACACCTTCGGCTACCCCGAACCGGAGATCTTCGGCTTTCTGTACGTGCACCCCGACCGCATGGCATCGGTGGGGATCTTCATTCCGTCATGGTTCGACAACCCGGCGCGCACGGCATATCGCTACCTGCAGCACTGGATGACGCATCCGCGGCTCTGGAAGCATCTCAAGGGGAGCACGCTGCGCTCGTGGGGCGCCAAGACACTGCAGGAGAGCGGACGGCGGGGTGAGCCGCATCTCGTGGGCGACGGTTATGCGCGCATCGGCGAAGGGTCAGGCAGCACGAACGTGCTGACCGGCTCCGGTGTCGATGAGGCGTGGGCCACCGGCGTGCAGCTCGCGGAGTCGGTGATCGAACTTGCGAAGGCCGGAAAGCCGTTCACGAAGGCCAACCTCGACGCGACGTATGTTGCGCGTCGCCGCGCGAGCTGGGTGGAGCAGGAGGCGAAGGTCGCGGAGAGGGCGCGCGACGGGTTCAACGCGGGTTTCGTTCGCGGCCTGATTGGCATGGGTCTCTCCGGGATGACGCGCGGGCTCATCAACATGCCGGGGCGCGTCCGGCGCGCGCACGACCGACTGCCGTCCATCGAGCGATACTTCGGCGATCGCATCCCGCTCGCGGAGATCCGCGAGATCCGCCGCCAGTGTCAGGCTGCCGGACTGCCCCTGCACGACGCGCTGATGGACCGCTCGGGCTGGCCGAAGATCGAGTTCGACGGTGCGCTGCTCGTCTCGCATCAGGACGCCCTCCTCATGGGCGGCAAGGTGCAGGCCGCCGCTGGATTCGCCGATCACGTCACGTTCCTCGACACCGGCACGTGCGCCGGGTGCGGCGAACAGGTGTGCATTGATGGCTGCTCGGGGCAGGCGATCATGCCGGGTGCCGATGGCGTTCCGCAGTTCGACCGCGAGAAGTGCATCCATTGTGGCGTCTGCCTGTGGAACTGTTCCAAGCCTCACGCCGCTGATCCTGAGCGCACCAATGTTCTGTTCGCCGCAGGATCAGGCGGCCTGCATTCACCCATCAACTAGAAAACGCCCCAGCGGGAGCGCGTCGCGATGTCCACGGGTTTTCATGTCGTCGTCCTCGGCAGTCTCGTCCCCGATCTCCTGCAGACGCTGGAGCCGGTGCAGGGACCGTCGGGCCCTGCCCTCAAGAACGAGTTGATGCTCCCGGCGGTGCTCGACCCGTGGGCCGCGCACGCGCTCTTCGAGGCGGCGCATGTCGCTGCCGCCTCGCCCGGCAGCAAGGTGTGGCTCGTCAGTCTCGGGCCCAAGGCCAAGCTGCAGCAGCTCATGATGAGCATCGCCCAGAAGGTGCCGTTCGAGTTGGTCGCCGTGGACGGATCGGCGAGCGGCTTCACCGATCCGGTGGATGTCGCCGAGGCGCTGGCCGGTGCCATCGAGAAGATTCCGTCGCTCGACCGGTCGCGCCTGCTGCTGTTCGGTGGCTGCGCGTCGGCGTCCCGCGACGCCGGCGTGACCGTGCAGCTGGTTGGCGAGCGACTGGGCATCACCGACCAGTTCCTCGCCGCCGATGAACTGACGGTCGGCGCGGACGGTGTCTTGACGATCCTCGAACGTGTGGAAGGTGGCCGGTATCTCGTGTCCGAAGTGACGGGTCCGCCGTGTGCCATTGCGTGGGCAACGGGGAATCTCCCGGAGCCGCCCAACAACCCACAGATCGGGATGATGAACATGCGCACCATCATGCCCGCGCTGCAGAAGGCGCCGGCCATCCAGTTCGCCGCGCAGAACACGGTCTTCCAGAGTGTCGAGCTCCCCAAGCAGGAACGTCGCACGCGGATCGTGAAGGATGTGCCCCTGGATGAGATGGCCCGCGAAATCGCCGATTGGATCAAGAGCTGAGGACGATGACCATGGAAACCCTGCTCTTTCTTGCGCACGCCGAGGACGACGGATCGCTGAGCCGCGCGGCGCTCGAAGCGCTGACCGGCGCAGTCGAACTGCACCGGCAGCTCGCCGACGCCGCGTTCGCCGTCGGCCTGATCGGCGGCGACGTGACGCCCGCTGTGGCCGCGGCGTCCGGGTGCGGCGCTGCGGCGTTCTACGCCGTGTCAGGCGCTGACTTCGCCGTCTCCCGTTATGCGTCCGATGTGGTGGCGCTCGAGGCCATCTGTCGTACTTCCGGCGCGACGGTCGTGGTGGCCCCTGCCACCTCCCGGTTCAACCGAGTCATTCCCGGCGTCGCCCAACGCCTTGGCGGACGTATCGACACGCACGTGGGCGGGTTCAGCGTGAACGGGGCGGATCTCCGGATCCAGCGCGGATATTATCGCCAGCGGATGATTGCCACGCTGACGCGCGCCGCGCGTCCCTGGTTCCTGACACTCGATTCCGGCGTCTTTCCGACGTGGAACGGGGCGCCCGCACAGGTGCCGGTCACCACGCTCGACGTTGCCTTCGGCGACAACCTCGGGAGGACGCGCGTCGTGGGTTACCGGACGCCGCTGGCCAATGCGCAGACGATTCGCCCTGATGCCAAGCTGCTCTTCGTCGCCGGGGTGGGCTGGACCAAGAAGCAGTCAGACGCGCAGGTGCACCTCGATGATGCCGCGAAGACCATCATGGGTTTCCTCGACAAGTCCGGCGCCTCGTTGGGCAGCAGCAAGTCGCTGGTCGACCAGTCCAGTGAGGGACATAACGTCTTCGCCTTCATGAGTCACCTGAACCAGGTCGGCCAGACCGGTTCGACGCCGCGGCACCCCAAGGGGCTTTCGACCTGCTGTCACGGCGAGGAGCCGCATGTGGTGGGCTGGCGTTTCATCGGAGAACGGCGCGCCATCAATCTCGACACCAATTGTGGGTGGGCGCAGGGCAAGGCGGATGTCGTGTATGTGGCCGATGCCTTCGAACTGGTCAGGAAAGTCACTGAACTCTTGTAGGGACCGTCGGCCACCCCTACTGTTCTTTTTATGCTGAACATCGACCTTCGGGGTAAGCGCGCGCTCGTGGCCGGCGTGTCGGACGATCAGGGATTCGGGTTTGCCATTGCCAAGGCGTTGGCTGAGGCGGGTGCCACCGTCAGCGTCGCCACGTGGCCGCCGGCGCTGAACATCTTCAAGAACCTCCTCGAACGCGGCAAGCTGGACGAGGCGCGCCAACTCAGCGACGGCTCCATGCTGACCTTCGAGCGCATCTACGCGCTCGATGCGGCATTCGACACGCTGGATGAGGCGTCGGAGGAGCTGCGGACCAGCAAGAGGTACAAGGACTGCGGCGACTTCTCCATCGACGGCCTCGCCGCCGCGTGGCGCTCCGATTTCGGCGATCAGTCGCTCGACGTCCTTGTGCACTCGCTGGCCAACGGCCCCGAGGTGAAACGGCAGTTGCTCGACACGAGCCGTGCCGGGTATCTCGCGGCACTGAGTGTCTCCTCGTATTCGCTGGTTTCCATGCTGGCCAAGCTCGGGCCGATGATGCGCCGCGACGGTGCCGTCATCTCGCTCTCGTACCTTGCGGGCCAGCGAGTCATCCCGGGGTACGGTGGCGGCATGTCGACGGCCAAGGGCGCGCTGGAAAGCGATACCCGCACGTTGGCGTTCGAGGCCGGCCGACGGTTTGGTATCCGGGTGAACACCATCTCGGCTGGACCCTTGGCATCGCGCGCCGCGAGTGCCATCGGCATCGTCGAGACCCTGGTCGACTACTACAAGCTCAACTCGCCCCTTCCCGAGGCGCTGACCGCCACCGAAGTCGCCCTCGCAGCCGCGTTCCTGTGCTCGCCGTTGAGCAGCGGCATCACCGGTTCCACCACCTACGTGGACAAGGGGTACAACGCCATGGGTATGGCGGTGGCCATGCCCCCGAATTTCCCAGACCTCACGTCACGGACCTAATAGAAGCCCATGCGACGTTTGTACTTGCCTTTCGCTGTTCTCATTGGAATCGCCGCTTGCGGCTCACCAGCCAAGCAGGACGCTGCCCCACCAGACCGGAACTCGCCCGCGTTGGAACCGGGTGTCATCAGCATGCCGTCGATGGCGCAAACAGCCGCGCCTGCCGTGTCAGGGGCGCCGAAGTCCGCGATCATCCCAGGGGACATCGCTCAGCGCATGGTGCCCGTACTCGCCGGCTACAGCCTGGCGACGGCAACCATGCTCATGAACGATGCCCGGGTCCTCGGCCAGGTCTATGCCCCGAACGCCGTGCTGCGGACCCCGGATTCCACAGTCACCGGAATGCCGGCCGTCGTACGCCAGCTCCTGTCGCTCGCCCGCTCGAAGTCGCTGGCCGATTTCCAGCGGCGCTCGCTTGGCACGCGAATCCTGGATGACTCGACGCTGCTGGACAGCGGCACGTACGCCATGGTCCTGCGGCGGTCGCCCAAGGACTCGCTGCTCGAGCGCGGCCGGTATGCCGCGACGTGGCGCGCCCGCGCCGACGTCACCCAGTGGGTGATCCTCGAGGATGTCCTCAAGCCAGATCTGCCTGCGAAACCAAAGGGCGCCAAGTAGACCAATGGAACAGACGAAGGGAGCGGCCGAGGCCGCTCCCTTCGCATGTACACCATTCCGCGGCGGCGGCGTTAGTCCGCGGCAACCTTCGGCGCTTTCTTCTTTGGCGTCACCTCGGGCAATCCCAGCTTCCTGAGCTGTTCATTGAACGCCTTGAGGTCCTCGGCGTAAACCTTGTCCATGCGCTTGGTCTGGACCTCGAGCTTGCCGCTCAGTTCCTTGAACACCTGCACGGCTTGTGCCGGCGGACGCCCCGGCGACGATCCGGCCATGCCGAGCAGTGCGGCGATCTTGTTGTTCAGCTTGATGGGGTAGTTGAGCGGGTCCTGCGAACTCTGGTTCTTGATCTGGTAGATCTCCCCCTCAACGCTGGTCACCTTGCCGTTGAGCGCCTTCCCCTGGTCGCCGAGTTGGGGCGCCTGCTTGAGGCGGTCATCGACTTGCGCCTTCACGTCGCGCGCGGTGATCACCGCGTCGTTGGCTTCGCTCACCCGGTCGCGCACCTGGATGAGGAAATCGAACTGGGCCACGAGGTCGGCCATCGGCACCTTCCACCGGGGATCGGCCTTCACCGTGAACGTCTGGCTGTGCGTCTCGCCGTTGGCGATCAGTTTCACGGTATACCTGCCTGGCAGCGCGAGCGGTCCGGTGACATTGCCGGCCCAGAAGATCATGCCGTCGAACCGCGTCGCATCCGGATAGCGCAGGTTCCAGTTGAACTGGTTCAGGCCGGCCTTGTTTGGCGCGCGAAGCACGCGCGGTGCGCCACGCCCGCCGTCCCCACCGGCCGGCGGCGTCGGTGCAGCCACGGAGTCGCTTGTGTACGACTTGATGAGATTCCCCTTGGCGTCGAGGAACTCGAGCGTGACGCGGGTATTGGCATCCTTCAGGTGATAGTAGATGACGGCGCCGGAGGGTGGATTCTGCCCTGTGGGCGTGGCACCACCGTAGCCGGCACCCGGAATCTGGAAACCACCGCCCCAGTCGATGCGATACGCGTCGGACGGCTTGTAGAGGTGCGCTGGCTTCGCGGCCACGGACGTCGCGAGCTGCCGCAGCGGCGCGATGTCGTCCATGATCCAGAACGAGCGGCCGTGCGTCCCCAGTACGAGGTCGTTGTCCTTGACGACGAGATCGTGCACCGGCACGGCCGGCATGTTGCGCCGCAGCGACTGCCAGTGGCCGCCGTCGTCAAACGACACCCAGACCCCTCGTTCCGTCGTGGCGTACAGCAGTCCCGCCTTCTTGGGATCCTCGCGGATCGCACGGGTGAACTCTTCGGCGGGGATTCCCGCCACGATCTTCGCCCACGTCTTGCCGTAGTCGGCGGTCTTGTAGAGGATCGGCGAGAAGTCGTCCTGCTGGAAGCGATTCGCCGCCACGTAGGCGGTGCCGGCGTTGAAGTGACCGGCGTCGATCATGGTCACCCGCGTGAAGTCGCCAATGTCCGGTGGCGTCACGTTGGTCCAGTTGGCGCCGCCGTTTCGCGTCACCCAGACGAGACCATCATCGGTCCCGGCCCAGATGAGCCCCGGCGTGATGGGTGACTCGCTGAGCGCGAAGATCACGCCGTAGGTTTCGACACCCGTCTGGTCCTTGGTGATCGGTCCGCCCGACGCGCCCATGGTCTTCGGGTCACGACGCGCGAGCGGCGGGGAGATGATCGTCCAGCTCTCTCCTTCCGTGGTCGTCTTGAAGAGCTGACTTCCGGCAGCATACAGCACGCCGGGATTGTGCGGCGAGAAGATGATCGGAAAGGTCCACTGGAAGCGGTACTGGATGTCCTCCGACGAGTAGCCCATGGGGTTGTCCGGCCACGGGCTGACGTTGCGCTCGAGGTCGGTCGCCATGTCCTTGCGCGTCAGCAGGCCGCCGTAGCTGCCGGCAAACACGATGTCGGGCCGTACCGGATTCGGCGCGATATACCCCGATTCGCCGCCCCCCGCGTCCTTGAAGTCGGCGATGGTCATCCCGCCTTCCTTGCGCGACGGGCCGCACAGCGTCGAGTTGTCCTGCTGCGCACCGCACACCTGATAGGGGAAGTGGTTGGTTGTCGTGACGTGGTACATCTGCGCCGTGGCGAACGCCTGGTTGGTCCACGAGCGGCCGCCGTTGAACGACACATTGGCGCCGCCGTCGTTGCCTTCAATCATCCGGTTCGGGTCGTCTGACGCGATCCACAGGTCGTGATTGTCGCCGTGCGGCACCGGGATGTTCTGCGGGAAGGTCTTGCCGCCGTCGCGCGACCGGAACCACTGCACGTTCAGCGCGTAGACCACGTTGGAATCCTTGGGGTCGGCGACGATGCGCGAGTAGTACCAGGCGCGCTGACGCAGCTTGCGCTCGTCATTCAGCCGGGCCCATGTCGCACCGCCGTCATCGGAGCGGTACACGCCGCCATCTTCGGCTTCGATGAGCGCCCAGATACGGCTCGACTTGGCGCCGGACACGGCGAGGCCGATCTTGCCAAGCACGCCCTTCGGCAGCCCCGGATTGGCGGTCAGCTCCGTCCACGACTCGCCGCCGTCTGTGCTCTTGAAGATGCCGCCGCCGGGGCCGCCGGAGTTCAGGGACCACGGCGTCCGGTACGCGTGCCAAAAGGCGGCATAGAGCACGTTCGGGTCATTCGGATCGACCATCAGGTCCGAGATGCCGGTTGACGCGTCGCGATACAGCACCTTGCGCCACGTCTGCCCGCCGTCCGTGGTCTTGAAGACCCCGCGCTGCTCGTTGCGGCCAAAGGCATGGCCGAGTACGCCGATCCACACGACGTCTGGATTGGTGGGATGGATGCGGATGCGCCCCGCGTGGTTCTTCCGGTCGAAATAGGTGATGCGTGTCCAGGTCTTTCCCGCATCGCGGGACAGCCAGACGCCGTCGCCGGGAGCCGTGTTGCCGCGGATGGGGGTCTCGCCGCCCGCGACCCACACGATCTCCGGATTCGACGCCGCCACCGCCAGGGCGCCGATGGTACCGCCAAAGTACTGGTCGGTCGCCGGCTGCCAGCTCATGCCGCCATCAATGGTCTTGAAGACGCCGCCGCCGGTGGTTCCCATCCAGTACTCGTACGGGCGCTTGTTCGACCCGGCCACCGCGACGGAGCGTCCGCCGCGATAGGGCCCGATTTCGCGCCATCGCAGCGCGGCGAACGCCGATGTGTCAAACGACTGCGCGACCGACAGCGCCGGCAGCAGGCACAGGGCGAATGCGGTGATCATCCGGCGGGAGAGCGACGACATGGATACCTCTCGAGAGTCGGTCCTGACAGCCCGAGGCATGCGCGTGACAGCGCACCTCGGCGGGTCATCGTACATTCAGGAAAGTTGGTCGCTCGCGCCGCCATCGGCGAGAGTCCCCTGCCGCCCATTGACGTCATCTCTATGCGCTCCTTCCCTCCCCGGTTCTTCACGTGCTCCGCGGTCGCCCTGGTTCTGGCCTGTGGTCAATCGCCGAATTCACAGCCAGCCGCTACATCGCTCGACGCGGGGCCGCGGCGCCTCCCCACGGGGCGTACGCTCGATCCGGCGGGGATCGTTTGGCCCGTCGGGTCGATGCCGCTGGCGATGACTCTTTCGCCGAGCGGAACAGAGATCGTGGTCCTGCTCAACGGCTGGCGTGAGCAGGGCGTGCAGGTGGTTGACCGGGCATCGGGACGCATCCTGCAGACGCTGCAACAGGAGGCCGCCTTCCTTGGCCTCGCCTTCTCGCCCAACGGCCGGACGTTGTACGTCAGTGGCGGCAATCAGGACGTGATCTACCGCTATGCCTGGTCCGACGGCCGTGCGTCGCTCACCGACTCTATCGTCATCGAACCCAAGGCGCCCGGGAAGAACGGCAAGCGTTACCCCGCAGGACTGGCGCTTTCACCGGATGGAGCACGGCTCTATGTCGCCGAGAACCTGACCGACTCTCTTGCCGTGGTGGACGTCGCGACTGCGCGAGTCGTGCAACGGTTCGGGGTGCAACGATATCCGTATGGCGTGGTGGTGGATGGACGGGGTGCCGTGTATGTGTCGTCGTGGGGTGGGTCCACCGTGGCCGCGTTCACGCCCACCAGCGCCGGCCTTGCGCCATCCGGTCGCATGGCGGGTGGGCGGCATCCATCGGCCATGCTGCTGAACCATGATGGGTCGCGACTCTTCGTCACGTCGGGCTCCACCGATCGCATCACGGTGCTCGATCCACGGCGCCGGCGTGTCGTCACGAGCATTGTGGTGACGCCGCCAGGGGGCCCCGGCGAAGGGTCCACGCCCAATGCGCTCGCGTTGTCCGAGGACGGTCGTCGTCTCTTTATCGCCGAAGCGGACAACAATGCGGTCGCCATCGTGGATCTCACGGCCGAGACCGCCGGCGTGCCGGGAGCCGCTGGCACCGATGTCGTAACGGGCCGTGTTCCGGTGGAATGGTATCCGACGTCCGTGATTGTACGCGGTGATACGCTCATCGCGCTCACGGGAAAGGGCCGGGGCACCGGACCGAACATCCATGGTCCGACGCCAGCGCGAGGCCGGGCTGACGCGGGGTTCGACCCGCAGCAGTACACACTCGGCCAGACGACCGGCTCCATCGTCACCACGCTCACGGCGCGCGCGGACGCCGCAGAACTCGCGCCCCTTACGGCCCGCGTTGCGCGCGCCAACCGATGGGGGGAGATCCGCGAGAAGTTTTCCTACCCACCCATCGAGCACGTCATCTACATCATCAAGGAAAACCGCACCTACGACCAGATTCTCGGTGACTTGCCGCAGGGCGACGGCGACACATCGCTGCTCTTCTTCCCCCGCCCGGTTTCGCCCAATCACCACGCGCTCGCCGAGCGCTTTGGACTCTTCGATCGCTTCTTCGTCAACGCCGACGTCAGCCCGGACGGACACAATTGGTCGATGGCCGCCTATACCACGGACTACCTGCAGAAGACGGTGCCGTCCAACTACTCGAATCGTGGCCGCACGTACGACTACGAAGGAACCAATCGCGGACGCGAACCCGCTGACGACGACGATGTTTCCGAGCCCGCCAACGGTTATCTCTGGAACCTCGCCCAGCGTGCCGGCATCTCGTTCCGAAACTTCGGCGAGTTCGTGATTCCCGCCGAGGTGGATCGCGACGACCCGATGCCCGCCGGCTACAAGGGCAACAAGCCATTCCTGCGCGCGCATACGAGTGCCGAGTTTCCCTCGTACGACCTCAAGATCCGCGACCAGGTGCGCGTGGATGCCTGGCTGGCCGAGTTCAACGACTGGGTGCGCCGCGGCACCATGCCGCAGCTGCAGATCGTGCGGCTCCCCAACGACCACACGTCCGGCGCCCGCGCCGGTGCTCCCACCCCGCGGGCGCACATGGCCGACAACGACCTCGCGCTGGGACGCATGATCGAGGCCCTCTCCAGGTCGACGTTCTGGAAGAGCACGGCCGTCTTCGTGCTCGAGGATGACGCGCAGAACGGTCCCGACCACGTGGATTCGCACCGGTCACCGCTGTTTGTCATCTCGCCGTATTCTGCCGGCGGGGTGGTGCATCGCTACGCGAACACGACGGACGTCCTGTTGACCATCGAGGAGATCCTCGGCCTCGCGTCGCTCTCGCAGTTCGACTACTTCGGCCAACCGTTGCGCGAGATCTGGCGAAAAGACCCCGACCTGCGGCCGTACGTGGCAGTGGTGCCCGCGGTGAATCTCGACGAGGCAAACCCGGCCAACACGCGCGAAGCCCGGGAATCAGCACGACTCGACCTGCGCTTCGAGGATGTCGCCGAGGAGGAGTTGTTCAACCACATTCTGTGGCGCACGATCAAGGGGACTGCCGTCCCGTACCCCGGGACGCGACGGATTCCGTTGCTCGAACTCGCGCGCGCCCGGTAGGTTGTTGCACGCTGGTCGCCGGCGCACCATTGGCGCCATCCACGGAACCGAACCGCCTTTTCGTGAAACACCCAACACCCTTCACCCAGCCCTGGGCTGACGCCCTTCGAGAAGCGATCAACGCCGACCAGGCGTATCGCGTCGCCGCGAGGACGTGGAGTTGGCCGGTGGCGCTGGTGCTCGAAGCCGCGCCGGCGCTCGGATACCCCGTGGATACCGCCGTCGAATTCGATCTCGACAGGGGAACTTGCACGGCAGCGCGCGTGGTCGATCCGTCCGCGGCGACCGCGCCGTTCGTGCTGCGCGCGCCATATGCGGCATGGAAGCGCATCGTGCGCGGCGCGCTGGACCCGGTGATGGCCGTCGCCCTTCGTCACGTCACGCTGCACGGATCGCTGACCACGCTCATGCTGCATGCCGGTGCGGCCAAGGCGCTCATCGCCTGTGCCCGCACCGTGCCCACGCACTTTCCCGACGAGTCCGACTGACGGTTGGGCTCTACGGTGCGGAACAGACGGTCGGCGTCGCGACGACCCGGACCGCGCTCCGCAGGTCGCCGCTCGTCGTCATGACCCCCTTCATTCCGTCACGCGGTACGAGCCACGCGCGCTTCCGCGGGCTTGCCTCGAGCGACGCCACAAACAGCGTGTCGCCGGTCATGCGCACGACACGCATGATGCTCGCAGGGCCACTCACGCTGTCCGGCACGAGGCGATAGCACAGGACTGCCTGCTGTTCCGGCGCGCTCCGCAGCGCAGCGACGCCGCCCAATGCACGCTGCGCAGCAACGGCGTTCTGCGCCTGTGCGAAATCCTGGGTGGGGGCTTGCCGCTCCTGCGACGCAACGCTTGGTGCAGCCGTCTGCACGGCGCTCGGCGCAACATTCTGTGCCGCGCGCGCAACTGCGCCCGCAACCGCGCTCGGCGCGACCTTCGCTGCCAGCGATTTCGGCGCAGAAATTTCCGCCACCATGCGCTCCGCATCTTGCGCGGCCTTCTGCTCCACGGCGACGTTCGCGTTGACTGACGGGGCGGGCCCTGCAGGGGGTGCAACAGGCTGCGACGTGCGCGCTTCCCGGCGCCGCGCCGGCACGTCTTCCCCCCCAATGACGGCACCGGCCGGAATACCGGCACCGGTCGCCACAGGCACCTCGGTCCTTGTGCCACGAGCTGCCGTCTTCGGAACCGGCGGCGTGGAGACAGGTACTGAGGCGACCACCTTCTGCGTGTCCGGCGTCGGCTGCACCGACCGCTGCTCGGTGGAAACGGCCGGCAGGCGTCCGTCAGGCGCGTTCTGCATCACCACGACACTTCCTCCGGCCACCACCACCACCGCGGCGGCAATCTTCGTCCACCACGGCAGGCGCTGCCGCGCGCGCGCGGAGGTGCGCTTGGGTACCACGCCCGCCGGGACATGATCGAGCGCTGAAAGCACGCGGGAGGATGCGGCCACGAGCCCGCGTGCCTCGGCCACGGCTGCCGCCCATTCAGAATCGGTCGCCGCCAGCTCCTCGATCCGCGCAGCTTCTTCGGGCGGCAGCTGTCCATCGAGCCACGCGTGGATCAACCCTTCATCAGGACGCGGCATGATGCCCCCGTTGTGCGCGCGCCGTTGTCTGCGCTTCGTATGATTCGGCCAGGCGCCGGCGTGCGCGCGAAAGTGTCGTTCCCACGGAGCCGACGGCGATGCCGAGGATCTCCGCGATTTCCGGATAGTCGAGTCCTTCTTCCCGCAGGAGGAGGGCCTGGCGGTCTCGCTCGGCGAGCGAGTCGAGCGCGCGCCGCGCATCCGCCGCGTCCTGCGCACGCTCAAGCGCCGTGTCCGGCGCCTCGACATGAACCTCCCGCTGTTCCGCGGCGAGCAGCTCCAGGTGCCGGCGGCGGCGGATCTCCCTGCGCCCCTCATCCCGCACCAGGTTGCTCGCCACGGCAAAGAGCCACGACCGTTCGTTCACCAGCTGCTCCTGTCGCAGCGCCCGCACGAACGTCTCCTGGGCGATATCCTCCGCCCAGTCACGGTCTCCCAGTCGCCGCGTGAGATAGCGCACGAGGGCGGCGTGGTAGGTCGTGAAGAGACGCTCGGTGTCGGACATCGTGATTACCAATCTCGCACGATCGTGTCGAGCGTGCCCGCCGTCAGCGTGGTGTCGCCCTTCGCGTCGAGCACCAGCCGGACGGCGCGTCCCTGCACCGCCACGCGTTCGCCCAGTCCAAACGCTTCCTTGAGCGCCGGCAACCGGTCCAGCAGGGCGAAGTACGCCGCCGAGAAAGGCGCCACGCGCACGATGCGTGTCCCTTGTCCCGTGGGCACTGCGTCCTGCCACTCACCGTCCACCTGCGTGAACATTCGTCCCATCGCGAATTGCTGGCGACCCGCAAACCCTTCCTGCGCGACGTCGAGCTGCGAGATGTTCTGCACCGCGCGCTGGTCGGCGGCGGCCTTGGCCGCCTCGAACATCAACGCTGGTGCCGGAGCGGCCGCCCCCACGCCACCAATGACCGAGCCGGCAGGCGTCCGGCGCTCGCGACGCGACGTGTTCCCCGGCTGTCCCGTCTGCATGCCAGGCTCGACCACGAGATACGAAGTCAGCTCGGTGGGAATGCCGTAGCGCGTGCCAAGGGCTCGCAGTTCGTCGTCCAGCTCCGCCGTGGCACCATGGCGCCGGCGTTCGGCGCTGAGCCAGCCGACGCGCTGCACCGCCCAGAGCCGTGCGATGAACGCGTTCTCCGGTGCACGCGCTGCAAATTCTCCCGTGGTCGTCCAGCGCACGGGACCGTCAACGCTCGATCCTTCCACGGTCAACGTCGCGGCGCGCGCAGTGCCGCGGTAGCGCGCGAACAGCGTGACTTCCTGTCCGGCGAAGAGGTCGACCGCGTCGGTCGGCTGCATGCGCTCGAGGCGCACGCCGTTGACGCGGACACGCAGGTCCGTGGCCACTGGATTCGTCAGCCGCCTGGCGACGACGCTGACCGCGCGCTCCACATCCTCTTCCGGGCGCACGAACTGCGCGGTGCCGCGGCCACTCAGCGCCAGTTGTTCGAGCAGCGCGGCGTTCACGTCCACGCCGACACCGAACGTGAAAAGCCGCTGGCGTCCGCGCAGGCGCTGCGCCAACGCGGCGATGCGGTCTGGGTTGCGCTCACCCACGGTGGGCGCCCCGTCCGTCAGGAACAGCACCACGGCGAGGCGGCCCGAGGTGTACGACTCTTCGAGGGCTGCTTCCAGCGCCCCGGAGATGTTCGTCGATCCCTCCGCCCGCAAGCCATCGAGGTATCGATGGGCCGCACGTACGTTCGGCGTGGTGGCGGCCTGCCATCCGTCGCGAAAGGCGCTGACTTCACTGCTGAACGCGATCACCCGGAACCGATCCGCCGGGTTGAGCCCGGCCAGTAGGGCACGGCCCGCCTGGCGCGCCTGTTCGATCTTCGCACCGGCCATCGAGCCCGAGACGTCCATTACGAATGTCACATCCCGCGGGGTGACCGTGCGGTTCAACGCGGGCGGGGCGACGGTGATCATCACAAACCCGTCCTCACCGCTCTTGGCGTGGGTCAGCATGTGCACCGACGCCGAGCGTTCGGCGCGCACCGGCACCAGCACGGTGGCGACACCGCGCACCCGGTCAGCCCGTGCATAGCGCAGGCTTCCCTGCTCGCCGAGTTCCAGGTCGTGCGTCGGCGAAAAGGCCCGCCCGAATTCACCGCGCGCCGCGTATCGCACTTCCAGGGTGCTGCGCGCTCCGTCATCGCCGGTGCGAATGGGCGGACGGTAATCCAGACGCAGGGCATCGCCCTCGCGATCGGCGATCGCGCGGAAACGCACGATCACCGTCTTCTCCTCGCCGGGTGCGATGGGGAAGATGCGCGTGCGCAAGAGGCCCTGTCCCATCCATTCCACGAGCGCCGGGTCGCGCTGCCGGCGCACGATCTCCTCATAGATCGCCCGCGCCCGGTCGGCGCGCATCGTCTCCCCCGTCACCATCTCGCCATCAATGGAAAGGGCGAGGTCTTCGAACGCCGCACGTGCCGGCAACGGCAGCAGGTAGTCGGTCTCGCCCACCATGCTGCCGCGGTTCACGAATTGCTCGGTGATCTCGTAGCGCACCACGCGACCATCAATGGTGAGCACGGCGCGGCTCGATGTGCGCACGATGTGTGCGGCCCGCACGCACGGTGTTCGGGGCGGACAGGTCGGGCAGTCGACGCACGGGATCGGCCGGTCAACGCGGTCGATCTGTGGCATGGCGGCCGCCGTGAGCGGCAGGCTGAAGGCCATGGAGAGCACGAAGCGACGCACGATCTCCTCCCGGTGTTGGTTACCGGGGAGACGCCAGCCACTGACTTACTTGCACACTACCCGGGATGGTCCGTGCGCCACAGGCGCGTTTTCACTGCGGAGCAGGCCTTTTGCACCACGGAGCTCACGGAGAACGGCAGAGGGCCACGGAGTAGGTACGACAAACCCTGGGGTTAACGACAACGCGCCACGCAGATGTCTGCGTGGCGTTCGCTGTTCCCCAGAGGTTGCAGTACTCCGTGGCCCTCAGGCCGTTCTCCGTGCGCTCCGTGATGAAACAAGCCCGTCTGGGCGGCCGGGCCCAGAGTTATTCAGGCGAACTCGGATTCCGGGTCCCCGACCGCTCCATCACGCGCACCGAGAGCAGCCGCTGGTCCGCCCGGTTGACCGTGTCCTGCACCGTTTCGCCGGGTCTCCGCGCACTCCATCCCAGCGAGAACGGCACCGGCGCCGTGCGGATGGCCGCCAGTTGCAGGCGGCGTGCCACCATCTCCACCGCGTCCTCGTCGGCCGGGTTCAGCACCAGCAGAAACTCATCGCCGCCCAATCGAATGACCGGCTCTTCCGCGCGCACCTGCCGCATCAGGAAGCGGCTCATGCGCACGAGGGTCGTGTCACCCATCGCATGGCCGTGCTCGTCGTTGTACTGCTTGAAGTGGTCGATGTCGATGAAGATGCAGCCGAAGGGCGACTCGGCGCTCTCCAGTTCGGGTTCGATCTGCTCGAGGTAGCGGCGGTTGTAGCAGCCGGTGAGCGGGTCGCGGACGCTCTGCTCGCGCAGGGCGTCTTCCTGGCGCTTGCGGTCGGTGATGTCCACCAGCACACCGTGATAGAACGTCTCACCGGTAGCGTCGTCGGTGCAGGAATAGCAGCTGTCCAGCACCGTCCGGACGGCTCCGTCCGGGCGTACGATTTCAATCTCGAAATCACGCACGGTGCCCTTCTTGTCGAGGATCTCCAGCTCTTCCATGCGCCGTTTCGGATCGGAGATCATGTCCGACAGCGAATACGACCGCAGGTCGTGCATGGAGCGGACGCCGAGCATCGTCAGGAAGGCTGGATTCGCGTCAACCACCACCCCGCGATCACTCGTGATGTAGAACGCCTCGCGCAGGTTCTCCAGCAGCGCGGCCAGCGCGGCGGGGTGCTTCAGCGACCTGAAGCGAGGCGAGGATTCCGCGGGGGTCTTCATGGGGCGGGTGCTGGTGGAGAATCTGGCACCGCCGGCGCCGGCGCGGGAGGCGGCGCGTCAGCCGACGCCGCGGCCGACGCAGCCGCCGATACCGCCGCTGCGGTGCTTTCCCGGTTCGCCTCCAGCATCGCGGCCGCGTACTGCGGCAGGGCGGTCTTGTCGTCCACCACCGCGACCCGACGCTCCCAGTGACCCATCATCTGGATGAAGGCGCGCGAGACCTCCTCGTCGAAGTCCCAGCCGATGCCCTTTTCGATCTGCTGCAGGATGCGATCGGGCTCCCACGCCTCGCGGTACGGACGCGTCGTGCGCAGGGCATCATACACGTCGCAGATGTGCACCAGCTTGCTCGCCTTGTGGCACTCGCGCTGGAAGTGACGGTTCGGGTATCCGCCGCCGTTGATCATGATGTGGTGTTCGTACGCCACGGCAGACGCCAGGTCGAGCTGGCGGTCGCTTTCGTAGATGATCTTGGCGCCGTCCACCGGGTGGCGCCGCATGATCACCCATTCCTCATCTGTCAGCTTGCCCGGCTTGGTCAGCACTTCCTTCGGAATGCGCACCTTGCCGAGGTCGTGCAGCAGGCCGGCCACGCCGAAGCCCCGGACGTCCTTCGGCCCCATGCCCATGTACTCGGACAGTGCCATCGCCAGTACTGACACGTTGAGCGAGTGCGTCGTGGTGTATTGGTCGAACTCCTTCAGTTGCAGCAGGGGAATCACGATCTCGCGATCCCCGTGCATGGCCACGGACAGCGATTTCACGACGGACTCCGCTTCCAGCAGCGGCAGTTCGCCGCGCACTTCGACTTCATCATGCAGCCAGCGAATGGTGTCGGCCTCTTCCTGCAGCGAATAGGCGATCGTCGCCGTCGGCAGCAGGTCCTCCGCGCGGATCGTCCCTTCCGCCCCCCGCACACCGATGGCGCCGAACTTGATGGCCGTCTTGCGTTCGGGACTTCGCGTCGCGGAATCGATGAACTGCAGCGTGAGTCGCGCCAGGCACTCGTCGAGGAAGACCTCGAAATCCTCGCGCGTGACGTCATAGCCGAACTCGAGTCGCTGGATGCCGGCGTTGGCCAGCCGCGCGCCCCAGTCCCACTCCTTCAGCTCGCGGAGTGCGATGTTGCCGTACACGACGTCGTACCCCAGGAACGAGAACTGCGGGTGTGCATCGGTGGACTGCAGCACGCGCAGCTGCTCGAACGCCTGATCGATGGCGCGCGTGCGTGCCGGATGGCCGTCCGCGTACAGCGTCATCGTGGACAGCCCCTGGGCCAGCGACGTCAAGAAGCGTGCCGGTTCGCTCACCGCGTGCCTCCACGACGCGAGGCAGCGTCGCTGATCTCAGGATCTGAATGCTTGCTGGCTTGCGCGAGGACTTCCTTCACGGCCAGCTCCGAACTCCAGTGCGTTGCCAATCCCGTCAACGCGGCGAGCATCTCCGGCGACTTCGCCGCCAGGCTCCGCCGAAACATGAGCACTTTGCTGCCGGCCACGCGGTTCAGCAGCCAGTTGAGCGACTCCATGGACCGGTGCCCGGCGAGCGCCCGGATGCCAAGCGCGCGCAGGTCCGGCGACAGCGTCTCGTCATTCGCGCGCGCCATCAGCACGGCGGCCTGTGCGGCCGTGCATCCCTGCATCACGGCGCCGAGCGCCAGGCGGACGTTGCGCTCATCCGGATCCGCCAGGGCGGCCGTGATGGCCTGCTCGCGATACGCCGGCTGCTTGATCAGCAGGCGCACCGCCTCGCGCCGGACGCTGGGGTCCGGCGAGCGCGAATACTCCCTGGCGTCAAACCCCTCGGGCCAGTTCTCGAGCCGCGTGATCGTCGCCAGCAGGTGCCGCACGATCGGCCATCGCGACACGCTGAGCCGGGCCGTGATCAACGGCCCCACCTCGGGGCCGATGGATGCGAGCAATTCCACCAGCGGCCCGACGGCGGCCTCACCCACGCGCCCGAACGCGGCGATCAACGGCTCCGCTGCCGCCAGCCCCATGCGTGCGACGAGCCGCTCGACGACGCGTGCGTTCAGGGGGTATCCCTCAAGCTGTTCCTCGAGCCGCTCCGGCGTCGCCACGTGCGTCCACAACGCAGTCTTCATCCATCCGTCTGGTGCCGCATCCAGCAGGTCGAGCAGGGGATTGAGGTCCGGACGCGCCGTCATTTGGTCGAGGGATCGCCACACCGGCTCGCCAAGAATCTCAATCTCGAGTCCCATCGCGAGGAGCCGCTCAGGTTCCGCCGGGAAGCTGTCGTCGCCCCGGAACGTCGGGGCCATTTGCGACATCTTCTCGAGGGCCCGGCGGTAGTTGTCCGGGTTCGGATCCTCGAGATTCCACCCGCTCACGAGCCGGTGTACCTGGTCGCGCAGGGCGCTGTCTGCGGCCGGACGGGCGAGCGGAGATCCGTCGTCCGCATGAACCGCCAGTTTTGACAGCATGCGGACCAGCGAGTGCGAGATGGTCTGATTCGACGTGTCCGCCGCCGCCTGCACCAGATCCACCACCGCATCCACCGCCATGCCCTGCGTCGCATCGAGCACGAACTTGCGCCGCTGGATGACGTTGCCGCCCATCTGCATCAGGTTGTGCAGTGTCTCCGGCTGCAGCGTCGATACCAGGCGGGAGATGCGCTTCTGCAGCGCGGCCGCTTCCTTGCCGCCCTTGGCCTTCAGCTCCTCTGCGATCTGCAGGAGGTAGCCGACGACGACCTGGTCGTAGGCGGCGTCGCGCTTGTGGTCGTCGATGGCCTTTGCCACCACGACCGGGTCGGTGGAGTCTGCCGCTTCGAGATCCGTGTCCTCGTCCAGGTCGCTTGCCAGCGCGGCGCGCGCGAGGCCGATCCACAACTGTGCGGCGCGGCTGCGGCTTCCGCGCATTTCCGCCTTGTCGTCCTCCGGCACCTCTTCCTCGAGCAGCTGCAGCTGCTCGAAAGTCAGGGGATAGAGCCGGGTGTGCGGCCATTGCGCCAGCACGTCATCGCCTTCGAGTCCCAGCGGCCGCGGACGTCGCCCGGCTTCCACCGCCAGGGTGGCGAGCACGTCGGCAATCTCCGTCGTCGTGACGCCCTGGCTGAACTTCACGGCGCCCAGATGGTGCCGGTGCAGGCGCAGTGCCAGGTCCCGCAGCACGGGATTGGTCTCTTCGGTGGCCACGCCCTCGATGATCAGCTGGTGGCGTGCAACGCCAAGCGACAGCGTCGGTCGCTCGATCATCAGGGCGTCGAGCCGACGGGCGATGAGATCGGCCGCCGATTCACGCAGCGGATGCCCGGGTGGATAGATCGCGTTCTTGTGCAGACCGATCGAGAACTCGATCAGGAAGTCTGACAACTCGCGGGAGAGGGCGGCGGATTCGCCAACCGTCGTAAGGCGGCTCATCACGTCCGGAATATGGTCGCCCGCTCGGAGGCGTGGAAGGACTCGCCCCGCCACGTCGCGTGCAGCACCGCGATCGGCCCGCATCGCACCACACGTGGCGCCGGACTAGTTTTAGGCGGCGCGTCACGCCCGGTCGCGCGCCCTCACCTCAGACAGCCGGAGCTTCGGCACGTGGCCGCTTCCGACGCCCTCGACCTCCTTGCCATAAACACCGTCCGCACCCTCGCCATGGACGCGGTCCAGGCCGCCGATTCCGGGCACCCCGGCACGCCCATGGCGCTCGCCCCGCTGGCCTACGCGCTCTTTACCCGGCACATTCGGCACGCACCGTCCAATCCGCACTGGCAGGATCGTGACCGGTTTGTGCTCTCCGCCGGACACGCGTCGATGCTCCTGTACGGCACGCTGTTCATGTCGGGCTACGAGCTCACGCTCGACGACCTCCGGCACTTCCGGCAGTGGAAGAGCAAGACGCCCGGGCATCCCGAGGTCGGGCATACGCCGGGCGTGGAGACCACGACCGGTCCGCTGGGCCAGGGCATCGCCAATGCGGTCGGCCTCGCGCTCGCCGAACGGAGCCTCGCCGCCACGTTCAACAGGCCGGACCACACGATCATCGACCACCACACGTGGTTCATCGCCGGTGACGGATGCCTGATGGAGGGTATTTCGCACGAGGCAGCCTCCTTCGCCGGCCATCAGAAGCTCGGCAAGCTCATCGGTTTTTTCGACGACAACAGCATCACCATCGACGGACGCACCAGCCTCTCCTGCGGCGATGATGCCGCCAAGCGGTTCGAGGCGTACGGATGGCAGGTCCTCCATATCGCCGACGTCAACGACCTGGCGGCCATTGATCGCGCCGTCGCCGACGCCAAGGCCGACACGCAACGCCCCACGCTCGTCATCACCAAGAGCGTGATTGGCTTTGGCTCGCCCAACCGCGCCGGCACCGCCAAGGCGCATGGCGAACCGCTCGGCAAGGATGAAATCGTGCTCGCCAAGCAGGCGCTCGGCTGGTCGCATACCGAACCGTTCCATGTGCCCGAGGACGCCGTCGCCCACTGGCGTGCTCAGGTGACGGCGAACGGCGAGGCGGCGCAGAAGGAGTGGATGCAGCGCTTCATGGCCTTCACCAAGGCTAATCCCGACGCCGCCAAGGAACTCGGCCGCCGTTGGCATGGAGACCTGCCCGCCAACTGGGCCAGCCACCTGCCCACCTTCGATGCCACCAACGGCAGCGTGGCGAGCCGCGCCGCCAGCGGCGTGGTCATCAATGCCCTGGCCCCGCACATTCCGGAGCTCATCGGAGGATCGGCCGACCTCGCCGGCTCCAACCTCACGATCGTCAAGGGAGCCGATCCCTGTTCAGCCGAGCACCCCGCGGGCCGCAATCTCTATTACGGCATTCGCGAGCATGCGATGGGCGCCATCATGAACGGCATGGCGCTGCACGGGGGCATCATTCCGTACGGCGGCACGTTCCTCGTCTTCGCCGACTACATGCGCCCCGCCATCCGGCTGGCGGCGCTCATGAAGCAGCACGTGATCTACGTCTTCACCCACGACTCCATCGGCCTTGGGGAAGACGGTCCCACGCACCAGCCCGTCGAGCACCTCTCGGCGTTGCGCGTGATTCCCAATGTGCTCGTGCTCCGCCCTGCTGACGCCAGCGAGGTTGCGGAAGCCTGGCGCGTCGCGCTCGAGCACAAGACGGGCCCCGTGGCGCTCATTCTCTCCCGCCAGAAGCTGCCATTCATCGACCGCACGTCGCGAAGCGCCGCTGTCCACGTCGCGCGTGGCGCGTACGTGCTTGGCAACACGCTCGACGGCGCGATCCCGAAGGCCATCATCCTCGCGACGGGATCCGAGGTGTCCATCGCCCTCGCGGCACAGCAACAGCTCGCCGACGAGGGCATCGCCACTCGCGTCGTCAGCGCACCTTCGCTTGAGCTCTTCGCGCAGCAGGACCGGAAATGGCGCGATGCCGTGCTCCCGCCGGGGATTCCGCGCGTGGCGATCGAGGCCGGACATCCCCTGAGCTGGTACCGTTGGGTCGGAGACCGCGGCATCGTCCTTGGCATCGAGACCTTCGGTGCCTCCGCGCCGGCCCCCAAGCTCTACGCCGAGTATGGAATGACGGCGGGGCGCATCGGCGAAGCCGTCAAGCAACTGATCAGCTAGGCAGGCCTGATCTTCACGACGGAGGCGTCACGGTACCTGGCGCCTCTGTTGGCAATTCCCCCAGTTCGTGGATGCGCCCCAGGTGCCACAGGGCGCGATTGCGGCGGAAGATCACGGCGACAACGCCCAGCGTCGCGACGCCGCCTAGGACCACCGACCGCACGGTGCCCAGCAGCTGCGCCGTGACGCCCGACTCGAACATCCCGATCTCATTCGAGGACCCGACGAAGACGCTGTTCACGGACGACACGCGCCCGAAGAGGTGCGCAGGCGTGACCGTCTGCAGCAGGTTCGAGCGAATCGATACGCTCACCATGTCGGCGGCGCCGGCCAGCGCCAGCATCGCCACCGAGAGCCAGAACGACGTGGAGAGCCCGAACCCGATGGTGAAGAGGCCGAATCCACAGACGGCAAACGCCAGCGTGCGGCCCGCCCGGTCGAACGGCGGCCGATGGACGATGATGAGTGAAGTCACCACGGCGCCGAGCGCCGGCGCCGCACGCAGCAAGCCAAGTCCCTGTGGCCCGACATGCAGGATCTCAGCCGCGAAGACCGGGAGCAGCGCGGTGGCGCCACCGAAGAACACCGAGAACAGGTCGAGGGACAGCGCGCTCAACAGGATCGGCTGCTGGAAGACGAACCGGATGCCCCCGGCAAGACTCTCACCGATGTCGCTGGTGTGCTCGCGGGTAATTGTGCTGCGGTGGTCGATGGACGCGATGGCCAGGAGGCCAATGATCACCAGGAGCGCATCACCTGCGTATGCATACAAGGTGCCGCCAATGGCGTAGAGCGCCCCGCCCAAGGCGGGGCCGATGACAGCCGCCAACTGCCACGCACCGCTGCGCCACGTCACGGCGTTGTGAAACAGGGCGCGCGGCACGAGCTCCTGTCCCAGTGCCTGGCGCGCCGGCTGCAGGAAACTGCGCGCCACGCCGCTCACCACGATCGTGACGTAGATCAGCGTCGTCACCCGTCCGGGAGCGTGCGGCAGCACCAACGGCAGGACCAGCAGCGCCACCGAGCACAGCACGAGCACCCCCAGCGCGGTGACGGCTATCCGCTGGCGGTCATGGCGATCCGCCACGTGGCCAGCGTACAGCGCAAACCCGATGAAGGGCAGCGCCTCCGCCAGCCCGATGAGTCCCAGTGCCAGCTTATCGTGGGTGAGTTCGTAGATCTGCCACCCGACCACCGTCCCCTGGATCTGCACCGCCATCGTAAAGGCAAACAGCCCCACGATGTAGCGCCGGAAGTTCGGGTGTTGCAGCGACGCGTAGGGGCCGGTGAGGATGGCGGACATGCGAGAAGAATAGCCGCCCCTCTCCTTCGTCCGCACCACACCCTTTCTCTTCCCCTTTCCACACCCTGCACCCTTCCCCTTCCCTTGCAGTAAGTCGCCACGGGCGGTACGCTCTGCCCCGCATGCCTTCCCGCTCCCGTCGCTTCCCGTGGGCCACGTGGCCCACCACGGAACTGCTCCAGTTGCGCATCAAGGACCTCGGCGTCAGCATCGAGGGCACCTGGCTGGAGGGGTGTGTCAACGACCTCTACGCCGAACTCGACGCGCGCAAGCTGCGCGTGCGGCCGCATGTCTGGATCAGTGACGAGTGGTTCTCCCCGGGCAACGTGCCCGGCATCGCCATTCCGTTCTACCTCGCGCATCCGCGGCTGATGAAGCTCGAGCGGTCGCAGCTGCTCGAGGTCGAGGGCGGCACGTACACCGAGTGCATGCAGATCCTGCGGCATGAGTGCGGGCACGCGGTGCAGCACGCGTACCAGCTCCACCGGCGACGCGAGTGGCAGCGCCTCTTCGGCAAGTCGTCCACGAAGTACCCGGAGTCATACCGGCCCAATCCGGCAAGCAAGAAGTACGTGCAGCATTTGCGCCGCTGGTACGCACAGAGCCACCCGGATGAGGACTTCGCCGAGACGTTTGCCATCTGGCTCGCCCCGCGTTCCGACTGGCGGCGACGGTATGCCGGCTGGCCAGCCCTGCAGAAACTCCAGTACGTGGATCGCTTGATGGGAGAGCTCGCCGCCAACAAGCCGCGCGTCACCACGCGCGCCGTCATCGACCCCGCCCGCACGCTGACCCGCACGCTCTTTGAGCATTACACTTACCGGCGTGCGCTCTACTCGGTGGAACACCCCACGACCTACGACGAAGACCTGCTGCGCCTCTTCTCCGATGCCCCGCGCGACCGCGACCACGAGGCCGCAGGCCTGTTCCTGCGCCGGCATCGCAAGGAGATTCGCCGCGTCGTGTCGCGCTGGACGGGGGAGTACCAGTTCACGCTCGACCAGGTCCTGCACGACATGATCGGCCGCTGCCGCGAACTCAAGCTGCGTGTGGTCGGTCGTGAGCGTCAGCTCCTCATGGACTTCATGGTCCTGCTGACGGCCCGGACGATGGAGTTCCTCTCCAAGCACGGCCGGCGCGACTGGATCGCCGTATGAAGAAGCTCCGTGTGCTCGCCCTGATGCATCCGCAGCTGGTGCCGCCCGATTCGCTCGAAGGACAGAGCGAGAAGGACATCAACCGCTGGAAGACGGAGTTCGACGTCGTCAGTCACCTGCGCGGCTGTGGCCACGAGGTGCGTCCCCTGGGCGTTCAGTACGAGCTGGCGCCCGTGCGCGAAGCGGCGGAGCAGTTCCAGCCGCATGTGGTGTTCAACCTGCTCGAGGAGTTCCACGGCGAGGTGGTCTTCGACCACAACGTCGTCAGCTACCTCGAACTGCTCAAGATCCCGTACACGGGCTGCAACCCGCGCGGCATGATCCTCTCGCGCGGCAAGGCGCTCTCCAAGAAGCTCTGCGCCTACCATCGCATCCGCGTGCCCGAGTTCGGCGTCTTCCCGGTGGGGCGCAAGGTGCGTCGCCCCGCACACCTCGCCTATCCGCTCATCGTCAAGTCGCTCATCGAGCACTCCTCGGTCGGCATCGCCAAGGCGTCCGTGGTGGATTCCGACGAGAAACTCGCCGAGCGTGTCCGGTTCGTGCATGAACGCATCGGCACCGACGCCATCGCCGAGCAGTTCATCGACGGACGCGAACTCTATGTCAGCGTCATGGGCAATGAACGCCTCGTCGCGTTTCCGGCCTTCGAGCTCGTGGCGGACAAGAAGCCGGCCGACGAACCGCTCATCGCCACCGCGCGCGCCAAGCACGATCTCGAGTATCAGGAGCGCCACGGCATCGACATCCGGCCGGCGGACCTCCCCCCCGAACTCGTCGCCGAAGCGGCACACGTCAGCAAGCGCATCTACCGCATCCTGGAACTCAGCGGCTACGCCCGGCTCGACTTCCGGCTCGATGCGCACGGCGACCTGTACTTCCTCGAGGCCAATCCGAATCCCGAAATCGCCGAGCGGGAGGAATTTGCCTCCTCGGCACGTCACGTGGGCGTGCCCTATCCCGACCTCCTCGAACGCATCCTGCGCCTGGGTCTCCGGCAGCAGGCCTGAGGCGTCATGTCCGACCACACCACGTTCGTCGACCACCCTCGCAATGTCATGAGCGGGTGCTAGCGATGCCACCGACCCGGCTTTCGCATTTTGCTGGCGGCGTGCGCATTGGCGCGCACACCACGCGCACGTCACCCGTCTTCGACCCGGTGTCCGGACGGCACGCCGCTGATGTGCCGCTCGCCGACGCCGTGGACGTCGAACGCATCATTGCCGATGCGCACGCCGCCGCGCCGACGTGGGGAGAACGCTCGGCGCTCGACCGCGCGCGCGTCCTGTTCAAGTTCCGCGAGCTGTGCCTGGCGCACGCGGATGAACTTTCCGCGCTGATCAGCGCGGAGCACGGCAAGGTGCTGACTGACGCGCGGGGGGAACTCCAGCGCGGACTCGAGGTGGTGGAGTTTGCGGTCGGCATTCCGCACCTCATGAAGGGCGAATTCAGCGACGGTGTCTCCACCGGCATCGACATGTATGCCCTGCGCCAGCCGTTGGGGGTCGTCGCGGCCATTACGCCGTTCAACTTCCCGGCCATGGTCCCGCTCTGGATGCTCGCCCCTGCGCTGGCGTGCGGCAACGCCGTGGTGCTCAAGCCGTCGGAGCGCGACCCCTCCTGCCCGCTCCGTCTTGCGGAACTCTTCGTCGAGGCCGGTGGACCGCCGGGTGTCTTCAATGTCCTGAACGGGGACGCCGAGGCCGTCAACGCGCTCCTCAGCGATCCGCGCGTGCAGGCCGTCAGCTTCGTGGGCTCCACCCCAGTGGCTCGGCATGTGTACGAGACTGCTGCGCGGCACGGCAAGCGCGTGCAGGCAATGGGGGGCGCCAAGAATCACCTCGTCGTCCTTCCCGACGCCGACCTCGATCAGGTCGTCGAGTCGCTCATGGGAGCCGCCTACGGATCGGCGGGCGAGCGCTGCATGGCGATCTCCGTTGCCGTCGTCGTGGGCGAAGCCACCGCCGAGGCGCTCGTGCCGCGACTGGCCGATCGGGTGCGCACCCTCCGTGTTGGCCTTCCGTCTGATGCATCCAGCGAGATGGGGCCGCTGGTCACGGCGGCACACCGCGAGCGCGTGCGCGGATTCATCGACACTGGTGTGCGTGAGGGAGCGCGGCTGGTGGTCGATGGTCGTGCGCACCCGCGCTGTGGCGGTGAGGGCTTCTTTCTGGGCGGCTCGCTCTTTGATCACGTCACGCCGGCGATGGAGATCTACCGCGAGGAAATCTTCGGGCCGGTGCTATGCGTGGTGCGCGTCGCCACGGCGGACGAGGCGCTCGCGCTCTGCAACACGCACCGCTATGGGAACGGCGTGGCGATCTTCACGCGCAGCGGCGGGGCGGCGCGTGAGTTTGCGCACCGCGTGCAATGCGGCATGGTCGGCGTCAACGTTCCGATTCCGGTTCCCCTCGCGTTCTATTCGTTCGGCGGCTGGAAGGAGTCGGCGTTTGGCGACCACAACCAGCACGGCATGGACGGCGTGCGGTTCTTCACCCGGCTCAAGACCGTCACGTCGCGCTGGCCCGCCAGCGCCGACGCCGCGTCGTTCACGATGCCGCTGTTGCGATGACTGCAACGACTTTCAACACAGAGACACGGAGGAGCACGGAGGGCCACGGAAAACAACAACTTCCTGGAGGAACAACGAGCGCCACGCAATCATTTGCGTGGCGCTCTGTCTTTACCCCAGTAGTAGCAGTCCTCCGTGGCCCTCTGTGCTGCTCTGTGCTGCTCTGTGTCTCTGTGATGAAACACCCCCTCCCCCGCAGTTAGTATCAATCTGCTACTAACTGGTCGCTTCCAGCGCCCGCCGCACCTTCGTCACCAGTTCGTCAATCTGCGCTTCGCTGATGATGAGCGGCGGCGACAGCGCAATGATGTCCCCCGTCGTCCGCACCAGCAGGTTCTGGTTGAAGAAGCAGTCCACGAAGGCGTCATAGGCGCGCGTTCCCGGCCGGCCGGCGCGCGACTCGAGTTCGATGCCCGCCACCAGCCCGAGATTGCGCACGTCAATCACATGCGGCGCTCCGCGCAACGAGTGGACCGCCGCTTCCCACGCCGGCGCCATGGCGGCCGCGCGCGCAAATGTCCCCTCGGTGGCGTACAGATCCAGCGTCGCCAGGCCGGCCGCCGCGGCCAAGGGATGGCCGCTGTAGGTGTAGCCGTGGAAGAACTCGATGCCTTGTTCGGTGGCGTTGATCACCGTGTCGTAGATCGTCCCCTGCACGCAGGTCGCGCCCATCGGCACGGCGGCATTCGTCACGCCCTTCGCCACCGTGATCATGTCCGGAATCACGTTGAAGAACTGCGCCGCGAATGGCGTGCCCAGTCGGCCGAAGCCCGTAATTACCTCATCGAAGATGAGCAGGATGCCGTGCTGGTCGCACAACGCGCGCAGCCGCTCGAGGTAGCCCACGGGCGGAATCAGCACGCCGGTGGAACCCGCCATCGGCTCCACGATCACCGCCGCGATCGTCCCGGCGCCACGATCGGCAACGATCTGCTCGAGGGCATCAGCCAAGTGCGCCCCCCACGCCGGTTGCCCCTTCGAGAAGGCGTTGTGCGCAAGGTCGTGCGTATGCGGCAGGTGATCCACCTGCGGCAGTAGTTGGGCGGCGAACGGCTTCTTGTTGGGTTCGATGCCCCCAACCGAGATGCCGCCGAACCCGACACCGTGGTAGCCGCGCAGGCGACCCACAAAACGCGTGCGCTGCGGTTCCCCGCGGGCAATGTGGTACGCCATCGCGATCTTCAGCGCGCTGTCGACCGCCTCGGACCCGGAGTTCGAGAAGAAAACATGGTCGATGCCCGTCGGCAGGATGCCCTTGAGCTTCGTGGCGAGTTGAAAGCTCGCCGGGTGTCCCATCTGGAATCCGGGGGCGAAATCGAGTGTGGCTGCGGCACGGCTGATTGCCTCGACAATCGGTGCGCGCGAGTGGCCGGCATTCACGCACCAGAGTCCGGCGGTGCCGTCGAGGATCTGGCGCCCGTCGTCCGACTGGTAGTGCATGTCCTTGGCGCTCACTAATAGGCGAGGCCGGGCCTTGAACGCCTTGTTGGCGGTGAATGCCATCCACAGCGCGTCAAGCGCCGGGTCGTGTGGCAGGGCGGTCGTTGTCATGGTGAGAATCCTCGTGCGCGGAACGTGCCAAGAGGAACGTGCCTCGGCAACCCCACGTCGCTGGGCTCCGTGGTGAAATAGTCCAGGTTGCCCTCATGCCCGGGAGTCGCCGCCACCATGAACACCATCGATACCTCACTACGCCTTCATGATTCCCTAATGCGCCTGCCAGCGCACCTCAATGCACCGCGGGTACGATCGCCTCAGACACCAACGTGGAGGACGTCATGTTCGCGCAGTTGATCGCCTCGCGAGCCCCGCAACACCGCTCTCCCACCGGCTTCGCGGCCAGTATCGCCCTGCATGGCATCATCGTCACCGGCGCCGCGCTCTTCACGTCGCACGCGCCGAAGCCCCGCGCCCCGCACGCCCAGGTGGTGATGACGTATGTGGCACCCGTGGTGCGCCCGCGTCCGGCCACGCCGTTGCCGCCCGGCGCCGCACCGATCGCCACGATGCCAGGCGTCATCAATGTCCCCGTCACGGTCCCTGACGTCATCCCGCCGATACACCCCCTGCGCACCGCCATCAACACGAAGGATCCCTTCGTCTTCCGCATCGGTGTGCCGTCGCGCGCCGGGACGTTTGCGCCCGGCGTCGCGGATGATCCCGGCATCGCACTGCTCGACAGCCAGGTTGAGGTGCAGGTGGCCCTCGACGCGCGCTCGCCAATGCCGCGTTACCCGCAGCTCCTGAGGGACGCGGGTGTCGAGGGCGCCACTCTCGTGCGCTTCGTCGTCGACACCCTCGGCCACGTCGAGCAGGGCACGGTGCAGGTGGTCGAATCCACCCACCCTGCTTTCGCCGTTGCGGTGCAAGCCGTCCTTCCGCAAATGCGCTTCTCCCCCGCCCGCGTCGGCGAGCGCAAGGTGCGTCAACTGGTCGCGTTCCCCCTCCAATTCCGCCTGCGCCGGTAGTCACAGCAATGCAGAGGGGCCGCAAGAGCGCGGCCCCTCTGTTGTCTCTCTGTTGTCTCTCTGTTGTCTCGCTGTTGTCTCTCTGTTTTCTCTCTGTTGTCTCTCTCAGAAGCTCATCGATATCGTGGTCCCGCCCCCTCCCATGCTCCCGAACCGCGGATTCACGACCGAGTTGAACATCGAACCGAACTGGTAGCGAATCCCCGTAAACACGAAGTAACGGAAGTTGGTGGACAGGGCCTGCTGGCGCGCAATCACCTCTTCGTCTGTCGCCTCTCCTCGCGGCAGGTAGAGCTGGTCACGCACTCGTGACACGCTGCCCGACAGATTCACGCTGAACCCTTTGCCCACGCGCACGTCCACACCGCCGAACACCCCGGCGTTGTAGTACTTGAGATCGTCCAGGTACTGCGACCCGTTGATCGAGACGTTCGCCGAACCCCACGGCTGTCGACGCGCGATACCCACGCTGAGCGAGTGCAGGGGTCGCGTTTCGCGGTCTTTGTCGTAGATCGTCGTCTCGCGATACCGATAGTGCTGCAGGCCCGCGGAATACAGCACGGTGAACTTGCGCCGGGTGAACTGCTCGTAGGGGAAGTAGTCCCACTCGACTCCACCACTGACCGTCACGTCGGCATCCGTGTTGTAGTAGTCGGATCGCCTCGCCGAGAGGCGACCACCGGCGGACCAGTGTGGCCCAACGCTCTTCACGGCCATCGCGCCAAGCCCGAAGCTGCGTTTCAGTGAGGTAAAGGTCGTGCCGTCGCTGAATGAGTACTCGCTCTGGTCGTACGAGAAATTCCCGTTGAGCCGGATCTTCCACGCCTCCGTCGTGCGGTTCGCCTCCAGGTTGCTGAAGTAGCTCCCCGAGGACTGCCGCTTCTCACCGTTCGCGTACGCATTCGCGGAGATGCTGTACGTCCAGAAATTCCACTTGTCGCGCGCCGCGGCTATCGGACCTGCCGCGCCGGTCGGCGCCGCAAAGTTCACGCTGAGTCGCGGCGCCAGCGGTGTTTTCGCCGCGTAGGGCAGCAGGAGTTGGCTCATGACCCGCAGCAGCCCTTTCCGCCGCAGGTCATCGGAATCATTGGAGTTCGCAGTCCACGTCAGCGTGTCGGCCCTGCCCGCATACTCCTTCTGTCCGATGGCCACGACGGTATAGCGTCGCCCTCCCGATCCGGTCGCTTCCGATGTCACGAGCAGGTGGATGGCGGCGTCTGTGCGATCGCGCATCCAGTTCACCCACTTCATCTCGGTGACCAGGAAGTCGCGGTCGCATCCCCATTCATGGCAGTCGAGGTAGGCCCGCAGTGCCAGGTTCTGCACAGTGTCGCGGGCGGGGCCACTGACGCCCTGGGCGGTAAGCGAAGTGCCTAGCGACATTGACAGGAGGAGTGCTCCGGACGCCAACAGAGAGCGGCCGTGGGACATGGGAGTCTCGTGCGTGAAGTGGGGACGACGCGGCAGGTACGTCCTAAGCGATTGTGGGCAAAGCAGTTAACCGGACATCTGAGTACAGGGTGACGCAGCGTATCGGTTGATGCCATCTCGTATCTGACACTGGTGGACGACTAAGCGTTGCTTGGCGTCTCGCGCGGCCGTCTCAACGTGACGTCCATGGCGCTAACACCGCGTCCCGTGGCGTCGCAGGTCAGACATAGCATTGACCGTTGTGAATTGGCCGCAGGACCGCGACGTTCAGGTGACATGGAAGAACAAGAATACGCGACTGCAGATCACCGGCACGCCGGGGCCTCCACGCTTGATCCCATCGAGGCGCTCAGGCATGAATAGCGACGCCCGAAAGGCACAGGGCGCCCGAGCCAAGACTGGCCCGGGCGCCCTGTCGTCATCTATCATCCACCCTCTACCATCCACCGTCTGTACCTACATGGCCAGGGGCAGAATCGAACTGCCGACACGCAGATTTTCAGTCTGCTGCTCTACCAACTGAGCTACCTGGCCGCAGTCCGTAATTGTAGTCGCCCCAAGGCCTTGAGCCAAGGGGGAACAGATGGGTAGTTCCCTTCCCCTGCACCACACCCTGTACCCTTCCCCTGCCCCCATCCCCGCCAAGCCGTATTATCAAGGAATGCGACATTTTCTGTTCATGTGCGCCCTTGCCGTGACGCCGGCGATGGGTGCCGCCCAAGGCGCGCCCCTGCGCGTCCCCGCAACGGTCGACACGCTCCCAAACGGACTGACCCTGATCATCCATGAGGATCACTCCGTTCCAATTGTCACCGCCAATGTCTGGTTCCACGTCGGCTCCGGGGATGAAAAGCCCGGCCGGACGGGGTTCGCGCACCTCTTCGAGCACCTGATGTTCATGGGTTCGCAGAACGCGCCCTATCCGCAGTTTGACCGCCTCCTCGAGGCCGCCGGGGCCAACAACAACGGCTCCACCACCGAGGATCGCACCAACTACTACGAGGACGGACCCGTCTCCGCCCTGCCGTTGATGCTCTGGCTCGAGGCCGACCGCATGGGGTGGCTCCTTCCCCCCATGGACAAGCCCAAGGTCGACCTCCAGCGCGACGTCGTGCAGAACGAGCGCCGCCAGAGCTACGAAAACCAGCCGTATGGCCTCGTCGCCGACCACCTCCCCAAGCTGCTCTACCCGGCGGGGCACCCGTACTCATGGCCGGTGATCGGTTCCATGGCCGATCTGTCTGCGGCCTCGCTTGAGGACGTGAAGGATTTCTTCCGCCGCTATTACGCCCCCAACAACGCCACCCTCGTGGTCGCCGGCGACGTAAAACCCGACGACGTGCGCGCACTTGTTCGGAAGTACTTCTCCGACATTCCGCGCGGCCCCGCGATTGAACGCCCGATGCCCGCCCCCTTCGCCGTGAAGGACACGGCCATCGTGCTCGAGGATCGCGTGCAGCTGCCAAAGCTGTATCTCAACTGGCATACGGTGAAGGGCTGGCACGCCGACGACGCCGCGCTCGAGATTGCGTCGTACGTCCTCGCCGGATCGCGCACCAGCCGGTTGACGCAGGCATTGGTCTACGCCGGAGAGATCGCCACATCCGTCCGGGCCTATCAGGACGGCAAGCGGCTCGACGGCGACTTCTCTATCGAGACCACCGCACGCCCGGGTCGCGGACTCGACACCCTGCGCGCTGTCGTGGATGCCGAACTCGCGCGCTTGGCGAAGGACGGGCCAACGGCCAGGGAACTCGATGAAGCCAAGAACTCCATTGAAGCGTCCTTCCTGCGCGGCATCCAGCAGGTTGGCGGAAAGGCCGATCGCCTCAACGCCTACTACTACCAGACCGGGAATCCCGACTCCTTCCAGTCCGATCTCGACCGCTACAAGGCCGTGTCGGCCGCCGATGTGCAGCGGGTCGTCAGGCAATACCTCCGCACCAGCCGCGTGATGGCCTCCGTCGTCCCGCAGGGCAAGCCGGAACTCGCGGCCAAGAAGGCGGTGATCCAGTGAAACGCTCCACGCTTCTCCTCGTGCTGTGCGCACCAGCGGCGGCGTTCGCCCAGCAATTCGATCGTTCACAGGTGCCCGCTCTCGACAAGCCGCCCGTCCTCAAGCTCCCCGCCCTTGAGCGCACCTCTCTTCCCAACGGCGTCACGCTGCAGCTGGTCCAGCAGCATGAACTTCCGCTCGTGCAGGCCACCCTGGTCATTAGCGGCGGCACCAAGCTCGACGCGCAGCAACCGGGGCTCGCCTCGTTCATGACGCGCATGCTCACCGAGGGGGCCGGCACGCGTGACGCCAATGCCCTTCAGGGTGAGCTGGCCTTCCTCGGCGCCCAGCTCTTTGCCAACGCGGGAACCGACGCATTCACCATTTCACTGAACGTTCCCAAGCGCACCCTCGGTGAGGCGCTTGACCTGCTCGCCGATGTCGTGCTCCGCCCGACCTTCCGCGCCGCCGATGTGCGCCGCCAGCGCGACCTTCGGCTGGCCAGCATTCTCCAGCGCCGCGACAACGCCAACATCCTTGCCGGACTCGCCTTCAGTCAGTTGCTCTTCCCCGCGGGCCATCCGTACCACCAGCCGGCGGATGGAGACTCCGCCACCACGGCAGCGCTTGACTCCGCCATGGTGCGTTCGTTCTACCAGCAGACCTTTGTCCCCGAACGCGCCAAGTTCATCGTCGTCGGCGACGTGACCGTGCCCGAAATGCGCGCGTTGCTCGCCCGGCGGTTCGACGCGTGGCCCCGCGGGGTACCGGCCCGTACCATGGCCGCCGTGACGGCCAAGCCGGTCACCAACACGGTCGTGAAGATCTACCTCGTCGACAAGCCCAACGCGGCGCAGTCGGTGATCTACCTTGGCGCCCCTGGCGCCGAACGCCTGAGCGCGGACTATGCGGCGCTGATGGTGATGAACACCATCCTTGGCGGGTCGTTCTCGTCGCGCCTCATGTCCAACCTGCGCGAGACCAGGGGCTACACCTACGGCATCTCATCGCGCTTTTCCTGGGCGCCCATGGCCGGGCCGTTTGCGATCTCGAGCGGCGTCCGCACCAACGTCACCGACAGTGCGCTCGTCGAGATCTTCAAGGAGATGAAGATGTTGCGCGACCTGCCGGTGGACGCCGCGGAGCTCGACCGCGCCAAGGCGTACGTCGCGCTGGGCGTGCCGCAGCGCCTCGAGACCAATGCGCAGGTCGCCGGACAACTCATAGAGCTTGGCACGTTCGGACTTCCACTGGCGTCGATCGGCGATTTCGTGGCCAAGGTCAACCTGGTCACGGCCGCTGACGTGCAGCGCGTGGCGCGGCAGTACCTGCCGGCCGGCACCGCCACGCTTGTCGTCGTCGGCGATGTCGCCAGGATCCGCGACGGCATCGAGGCACTGAAACTCGGCACCATCACCACGCTCGACGTCCGCCAGGTCGCGCGCTGATATGAGCTCCCCCATGGTTCGCGTCGCCTTCCAGGGCGAGCTGGGGGCCTTCTCCGAGGAGGCCATCCAGCAGGTCTGGCTCGGCGGCGCTGAACCGCTGCCGCACCGTGACTTCGGCGACGTCATTCGTGCGGTGCAGTCGGGCGCGGCGGATCGTGGCGTCATCCCCATTGAGAACACCATCGTCGGCGGCATCTCCGCCGCGCATGATGCCATCACCGCGGCGGCGGATATTCACGTCGTTGGCGAGACCGTCGTCAACGTGCATCACTGCCTGCTCGGCCCGCCCGGGGCAACATTCGATACGGTAAAGATGGTGCTGAGTCATCCGGTGGCCCTGGCGCAGTGCGGCAATTTCTTCGCCAAGCACCCGCGGCTTGAGGTGCACGCCGTGTATGACACCGGCGGCGCGGCCCTGGATGTCTCGAATGTCGGCGACCCCGAGATTGCCGCCGTGGCCAGCCGCAACGCGGCACTGCGGTACAAGCTCTCGGTGCTCGTGCCCGATATCGAGGATCGCGCGGACAATCAGACGCGGTTCCTCGTGATCTCGCGTGCACCCGAGACGTGGCCGATCGGGGTTCCCGTGCGCACGTGCGTGATCATCACGCACGAAGATCGTCCCGGGGCGCTCCTGCGTGTCATGGAACCGCTGGCCCGGCACGGCATGGACATTCGCCGGCTCGAGTCGCGCCCCACCGGGGAGCCGTGGTCCTATCTCTTCTTTCTCGAGTTCGACCACGCCCATGGAGAGCCGGTGGTGGATCTCGTCCTCAAGGAGATGTCCGCCGCCGCTCGCAAGCTCCGCATCCTCGGCACCTTCCCCCGATGGAACCCCGGCCGTCGCGGCTCCGTCGGCTGGCGGTCCGGCTCGATCCCGCCTGTTAAGTAGTGGACCGAGGTGGTCTCGTCTTTTTCATCACAGAGACATGGAGGAGCACGGAGGGCCACAGAGGACAACAACTTCCTTGGGTAAAGACATCACGCCACGCAGACAATTGCGTGGCGTTCGCAGTTCCCCCCCCCAAGAAGTTGTAGTGGCAGTTCTCTGTGGCCCTCCGTGCTCCTCTGTGTCTCTGTGATGAAAAACGCAGTTTACGTTGTCATGAAAGAACGAACTACCGCTTAGCCGAGTACCGGGCCGTGATCACCGACTTGATCCCGCCACGCACGTTGAAGTCTCCCACCACCGTCATGGCCACCGGTGCGCACGCCGCGGCGAGGTCGTCCAGGATCCGGTTCACCGCGCGCTCGTAGAAGATGCCGTCATTGCGGAAACTCCACAGGTAGAGCTTCAGGCTCTTCAGTTCAAGGCACTTCGCGCCCGGTGTGTACGTGACGTGGATCGTCCCGAAGTCCGGCGCACCGCCCTTGAGCAGGTCCAGTTCGGCGGCGTCCGATTCAATGCCGCCCAGCGGGCACAACGACGTGAACTCATCGCACGTCATGTGCACTTCGTAGTCACGGCCCGGAAACGGGTTGTCGAAAGTCTCGAGCAGGTCGGCACGCGGCATGTCAGTCCTGGCGGCGCCGCTTCGACGCATCGTCGAGCAGCTGGCGTTCTTCCGTCGTCAGGCTGTCGAGCCCGGACGCGGAAATCTTGTCGAGTACGCGGTTGAGTCGTGCGGCATCGGTTTCGGCGGGTGCCGGCGTCTTGGCCTGTCCCGACCGGGGCGTGGCATTGCGGCGTGCCGTCATCGCCTTGCTGCGCGCTACGGCATCGTCGGCGTTGGGTTCACGCCGCGGCCGGTGCGACTTCGGCACGGCGTGCGGCAGGTCTTCGTCGGGAATGTCCGGAACCGGCTCGACATGTCGCCGGACACCCGCGAGGTTGACGCGCGCCGACGCGCGCAGGTACAGCCACGCGGCGCCAAGACCTCCGAGATGCGCCACGTAAGCAATGCCACTTTCGGGCATCGAGGCCATGCCGACCAGCAGGTTCGTCAGCACCACGAGCACCAGAAGCCAGCGAACGGTCATCGGCACCAGCCCAAACAGGTACACCGTGTCGTGCGGCCAGAGCGCGGCGTACGCCAGCATCACGCCCATCACCGCGGCCGAGGCGCCAATGAGCACGGAATCGCCGGCCATGAAAAGGTGCAGGAACCACCCGCCCAGTCCGCAAAACAGGTAAAACCGGATGAACTCGCCAGGCGTCCAGGCTGCTTCGACGCGTGGACCGAACAACCAGAGCGTGTACAGGTTCAGCGCCAGGTGCCAGATCCCCCCGTGCACGAACATGTACGTGCCAATCGTCCACCAGGCACGACCCAGCGCCCCGAGGTCCCGCGAGTGGAATCCAAGCGCCGCAATCATGTCGCTGGGGCTCGCCACGGTGACCTGCAGGAAGTACACGGCGATGTTGATGCCCAGCAGCCACGCAACCGCCACGCCGAGGTGGCGGCGCGGTTGGACATTCACGGCGGACGGGGCGGCGTGTGGCATCGTCGGACTGTCGTCAGCGAAGGCCGGCGGGAGCGGGGAGACGCAACGCCAGTCGGGTGTCGGCATGCAGCGCCGCCGCCTGCTCGAGCAGTGTCGCCCAGCGCCGGTCAAGCATCGGCGGTTCTCCCGTGAGCGACGGATGAATCACGACCTCGGTGCTTGCGCTCGTCGCGTGGGCCTGCTCGATCAACCGAAGCATCTGCGGGTCGCTGGTGTCCTCGCGCGGGCAGAGCACGAGCGCATGCGCGCAGCCGGCGCCGGACGCCGCGGCGAGCGTCTCGATGGCGCTGGAGCGCGTTGCCTCGGGCCCCACGAACTCCACCGTCACCTGAGTCAGCGCCAGGTACGGAGCAATCATGGCGAGCGCCTCAGGGCGTTGACCATCGCTGTCAAGCATCAGCGGCACCGGAAGCGGCGGACCGCCTGCCGCAAATGCCGCCGTCAGGAACTCCAGGTTCCCCAGCGGATCGCGGCCGCCGATCGCAATGGAGTGGACCTTGGTGCGCGCCAGTTGGCGGTCAATCTCCTTCAGCATCGCCGTCGATGTGTACATCGTCGCTGTTTCCGCCTCGCTCGCAAAGCGCACGAACAGCTGCCGACGTCCGGCCCAGACGCCCTGTGCCTGCACGCCTGCCGGGACTCCCGCCAGCGCAGCCGCCGGCATCCGTGGTGGTGTCATCACCGCTTTCCTCCCTTTGCGTCCGTGGCCAGCTGCACGATCCGTTCGCAGAGCTCCGCGAACGAAATGCCCGCCGCGACTGCCGCCTGTGGAATCAGGCTCAGCTCGGTCATTCCCGGAAGAGTGTTCGCCTCCAGACAGTAGAAAGTACCGTCTTCCGTCAGGCGGAAGTCAATGCGGGCGTACCCGCCCAGTTTCAGCGCCCGGAACGCGCGCCGGGCCTGCCCCTGAACCGACGCGCGCTGCGACTTGGTCAGCTTGGCCGGGAAGATCTCGGTGGCCATGCCGGCCGTGTACTTGCACTCGTAGTCGTACAGTTCGTGCTTGGGGATGATCTCGCCCACCGGCAGGGCGTCGTCGCCGAGGATGCCGACGGTCAATTCGCGCCCCGGAATGAACCGCTCGATCATCACTTCGTCGTCGTAGAGAAAGGCCTCGTGGACCGCGGCGGCCAACCCGTCGGGCGAGCTGACCTTGGTCAGCCCCACCGTGGACCCCTGCTTCGACGGCTTCACGATGACCGGCCATCCCATCACCGCCTCGACTTGCTCCGCCGTCGCCGGCGCCATCAGCCAGTCCGCCGTCGTCACGCCCGCGGAGCGGAAGAGCGTCTTCGACAGATCCTTGTCCATGGCCAGCGCGCTGGCGAGGTGCCCGCTGCCCGTGTAGCAGACATGCGCCGCATCGAGCATCGCCTGCACAGTGCCGTCCTCGCCATGGCCCCCGTGCAGTGCCAGGAAGACGACCTCCGCTTCGCGGACGACCGGCAGCGTCACCAGCACCGGGCTCAGTTCGGTCCGCTCCAGCGAGCGCAACTGCTCCATCGTCGGTGGTTCGCGCTTCATCGCGCCGTGCGTGAGTTCCTCGAACGATTGCTCGCTCAACACGCCGACTGCCGGGTCCATGGGCGTCACCACGTGCCCTCGGCTGCGCAGCGCCTGGACGATGCGTACCCCTGAAGCCAGCGAGACGTCGCGCTCGGCAGACGTGCCGCCCATCATCACCGTGATGTTCATGCCGTCACCGCGCCATGAGGAAGTGCAGCAGGTCGGACCGCGTGAGGATGCCCGCGAACGTGCCGTTGTGCCGCACCAGCACGGCCGGGTTGCTCTTGGTGACCAGCTTCACCACCTGGTCCACGGCCAACCCGTCATCCACCACCGGGAACGGCGCCTCCATGACATCGCCAACCGTCCGGTCGAGCACCTTGGAATCCTCCAGCCCGCGCGACGCCAACACGCTCTCGCTGACCGACCCCACGCAGTTGCTGCCGTCGAGCACGGGGAGCTGCGATACGTCGTGCTGGCTCATCAGCCGCAGCGCCTGTCGCACGGTGGCCCCGGCGGCAATGCTCACCACCATCGGGGTATCGCCCGACTTGGCGCCGAGCAGCTGTCCCAGCGTCGCCTTCTCGCTGTCGAGCATCTGGTTCTCGCGCATCCACTCGTCGTTGTACAGCTTCGACAGGTAGCGCTCGCCGGTGTCACAGAGGAACGTGACCACCAGCGCGTTCGGGTCATTCACCCGTCGCGCGACATTCAGCGCGACGTGTGTAATGAGGCCGGACGATCCGCCCACGAACAGCCCTTCCTCACGCGTGAGCCGCCGCGCCATGGCAAACGCATCGCGGTCGCTCACCGCCTGGTACTCGTCGATGACGCCCATGTCGAGCGTGCCCGGCACCTTGTCCTGTCCAATGCCCTCCACCTTGTACGGGGCGCCCTCCGGCACCGTGGCGCCCTGGCTGCGCCAGTGCTCGGCGAGGATGGATCCCTGCGGATCGCCACCGATGATCTGCACTTTCGGGTTCTTCGACTTCAGGTAGCGTCCGGTGCCGGTCAGCGTCCCGCCTGTGCCGGCGGCGCCCACGAAATGCGTGATCCGCCCGCTGGTCTGTTCCCACAACTCGGGACCCGTGGTCGCGAAGTGCGCATCCGGATTGGCCTCGTTGTAGAACTGGTTGGCGAAGATCGCGTTCGGTGTCTCCATGGCGATCCGCTTGGCCATCACCACGTAGTGGTCCGGATGGTCCGGCGGCACCGCCGTCGGCGTGATGATCACCTCGGCGCCGAATGCCTTGAGCAGGCGCACCTTTTCCTGCGACATCTTGTCGGGCATCGTGAAGATGCAGCGATAGCCCTTCAGCGCGGCGGCGAGCGCCAGCCCCACGCCGGTGTTGCCGCTGGTTCCCTCGACAATCGTGCCGCCGGGCTTGAGGGCCCCCGATCGTTCCGCCGCCTCGATGATCGGCAGCCCGATCCGGTCCTTCACCGAGCCGCCCGGATTGAAGAACTCCGCCTTGCCGTAGACCGGAGTGACAATCCCCTTGGTCACGCGGGTCAGCCGAATCAGCGGCGTCCACCCGATCGTGTCGAGGACGTTGTCATATGGCGCGCGATGCCGTTCGTGTGCAGTCATGGATGCATGCTCGGAAGAAAGACCATCAGGAGGGAATCACTGCCGTTCTCTGCCGTTCTCTGCCGTTCTCTGCCGCTCTCTGCCGTTCTCCGCCGTTCTCTGCCGTTCTCTGCCGTTCTCTGCCTCACTCCGCGCTCGTCGCCTTCCGAGCCTGCGCCACTACCGTCGTCAGTTTGACGAGTGCGTCGAGCGGCGTCATCTCATTCGGTTCCATCGCGGCCAGTTGCTCCAGCAGCGGATGAGGCGGCGGTGCGAACAGGCCGAGTTGCGGCGTGTCGTCCCGCGGCGCCCGCACCGGCTTTGGCGCTCCGCCGGCAAGCGCCGCCGCCAGATCTTCGCCTTCGAGCAGCCGCAGCAGCGCCCGCGCCCGCGCGATCACCGGCGCCGGCAAGCCAGCCAGGCGCCCCACCTCGATGCCGTACGACCGGTCGGCGCCGCCGGGCTGCAGCCGGTGCAGGAAGAGGATCTCGTCGCCCGCTTCCTTCACGGCCACGTTATAGTTGCGAACTGCTACTAATTCGTCCGCCAGCTGCGTCAGCTCGTGGTAGTGCGTGGCGAAGACCGTCTTGCACCCCACGCGGTCGTGCAGGTGCTCGCTGACCGCCCACGCAATGCTCACCCCGTCCCATGTGGACGTGCCGCGGCCGATCTCGTCCAGCAACACCAGGCTGCGCGCCGTGGCGGTGTGCAGGATCGCGCTCGTCTCGGACATCTCCACCATGAAGGTGGACTGTCCGCGCACCAGATTGTCGCTGGCGCCAACGCGCGTGAAGACGCGGTCGGCGATGCCGACGTGGGCGCGGATGGCGGGGACCCAGCTCCCCATCTGCGCCATCAGCGCGATCAGCCCGATCTGCCTTAGGATCGTGCTCTTGCCGGCCATGTTCGGGCCGGTCAGGATGATCATCCGGGCATCGGCGGTCAGCGACACGTCGTTCGGGATGAACTGGTCGCGCGGCATCATGCGCTCCACCACCGGGTGGCGCCCGCCGCTGATCTCCAGCGCAAAGTCGTCGCTCATCGTCGGGCGCACATACCCTTCACGCGCGGCCACATCCGCCAGCCCGGCCAGCACATCCAGCTGCGCCAGTGTGGCGGCCACGCCCTGCAGCCGGCCGATCTCCGCCGCCACCGCGGCGCGCAGCGCCTCGAACCGCTCCCGCTCCAGTTCCTCGGTGCGCTCCGTCGCGTGCAGCACCTTCTCCTCGAACTCCTTCAGCGCCGGCGTCACATAGCGCTCGGCGCCGGTGAGCGTCTGGCGGCGCTGGTAGTCCGCGGGCACGAGGTGCTTGTTGGCGTTCGTGATCTCGATGTAGTAGCCGAAGACGCGATTGTAGCCGACCTTCAGCGACCCAATGCCCGTGCGAGCCCGCTCTTCCGCCTGCAGGTTGGCGATGGCGTCCTTGCCACCGGCCATGATCGCGCGCAGTTCATCCAGCCCCGCGTCCACGCCCGGGGCTATCGTTTCGCCGTCGCCGATGGCGACGGGCGGTCGGGCCACGAGGGTCGTTGTGATCGCCGTCATCACCGATGTCGCGTCGTCCCATCCGTCGAGGAGGACCTGCAACAGCCCGGCGGCCGGCGTGCGCATCAACGCGGCGTGCACCGCAGGCAGCTGTGCCAGCGAATCTCCCAGCGCACGCACGTCACGCGGCGATGCACGGCCAGCCGCTGTCTTGCCCGACAGCCGTTCCACGTCGCGCACCCCATCGAGCGCCGTGCGGAGCGCGGCGCGCGCTGATGCGTCGTGCACGAACGCCCCCACGGCGTCGAGCCGCGCATCAATCGCCGACCGCTCGGTCAACGGCGCCAGGATCCACTGCCGCAGGAGGCGCGCACCCATCGGCGTCTGCGTCCGGTCAAGCACATTCAGGAGCGTCCCGCTGGCGTCGCCACCGCGCAGCGATTCCACAAGCTCGAGATTGCGACGCGTCATGTCGTCCAGCGGCATCGTCCCGCCCGGCCGTTCGACCACCGGCCGCGCCAAGTGCGGGACACCCCCGGGCTGCAGCTCGCGCAGGTAGCGCAGCAGCGCACCGGCAGCGCCGACCGCGATGACGTCGCTGGCGCCGATGCCCAGCCCTTCAAGCGACTGCACCCGGAAGTGCTGAGCCAGGGCGTCGCCCGCCATGCCGGCGTCGAACTCCCACGCGTCGCGCTCGGTGAGGAGGACGTCCAGGCCGTGCAGCGTCTGTTGTGAGTCGTGGTCGCCGGCCACCACGAGCACCTCACGCGGCGACAAGCGCCCCAGCATCGCCCCGGCATCGCCGCGCGCGCCACAGACCAGCCGAAACTCGCCGGTCGAGAGGTCCGCAGCGGCGATGCCGAGTCGTTGGCCGTCTACGCGCACGGCGCAGAGGAAGTTGTTTCGCGTGCCGTCCAACAGGTCGTCGCTGAATGCGGCGCCGGGTGTGATCGTCTCGATCACTTCGCGCTTCACGATCCCCTTCGCGAGCTTGGGGTCCTCCACCTGCTCGCAGATCGCCACGCGATATCCCTGCTGCACCAGCCGGCGCACGTATTCGTTCACGGCCTTCGCCGGCACACCGGCCAGCGGCACTTCCGCCGCCGCGCCGTTGTTGCGGCTCGTCAGCGTCAGGCCGAGCACCCGCGACGCCGTCTCGGCGTCCTCGTAGAACGTCTCGAAGAAGTCCCCCATCCGGAAGAACAGGATGGCGTGCTGATGCCGCGCCTTGATGTCCCGGTACTGCTGCATCAACGGCGTGGCCTGATCCCGGCTCACCGATCCTCCGCTTCCACGACCAGGGCCTTCGACCGCTTCGTGCTGAGCTTTCGCGCTTCCTCTGCCGCCTCGGCGCGCGTCACGAAGTGCCCCACGCGCACGCGCCAGGGTTTCGTCGGCGTCACGCGCGCGTCCACGCCCTTCGCGGCAAGCCGCTTCACCAGCGCCAGCGCTGCGCTCCGGTCGCTGTACGCGGCCAACTGCACCGACCACTTGCCCCTCGCCGCGGCGGCACGCTGCTGGGCGGCTCTTCGCGTCGAGTCCGCGGCCACCGAATCCGCGCGGGACTTGGCATCCCTCTCGATGGCATCGCAGGGACGGGCGTAGTACGCAATCTGGTTCAGCAGCTCCACGTCGCTCGCCGGTGCCAGTCGCCGCGCGTCACGCAGCGCCATGCACGCGTCCGCCGGTTTCGAGTCCTCGAGCAGGAGCCGTCCGGTCCAGTAACGGCCGGCGGCGCGTGACGGCGCCTCGGGATGCTCGCGCTCCAGCCGATCCAGGTGCCGCTGCGCCGCCGCACGGTCCCCTCGCGTGAACTCCAGTTGCGCCAGTCGCAGCAAGGCGTCGCTGGCACGCGGCGAGAGCGGGAACTCGATGGCGACGCGCAGGAAGTCGGTCCGTGCTGCTTCCCCTTCTTCCGCCAGCACGCCGCGCCAGTAGAGCGCCTCCGCATAGGCCGGAGATCCCGCGCTGGCTGCCGCGAGCGCCGAATCCACCAGCGCACGCCCGGCCTTGGCGTCGCCCTGATCCACCAGCCGTCGCGCGCGCGCAAAGACATCCGCCCCCGCCTGCGCCGAAGCGGACGCAGCGAAGAAGGAAAGAAGCAGCAAGCTCCGAACGAATCGCATCACGAGCCCGAAGTCCCTCTGTTGTTTCTCTGTTGTCTTTCTGTTGTCTCTCTGTTGTTTCTCTTGATTACGCGCATAGCGCCAACACCAAGGTCTCAAGCACTTGTTCCTCGGAACTCGCGCGCGTGTCTTTTAATGCCGTGTCCGTTGTTAAGAGCAGGTCAAGCGCACGATCACATCGTGCGGCATCCCACTTCCCTATCACCTTCGTCCAGCGCTGTACGGCCTCGCCCCACGGTCTCCCGACGAAGGCGCCGCCTTCCTTCAGCAGGTCGAAGTAGGTGCGGCTCAGCGTGCCCATCGGCATCCCGCCTGCCCGTGCGGCGGAACCCCAGGCGAGTGCGAAGGTCTGGGCCGTCAGCGCAATCACCACGGAGACCCCCGTCGTCTTCGGCTGCGCCATCACGCGCGGCAGCATCGCCAGCGCGCCGGCGGCATCGCGCACCGCCACGCAGTCGAGGAGATCGGCCAACGTCTCGCCATGGCGAATGCCCACCACGGCCTGGACCGCCTCGGTGGTGATCGCGCCGCCGTTGGTGTAACTGAGGAGCTTGTCGAGTTCGCCTGCCAGCTGGGCAAGGTCATTGCCCACGTGGCTCACCAGGAGCGTGGCCGCGTCGGGGGTGATGCTCCCGTGCAGCGTCTCTTGCAGGTGATGCGCGATCCACTTCATCACACCGTCTTCACTCAGCGGCTTGCATTCACACGTCGTGCAGCGCGCTGGCCATGATTTGGGCGGCTCCTCGTCCGCCGGCAGCATCAGCACCAGCACGATGTCGCGCGACGGCCTGCTGAGGTACTGCTCCAGCACGGAGAGTGGCGCCTTCTTGAATGCGTGCGCCTCGCGGACGACGATGACGCGGCGGTCGGCCATCATGGGTAGCTGCTCCAGGAGCCCACGAAGGCCGGGAGCATCAAGGTCCGGGCCGCGTCGAATGTCCACGTTGAAATCCCGCATGGTGGCGTCAACGGCGCGGGCCAGCAGCAGCCGAAGCACCTCTTCCTTGATGTAGTCTTCGTCACCAGAAAGCATGTACACCGGGTCGAAAGACCCGGCGTCGAATGCGGTGCGAAGGGATCGTGGCGTGGCGGTCGGCATCGAGGAGAATTATATCCCTGCGCCGCCTCCCCCGCCGAGCTACTGACCGATGTAGCTCACGGTCTGCAGGCGCACCGCCGCTTCTCGTCGCACGAGCGGTCCGGAGGGTGCGACACGCTGCCCTGGAAGCGCCTCAAACCGGGCGGGGGTACGAGGGGCGGATGGGGCGCTCATGCCAGATTGGTTTGCGGCCGGGAGGCTGACGGTGCGCTCTGGCGTGCGACGCGGCGGCGCGGCGCGTTCGGATGCGTGGGCCGTGACCGGCACCGCACGAGACGCAACAGACGGGCGGGACGAAGCCGCCACGAGCAACACGGCCGACGCGGCGACGATGGCGGCCGTCATTCCCCAGCGGATGTGGCGCGAGGGGACCGGTACAGAGTGAAACTCGTCGCGGGCGATTCGCTCGTAGAGGCGGTCGCGGAAGCCAGCCGACGGCTCGATCATCGGCAACGACTGCAACGCCATCAGCGACCGCCGGATCTGCACGTCATGGCGCGCGCAAACTGGACATTCGTCCAGATGCGCGCATCCGGCGCGCTGGGCCTCGTCCGACAGGTATCCGTCCACAAATTCGACGTGCTGGCGCCGAAACTGTCGGCAGGAAGAGGAAAGGCGGCGAGGCATCGACCTTCGATACCCGCCGCCTTTCTTGGGGTTCCATCCGGCGTCCCGCGGAGGAGCGAGGGGGCTTTATCACAGAGACACGGAGGAGCATGGAGGGCCACAGAGTACGACCACTTCTTGGGGGAACTGCGCTAGCCATTTCAGACGCCCGGGTGGCAAGCCGTCGTTACCCCAGTATCTGCGGTCCTCCGTGGCCCTCCGCGCTCCTCTGATTCTCTGTGATGAAGAGAATCCTCAATCCAAAATCAAAGCACCGGCCCGATGATCTCGGCGAACGCCGCCCGGGCGCGGTTCAGGCGCGACTTCACCGTGCCCAGGTTGCAGCTCGTCATCTCCGCAATCTCTTCGTACGAACGGCCTTCCAGCTCCCGGAGCACGAACACCTGGCGGTGGTGCGAGGGGAGGCGGCGCACGGCGGCGTCCACCAGTTCCCTCAGGTGCCGGCGCTCAAACGCATCGTCCGGCCGCGCCGACGGATCCTCGAACTCCAGCGGACGATCCTCGTCCTCCCAGCCCGACGTCATGGTCTGGAAGTACACCAGCGGATTCCGGGCGCGGTTGCGCAGTTCGTTCTTCGCCAGGTTGGAGGCAATCGTGTAGATCCATGTCGAGAACTTCTTCGACTGGTCGAAGCGCGCCAGGTGGCGATGGACGCGGACGAAGACCTCCTGCACCAAGTCTTCCGCGCGCTCCCGATCGCCCACCGTGCGATACACGAAGTTCAGCAGTCGCGTCTGATACCGCTCCACCAGGACGTCGAACGCCAAGGGCGTGTCCGCCAAGTGGGCTGTCACCAACTGGTTGTCATCAAGCTGCTGAAGCTCAGCACGCCTGATCGGCTTGAGTGGCTGAACCTTGAGGGCCGCCTGCCGCATTTGCTCCTCCGTGGGGGGACAAGACCGCTGTCTGCCCACATGAGGTGCATGGATCATACCACACACAACCGACTGACATGAAAGAGGCAAGCCATTGAAAAACAATGACTTGCCTTGTTTGCGTTATGTCCGAACTGTCTGATTCGCGAGAAGTCAGTGTCCTCAATAGGAGACACATTGAATGACCAGACTTCTCACGCGCCAGAACGCGGGAACGAGGGTCTTTATCACAGAGACACAGAGGAGCACGGAGGGCCACGGAGAACTGCACTGCCACTTCTTGAGGGAACAGCGAGCGCCACGCCATTGCCTGCGTGGTGCGATGTCTTTGCCTCTAGTTGTTGCAGTCCTCTGCTCCCCTCCGTGCTCCTCCGTGTCTCTGTGATGAAAAGAATCCTCAATCCGTCGCGGCGGGCACGTGCCTACCCCCTGCAGTAGAACCCCGCCACGAACAGGATCCCGTACCCCGTCTTCAGGTCCTCTATCTCCCCCGTCCGCACCATCTCCAGCGCCTTGGACATCGTTACGGGGAATGGCTCCACGAATTCATCCGCGTCGAATTCCGTCTCGTGGCGGGTAATGCCGTGAGCAACGAACAGGTGCAGCTTCTCGTCCGTGAAGCCCGGTGTGGTGTAGCCCGACACGATCGGCTCGAGGTGCTCCGCCACGCACCCGGTCTCCTCGCGCAATTCCCGCGCCGCGCATTCGGCGGGCGTTTCACCTGGATTCGGCCGGCCGGCGGGAAGCTCGTACAGGTAGCCGTTGGCCGCATAGCGGTACTGTCGTACGAGCAGCAGTTGCGGGTCCCCACCGTGAGGGTCACTCAGGAAGGGCACCACGACGCTTGCGCCGGTGTGCCGGATGATCTCCTGCTCCCCCATGCGGCCGTCCGGGAATCGCACCTGATCCACGTTCAGCGTCACCACGCGCCCGGTGTGAATGCGCTGGCTGCTGATGGTTCCGGTGGGCTCTGTCATGCGGTCTCTCCTTCATCTGCAGCGGTCACTGACGGCGTCCCCAGATCCAGGGCAGCAAGCGGTTCGGTAATCGCGGTAGCGTCGCCCACGGCAAGCACCTGCAGCGCCTCGGGATGCAAGTGTGCACGCGCCGCTGCCAGGACCTCGCCGCGTGTCACCGAAGCAATTTGATTCCGGTACGTGCTGAAGTAGTCATCGGGCAAGCCGTACACGGTGGCCAGTGCCAGCGCCGACGCCACGGCCCTCGTCGTTTCGTAACGAATGGGGAAGACGCCCGCGAGGTATTTCGTCGCCAGGTCCAATTCGTCCGCCGACACCTCGGCGTCGCGGATCCGGTCAATCTCTAGCAGGATCTCGCGCACAGCGGCGTCGGTCACCTCGGTCTTCACCGCCGTCTCCACCACAAACGGCCCCGCCGCGCGCCGCCAATCGAAGCCGGAGTGTGCGCCATACGTGTACGCGTGTTCTTCGCGCAGGTTGAGATTGATGCGCGACGAAAACAAGCCGCCCAGTATGGCGTTCATCACCACCACCTGGAAGTAGTCGCGGTGCCCGCGCGGCAGTCCCACATGCCCAACGCGCAATTCCGACTGCGGGGCGTCCGCCTTGGCGACGATATGAACCGCGCGCCCCGTGGCGCGCATTTCGGCGCGCACGGCCGGCGCCGGCTCCGCCACGCGAGACCAGGCGCCGAAACGACGCTCGGCGACCGATTGCACCTGCTCCACCGTTACGTCACCCGTCACGATGAGTGTCGTGGTAGTACTCCCGTATCGAAGCGCATGCCACGCACGCGCCTGCGACGCGTCCAGGGCGCGCACGTTTGCCGGCGATCCGCCCGCGGCGCGTGCGTAGCGCGACGAGGACGCATAGACGACGCGCGCAAAGCGTTCGTCCGCGAGGCCGCGCGGTTCCACCTGCTGCTGCAGCAACTCGGCGAGGCGCTCCGCCTTCAGGCGCTCGACATCCGCCTCCGCGAAGCGCGGTGCCTGCACCACCTCGGCGAGCAGCGCCATCGCGTCATCGAACCGAGCCGGCGTCACCGTCAACTGCACCGTGGCGTCATCCCACTCGGCGCCGCTGTCCACCGCCGTGCCAAGCCGCTCAAATGCCTCCACCAACGCCGGCCCGTCACGATCCACCGTGCCTTCTGCCAGCCCAGCCGCGGCGAGCATGGCAAGTCCCTCTCGACCGGCCCCGTCACCCGCGGCGCCCGCATCAACGAGGGCAATCACGGAGACAAGAGGCAACCGGCGCATCGGCGCCACGATCACACGCAGGCCGTTCGTCAGCGCAAATCGCGTCGCGTGCGGGAACTCGTAGGGCCCCGGTGTTCCTGCTGGTGGGCGCGGATGACTCATCGCGCTCCCCCTGCCGTTCCTTCTGCCGTTCCCTCTGCCGTTCCCTCTGCCGTTCTCTCGTATATGAGCGACACCCGATTGTCCTCGCCGAGATAGTCTCGCGCGAAGGCACTGACCTCCGCGGCCATCACCTTGCGATAACGGTCGAGCTGTTCATTCACGAGGCCCGAATCGCCGAGCAAGGTCGCGAATTTCGAGATCGCGTCGGCCCGATCGCCCGCTGTCTGCATCGCGGAGACAAAATCCGTTTCGATCAACGCCAGGACTCGCTCTACTTCGTCGGCGCGAACACCTTCCATCCGCAGGCGGTCCACCTCAGCCACCACCGCCGCCTCGAGCGTTGCCCCATCGGTTCCAGGGCGCGCCGTGGCGTCGACCACGAATAGGTCGGCGCCTTTTGCGAGATCCCACGTGAATGCGCTCACGTCGCTGGCCACTTCGCGTTCGCGCACGAGTGCCCGATATAGACGACACCCGCGACGCTGCCCAAGCACGGCGGCGCAGATGCTTCCCGCATAGTGCGCGGTCGTGCCGAATGCTGGTGCACGAAACGCCAGGAACAAGCGCGGCACCATGACGTCGTCGTTCACCACCTCGCGTTTCCATCCGCCGAAGGTCCGCGGCACCTCCATCGGTGGCAGCGCCGGCCGCCCGCTGCCCCGTGGAATCTTGCCGAAGTGCTTCTCGACGAAGCCCCGCGCAGCGGGTGGATCGAAGTCGCCCGCAATCGTGAGCACCGCGTTGTCCGGCGTGTAGTACGTGCGGAAGAACTCGGCCACGTCTTCCAGGCTCGCCGCATTCAGGTCGTCCATGGAGCCGATCAGCGAGTGATGGAACGGATGTTCGGGCGGAAAGCAGAGCGCTGGCAGCCGTTCCCACCACGTGCCGTACGGCTGGTTGTCCACCGACCAGCGGCGTTCGTTCTTCACGACGTCGCGCTGTGTGTCCAGCTTCTCCTGTGTCATCGCCGGGAGCAGAGCTCCCATACGATCCGCCTCGAGCCACAACGCAAGCTCGAGGTGGTGCGACGGCACGGTCTCGAAGTAGTTGGTGCGCTCCAGCCAGGTGGACCCATTCAGGGTGCCGCCGGCGCGCTGCACCAACTCAAAGTGCTCGTTGGCCGCGACATGCTCCGACCCCTGAAAGAGCATGTGCTCGAACAGATGGGCGAAGCCCGTGCGTCCCGGCCGTTCGTTGGCCGACCCCACGTGGTACCACAGGTTCACCGCCACGACGGGCGCCGAGTGGTCTTCGGAGAGCGTGACCAGAAGGCCGTTGGGCAGCCGATACGATTCAAGCGGCAGGTGCATGTCCAGAATTTGGCGGTGCGTGCGGTGGGCTGGTACCCCAGCGAGGGGGGACGGGGAACGAGGTTCTTCATCACGGAGACACAGAGGAGCACGGAGGGCCACGAAGTGCGGCAACTACTTGGAGTAACACATCGCGCCACGCAGACATCCGCGTGGCGCTCGCTGTTCCCCCAAGAAGTTGCGGTTGCAGTTGCAGTCCTCTGTGGCCCTCCGTGCTCCTCCGTGTCTTTGTGATGAAAACTCCCGTCCCCCCTCACCCCAGTGTCAGCTTCTCTCCAAGCGAAGGCACCTTCACCCGATATCCCTCTCCCCGCAGTTGCGTCGCGAACGCGTCCTGCGCCTCTGGCTCGCCGTGCACCAGGAACACGTCCTTGAGTCGTGGTGACGTGGCCCGCACGGCCTGCAGCCAGGCCGCGAGTTCCGTCCGGTCACCGTGCGCGCTGTAGCCGTTCAGCACTGCCACCTGGGCCTTCAGCGGCACTTCCTCGCCGAACGTCTTGATCGTCGCGCGGCGCTCCACGATGCGGCGCCCCAGCGTGTGCTCGGCCTGGAATCCCACGATCAGGATCGTGTTGCGTGGATTGCTCGCTCCTTGGTGCAGGTGGTGCACGATGCGCCCCGATTCGCACATCCCCGACGCCGAGATGATCACCGCCGGCCCCGTGGATTGCGACAGTTTCTTCGAATCCTCGACGTCCGGTGTGTACCTGAGCAGCGGGAACTGGAAGAGCGACTCCCCGTTGTGACTGCGCACGAACTTCTCGGTCTGGTCGAACACCTCGGTGTTCCGTTCGAAGATCGCGGTCGCCTTGGTGGCGAGTGGACTGTCGATGTAGATCGGCAGCTTCGGGATCTCCCCCGTATCGGCCAATTGGTGCAGGTCGTACACCAGTTCCTGCGTTCGTCCCACGGCGAAGGCCGGCACCAGCACGCGCCCGCCGCGCGCCGCCGTTTCGCGCACCACCTTCGCGAGCATCGCACGGGCGTCATCCACCGTGCCGTGGTCGCGGTTGCCGTACGTCGACTCCATCAGCATCCAATCCACGTCCTTCGGTGGATCCGGATCCCGGATGATCGGCAGTCCCGACCGGCCAACATCTCCCGAGAAGACCAGCCGCTTCGTCTGCGAACCCTCCGTCACTTCGATCGTCACCGACGCTGAACCCAGGATGTGCCCTGCTTCGGAGAAGATCGCGAACACCCCGGGCGCGACTTCGAACCGCGCGCCGTAGTCGTGCGCGACCATCAGTTCCGCCGTGCGTGCCGCGTCGCGCATTCCATACAGCGGGTCGAAGTGTTCGCGATTGTGCCTCGCCAGGTACTCCGCGTCCTTCTCCTGGATGTGCGCCGAGTCGGCCAGCATGATCTCGCACAGGTCGCAGGTGGCCTGTGTGGCGTGGATCGCCTTGTTGTAGCCGTTCCGCACCAGCAGCGGCAGCCGTCCCGAGTGGTCGATGTGCGCGTGCGACAGGACGATCGCGTCGATCTGCTCGATGGGAACCGGCAGCTTCAGGTTCTTCTGCTGGACTTCGCTGCGCCGCCCCTGGAACATCCCGCAGTCGAGCAGGATTGTCTTGCCGTGCACCTGCACGACATGGCACGACCCCGTCACTTCACGGGCCGCGCCTTGAATTGTGAGTTGCATGTGGTGTGCCGGGGCTCAGGGGGCGTCGTTCGTGGCCTGACGCTGAAACACCACGGTAATGCGCTGGTCGTCCTGCGACATCATGGCGGGCTCCCAGCCGCCGCGACTGCGTTCGTTCAGCAGGTCGGTCAGCGCATCCTCGTCGTCGCGCACGTTGCGGGCAATACGGAGGATCACCGCTTGGTATTCTTTCATGCCAGCGAAGATACTAGCTTTGCGACCTATGGTCACCTCCCCGACGCCCCCAAGCTTCACGGTCATCAACCACCCGCTCATCCAGCACAAGCTGTCGATCCTGCGCGACCGGACTACGCCGACCAAGCTCTTCAAGGAGCTGGTGGACGAGATCGCCATGTTGATGGCCTTTGAGGCGACGCGCCACCTGCCGCTCGAACCCGTTACCATCGAGACGCCGCTCGAGAGTCTGGTTGCCCAGCGCCTATCGAGCTACGAGCCCGTCCTCGTTCCCATCCTGCGCGCGGGATTGGGTATGGTGGATGGCATCCGGGCGCTTATGCCGTCGGCCCGGGTCGGACACATTGGTCTCTACCGTGACCACGAGACGCTCGAGCCGGTCGAGTACTACTTCAAGGTTCCGTCCGACATCGCGCAGCGCGACGTGTTTGTGCTGGACCCCATGCTCGCCACCGGCGGCTCGGCGGTGGACGCCATCACGAACCTCAAGAAAGCCGGCGCCAGGCGCCTGCGCTTCATGTGCATCGTCGCCGCTCCCGAGGGTGCCGCCAAGCTCTGCGGCGCCCACCCCGATGTCCCGGTCTTCGCCGCTGCGCTCGACCGCGAACTCAACGCCAACGGCTATATCCTGCCGGGGCTTGGCGACGCGGGTGACCGGTTGTTCGGGACGAAGTAGTTGATTTGTTGACTCGTGTGAGGGTGTTTTCATCACAGAGACACAGAGGAGCACGGAGGGCCACAGAGGACTACAACTGCAACTTCTTGGGGTAACGACATCGCGCCACGCAAACATTCGCGTGGCGCTCGCTGTTTCCCCAAGAAGTTGCAGTTGCTGTTGCAGTTGTAGTCCTCTGTGGCCCTCCGTGCTCCTCTGTGTCTCTGTGATAAAGAACCTCGTCCCCCTCCCCCGTCCCCCGTGACCCGAGCCCCGTCCCAAGCGTCTGTAAGACGATCCGCTCTTGTTCGCACTCACGTGCGGTCCTATCTTGCCGCACGTCGCGAATTATCTGCCTTCAGTCCACCGCGACGCGCCGCCACCCCAATCGATGCTCATCAATCTCGTCCCGGACTTCTTCACGGTCCTGCAAAGCACCGATCCGGTGGCGGCTTACCAGCGCTACTTCGAGACGCATCGCCCCCTGCTCGAGGCGTATTGGCACAATTACGTCCTCGACCCGAGCGGCCCGCATTTCCTCGATGTCGTGCGCGAGGCGGTCTACGCCGATCGCGATGACCTGCGCGCGATGCTCGAGCGCGTGGACACCGCCGCCCTCGCCAAATCAGCCGAAGAGCAGTGCGCCGCCCTCTTTGAATTGGATTCACGAGTCGATATCGTCCTGATGGTCGGGGTCGGCGGCGCCAACGCCGGCGAACTCGTCGTCAACGGCAAGGGCATCGCCTTCGCCTGCCTCGAGCACTTCACCGGCGTGGCCAATGCGTCCACGCGCGGCCTCGGCCTCGAGCCCGAACTGCTCCCCATGTGGCTCTCCCACGAGATTGCGCACGCCGTGCGCTATACCTCGCCCCAGAGCCGCAGCGCCATGCGCCAGTTCGTCGCCGACCAGGGCGGCTACTACTCGTATTGGGAGACCGGGCGGCACGTCGCGCTGCGCGAACATCTCGTGAACGAAGGCCTCGCCGTGCAGGCTGCGCGCCTGCTCAGCCCCGGTCACGCGCCGTGGGAGTACTTCGGCTTCCAGCGGCGCCAGTATGTGCGCACCCGCGAGATGGAACCCATCCTCTTCCGTTCCGTCGCCGAGGAACTCGACCACTCGGCACTCGGCCTGCGCCTGCGCTGGCTCTCCGGCGGCATGAGCGACGATGCGCGCACCGTGGACCGCTACGTCATCCCCGAGCGCGCCGGCTACTTCCTCGGTGCGCGCCTGGTGGAGGATGCCATCACCGAGCACGGCATCGCCAAGTGCCTGCGCATGTCGGCCCAGGAACTCCTCGGCATGGCGCCAGAAGAGATGGTGGCCCGGACCGCGTAGATGGGTGATTGAGGATTCTTTTCATCACAGAGACGCGAAGGAGCACAGAGGGCCACAGAGGACGACAACTTCTTGGGGGAACTACGAACGCCACGCAAATCTCTGCGTGGCGTGATGACTTTACCCCCCAGTGGTGGCAGTCCTCTGTGGCCCTCTGTGCTCCTCCGTATCTCTGTGATGAACAAGCTCAACCCACAGATCTTCCAACCCACTCCCGGAACTCGCCCCGAAACCGAGAAACCGAAAACCGCTCCGCATTCGCCCGGCAGACAGCTGCCGTGAATCGCCCAGCGACCGCTTCAAACTCCCAAACCGCCCCGACCACGGCCTCCGGCGTTTGCGAACCGAAGAACACCCCCGTCTCCCCCTCGACCACCGTCTCCCGTGCCCCGCCCACCCCATACGCGATCACCGGCGTCCCGCACGCCTGCGCTTCCACAGGCAAGATCCCGAAGTCCTCATCCGCCGCAAAGACAAACGCCTGCGCGCACCGTAGGTAGTCGCGCAGCACCTCGCGCGGCTGCGCCCCGAGTATGCGCACGTTGGGCCCCGCCGCCCCCCGCACTCGTCCCATCTCCGGTCCGTCCCCGATGATCACCAGTTCGCGCTCCGGCAGATGCTTCGCAAACGCCTCCGCGATCATCGGCAGCTTCTTGTACGGCACCATCCGCGATGCGGCGAGGTAGAAGTCGCGCGGCGTCCCCCGCACCTCGCCCTCGTCCCCAGGAGTGAAATACTCGGTGTCCACAGGTGGGTATATCACCGTCGAGTCGCGGCCATAGCACCGTTTGATGCGTTCGCCGATGTACCGCGAGATCCCCGCGTACGCCAGCGGCAGCTGCGCGGCCTCGTAGTCGCCGTGCCGCATCCACTCCAGCATCGCGCGTGCCGCCGTCCCCGTAAGACCGCGATGCAACCCCGACTCCTCCAGGTATTGCTCCCGCAGGTCCCACGCATACCGCATCGGCGAACAGCAGTGCACCAGATGCTTCGCCCCGGGTGCGACCTTCACCCGGTGCGACACCGCGTGCGTATTGGAAATGACCACGTCGTACCCGCGCAGGTCGTACCCGCGCACCGCCGTCGGCATCAGCGGCAACATCTGCCGGTAGCGCTGCCCGATCCCCGGCACACGCTGCATCCACGACGTCGTCACCGCCCGCCCGGTGAGCCCCAGCACTTCGCGATCGCTCGGCACCATCACGTCCACCAGCGCAAAGAGATCGGCCTGCGGATAGACCGCCAGCATCTCCTTGAGCACGAGTTCCGACCCGCCCAGCGTCGTCAGCCACTCGTGCACGATGGCGATGCGGGGTGTTCCGGTGCGCGCCGCGCGCTCCATATTCATGGCTGCTAGTTTACATGCACGGAGCTGCTCCCGCTCGGCTGCGGCACCGACAGGTCAAATGACCCCAATGGCCGCATTACCTTCTTGGAATTCGCGTGCCACGCTGACCATTTCGCCTCATGATGGCTGCGGGAAGCGAATGAAGAACGCGCCGACCTCTTTGAGTGAGGCCGGCGCGTTCCAGTTTCTGCGAAGACCTGCTGCCCTTAACGTAAGGTGTACCCGGCAAGAATTGCCCGAGCCGCAATGAGTGACTGTGGAACCGGTGCCCCGGCAGGCAGTGCGTTGACAGCGTTGTTGTAGGCCTGAATGGCGTTATTGACCGCTGAGAACAGGCGGCCACCTGTTGTGCCGTACGTGTTTCTTCCCGCCGCCTGGCCGATTTGTGCAAGAGCATTGCCCAAAGCTTGCGCTTGCGCGGCCGGCACGCCCGTCAGGGACGACACAAATGCGCTGACGTTCGCAGAGCTGGACACCGCCCCTGCCGCACTACGCTGGGCATCTACGCTGACGACTACCGTGACGCTGTTGTTTCCGCTGCCCACCGTCACGTTCGCCGGCACAGTCGCGTTAAAGAACGCAGCCACACTCGAGCCGTTCGGTAGGCCGCCTATTGTTACGGCCGCCGTTGCAGTGGGCAGAAACGAACCCACTGTCGCCGTCGCGCCTCCACCACCTCCCCCGGGGCCCGTGAAGTTCGACCCGGCGGCCATTAGCCCACTGTTCTGCCCCTGCGCCGTCGCAGCCACCGTCGCCGCGAGCACGCCCACTGCCAATATGCGCTTCATGATTGATTCCTCTCTGAGTCAGTGAGTGTGGGGTGGCCTAGAAACGCATGCCGATGCCGGCGCCCAGCGTGAACCGCATTTCCTTGTTCGCCATCCCCGCCACGTCCACCAGCGCCGGCGTGATCACAATCGGGAACTTCGGAAACGGCGCCAGGCTCAGGCCGAGGTTGAAATCCTGCCCCGTAAAGTCGCCGATCAGCCCGATGTACTTGTTCGCCCGCAGTCCCGCCGAGGCAAATACCATCGCGCCGCAATCCTTCGTCGTGAAGATGTCGGTCGCCACTTCCTCGGCCGGGCAGAACCGCCCGTTCCCTGCACCGATGTTCAGCGTCGCTTGGCTGAAGGGCGTGTTCTCGTCGCCGCCGTTCCGCAGCGCCACCACCCGCGAGGCCGCCGCATACCAGTTCGCGTCCCCACCGCTCTCGCCGCTCAGCTCGATCGCCTCGATGCCGAACGCGATGGCCGCGTTCCCCGGCAGCGCGCGGTGTGCCTTCAGCGCCAGCATCGTCCGTTCGAAGAAACCCGAGCGCACCGTCGAGGCCGACACCAGCACGACCTCGAGTCCGACGGCCGTCTGGCTGTTCCCCAGGCCGAACCCCGCCGACAGCGAACCGTCATCACCGCCACCGTTGCGCGTCTTCGCCTGGTAACCGCCGCCGAAGAAGACATCCCCAAAGTTCGGACCGAACGCCAGCGGCGACGCCGTGCTTACGCCCGGCGCCGAGCGGCCGAAGATCCCGCCCTGCGGCGTCGGGCTCCAGTCGGCGGGGAGCGGCGGCAGCAACAGCTGCTCCTTTGTCGGCTGCTGCGCCAACCCATCACTCGGCACCAACAACATTGCCGCCACCAGTCCGGCGACCACGATCAAACCGCGACGCATCATTTGCTCCTTTAGGGGGTCAAGACCACGGCACACCCTGACGGCGGCCCGCTGAACCGACGAATAATGGGCGCCCACAGTAAACTGGCAAGGGTGTCCCGAGAGACTCCGTCTCCTTCATATTCACCGTTGCCACTTTGCCGTTCAGACACTTCCGCGCACGGAGTTCCTGTCGTGACCAAGTCGCTCGCTCGTGTAGCGCTCGCTGCCTGCTCGATGCTGATCACGGTGTCTCCCGCGTCCCTCGCCGCGCAGTCCCTCTCGGCCGCGCTTGGCTACTGGACCACCACGGGCGGCAACGACGGCGAAGCCGCCGCCTACGGCTACCGCGTGCACGGCGCAGTTGGCGTCACGCTCGCCAGTCGGCCGGTGGATCTCGAAGGCGCCTTCTCACAGGCCGTGTTCAGGCGCACGTTCACCGGCAGCAGCATCACGCGCGTCAACGAGAATTCCCTCGAGATCGCCCCGCTCGTCCACCTGCGCCCCGGAACGCCCCTCTGGTGGCCCTATGCGGGCCCAGTGGCCTCGGTGGGCATCGGTTGCGGCACCGCAGGCGAAAACGATCCCAACGGCCGGGTGGCCTGCGACACCGACAGCCGCTCTGAGGGCAGCGTCCGGCTCGGCCTCGCCGCCGGCGTCGTCTTCATCAAGCCCGCCGGCACCTTTAGCCTCGCCGCGGACATCCGCCTGCTGGCCAACACCATCGCCTCCACCCGCGGCAGCGGCCCCGTCCTCCTGATCGCCGTCGGACTCAGGGCGAGGTAGGGGTGAAGAGGTGAAGAGGTGAAGAGGCTCTTCATCACAGAGACACGGAGGAGCACAGAGGGCCACGGAGGACTACAACTGCCGCTTCTTGGGGTAACTGCGAACGCCACGCTGATCTCAGCGTGGCGTGATGTCTTTAAACCTCGTTCTGCAGTCCTCCGTGGCCCTCCGTGCTCCTCTGTGTCTCTGTGATGAAGAGACCCTTCACCCCTTATGATGAAGACCCCGTCCCTCCAAAAAAACCAGGCCGCCGGGAATCCCCGGCGGCCTGATGCAATCTCAGAGCGGTGAACTACCGATACATCCGCCCCAGCGCGGCGCGCGCGGCCAGCAGCTGTGCCGGCACCGGCGCCCCCGCCGGAAGGGCGGCGATTGCGGCGTTGAAGGCGTTGACGGCACTCACCAGGTTCGCAAACGTCGGCGCACTACCCAGCGTCGCCAGTGCATTCGACAGCGCCCCGGCCGGTCCGGCGCCGATGCTCCCCGTCAGCGCAGCCGTAAACGACGACGCAGCACCCGGGCTGCCGCCAAGGATCTGCCCCACTTGCACCGACGCGGCTTGCGGCACCGTGACATTCGTCCCGCCGATGTTTGTGGTGACGTTGCCGCCCGCCGCGAAGCTCGTGGCAACGCCGTTCACGTTCGCGGCCATCGGGCCGAAGCCAGCACCGCCGCCTTCAGCGCCCACACCAGGACCGCCGCCGGGCGCCGGAATGAACGCACCGATCGAGCCGCCTACACCTGCGCCACTACCGCCAGGACCAGAAGCACCGGACCCCGAACCACCTTGCTGCGCCTGCGCCGTGCCAGCGATCAGCAGCGCGATAGCGCCCACTGCAAGAATTCTCTTCATGATGTCCTTCTCCTGAGTTAGAAGCGCAGGCCGACACCGGCGCCCAGGGTGAACCGAGCCTTGTCGCCCGCAGAACCCGTCACATCGGCCATTGCCGCCGTGATCACGAGTGGGAACTGCTTGAACAGCGCGAGCGAGACGCCAGCATTGAGATCCTGGCCCGTCCAGTCGCCAATGAGCCCGATGTACTGGTTGGCACGCAGGCCCACGGAGCCGAAGAAGTTGACGCCGCAATCGGCCAGTCCGTTGGGGAGCGCCACGTCCTCGGCGCAGAAGCGGCCGTTGCCCAAGCCGGCATTCAGCGTCACGACACTGAACGGCGTTTCGAGGTCGCCGCCGTTGCGTAGCACCGCCACCTTGGAGATGACAGCGTACACCGACTCGTCCGTCTCGAAGTTGTCGCCGTTGAGCTTGACTCCCTCAACGCCCACCGCGATGGCGGCATTGTTCGGAAGCTGCCGATGCGCCTTGAACCCGACGAGCGTGCGCTCAAACAACCCCGTGCGCACCGTCGACAGCGAGGTGATCACGACTTCGAGTCCGATCGCCCGCTGGTTGTCGCCGAGACCCAAGCCGAACGACGCCGAGGCGTCATCATCGCCGCCATAGCGCGTTTCGGCCTGATAGCCGATGCCCGCAAAGACGTCGCGCCAGTTCGGTCCGAAGGCCAGCGGTGAGCTGGCGCTCACGCCCGGCGACGACCGACCGAACCGCCCACCCATGGCCGCTTCGGAAGCCGGAACGGGGAGGACCAAATCCTCCTTGCTCTGCGCCTGCACCACCATGGGCGCAACCGCAAACGCCACCAGCACCGTGCTGGCGAACCAGTTCTTGCCAACCATGAGCAGGCCCTCTCAGAAAAGATGTCTAAAAATTGAACGAAGCGCGCAATTCCGCAGATGTGACCGAATGTCGGCCTTCCACAAGCAGTTGTCAAGCAAATTCCGAGTCCCGGGCCGAGGGTCCCGCGACTATACGGGATGTAACGCTTCCGTCAGAACGGCGCGAATGACTCTGGTTGCTTCGGCTCGTCCCTGGTTATCACCGCGACTGCCTTTGATGGGAAGAAGCGCCGTAATGCCATGTCTTGCATTGGGTTATCGCAGTGCATCTAGCCTGCATTGCCTACGTCCCCGACACAATCTCTTGCACCCCGCGCGATTCCGTAGTCAGTACGTCCTTTCGCCAGAAGGGATAGATCCCCTCCTCCAGTTCGTACTCCGACCAAACCTGCCTTGGTCGAACCGGTTGTTGCTGTGCCCATCGCCACATCCTGGCCAGCCCCTCGTGAATGCGCGTCCGGTGTTCAAACCCGAGCAGGTCCACGGACTTCTGCCATGTCGTGTAGGCGTGCGCCACCTCGTGTCGCGAGGGCAGGAACTGGAGCGTGCCACCCCCCATCACCTCCACAAGGGTCTCCGCAGCTTTCTTCACGGAGATTTCCTCGATTCCCCCGAGGTTGATGATCTGGCGGGAGGCCTTTTCGTCAAAGCCGGCCCTCCAGAGACACGGCAGTGAGTCGTCGATGTAGCTGAACGCACGCACCTGCGATCCGTCGCCGAAGATCGAAAGCGGTTGGCCATTCAGGTGCTTGTACATCCAGATGCCGAGGACGTTCCGGTAGCTGTCCCAGATGTTCTGCTTTGCCCCGTAGACGTTGTGGGGACGCAGGATGCACCAATCCAGCCCGTGCTGTTGGCCTGCCACCTCGATGTCCTGCTCGCACGCAGCCTTTGCGATGCCGTACGGGTCAACCGGCACGCGTATCATCTCCTCGCTGAACGGCGGGGCCTGGTGGCCGTGTCCGTACACGGCCATCGAAGAGGTGAACACCAGCCGCCTTACGCCGTGCTTGATGCACAGCGTGACGATACCCGCCGTGGCCACGAGATTGTTGGCGTAGTTGTATCTCCTGATGAACGGCGACAGTGCCTCGGCCGCATACGCGGCAAAGTGATATACCACGTCGGGAGCGTGTGTCGTGAACACGGGCGCGGCGGAGGTCTTCTCCAGGTCGATGTTGTAGAACGTCACCCGGGGATCGACGTTCTCCATGTACCCGCCGCTCAGGTCGTCAATACCGACCACGCGGACGTCGGGCTCGTTTTCGAGTATCCAATCGGCCAGGCGCGACCCAAGAAGTCCCGCCACGCCTGTTATCAGGACTGTCGTCATTTTTTCGTGCTCTCCGGGACCTTCCTGAAACTGAATCTCGATCGCCTCATGGCGTCCAGCGCCACCCGATGGAGGCGCTGAGATTGGTTGCATCGCGCGCACTCGTATCGCCGATCCGGCGGCCAAGACCAGCAAGCCAGAACATATCGCCACTCGGAAAGAAGCGAACGCCGGACGCCTCGATCACGTGCGTGGCACCGTAGCCCAAGCCGCCCTCGACACTGCGCGCGAGTCCGATGCGCCGCCAGCGCACGGAGAGCCTGCCTGTGTTCGTGTACCGGTCCACGCCGACGTCGGCGCCGCTGCCGCCGCGCACGAAAGGAGATCCGAGGAGTTGACCGCGCAGCGTGTGGCCGTCCCGAAGTTGCCCGTGTTCGTAGAATAGCCCCTCGCTACGGACGCGATCTAGGTGCGTCACGCGGCCGTTCGTTACCTCGCCGCGTGCAATCCAGTAGGTAGCGGCCGCGGCAGTCCCGATCTGCTTCTGCATCCCGAACGTGACAAGCGAAATGTGGTCGGGTTCGGCCGTGATATCCATCGCATCCCATGAATGGTCCTCCCGACCGTACTCGGCGTACACTTCAAGTCCGCTTCGTGGCAGGACGAGCCGGCCGAACACGCTCGCCAGCTGATTGTCCGCTTGGCCGGCGACTGTGAGTGGATCATCCTTCCCCGTAATCCCCTCCTTCAAGAACGGTTCCCATAACACGCGAAGGTCCGACAGGTTGGGTCCACCCTTGCGCCAGCGGCGATGGAAGAAGCGGGTGAGCCCCAGTTCGAGTCCGGGGAGCCCGCGCGGCTCGAACGAACCAACGAACCCAAGCCCCAGTCTCTTTCCCGTGTGATTCCCCGTGTCCTCGGAGAAGCTGCTGCGTGCAAGGCGTCCGGCGAACACTCGCCCGTGCACACGGCCAATACCCACATTGCGCGGTGACGACGTCCCCAGAAAGACCCGCGGAATTCCTCCCGCGTTGTTGCTCAGTATCGCGCCGCTCTCGATCCCGGGCCCCCACCACTCGGAGGCACTCGAAAAGCCGGCCGCCACTCCAAAACCATCGATGCGCAGCCAGCTTTCGCCCAAGTCCATCTGTCCCAGTGCCTTGGCTCCGAAACGCTGTGGAAGGTCGATCCCGATATCGACAAAGTCATGGTACGCTGCCGCGTTCGTGGACGCCGGAGGCAACGGAGTGAAGTCGGCATTCTGTGCCCACCACATATGCGGTGCCAGTTGCGCACTCACCCCGCGCCAGCGTGCCGCCACGCCACTGGTGGCCACCATCGTGATTCCCTTCCCGGCCCAAGTCGGACCGTTGTTGATCCCCCACGGAAATCCGGTGTTGGCTATCAGCTCGGCGGCGGGGCGCACCACCCACCATCCATCGCGTGACGCCGCATTGAAGCGCTTGGCCCATGGATGAGCGCCCTCGGGGACGATCGCAGCCAGTTCTGCAGGCGAAAACGCCCGAACGGACCATCCGCGAACAGACACCTTGCCCCCGAGCTGCAGTGCACGCAGGTACCGCTCCAATTCACTGCCCGCACTTGCTTCCGTCCATCGTGCTGCCGTTCGGCTGAGTGAGTCCTGTGCGTTCGCAGGCACCGGTGTTGACGCCAGCACCAGCAGCATCGCAGTCGCCCACTCGCGCACCGTGCGCCGAGCGACCAGATTCCCCTTCCGATGCGCTTGACTGGTCACACGCTGCTCCTCGCACTCGTTCCCTCGGTGCTCACCGCGCAGTCGGGGAGCTCGCTTCGAAGCATTGGATCGCTTGCCGAAGACCGTGCGCGGCTCTCCCAGTTGACGGGCGCCAGCACAGCAGAGGCCTTGCTTCGCGATGGCACACGCGTTGACGCGGACACCCTGGGTCTCCGGTGGCTGCTTCCTGAAGTGAATTTCACCTGGAACCGCGCGCTCGCCACCTCTCTCAATGACGGCGCCCTGTGGTCAGGTCGCGGCGTCAACATCCTTGTCCGTGGCGGTGCCACGTTCGGATGGCGTCGGGTGCGACTGACCCTTGCCCCTGAAATGACGGCCAGCCAGAACGCTCCAGTGGAAGTGATGGCCAGCGCCGTGACGGCATGGAGCGGTTGGGCTTCGCCGTGGCGGACCTCCGACATGCCTGCGGACATGCCGCTGCGCTTCGGCGATGCATCCCTCGTGACGCTCCATGGCGGACAGAGCGCCCTGTCGGCGCAGTGGGACAAGGTCGCGGTCGGCATCAGTTCGGGGAATCTCTGGTGGGGTCCCGGACTCCGCAACGCCCTGGTCCTCAGCAACCAGGCAGCGGGCATTCCGCACGCCTTCGTTCGCACTCCCCGTCCCTTGCATTCCCGGTTTGGTGACGTCGAGGGACGGCTCATCATCGGCGGTCTCACTGAATCACTCTACTTCGACACGCTCACCAGCAACGACACGCGCTCCGTCAGTGGACTCGCGCTGACCTTCAGTCCGAAGCGGGTTCCCACGCTAACCGTCGGTCTGGCTCGACTCGTCATCGCCCCCGTCGGTGGTGCCGGGGAGGTCGCCGGGCATTTGGCCGATGTATTGACCACGTGGAACGGTGGTGGCGCGCGTGACCAGCTGAGTTCGCTCTTCTTCCGGTGGATTGCGCCGGAAAGCGGCTTTGAGTTCTGGGGGGAATGGGCCAAGTCGCGCCTTCCCGCCACCTTCCGTGAACTCCTCACCGCGCCCAATGCCGACCAGGCGTGGACCACCGGTGCGCAGTGGGCTCTCCCGCGCGAGAAGGGCACCCTGCGCCTGCAACTGGAGTTCTCTGACCTCGCGCAGTCGCAGGTCTTTGCCAACAGGATGCCGCGCGACTACTACACCGGGAACGCCGCCATCCACGGATTCACCCAACGCGGACAGGTGCTCGGCGCCTCCAGCGGCTCCGGCAGCACGCACGGATGGCTTGCCGCCGATCGCATCTTCGACAGCTGGTCCGGAGGTGGTTTCCTGGCGCGTACCCGCTGGGAGAATGATGCCTTCTACCGCTCGCGACTGCCCAACTCCTTTGGGCACGACGTCTCGCTCTTCAGCGGCGTGCGGGGAAGCCGGCGATTCACGGCTTGGGATGCGCAAGGCGCGCTCATGTTCGAACGGCGCGTCAATTACCTGTTCGAAAGCGGGTTCACACAGCCCCTGCAGCGAGGCCAGCGCAACGTCAGCAGCTGGCGACTCGAGTTCAGCGTCGCTCCGCGCCCGCGTTAAGCCGCGTTAGTTCGCGCCACAGGCCACCCCGCTCCGACGCGTTGAGCAACCCGCCTCGCAGCATCAACAATCCCCACGCGCAGAGTCCGACGAACAGGGCGATGGCCGGCGACGCGACGTGTGCCGCAGCGGCTACCGCGCCCACAATCACCGTCGCGGCCCCGCTCCACCAGATCAGCGAACGCCAGCGCGCCTGAGCAGCCGGCTCAGCGCGCCCGGCGGCCATGAGCAACCAGAGTGCGTCACCGATGGCGCGTGCGCTCCAGACGGCCGCCGCCCCTGCCGCTCCATATCGGGGCACGGCCCAGACCAGGCACAGCACGTACAGCGGAAGCTGAACGATGTACCCCCATGCCACCAACGACGGCCGGTCGGCGGCTTGCACGAACGCCAGTGCCACCTGCGCCGACAGGTTCGCCGCGAGTCCGATCGACAGCCATTGCAGAGAGAGCGCCGCTTCCGCCGACAGCGACGTTCCAACCCACCACGTCATGCCGGGCATGGCAAGCGCCGCAAATCCGATGAGGACCGGCGTTCCCGCGGCGAGGATGGCCCGGTTGCCCTGCTCCAATCGACCGGAGGCGCTCTGCGGATCGGTGGCGAGCAGTGCGGCGAAACTCGGATACAAGACCGGCACGAGCGTTGCCGTCAGTATCCAGATCTTCGTACCGACCTCGAACGCGAGCGCGTAGGGCGCCACGGCCGCCACGGGAATCAATGCGGCGATTCCCACCCGGTCCATGGCGTTCATCAGGGGACTGATGACGTTGCTCACGGTGGTCCAGCCGCCAAACACCAGCAGCGAACGGCGTGTCGCGGCGTTTGCAAATTGCAACTGGCGCAGTTCGGGGAGTGTCGCCAGCGCTGCGAACGCGTGGGCAATCAGGGCGATGACGCGCACCAGCACGATCCCTTGCACCGCGCCGACGACGCCAAGTCCACTGTCGGCAAGAGCCAGCGGCACGAGCGCAAAGGCAATGCCCAGTGGAATGCGAAGCAGGGCAACGACGGCAAACGAGCGCGTCCCTTCCAGCACCCCCCGCAGGGCCGTCATCAGCACGGTGGCCGGAATGGCCAACGCAATCCAGCGGATGCTCAAACTCGCGTCCTGACTTTCGGCGCCGAGCTTCAGGAAACCTGCAACCCCCGGAGCACCCCACCAGAGCAACGCGGCGGCGGCGATGCTCGCCGGGGTCATCAGGGCAAGCGCACTCCATGTCAGTGCGGCGGCTTCATGGCGTGCATCGCGTGCCATGGCGCGCGCCACTCCCTGCGTCACGGCTCGAGAGAGTCCGAGGTCCGCCGCGGAGAACCACCCGACCAGCGACCAAGCAATGGCCAGCAGGCCGAACCCCGTGTCGCCCAGCGCACGTGTGAGCCCCGGTACGGCCCAGAGGGCCGCGATCGCGGGAAGGACCCAGCCGAGCGCGCTCCAAAGTGATTGACGGAGGAGAACCGCGCCCCTGATCACGGATGACGGACGCGGAAGATCGGGCCGGCGCGGCTGCTGTCGTTGGCAAAGGTCGTCAGGCGAACGTTCGTGAACGTCGTGTCGCGATACGGCGCGGCTAGACGCAAGGTCACGTCACCGACCACCTCCCCATCAGCCAGCGGGGTGGGTGACATTCGGAACAGCCCCAGCGTGTTGATTGGCCAGCTGAAGACGGCTTGCTCCACCGCAATGCCGCTCGTGCGCCGGAATTCGGCCGTCCCGGAGGAGACAGGCGCAAAGGACGCTGCATCCTGCACCGTTCCTACATAGAGCAGGCTCGGCCCGACGCCAAGGTACCCGCCATTGCGCACCGAATCATCAGCGGCAGCCACCAGACGAAAACCCGTGCGCACTTCGGGAGGGCGCGGATCGAGGTAACGAACCGTCAGGTCGCCAATCACAGTGCCGGTGCTGGTCACCGCAGCCGACACCCCAAAGATCCCCGCTGCATTTGTGCGCCCGCTCATCACCGTGGAGAGCGGCCCGGATGTCGGACGGAATTCCACCTCCACGTTCGCCGCCGGACTGAACGCGCTGCGCCGGAAGAACTCATACGCATAACGCACCTGCACGCCAACGCCGTACGATCCGGCGAGGCGAACCGAATCGTCCTCCATGGTGGTGAGGCGAATACCCGTGATGGTGCGTGCCGGGATCGGCGACGGCGGCCGGAGTTCGAGGTCACCCACCACTTCGCCGTTGCCGTTGGGGGTGAGCTGAAGTGACACAAGTCCATCGGAGGTCGAGATCGACTTGACGCTGTCCACCGCAACCGAAATGCCCGATCGTCGACGAAAGACCGCCGTCACGCCTTCGAGGGGTGTGTCGGGCCCTCGACGGAAAATCCTCGCCACGTACAACAAGCCACTTCCTATCGAGTATGTCCCTTGAAGCGTGGGCACGGTGTCGCGATACATCACCGACACCTCCACGCCGTCACGCACATAGGCCCGCGACAGCTTGGGTCCCGTGACGGTCAGCCGCAGGGTCATCTTCCCGGTGGCGTGCGCCATCCCCTCGACGTAGAACCGTCCGTCCGAGCCGACGCTCGTCGTGACTCCACTGAGGTCGCCCTCGACTCCTCCGCTGCGATCGACCTGCACCGACGCGCCGGTCAGATTGATGCCGGGCCGTGCCCGCAGTTCGCCGACGAATCGCACGACCGGGCGGCTGTACCAGCGCCCAACGTCCATGCCATCACCACGCCGGCGGGAGACAGGAAGCACCAACTCGCCAATCTGGTACGCCTTGCTCGCTCCTACGGCCAACACCTCGGCGCTGGCGGTGACCTGCCCTCCCGCATCAACGGGCGCGGGCAACTCCACGGTCCAGAAACCATCGCGGTCAGTCATCGCGGCTGCCGTGGCACCATCCGTGGTGACTGACACACGCACGCCGGCAGCGGACCCGCCGGAGGGGAAATGCACGATCCGCCCGGACGCGCGTACGGTCGGGACGATATCACAGGACAGCGTACCGGCGCACGGGTCGCATCCAGTCGATCCGACAACCAGCGCGGCAAGCAACAGAAGGGCGAATCGCTGAATCATCGCTCCAAAGCTCCCTTAAGGATCGCCTGTGCGCGAGGGAGGTCGCCACGCACCAGATATCCGATGCCAAGCATCACCCGCGTCGGATAATACCAGAGTCGAAAGCGGATACGGTCAAGTACACCGTAGTGACTTCGCACCAACCGTCGTCGGTTTCTGTCGCGCAGTTGGATGTGTCGGGCGGACGGAGCTGCGCCATACGGTGGCACCTTGTGCCGAAGCCGAGCCGTGGGCACGTACCATAGCTCCCATCCGGTGCGATCCAGCCGGACACACAGCTCGGTGTCCTCGGCGTACAGGAAGAAGTCCGAGCGAAATAGCTCGGTCATCGGTGTAATGACACTCGCTCTCAGCAGCAGGCAACACCCCGTGAGGCAGCTCACGCGCTCTGCAGAACGCAGGTCGGGCACGCGATCACGGGTGCCTTCCCCGCGGTGTCCGCCTAGCGCGCGCATCCTGGAGAAGAACCCGCCGTCGAACCACAGAATCGTCGGTTCGTCGAATCGCACGATTTTCGGGGCGATGGCGGCTGCCCGCGGCTGCGACTCGCCGGCCGCCACGAGTGCCCGCAACATCCCGGGCTCCACCACCGTGTCGTTGTTCAGCACCAGCACCCAGTCGGCGCCTCTCGCCAGCGCCTCTCGCACTCCAGCGTTGTTGCCGCCAGCGTATCCGAGATTCGCCTCGGTCTGCACATACCGCGCATCGGGAAAACGTGCGTGCAGTCGGTCGCCGCTTCCGTCGGCGCTGGCATTGTCGACTAGCACCACCTGCGCGAGCGGCAAGCCGTCGGCCACCAACGATTCCAGGCACTCGACGGTATCGGGCTCGTTATTCCAGTTGAGCACCACGGCGATCACCGTCATCCGTCGGCCGCCTCGCACAGCACCGCTGTGGTGGCACGGGCCGTGGACGCCCATGTGAACATGGCGGCACGAGCGCGGCCTTTCGTGACGGCCGTCTCGCGGACGGTTCCGTCGGCGAGCAACGGAGATAGTTCGCGCACCCAGTCGTTGCTTCGTTCGGGGTGTGCGTAGCGAATGGCCTCGCCCCCTAGCGAATGCGCCCACGGCAGGTCAGCGGCAACCACAGGCGCACCGCACGCCATGGCCTCTACCACCGGCAACCCAAAGCCCTCGAGCATCGACGGCGCCACGAACGCCGTGCAGTTGGCGTACAGGGAGCGAAGCACACGGTCATCCACGCGTCCCACGTCCACCACGCGCGTCGCCACGTTCAGGACGGCGGCCCTCTCCTCCACGGCCGACCACGACGCAAACCACTCGCCGGCCACTACCAGCGTGAGGTGCGGAAACTCCGGTACGAGCTCCGCCAGGACCTCGACGGCACGGATGATATTCTTGTGTGGCTTTCGGTTTGCCACGCAGAACAGGAACGGCGCGCGAACCTCTCCGGGAAGCTCACCGCACGCCACGTCGGCAAACTCGGCACCTCCGTAGGGCGCCACATGCAGTCGTGCGGCGAGGCGCGCATCCTGTTGCACGAGCAACCGGGCGGTCTCGTCGGATCCAGTGATCACGCGGCATGCCCCTCGCGTCACGCGTCGCACCACCGCACGCATCATCATGCGTCGCACAGGTCCCGTCATTCCCTTGTACATCAGCGGAATTAGGTCGTGGATCGTCACCACACTCGGCACTGGCATTCCGAGCACCGGTGCATCGAAGTGTGGAAACCAGATCACGCGCCGGCCTACGGGCAACTGCCGTCGCAACGCCATCCACCCCACCTGCGCGCGCCAGTGGTATCGCCCGTACGGGAGCGGCAAGACCTCCGCTCCATGCACATGCTCGGCAGCGAACGGCGTGAGCTCGGCAGGGTCGCCGACCAGCTGCACCGCATCGAAGGCGCCGCTTTGCACAATGCGCGGCAGCAGTTCGCGCACATACCGGCCGATGCCGCTGCCGTAGAGGACGCGCGCATCGACGACGAGTGATCGCGGCATCATCGGTCGTCGTCCGCCGGCAGGGACAACGGCGCACTCCACAGAATCCAGCCAGGAACGAGCACCAGCGTCAGCAGCAGCGTGTTGGCAAAGGTCGCATGCACCGTGACCGCCACCACGCTTGCCGCGGCCGCATATCCCAACGCACGCTCATCGGCGCCGCGTTCACTGCGCCAGAGCGTCCGTGCACGGCGCACGAGCGACACGAGCATCATCACGAAGCACCCGAGCCCAAGAATTCCGGTGAGCGTCGCGATGAACAGCAATCCTCCGTCAAGCCCGAAGCTCGCGCTCCCCACCACCACCCAACCGTACCGCGACTGCAGGAATCCCGTGTTGTTGAAGCCGATCCCGAGCCACGGATAGTCGGCCAGCATAGTCCAGGCTCGCTGCCAGTTGACGAGACGCTGCAGGGCGGAGGCATCGACGATGAGCTTTCCGTATGGTGCGGCATACTGAATGAGCAGCGGCGATGCCGCCGCCAGTAGCCCGATCGCCGCGAGACTTGCACGCAATGCACGGCGAGAAAGACCGCGGGCCAACAGGAGCGTCACGATGGCGCAGGCAAAGGCAAGCATCGCACCGCGGGACAGCGTGAGCAGCAAGGCGGCCCCCAGCACCGCCCCTTCCCACAGCGGCGCCTTGGCACCGGCGATGAGTCGACCTGCCCACCAGCACAGGCCCATGACGATCAGGATGCCAGCGTAATTCGGATCGAGGAACGTGGAGACGAGGCGGCGGCCCTGAGGATCCCAGTCCAGGTACACCGCCGCTTCGGGGTAGACCCGCTGGGCAAAACCCGGGATGAAGAGCGACTGCACGATGCCAAAGACGGCAAAGACCAGAACCATCGCGCCGAGGAGGCGAACAACCTGCAGCGATTCATGCCGTCGCAGAAAACTCCCGAGGACCAGCCCGACGCCCAAGTAGCAGGCCCAGCGTACGAGATACGCACCGCCGAAGAGCACTTCGCGGAGTGAGAGGCCGACGCGCCATGGCGCCGTGCAGACTCCGATAGCCGCCACGAGCACAAAGACCAGCCCCCACTGCATGGCGCGGTCAAGACGCCAGTGACGCGCGCGAAGGGCGTTCAGGACGCCGAGCCCAATGATGCACCCCACGAACAGGTCCACCGGTAGGAGCGCAGCGGCCTTGCTGCCCGCAGTCAGCACTGGCAGGCGCACGAGGTTTCCTGCTAGCACGGCGAGCAGCGCAAGTGCTGTAGCGGCAACGAGCGGATTCACGCCGTGGAGTGCCGCGCACCCTCCGGCGCCTGCTGTGGAGCGGTCACGAGCGGAGCCAGTGCGACGACGAGTCCCACGAGGAAACCTCCAACAAAGCCGAACACAAGGAATAGTTTCGTGGATGGCCACGCTGCCTTCTTGTTTGGCTCGGCAATGTCCACTTGGCGCGCATTGCCTCCTTCGGTGATCGTCGCCAGGCGCAGTTGCAGCCGCTGGCTCTGAAGGACCAGGGCCGTGGCGTTAAGGCGCTGCACCTCGCGGGTGAGTTCGAAGAACCGCTCGCCGGTTGCCGGCATTGTCGCAAGCAATCGGTCTACCGAGTCAGCGCTTGTCCGCAACTCACTCTGGTTCTTGGCCAGGGCGTCCGCGTACGTGCGCGCGAGTGGAAGAAGTTGTGCCTCAATGTTGCGGATCGCCTCCGTGCGTCCCGCCACCGCTGGGTCACGGTCCGTGTGCGTCGCGAGCAGCGCCAACCGTTCGCTCTCGAGCCGTATGAGCTGCGACAGCAGGTCATTGATGCCGGCGCTTCGCAAAAAGGCCGGGAACGCCGCGAGTTGGCGTACATCGCGCGGCCGGTCGGTTCCGATGCGTGTCAACAGTTCACGCAACGCCTGATGCTCCAGCGTCACCGTGCTGAGCTGCTGATGCAGCGTGGTGGATGCCTCCACCAATACCTTTCCCGTGATCTCTGGATCAACGGATCCACTGTGCTGCTGGTACTGCTTCAGCGCTTCCAGTGCACGCTTCAGTTGTCGTTCGAGTGAATCGGCCTGCGCCGTGGCAAAGGCGTACCGTTCGGCATTCACGCCCTGGTCTACGCGACGGCGAAGCGCCAGATACCGCGCCACCATGACGTTCGGAATCTCGGCGGCCGTCAGGGAGTCGTCCCAGCGCACGGTGGCCGCGGCGATCTCACCGCCCGCCCGCGTGATGGAGAGACGCTTCTGGAGGCGTGTCGTCGCATCTTCACGATCCAGCAAGCGCACCGAGAATCGGTCAGGCGCGGTAGCCGACAGGGACAGCGTCCCAACAGGCAACTTCAGTGAAGCGCCGGCAGCAATGGTGGTATCGAGTCCCTTGCCTTGAATCCGCCATCCCGTACCGCTCCTTTCGCCGGTGACGCGGAACGGGCGGAAGGCTCCGCTCGGCGTGAAGCTCGCCACGACCACTGAGGCGGCCACGCCACCGGGTGACCGAAGTCGCACTCCCAGCTGCAGGGAATCGGCCACTTCGCCGATCAAGCGACGGGAGCGCAGGAGTTCCAGTTCGGTCTCCATTTGCCCTGCCGCAGAGCGTCCGAGAATGGATGCGGCAATCCCGTCGGGAATGCCCGCTTTCTGCAGCAGGCTTCCTCCGGTTTCCTCGCCGCTGCTCACGAGCACTGACGCGCGCCCTTCCCACCGTTTCGGAAGGACCAACAGCAGCACTCCGGCGACTCCCGCGCCCAGAAGCGTCAGGACGAGGATGCGAAGCCATCCGGCGCGCAGGGCGCCCAGCAGCTGAGTCACGTTGAGCAGGTCGTCGTCGCGGGTGGTCATCGCAGTACGAACGCGACGATGAGGGATGCGACCACGCCCGCACCGGATACGACAGTGAGAGAGTTCCGCTTGATCCACCGCTCACGCGGCACCACCAGTTCGTCGCCTGAGCGGAGTTCCATGTCCCCGGCGCTCGTGGTACGCCAGTCCGAAATCCGCGTTTGAACGCCCTCGCGGAGCAACAGGACCTCGCTGGTGCGGCCGGTTTCTGCAACGCCGCCCGCCATGGCGAGGGCGGCGCGAAGACGGACCGTCCTATCCATATAGTAGACGTCGGGCCGGCGTACGTCGCCGAGCACGGCGATGCGACGCTCAAAGGTGACGCTGACCGTGCCTTGGCGCCGGAAGGCGAGCAGTCGGGCACGCACCGAATCGGTGGCTGCCTGGGCCGTCAGCGGCCGCAATGAGACTCGACCTGCAAAAGGCAGTTCAACCTCGAGGTGCTCGTCAATCGGAGCGACCTGACTGAACGCCGAGTCCCCGAGAAACCGAAGCACAAAGCGATCTCCCGGCTGCACAGGCCAGTCGCGCGTCGTGTTCTGGGCGGGTGTGATCCGTCCCGTCAGCACGGTCAACGCGAAGACCACTGTTCCCAGAAAACGCCCGTGCCGTCTCATGATATTCATTGTGGATGGGATGCTACCTGATCAGACGGCTGACGGCAAGGAAGGCGAAAGCGGGGTGTGACTCACGGGATGAAACGGCTCGAGCAGGGACCTTTCGGTAAGAACGGGGTGCGTTGATACATGAGGAACTGCCGATCCCGGGCCAGTTTGTCCCTGTCGTTGCGGGACTTCTAGCGCGCTGTCATGTGGCGGGGCTATGTTGCAGCCGATATGTCAGCCGCCGAGCCCGCTTCGCCGAAGTCAGCGTCGCCCCGTCGCGCCCTCCGCCAGTCAGGACCCGGCCTGGTCCCAGTGGACGCGCCCGAAGCTCGCGTCGTGGTCATCGGCCAGCCCGCTGACTTGCACCGCGCCATCGCGCACCCTGCCGTTGAGTCCGGCCGCTTTTCGATCATCGGCACCTTTGCCGTCGATGTTCACTCGGGCCTTGCCGACACGAAGCGCCACATCATCGAGCAGCATTTCGACAGCCTCGACGCCGACGCCATTTTCCTCGCCGGCCCGGTTGGCCCATCGGTGGCAACATGGGCCACGGATGTTGCGTGGGGACATGGAGTTCCCCTTTGGGCAGTGATGCCGACCGAAGTCGCAAGTCACGCGTATCCGCAGGTCGTCTGGACCGGCCGCGAACCTCTTGTTCAACTGGCGGGCCGCCCGCGGTCCCCGATTGCCCTGAGCGCCAAGCGCGCCATCGACTTCCTCGGCGCGCTTGGCGGTGTGGTGATCACGGCTCCGATCATCGCCCTGCTGTCGGTGCTCATTGCCGTGGAGAGTCGAGGGGCTCCGCTCTTCCGGCATGTGCGCGTCACGCGCGACGGCCGGCGTTTTGGATGCCTGAAGCTACGGACCATGTATGCCGACGCTGAAGATCGACTGGCGTCCGATGCCGCACTCTTTGACGCGTATCTCCGCAACAACTACAAGATCCCCGAGGAGCATGACCCCCGTATCACCCGGCTGGGGCGGCTCTTGCGGCGTGCTTCCCTCGACGAACTCCCGCAGTTCTGGAACGTTCTCGTCGGGGATATGTCCCTGGTTGGCCCTCGCCCGGTCGTCCCGCCAGAACTCGAACACTATCACGGCGCCCGTCGCCGATTGTTTCTCTCCATGCGCCCCGGCCTGACTGGCGCCTGGGCCGTCAGCGGCCGCCACGGTGTTGGGTATCCCGAACGCGCCGAGATCGAGTTGTCGTACGTGAGGAATTGGTCGCTTCGCACCGACCTCCTGGTGCTCCTGAAGACGTTCCGGGCCGTACTCAGCTACTAGAAACGCGCTGGCGCCTACTTCCCCACGCAGAAGCTCCGGAACACCCGCTCCAGCACATCCTCCACATCCACGGCGCCAATTAGTTCTTCGAGCGCCGTGACCGCTGCGCGCAGATGCGTTGCCGCCACCGGCGCCGGCAGCGTCCCCGCCGCCCACGCCGCACGGAACGCCCGCAGCTCCTTCCCCGCCCGCTGCAACGCCGCCGTGTGCCGCGCCCGCGTCACAATGGGCGTCGCATCGTCCGGCACCGCCACCCGCGAGGAAACCGCCCGCCGTATCTCCGTTCGCAGTAGATCCAGCCCCTCCCCCGAAAAGGCGCTAACCCGCACCAATTCACCCCCACGCCCCCCCAGGAAGTTGCCGTTGTAGTCCTCCGTGGCCCTCCGTGCCCCTCCGTGTCTCTGTGATGAATCAGTTGCAGTAAGAACATCCGCCTTCGTCAAAACCGGCACCACCACCCCAGCCGTCAGACCACCCACCGCCTCGACAGTCTGCTCCAGGCTCTCGGCAGTCTCCGCACACGCCAGCACCACGTGCGCCTGCGCTACGTAGCGCTCCGACACCTCGATCCCCATCCGCTCCAGCCTGTCCCCGCTCGCGCGCAGGCCAGCGGTATCCACGAGCCGCAGTGGATACGGCGTGTCGTCCACCAGCACCTCCACCGCGTCGCGCGTCGTCCCCGGGATCTCGCTCACGATCACGCGCGCCTCGCCGACCAGCGCGTTCAGGAGTGAGCTCTTCCCGGAATTCGGCGGCCCCGCGAGCACCACGAGCGTTCCCTCGCGACCCAATGCCGCCGCCGGAACCGTGGCGAGCAGCCGGTCCACTTGGTCGATCGCATCATCGCATGCCGCCAGCACCCGCGCCTGGCTCGGCGCTGCCTCGTCTTCCTCTGGGAAGTCGATGTCGTAGGCGAGTAGCGCGTCCACCTGAAGCAACGCTTCCCGCATCGCCGTCAGTCGCTGCGACAGCGCCCCATCCAGCTGCCGTACTGCAGCCCGATGTGCGGCGCGCGATCGCGCATCAATCAGGTCGGCGATCGCCTCGGCCTGTACCAGGTCGAGCTTGCCGTTCAGCACGGCGCGCTCGGTGAACTCTCCCGCGAGTGCCGGGCGCGCCCCCGCCGTCACGCACGCTTCCACCACGAGCGTGCTGACCAACGCGCCGCCGTGCACGGCAAACTCCACCACATCCTCGCCCGTGTACGAGTGCGGCCCCTCGAACCAGGTCACGAGGCCATGGTCGATCAACTGGTCGCTCGCACCAGGCGCGTGGATGGCCGCCAACTCCGTGGTGCGCGCCGTGGCTGGAATCGATGTCGTCACTCGGCGCGCGATGGCCCGTGCATCACGGCCGCTCAGCCGCACAATGGCAATCGCCCCGCGTCCCGGTGCGGTAGCGCAGGCGACAATCGTGTCATCGGCTCTATTCGGCATTTGTCAATTTACCTCAACTGCCTTTATCAGACGCGCACCGCGGGGAGGAGGGACGGGTTTCTTTATCACAGAGACACCGAGGAGCACGGAGGGCCACAGAGGACTGCAAAACCTGGGGTTAAAGACATCGCGCCACGCAATTGCTTGCGTGGCGCGCGCAGTTCCTCCAAGCAGTAGCAGTTGCCGTCCTTTGTGGCCCTCCGTGCTCCTCCGTGTCTCTGTGATCAAGAACACGCCTTTCACAAACAAACCCTGAAACGACATCGCGCCACGCAAACAAATGCGTGGCGCGCGCAGTTCCCCCAAGCAGTAGCAGTTGCCGTCCTCTGTGGCCCTCCGTGCTACTCTGTGTCTCTGTGATGAAAACTCCCGTCCCCCTTACCCCGTCTTCGTCTTCTTGAGTCTCTCATTCGCAATCAGCCACTGCTGCGGCAACGCCGCGAGGTTCTGCACCGTGTAGTACAGGTTCAGTCCCGACGCAAAATTGATGAGGAAGAAGGTCATCATCGCCGGCATCAGGTACGCCATCATCTTCGCCTGCGGATTCGGCGGTGCGTTGCGCAGGCCGATCCAGCTCAGCACGTACATCGAGGCGCCCATCAACAGCGGCAACACGTAATACGGGTCCTTCAGCGAGATGTCCGGGAGCCACATGAACGCCACGCCCCGGAATTCGATCGTGTTCTGGAAGACGAAGAACAGCGCGAACAGGATCGGCATCGGCAGCAGCATCGGCAGGCAGCCAAGCAACGGGCTCAGCGGACTCATCCCGTGCTCGCTGTACAGCTTCATGATCTCGGCCTGCTGCTTCTGTGGATCGCTCTTGTACTTCGCCTGCACCGCCTGCAGCTCCGGCTGAAGCACCTGCAGCTTCATGCTCGCGCGCATCGCCTTCTGGTTCAGCGGCCACATCAGCAGGCGAATCGCGACGCCGAAGATCACCAGCACCCATCCATAATTCAGCTGCGTCGTGCGCTTCATCCAGAGCAGCGCGCGCATCACGATCGTCGCGAACGGCTGCACGATCCCCTGCATGAAGCCGCCGTACGGATTGGCATTCTCGAAGTCGCGTCCCAGCGCGCGCATCCGCTCCCACGTCTGCGGCCCCGTGTACAGGTCAAACGTGGTCGTGCCGTCCGCCGCGAGCGGGAGCACCGCGGTCGCCTTGCCGCGCGTCGCCATCTTCGACGTGCGGGTACCTCCCTCGAACTTCACCTCGGCGATCGTCGGCGCCTTCTCCGGCGCCAGCATGCCGACGATGAAGTACTTGTTCTTCGCCGTTGCCCAGTACATCGGCCCTGGCTCAAGCCGCTGCTCGCCTGGATCCAGCTTGGTGAACGCGATGCCCTTGGCGCCGCTCTTCTGTGGCTTCACCGCGTACGCCAGCGACGTGATGTCGCCCATCGTGTCCCCTTCCTGCGACACGAACCCGGTTGGCAGGTCGACAAGCAGGAATGCGGGGGCTGCTGCGCCGCGGACCGTCGCCTTCACCGTGCCCAGATACGTGGTGTCCTGCATGGCGTACTGCAGCGTCACGTCCGTCGCGCCGCTCGTGGCGTGGAACGTCAGTTCCTGTTCGCCGCTCGCCCGCGTCGCCCGTGTCGTGCGGAACGTCATCTTCGACAGGTCGAGCGTGTCGTTCCCGGCCAGCAGTCGATAGCGCAGCAGCGGTTCATTCTTCTGGTAGATCGACACGCCCCCCGGCGTGGCGCCAAGGTTCTTGAAGCCGGGAAGCTCCACCAGGACCGGCGCGGCGCCCAGCGTCGAGAAGTGCGTGTGGCTCACCGTGGTGTTCACCGCGATGGTTTCGGCGGCGATCCGTGGAACTCCGGCGGCAGGAGCCGCCGCGGTGCCGCCTGCCGCCGCGCCGGCGCCAGTTGCCGGTGCGCCGGCGCCAGCGACCGGTGCGCCTGCGCTGTTTGCTGGTGCGCCAGTGGCCTGCGCACTTGCGCTGGTCCCTGCCGGCGCCGGCGCTGCTGCAGCTCCAGCCTCCGCTGCAGGACGCAGCGAGTCGCCGCTCACGGTTACTGCCGGTGCAGGCGGCACCTTGGCGCGCGGAAACAGGAAGGGCGTGGCCACGACCACCAGGCCCGACAGCGTGAACGCGAGGAAGAGGCGCTTATCGATCATGCTGATGCGTACTCGTCAGGGCACCGGGTCGAAGCCGCCCGGCCGGAACGGATGACAGCGCGCGATGCGTTTCAGCGCGAGCCACCCACCACGCAAAGCGCCATGCTTCTCCAGCGCTTCGATGGCATAGTGGGAACAGGTTGGATAATAGCGACAGGACGCCGGTAGCAGGGGCGACAACGCCACCTGATATCCCCGAACGAGTAGGACGAGCACGAGTTTCATCCGGTAGTCACCGCCGTTCTCCGCCGTGCTCCGCCGTGCTCTGCCGAATTCTGTCGACGGCCTTCCGCAGCGCTCCGCGCAGCGTATCGAAGTCGGCGCCGTAGGCACTCGGCGTTGCACGAACAACCACGTCGAGCTCGGCCATCGAAGGAAGTAGCTCTGTCCGTATCAGCTCTCGTAGCCGACGCTTCACGCGGTTGCGCTCCACGGCGGAATGACTGTACCGCGGCACGATCACTCCCACACGAGGGCGACGCAGAGGGGAAGCGACGTATCGCACCTCGAGCTGCGCGGTGCGAATTCGCTTCCCCTGAACACGGACGGCCTCGAGATCTCCTTCGCGCGTCAGTCGCGACGCGCGAACGAGGCGCAGACGATTAGGCGCCGGCGTACTTCGACGGGAGCTTCACGGTGAGGCTCTTCCGCCCCTTCTTGCGGCGGCGGCTCAACACCTCGCGCCCCCACTTGGTTTCCATCCGCGCACGGAACCCGTGCGTCCTGATGCGGCGCTTGTTCCGTGGACGGTAGGTCGGCTTGCCCATATTCACTCCAAAATGCGTGGCGACTTACAAGACAGACCTGTAAACGTAGTAGCGCGATGGAGATAGGTCAAGTGAACCAATTTGGTTTGGACTCACGAACGTTGACTTTTCCACATTCACTCCGTAACCTCGGCTCCCTTCGGTGCGGGGTCAGGGGGAACCAGTCTTTTTCATCACAGAGACACAGAGGACACAGAGGGCCACGGAGGACTACACAAACAAGGGGAACGACAGCGCGCCAAGCAGACTCCAGGGCGGCGAGCGCAGTTCCCCAAAGAAGTAGCTGTTGCAGTCCTCCGTGGCCCTCCGTGGTTCTCCGTGTCTCTGTGATGAAAAACCCCAAGTCCCCTTTCCCATCCCGCCCAGCCACCAGTCCAATCTCGTAGCCACTTGTAGTCCGAAGATGAGTCTCTCTCCCAGCGATGCCTGGTCCCGTCTCCTGGACCGCGCGCGCGATCACATACCTGCACATACGATCGACCAATGGCTCGCGCCGTTGGCGGCCCTCGAGTTCGACGGGCAGCGGCTGACGCTCGCCGCGCCGGACCAGTTTGCCGTGGACTGGGTGGCATCCAAGCATGCCACATTCCTCGAGGGCCTGGCCCCTATCTGCATCGGCCACCCGGTCAAGCTCCACTTGAAGGTCCAGGACGAACGTAGGACCCGCTCGCAAATGGACCTGTTTGTACCACAGAATGAAGCCAGTATAGAGCCAGTATCGGTAGATAATTCGATTGTATTGAGCCAGTTGAACGACCGCTACACGTTCGACCACTTTGTCATCGGCAAGTCGAATGAGCTCGCGGCTGCCGCTGCGGCAGCGGTCGCCGAGGCTCCTGGCACCTCATACAACCCGCTCTTCATCTACGGCGCTACCGGGCTCGGCAAGACCCATCTTATGCAGGCGATCGCGCATCGCATTCTCCAGCGCAATCCGTCCGTACGGGTCACCTATATCACCGCTGAGCAGTTCCTGAACGACGTGATCAACTCCATCGAAACCCGTTCGATGAACGAGTTCAAGCGTCGGTACCGGCAGTCCGACCTGCTGCTGGTGGACGACGTACACGTCCTGGCCGGCAAGCAACAGACACAGGAAGAGTTCTTTCACACTTTCAACGCCCTCTACGAGGCGGGGAGGCAGATCGTCCTCACCTCCGATCGCCCGCCCTCGGAGATCCCTCGCCTCGAGGATCGCCTCAAGAGTCGCTTCGAGTGGGGCATGGTCGCCGACGTCTCGGCGCCGGACCTCGAGCATCGCATCGCAATCCTTCGCCGCAAGGCGCAGATGGACCACCTCGAACACACGATCCCCGATGAGGTGCTCCATTTCATCGCTGACCATGTGCAGGCCAATGTGCGGGAGCTCGAGGGGTCCATCATCAAGCTCCTCGCCTTTTCCTCGCTGCGGCACCGGGTGGTCACCGTGGAACTGGCGCGGGAGGCCTTGCGCGACAAGCTCCGGTCGTCCGACGCGGCCGCCCCACCCCGAACGACTCGCCAGGACAAGGTCCTGCAGATCCAGCAGGCCGTGGCGGCAGAGTGGGGGGTCACGGTAGACGGGTTGACCTCAAAGACCAGAACCAAGGTCCTGACCGTCCCAAGGCAGGTCGCCATGTTCCTGACCCGGGAGATCCACGGCCTCCAGCTGGTCGAGATCGGGGCGGCTTTTGGCGGCCGGGATCACTCCACGGTCATTCACTCGCTCGAGCGTGTGGCTGAGATGGTCGCGGAAGACTCGGTATTTTCAGGGCGTGTGGAAAAGGTGCGGGAAACTGTTCGTCATACCCATTGGTGAACATCAGGGGAGATCGTGCTTCTCGGTGACATATGTTCCACCCGCCAGTCCTGTTGCTTTCCACAGCCAATCTACGTCTTCAATTGGCAGGAAAGTGCAAGCAAATGAACCACTTGTATTGATTTTCCACTTTCCACACGCTACTACTACTACCGCCACGTTTTTTCAATTCCCTTGGGTTGGTTAGGGCGCTCCGAGCCAATCCACACGTGACCCTCACCACACCGATTGGCATGCGGTTCACGATCTCTCGCGAGAAGCTGCAAGAAGGGTTGAACGCTGTGGCATCGTCTGTTCCCTCAAAGACGACGCTGCCCGTTCTTGCAAACCTCCTCGTCCAGACCACGGACAAGGGAATCCGCATTTCCGGCACTGATCTCGATATCGCAGTGTCCACGGAAGTGACAGCCGACGTGGAATCAGCTGGTGCTATTACGATTCCGGCCAAGAAGCTGTCGGAGATTGCGCGCGAGTTGCCGGCAGCGCCGGTTCGCATCTCCTCATCGGGTGATCAGCGCATCTCGCTCGAATGTGGAAGATCGCGATTCAAGTTGCTTGGACTCCCGAAGTCTGAGTTTCCCAGCTTTCCTGCGGTCAACTTCGACAAGAGCATTCGCATTCCGTCGGGTGAGTTGCAGAAGCTCATCGCGCATACGGCGTTTGCCGCATCCACCGAGGAAAGCCGTCCAATCCTCAACGGCGTACTCTGGGAACTGCGCGCCGATCATATGCGGATGGTGGCGACCAACGGTCATCGCCTGGCCAAGATGGAAGTGCCGGTGCACGGCACGGGCGACCACGCCGACCTGATCATTCCACCGAAGGCGCTGGAGCAGATCCGCCGTCTGTTCCCCGCGGAAGAAGAGCTCGAAGTGGCACAGGGAGAGAACCATCTCGGGTTCCGCTCTCCCTTCACCTCGGTCTTCACGCGCCTGATCGAGGGGCCGTATCCGAGCTACGACCAGGTCATCCCCAAGGACAACGATAAGATCGTCACCATCGACAAGGTGGCGTTCATCAGCGCGCTGAAGCGCATGTCGGTGGTCGCATCCGACCAGACCCACCGCATTCGGATGTCGTTCAATGCGGGGATGCTCAAGTTCAACGTCTCGACGCCTGACTTGGGCGAGGCGCAGGACGAGATGGCGATCCGCTACAACGGCGATCCCCTGGAGATCGGCTTCAACGCCGCGTACCTGCTCGAGATCCTCCGTTTCCTGCCAACCGAGGAAGTGAAGCTCTCCTTCAAGGCACCAGAGCGCGCCGCGACCATCGAGCCCGAGGGCTGGAACGACCCCGCCAAGTATCTCTGCTTGCTAATGCCGCTGCGGCTCGTGGATTGAGGATTTTTTTCATCACAGAGACGCAGAAGAGCACAAAGGGCCACAGAGAACGGCAACTGCCACTACTTGGGCGAACAGCAAGCGCCACGCAGATGACAGCGTGGCGCGATGTCCTTAACCCTGGTTGTTGCAGTCCTCTGTGGCCCTCCGTGCTCCTCCGTGTCTCTGTGATAAAGACCTCATCCCTCGTCCCCTAAGGGCTCATGGCACCCAGGTCAGCGTCAACGCGCTCTCTTGCCGCACCGCCTGGTTTCGCAGCTTGCTCTTGAGCGAGAGCTTCAGAGAGGACGTGCCTGACGCGCGAACCGGACGACCGAGCGCGGGATCGATGATGTAACGGAGCGTTCCGCTCGATTCGCCGGCGAGCGACACGGGTTCACCGAATTGATCGCCAGCGCCGGAGATCCTGCCCCGGCTCGTCCGATCGATCGCCACTACCACGCGGGTCCCGCCCTCGACCTCTGCACGCTGCACGCGAAACCGGCGGACAACCACGCCACGCAACGGAATGCGGTCGCGACACGACAGCGTCTGCAGGGTATCGGTCCACTCTCGGCCAATCACCAGGGTGTCCGGAAGCGGGATCCACGCATCGTGCATGCCCTGCAGTGCGCTGAGCGTCGGGTCGGTGCAGGCGGTACTTTCGGCGGGCAAGGTGAACGAAAGACGCGCGCCTGCCCCTGTGCGCGTTGCGGAGAATGGCTTGTTCACCTGCAGGCCGGCAGGGGCGGTCGGCACCGCCCCGCCAACGCCGACACGATAGTCGGCCAGCAGTCCATTGACGCGCCGCTTCTCTGGCAGCGCCCACACGAACGACGCGCCAAGCGCAGCCTGCACGGTATCAATGCGCGTGATGGTGTCGCTGGCGATGGTGACTACCGCGCGCGTGTCGATGGTGACCTTCTGGGAAGGCGCAACCGCGAGCGCCCACGGGCCGGCCGTGTTGAACGGGCTGGACGTTGCCGGCGTTGCGGGAACCGGCGGCGCCGGGCGCCTGATGATTAACGGAACGCACCCCGCCACCACGAACGTCGCGCCAAGCACGAGGAAGGACGGGAGTCTCATCATGGTCCCGAAAGATGCGCAAACAGACGCCCCGTTGCAGCCGGAGGCCACAACGGGGCGGGACGACGGCCGGCCTATAAGCCGGGTTCTGTCGGAACCGAAGTTCCGGACGGTCATTTCTCTCGGCGCACGGTCGCCCGTACGCTCTAGCAGCCAACCCGCGGCGTCTTGGTCGCAGAGGACTGCTGCTCGCCGCCTATTTGGCCTTGCTCCCGCTGGGGTTTGCCATGCCACGCATGTTGCCACGCGCGCGGTGGGCTCTTACCCCACCCTTTCACCCTTACCTCCGCTTTCGCGAAGGCGGTTTCCTTTCTGTTGCACTGTCCGTCACGTCTCTCGACGTGCCCAGGCGTTACCTGGCAGCGTGTCCATGGAGCCCGGACTTTCCTCGGCGCGCTTTCACGCGACGCGACCGTCCGGCCGACCGACATCCCCTCTGAAGATAGCGTCTGGGGGAAGGGGGTGCGGCGCCAACGCCACTCGGCGCGGTGACGATACACCACAAAACGGCAGGATTCTGTGACGCGCCGGTGACGGGGCCTCTCATCGTGCGGGCAGACCCCCAGCTCGGAGGCTGCCATGACCACTCGCTTCGCGCCCCCGCCGTCGCCTGCCGTGTTCACCTGGGTTGATCCGGGGGATCGTCCCCGGGTAGATGCCGCGGGGAGCGGGGTGTACCGCACAGTGCACCACGATTCGGTGGAGGCGTTGCGTCATCAGGTGCGCCGCGCCGCCCCGACCGCAGTCTTCATGTCCGTCGGCCGCCCGCTGTCGGACCACGCCCCGCGCGTGGCGCGCCTCGTCCGCGAATTTCCGCGCGTGCCCATGGTCGCGTTGCTGTCGCGGGTCGATCAATCCACCCCCCATGCCGTGCTGAACCTGGGCAACTGCGGTATCCGGAATCTCGTTGACGTGCGGGATTCGGGCGGATGGCACCGGCTGCGTGAGTTCGTCGCGCATGAGGCCGTGGGAGATATTGACCGCCTGGCCCTCGCCATGTTGCGCGAGGAACTGGAGGGTGCCCCCGAGGACTGCTGGCGGTTCTTTGAGGCGCTGTTCTACGCACGGCGGCCGGTCACCACCATTCGTGCGCTCGCGAGAGCCCTCGATGTGCTCCCCAGCACGCTCATGAGCCGCTTCTTTCGCGCGAACTTGCCCGCACCCAAGCAATACCTGTCATGGGCGCGTCTGGTGCGCGCAGCGCGGCTGCTTGAGAATCCGGGCCTCAGCCTCGCCGACGCGTCCAATCAGCTGGAGTACTCGTCAGCCCAGAGCTTCGGGCGGCACGTGAAGACCGTCCTCGGTGTCACCGCCGGACAATTCCGGCGCGCGCACGACGGCCGCACCATGCTCGTGCGGTTCCGTGATGAACTCCTCCGTCCGCACCGCGACAAGCTGCTCGACCTTCGGCCGCTTTCAGGGTATCCGCTCGGGCGGCGCAAGCGGCCGCCTACGGTTCATTGACAAAACTGGCCTTCTTTACCACGGAGCTCACGGAGGAAAACGGAGGGCCACGGAGTACTGCAACTTCTTGGGGGAACTGCGCTTGCCTCTTCAGGCCCCGAATAGCGCGATGTCGTTCCTCCAAGAGTTGCAATCCTGTACGGCCGGGCTGATGGGTGAGGATTAGACCGGGCTGATGGGTGAGGTCAGGCCCTGGGTGAGCGACGTGAAGCGGAGGGCCTGCACGTCGAGGGTGCCGAGGAGGTAGTCGGCGAAGT
>Ga0082335_1000169_pt1 | contig 175697 bp, 182 predicted proteins | sample Subgrocontami58m_FD_72375 | JGI IMG/M metagenome (GOLD analysis project Ga0082335, IMG submission 72375) | Subsurface groundwater microbial communities from S. Glens Falls, New York, USA - GMW37 contaminated, 5.8 m (SPADES assembly) (version 2) ... | reverse complement strand
TTCCCTTGGGCGAGGAAATGCATCCCATCCTGTTTGAAGCATTCGGCCCACACCGCAGGCGCCAACTCTCCGATGCCCATCCCCTCCAGCATTTTGCATCCGAACCCATCCTGGACTCTTTTCCTGATGTACGGGTCGCTCCCCCCTGGTTCGCCCCCCACGATGATTTTCCGGATTCCAAGAGACCCCGGATCGATTCCTCTTTTTATGACCCAATCCAGAAAGTAGATGGCAGACGAAGGGGTGCCAAGCAAAGCATTCGCAAGGAGGTGTTGAAACGCCGCCAAAAGCCTCTCGGTCGCGCCAGGTCCTATCGGCACGACCGTGGCCCCGAGATGCTCGAAACATCCTTGAAATGCGGCGGCGGCGAAAAACCCACCGGCACCTACTGCAAGCGCGACGGTATCCTCCGGCCTGAGACCGCAGGACCAGCCATATCGAGCCCCTTGTTCGATCCATACTTTGATGTCATTTTCGGTCAAACCAATGTACGTGGGCACCCCCGTCGTCCCTGACGAGGAATAGAGTCGGACGATGTCATGCGGATCACAAGCCATATGTTTCCCGAGGGGCATCTTTTGGAGTTGGCTCTCCCTCAATTCCTGCTTTTCCGTAAACGGCAGTTTTACAAGGTCATCGATAGATTTAATATATCCTAGCTCAACCCCAGCCTCCTTGAACTTATCCCTGTAAAATTCCGATTTAGAAAACACATATTTTATATGAGATAAAAAAATAATTTTTCAAAGCCGACTACGCACGATTGTCATTGCGAGGAGCCGCCTTTAGCCCCGGGCACCGACCCGGGGGACGAAGCAATCTCACGAACAAAATAAATTATATAAAGTATGTCTAAGCAACAATACATCATCTTATCTGCCATTGTAGTCGTCTTAATTTTAGCCGGCGCGGTTTACGGCGCGTATTATAAATGGCGGGGACAGAATAAACAAGTCGCCTGCACCATGGAAGCTAAATTATGTCCGGACGGTTCGGCCGTAGGCCGGAGCGGTCTGAATTGCGAGTTTGCCGAATGTCCAGCTGTTAAGGAACAGAAAATTACAGATCTTGACTGCGGTCAGGCGAAAAAATATTTAGACAGGGAATTAGGCGTCGCCTTTTGCTATCCGGAAAAATATTTTAAAGAACAAGTTGAAGTGCTGAAAGAAGGCAATAGAATTTATGTCGGCGGCAAAACAGGGCAGTATGTTCAAGTTTTATCAAAAGATCCTAAACTTGACGCTAAGGCGGGAATCAGCCAAGCGATTTTAACCGGTTATCCGGCCAAAGATTGTTTTATTAACGATAAAAGCGACGAACAATATCAATATATAACAGATAATTTTCCGGCCGGTTATTACTACATACCACCGGTTGGCTATCCACATATCGCCAAGGAAGATGAACCATTTTGGGCTGGCAGTGAAAAATGCCCGACTGAATACGTCAGAACTAACGGCATCCGTTATTTTCTCGGCGACGAGCAGCATCCTGATAAATTTTTATTTTTTTCCATCGGCCAATATGGTATTCCTCTGGATCAAGGCATTGAGTCTGGCTCAAAATTATGGCAGGACACAATAAGGTTTATTGACGCTGAATAATTATATGCAATTATCTAAAGAAGAAATACAACATATAGCAAAACTGGCTCGGCTGGAGCTGACGGACGCTGAACTGGAAAAGTACGGCGGACAGCTGTCTGCGGTTTTAAATTATATTGATCAGCTTAAAGAGGTTGATTGTAAAGGCGTGGAGCCGACCGCCCAGGTAACGGGACTAGAAAATGTTTTGCGCGAAGACGAAGTACGTGATTGGGACGAAACAGAAATTGAAGCCGCGCTAAAAGACGCACCGGAAAGGGAGGGGAGATTTATAAAGGTGAAACGAGTTATTGAGTAAAAAAAGACCCCTCGGAGACTAAGGGGTTTAGTTCAGCAAAGGCGCGAGGCTAAAGCGTGATGCCGTTTTGGTCAAAGAATATCCGGATTGCTTCGTCGGCAAAATGATAAGGATATTGCCTGGCTTTCCGGAGATCAGTGTCCGCGACGAATTCTGCCAAAAAAGCATTAGTTAATTCGCATGGCGGGGGTTTCGGGACAAGCCTGGCAAAACGAGAAATAAATCGGTTGGCGGCAACAATAGCCTGCTCATCCAGTACCCCACCTGCCTTAAGTTTGCAATTGAGTCCATCCGCCTCCATGGCCTGGATTAACAAGTTGCATTTTTCCGCCTGTGAAAGAACCGCTTTAGATTTTTTTAACATGATAACCCTCCTTGGATTGATGAAGTCAATATATTGTTTTCTATATATACTTTATAATTTTTATGGCAAATAGTCAAAATTTAAATAAACTTACCATCAAACAAGCCGGTCAGATGCTGGCTGATAAGGAAATTACCTCGGTTGAACTGACCCGGGCATGTTTAAAGCGGATTAAAGAAGTGGACGGGGAAATCAAAGCCTGTTTAACGGTCTGCGAAAAAGAGGCGCTCAATGAAGCCAAAGCGGCTGATGAACGGCGCGCGCACGGCGAAACCGGCGATTTATTAGGCATTCCGTATTTAGCCAAAGATAATATTTTAACCCGCGGCGTAAAAACCACGGCCGCCTCGAAAATTTTAGAAAATTACATCGCGCCTTACGACGCCACGATTATAAAAAAGTTAAAGCAGGCTGGCGCCGTGCTTTTAGGAAAAACCAATTTGGATGAATTCGCGCATGGCGCGTCCACGGAAAACTCGGCGTTCGGCCCGTCGCATAACCCTTGGGATCTGGACAGGGTACCGGGCGGTTCAAGCGGCGGTTCGGCCGCGGCTGTAGCCGCTGACATGTGTTTATTCGCTTTGGGCACGGATACGGGCGGGTCCATCAGGTGCCCGGCCGCTTTTTGCGGCATAACCGGACTGAAGCCGACTTATGGCCGAAGTTCGCGTTTCGGTTTAATCGCCATGACCAGTTCAACCGATGTGCCCGGACCGTTAACTAAGACCGTGGAAGACGCGGCGATGGTTTTAAACGTGATCGCGGGAGTAGATGAGAGAGATGGGACGACGGTAAAAATTCCCCTGACCCCCTTTATCAAGGGGGAACTAGATAAAATAACTATCGGCTTGCCCAAAGAATATTTTATTCCCGGCACGGATAAAGGCGTGACCGAAGCTGTGGAAAAAGCCATCGAAGATTTTAAAAAATTGGGCGCGAAATTTAAGGAAGTCAGCCTGCCGCATACTAAATACGGCGTGCCGGTTTACTATATTATTACGCCGTCCGAAGTCAGCTCCAACCTGGCGCGCTTTGACGGGATAAAATACGGCTTAAGCGATTCGTCAGGCAAGGACTTGATGGAAATTTATACTAAGAGCCGGGGTCAAGGCTTTGGCCCGGAAGCTAAACGCCGGATTATGCTCGGCACTTATGCTCTGTCCGCCGGTTATTTTGACGCCTATTATCTGCAGGCGCAAAAAGTCAGAACTAAAATTAAACAAGAATTTGATAAAGTTTTGGAAGAAGTAGATTGTTTATTGACTCCGACTTCGCCGCACGCCGCGTTTAAAATCGGCGAGCAGGCGAGTGATCCGCTAAAAATGTATTTAGAAGATATTTTTGTGACTGGCGCGTCTTTAGCCGGCTTGCCGGCCCTGTCCATACCTTGCGGCTTTGACAAAGATCTGCCGGTCGGGCTACAGTTAATCGGTAAAAGGTTTGATGAAGGCATGTTATTCAGAATAGGCCAGGCCTTTGAGGAGGCGACTGAATGGCACTTAAATAAAGCAGATATATAAGTAACATAAAAATTTTCAATTTTCAATTCTCAATTTTCCCCGGCAGAGCCGGGACAAGCAAACAATTTCCAATGCTATAATTTTCAATGAAGATTTAATTGGAAATTGATACATTAATTCATTGTTTAGAAATTAGAAATTGAAAATTAGGAATTATATATTTATGTCCAAACAAAACAAAATAATCATCGCGATCGCGGCGGGTTTAATCGCCATCGGCTTGATTTTAATGGCGCGCGATAAAACGCCGCAGGATAATAATGGCGCGACTGTCCGGCCGATTGACGCGGCTGATCATGTTTTCGGCAATCCCAGCGCGCCGATAAAGATGATCGTTTATAGCGATTTCCAGTGCCCGTTCTGTTCCGAGTTCGCCGACACCATGAAAAAAATTGAAGCTTATTTTACGGATAAAGTGGTTGTAACTTTCCGCCATTATCCCTTGCCCGGCCATCCGCAAGCCGAAAAAGCGGCCGAGGCGAGTGAATGCGCGGCCGAGCAGGGCAAGTTTTGGGAAATGCATGATAAATTATTTGCCGATAACGTGGCCGATAATATGAGCGTGGAAAAATTCAAGCAAGACGCGGCCGAGTTGGGGCTGGACACAAATAAATTCAACCAATGCCTGGACAGCGGCCAATATGCCGCTAAAGTAGCTGAGCAAAAAGCCGAAGGCGGCCGAGCCGGCGTCACCGGCACGCCAACCAGCTTTTTGAGCGGCAATGTTTACCCGGGCGCCTATCCGTTTGAAGACTTTAAAAACACCAGCGGCCAAATGGAGAAAGGCATGAAAAACATTATCAGCGAATTGCTACAATAGTAATAGGCCGGCGATATTTGGAGAGATGCCTGAGCGGCTGAAGGGGCAGTCCTGGAAAGACTGTAGGGTTTTACGACTCTCGAGGGTTCGAATCCCTCTCTCTCCGCATAACAAAAAAGAGCAGCTAACGGCTCTTTTTTTGTGATAAATTTATTTGATAAGCAGTATCAGGTCAGCGTAAAGCGCGTAGGCGATAGCCAGAAAAGAAAAGAAAAAAATCGCGATGTAATTCCATTTGGCTAAACTGGTGTCCAGGCTTTTTAAGATATAAAGCAGGGCGGTTTTATCCTCGGAGTTAAACGGCTGGCCGGCTTCAGTCTTTTCAATCAGTTTAAGCTTTTCGATCAATTTATCGCGGCGGTTTTCCACGACATAGCGATGTCCGAAATACCAGATAAAGCCAATGGTGCCGATATACCAGGCGACTTCCAGCCAGAATTGGCTATAGCCGTTTAAGATAATAACCAGGCGGTAAGCGACGGTGGCGATCACGCCGACCATAAAAATCCAAATTCGATAAAGCGAGCTGTTTAAATGAGGCATATTTTTTTTAATCTAAATTTTTAAGCGCCAGCATCAGGCCGATGCCGATGATGATTAAGGCCAGCTGGAGAAAAGCTTGGCTTAATTTTTCATTGTCTTTTTTCAATTCCGGAAATAAGTCCGAGGCCGCGATGTAAATGAAGCCGCCGGCGGTGAAGGGCAGAATGATCTCGGTAAAGCCCTGAATCCGGCTGCCAATCATTAAAGTTATAACCGCGCCGGCGATAGCCAGTGAAGCGGTAAGAAAATTAAAAAACAGGGCTTTGGCCTTGGAGTAGCCGGCGTAAAGCAAAACCGCGAAGTCGCCCAGCTCCTGCGGTATTTCGTGGCTCAAGACGGCAACGGTCGTGGCCAGCCCCAGTGTCGGGCTTACCAGAAACGAGCCGGCGATTACCGCGCCATCAATAAAATTATGCAGGCCGTCGCCGACCAGATTCATGGCGCCGACCGGGTGCTGGTGCGTAATCGTCGTGGGCAGATGGCAATGGCGCCAATGGATGATTTTTTCCAAAATGAAAAAAACCAAGATGCCGGCCAGCAGCCAAAGCCAGACGCCGGTGCCGCCCTCCGCCGCGGCTTCGGGAATAAGATGAAGAAAGCTGTCGCCTAACAGCGTGCCGGCCGACAGGCTGATTAACAGCATGATAATTTTAGCTAAATTCTGCCGCGGCAGAATTAGGCTAAAAATTCCGACCAGCGAAACGAGCGAGACCATGACCACGCTTGAAATGGTATAAAAATAAATGGTAAGCATACTGATATTTTATCATGAGTAAGGCCAAAGTTAAAGGGACAAGTTGGCTGCTTGTCCCTCTTACGTTTCGCGGTTGCCATTTTCTCTCCTCTTTTCTCTCCTAAAGCGCTTTGACAAAAATCTTTAAGAAGGCCGGTGTTTGCTTAATTGCCAAATCCTGTTTAATTGGCGGGCAATTAGAACAGCCATTGAAAATTTTCTTTTCCTCCGGCCGGGAGAAATTGGTTGCTCCGCACCTTAGGCAGGTTAGGGCAATCTGAGAACCGCATTTTTTGCATAGCTCTTCTCGCAACACAAGTACCCCTTTTATGTTGCGGATTTCTCTTTCGCCAACAGATTCTTCTTCGCCGCAAAGCATGCAAAAATTCTCCATTGTTATTACCTCCTATTTGAGATTTTTTATTTTGATTTTTAACTTTTCGTCTTATCATATTATATCATTTTTGTCAATGGGTGTAAATTTTTTTTCCTCTTTACCGAATCAATTTTATGTTTTATGATAAGATAAATAATAGAGCTAAATTACATGATATTATGAGGCTAATTTTAGATGAAAATACTTTAGACCAGGCGCCGGAGAGCTTACTAAGGCAAGCCGGCTATAATTATTTAGTGGATAGCCGCAGCGGCCAAGAAAGCTTTGTTCGGCCGCTAAATCGCGGCTATTACCCCAGGTTCCATCTTTACCTTGAGCGGCAGAGCGGCCAGGCGGTTTTAAATTTGCATCTAGATCAAAAGCAGGCCAGCTACTCCGGCGCGTACGCGCATAACGCTGAGTATGACGGCGAGTTAGTGGAAGCGGAAATGGCGCGTATAAAAAGTTATGCCAAAAATATTTTTAAATTTTAAACATGGCCAATCCTTCGGATGAAATAAAATCAAAACTGGACATTGTTGACGTGATCCGCGAATATATCCAGCTTAAGGCGGCCGGACTAAATTTTCGCGCCAACTGCCCATTTCACCGGGAAAAATCCCCCTCTTTTATGGTTAGCCCGGAAAAGCAGATTTGGCATTGCTTCGGCTGCGGCAAAGGCGGAGACGTATTTTCTTTTGTCATGGAAATTGAGGGCTTGAGCTTTGTTGAAGCTTTGCGCGCTTTAGCCAAAAAAGCCGGTATTACTTTAAAAAAATCCGATCCGGCGCTGACTTCGAAAAGAAATAGCCTGCTTGATATTAGCGAATTGGCCGCTAAGTATTATCATAAAGTTTTAACCGACGCGCCGGCGGCCGCGGCCGCGCGCGATTATTTATCTAAACGCTGTTTGAGCGGCGAGACAATAAGCAAATGGCTGATCGGCTACAGCCCGGATACCTGGGATAGCCTTTTAAATTTTTTAAAAAGCCGGGGCCATGGCGAGAATGAAATTTTTTTGGCCGGTTTAAGCGTTAAAAAAGAAAAAGCGCCGGGTTTCTACGACCGCTTCCGCGGCCGGATTATGTTTCCGATTAATGATATTAATGGCAACGTGGTCGGTTTTACCGCCCGGGTCTCGCCGGAAAAAGAAGCCACCGAAAAAATGGGCAAGTACATTAATACGCCCGCGACTATGGTTTACGACAAGTCAAAAATATTATTCGGCTTGGATAAAGCGAAAATGTCGATTAAAACCGAGGACGCGGCGGTTTTAGTCGAAGGCCAGATGGATGCCATCATGGCTCAGCAAAACGGATTTACCAATACCATCGCGACTTCCGGCACGGCCTTAACCGCTGACCAGGTCAAATTGATTAAGCGCTACACCAATAATATTTTTTTGGCTTTTGACATGGACGCGGCCGGCGAATTAGCAGCCGAACGCGGCATCGCGGCGGCTATGGCCGCGGAAATGAATATTAAAGTGATTGAAACACCGAGCGGCAAAGACCCGGACGAATGCATAAAAAATAATCCGGATGACTGGCGCCGGGCCGTCAGCTCGGCCAAGCCCATGATGCAGTATTATTTTGACAAAACTTTCGCTAAGCACGATAAAAATAGTTATGACGGACGCGGCCGGGCGATTAAAATACTTCTGCCGTTGGTTGCCAAGTTCGGCTCTAGAATGGAACAAGACTATTGGCTAAAAAAATTAAGCCAAGAAGTCGATGCTAATGAAACTTCTTTGAGAGAAGAGCTTCAGGAAGTTCTAAAAAAACAGCAGCCGGCTGCGTCTGGCGCCAAGAATGCCGCCGTCGCCCCTCAAAATATCGGGCTGGCAAGGCCCAGCCGCGAGCAGATGCTGTCTGAATTGCTTTTAGCTTTATCCTTAAGATTTCCGGCTCATCTTGAATATATTATTAACCGCTTGGCGCCGGATGACTTAGTTGGCGAGTTCAACCAGCTGCTTTACAAAAATTTGATTGTTTATTATAATAAGCTCATAGATTTCTGGACTCAAGAAGGGGGCAATTTTGAATTGGCCATAAATTATCTTGATTTGAAAGAGTGGCTGGCTAATCCGGACGGCCAAAGCGAAAGCTATAAGTGCTTAAGCTTACTGGATAGGCTGGTGCTTTTGGCTGATAAAGATTTTTACGAATATTCAACCGAGCAGGCCAAGGCCGAGATGATTAATATCGCGGCCGCTTTACGCGTTAATTGTTTGAATAACCGGCGCCGGCAAGTCGGTCGGCTGATTGCCACGGTAGAGCAGGAAAATTCGAGTCTCGCAGAGAAAACCGATAAGGCCAAAAATTTAATGGAAGAATACAAAGCCTTGACTGATGAAATAAATTTAATTGAAATAAAATAATGGCAAAAAATAAGCAAAAAAATAAAGTTAACATAAAGCGCAAAAAATTTCAGGCCAAGGCCAAACCTAAATTAAAGAAAGCACCTAAGGCCAAAAAGAAATTTTTCAGGCCGGCGCGCAAGCCCCAGCCTAAGAAGAAGCTTGCCGCGGCTAAAGAAGAGCATGTCATAATCAAGCCGACCGACGAGCAGATTAAAGAATTAATTATCAAAGGTCGGTCGCGCGGGTTCATTACCGAGACCGAGCTACTCCATGTTTTTCCCGAAATCGAGGAGTATGTTTATGATTATGAACTGACGCTTGAGTCCTTGCAAAAAAACGGCATTCAGATCATTGAAGATACGGGAGGATTTTTAGGCGCGGCCGATGAGCTTAAACATAAAACCGCTCAAATCGGCGGTTTTAATGAAAAGAAAAAATTTGATATCTCTGAACTGAGCGCTGATTCAATCCAGATGTATTTGCGTGAAATCGGCAAAGTGCCGCTGCTTTCCGGCGAGGAAGAAATCGAGCTGGCCAAGCGAAAAGAAAGAGGAGAAAAAGAAGCGGAAAAAAAATTGATTGAAGCCAACTTGCGCTTAGTGGTTTCCATCGCCAAAAAATTCACCGGCTCGAAAGGCTTAAGTCTGCTCGATCTGATCCAGGAAGGCAATATCGGCCTGTTCCGCGCCGTGGAAAAATTTGAATATCGCAAGGGCTATAAATTTTCAACTTACGCTACTTGGTGGATCCGCCAGGCCATCACTCGCGCCTTAGCCGACCAGTCCAGGACGATTAGGATTCCGGTGCACATGGTCGAAACCATTAATAAATTCCAGCAGGTGGAGCGGCAATTGATTCAGGATTTGGGCCGCGAACCCATGCCTGAAGAAATCGCGGCCGAGATGGGCGAAGATATTGATAAAGTCCGGCACGTCATAAAAATCTCCCAGGATACGATCTCGCTTGAAACGTCGATCGGCGAGGATGATGAGGATTCAACCCTGGAAGATTTCATTGAAGACGTGAAGAACGTTACGCCTGATAGGTCGGCCGCTTTGCAGCTTTTAAAAGACTACGTTAAAGAAGTGATTGCCGAGCTGACCGCCCGCGAGCAGAAAATTTTGGAAATGCGCTTCGGCTTGGTTGACGGCGTGGCCCATACTTTGGAAGAAGTGGGCCGCGAGTTTGATGTAACGCGAGAGCGCATCCGCCAGATTGAAGCTAAAGCTTTAGAGCGCATCCAGAAGCATGAAGGAATTAAGAAGCTTAGAGATTTTTAGAATTAATTTTTTATAAAAAAGACCGCCCTGGCTTATGGGGCGGTTTTTGCATAATGTAAATTTTACCCGTGAAGTTTTAATATCTCTTCACGGCTGACAGTTTGGCCGGCAATCATCAGTCGAGCAACCGCCAGCAGGTAATTCAGCCGGATAAATCCCCGATATTTCAGATAATGGTCGGGCAAATATTTTTTCGCTAATGCCATAATTTCATCAGCTAAATTGTATTGATTCACTTCGGCCAGGATTTTAATCGGGTCTATGTTCGACAGGGGAATCATTATACTTTGCCTACCGGTGGTTTCAATGATCGCAACCAGGATTTTTTTGGCAGTTTCAAGCGAATATTTAGCACTGGACCATTGCAGTTTAGCCGCCGATTTTTCCGCCGCTTTAATCAGCGGCATAACCTGATCGATTTTTTCCCGGTAAGGTGAAGGCCAGCTATTTCTCAGAAAAAACGCCATGCGCTTAAGCTTGTTGGCCAGGCCATGGCAGTTATCCCGGTAGCCTCCTTTAATCGCCAGCATTTGCTCAAGTCCTCGGATAGCTTTTTCAACGGCCCAGTCCATTTGCCTTTGCGCGTAAATTAACAACTCGCGCCGGGTTTCAATGTAAGGCCGGACGATGGCTAACTGCCTAAGCAGGCTGTAAAATTCCGGAGCGGGGTCGGGGTCAATATCCAATACTTCTCGCCGCGCCAGATATTTTTCCATGATATGGTCTTGCTGGCGGATAGCCGAGTCAAGATCATTAAGCTTTTGCCAGAGCTTTTTCCGCTCGTTTGATTGATCCATAAACCAGCGGGAGACGAGCAGCCGGCCGTCTTTCAAAAAAATAACGCCGTATCTTTCCAAGTCATAGGTCCAATTAGGTTTTTTTAGTTCGCGCGCCAGTTTAGCTCTTTTTTCGCAATCAGCGATGATCGCCCAAGCTCGTCGATTAAGGGAAACAATGTCTGCTTGGGTAAAGTCTAATTTGGCTATGCCGGAGATTTCGGCTTTTTGCGGCTTGCCGTTTATTACCCTAATCAGCGCTTTTTTGCCATGCGCCTGGTCAATAATTTGGGCAATGCTGCCGTCGCGGTTAAAACGAATAATCGGCTTGTTATTAGGCAATAAATCTTCCATGTCCATTCCTCCTCTCAAATGGGTTATGAAATAAATTTATGTTTACGCCTTGATGGAAGGTTCAATTGATAATTTTAAAATATTATAAATCAGCCGTTTTGTCAATTTTAGCGGGTTGACATATTTGAGGAATATTATATAATATCAGCATAACTGCCAGTGCGGCAGTTTTAGTTTGCGAATATATTACCTTCCCGGGTAGCGCAGCGGTAGCGCAGCTCGCTGTTAACGAGTTGGTCGTCGGTTCGAATCCGACCCCGGGAGCATCCGTTTGACAAAAATATAGCTTTATGCTATATTTTTTTATTGATCATTTTTTACAAAAAAATATAAACTAATTAAGAGGGGAGGAAAAAACCATGAACGGAGAAGCAAGAGTTATAATTTTCTCAAGAAAGCAGAAGGATATTATCGGACCTGGCAACCGTTGTTATTATGACAATCAAGAATTCACCTCCAATTTGCCGGCCGGAGGTAAAATTAATTTCGACGATGCGGTAATAATTTTTGAGGGCGTCCCTGATCCCAATAAGTTCCGGTACAAATAGATGAAAGGAGAAAAAAATGGCAAAAAGATTTTTTCCTCAGCCTACCGATCCGCCGGCGTTAGAGGACGGTAAGTTTTATGATCTTGTACCTCCGTCAAATGTGAACGGAGATATTTTTGATCGCATACAATGCGAGTACAGACATCCAGGATGCCCGAACGAATATGTTGTAAGAGGAAGGCCAAGAGGAGGAGGAAAGGTGCAGTCGTTTGTTTTGAGGTTTACGGCTAATGGAAAGACTAAGCCGCAACTTTCGGAAGATCAGGCGAATGATTTAATTTAAAGCAGTCTCGTTAATAACAAAAAAACCAAAGGGAGGTGCTCATTGTGGGAAAAAAATACCGAAACCTAAGCTATTTGGCGGCAATTAAGCGCAGGAATGCGATTGAGAAAGCCGATTTAAAACCTGGTGACACGGTAACCGTCGACAATATTGAATACATTTTCAAAAAGATTGTGACTGGCGGGAGAATGTCATTAAAGCCAGTTGCCGGTGGCCGCGGCGCGGTGTTTAATCCAGTTCGTGTCCATTTTAAGGGCCAGCCGATTGTGTCGTCATAAAGAGACGAAGGTCGTTCGATGAGTATTCTATCGAGCGATTTTTTTTATTAAAAATTAGATTTCTTTAACGCAATTTTTATATTATCCCAATCCAAAGTTCTGAATATGTTTTTAATGGGAAGCCAGTTTAAAAACCGCCTTTTAATTAAGGCGGTTTTTTGATAAAATAAAGATGTGGGAAATGTTAATAATTAAACGAAATTTAAAGGGATTGAAAAAATCGGATTTCCTGACCGCGTAAATAAAAAAGCCCAGATGTTCAAAGGCGGGCAGGTGCTTTGGGGCGGCGTTATCTTTCTAATCGGGGTATTCTTTTTTTGGATTGCCTTAAAATAATTTCCGGAATCCTACTTAAAATCTAAACTATGAAAAAATACACTAAAATTCTTCTTTTTTGCGGTGCTTTATATTTCCCGATCTATTTTTTATTAGATTTCACTTCTTCAATCTTATATCGGGGCTATAACTATAAAGACCAAGCCATTAGCGAACTTTCGGCCATTGGCGCGCCAACCAAACCCATCTGGAGCGTGACCGGTCCGGTATTAAATGTGCTTCTCATTGCCTTTGGGATCGGTATCTGGCGGACCGCTCAAAAACGCTCTTTGCGGCTGACGGGAATTTTAATATTGGCCTGGGGAATTATGAGTTTTGGCTGGTCTTTCTTTCCGATGAATATGCGCGGAAATATCGGGTCGGTAAGCGACACCGGGCATTTGTTTATGGCCGGGCTGACCGTTCTTTTAATGACAATATTTATCGCCATCGGGTCCGGCGCGAAAAGAACGCGCTTTCGCATCTATTCCATCCTGACAATCTTGGTTATGCTGGCTTTCGGCGGTTACGTTGGCATGCAGGCGCCTAAAGTGGCGGCCCAATTGCCAACTCCCTGGATGGGGATTATGGAAAGAATCGGTGTTTTTTCGCCTATGATTTGGGTGATGGTGTTGGCAATTTTTCTTTTGCGCGACCAAAAAAATCAACCAGAAATTAAACAAAATATACTATGAACTTAAAAATACTTGTTGGCAACGGAAAAAAGATCGGCCTGCTCACGCTGCCGTTTTTGATCGCCGGCCTGATTTTAAACGTCAAGAACCCTTCTTAGTTTAGCGTTGGCGGACCACCGACTATTTTAATTATTTTTATGAAAAAAATCGCCGCCTTTATCGGGACGGAAAGCAGGAAAGCGACCTATCAGGCCGTGCGGGAAATTGAAAATAACCTCAAGCAATCCGGCCAGATTGATTTTGAATATGTTTTTTTAAGTGATTATAATTTGGAATTTTGCCGAGGCTGTAAAGCCCGCTTTTTTAAGGGAGAAGAATTTTGTCCCTTAAAAGACGATCGGGATGCGCTGCTAAAAAAAATCGAAAATTCAGATGGCGTAATTTTCGCCACGCCGACATACGCCGGCCAGGTTTCGGCCCGGTTGAAGAATTTTATAGATCGTTTGGCATTTATTATGCATCGCCCAAGATTTTTCAATAAAGCTTTTACGGCTATCGTTACCCAGGGGTTGCCTATCGGCAGCGGTACCCTTAAATATTTATCTATGGTCGGCAAATGCCTGGGGTTTCATGGGGCAAAAGGCTGTTGCGTGACCACCTTAGACCCGATCACCGAAAGTCAGCGCAAAAAGTTGGTCAAGAAAACCAAGCAGGCGTCGGCTAGATTTTATGAAGAGCTTCTGCGTCCCGCTCCGCCGCCTTCGTTTTTCTGGCTGGTAGCTTTTAGGATGGCGCGAACCAGCATTAAGCCACTTGGTCCGAATTTTCGTGATTATCAATATTATAAAGAAAAGGGTTGGTTTGAGGCTGATTATTATTATGCTACATCATTGGGGTTCATGAAAAGGCTGGCGGGAAGTATAATTGATTTTATAGCCAAGCAAATGGTGAAGCGGCAATAATGATATGACGGAAAAAGACGCTAAAACGGCGCCTTTTTATTTCTTAAACATTAATCATATCTTAATGAAATTTTTATATATTAAGATCATGAAAAAAATAATTTTAATTTTATTAGTAACGGCTGTGTATTTATCGGCCGCGAATTTAGCAGTGGCCAAAGATACTCATGGCGCGAACGGCCAGCCGATAGTTGAGTATGAAACAGAATTTGTTAATGGCCAAAAGGTTATTAGGCAAAGGATTTCCGGAGGAGAATGGATAGTGATTTCCAGTACGCCGATAGGCGGCTCGGCCGTACCGCCTAATCTAGCTCAGCCGATAACGGTTGCAACTGACCCGGCGCTTACCAGCCGGCTGGCCGGCCGGATTCTGCTCCAGGTAGAGACTAATGGCCAGGCTTGGTATTTAGAACCGGTGATAAAAGTTCGCCTTTTTCTCGGACGTCCAGCTGATGCTTTTAACGTCATGCGGCAGCGCGGTTTAGGCATTTCCAATAAAGATCTTAACGCCATCGCCATAGCCGGCGGAAACGGCGCGATCGGTAATCTGGCGAAACGGCTGGCCGGTCGGATCGTGCTTCAAGTTGAAGATAAAGGCCAGGCTTGGTATATTGATCCCGTCTCGTTAAAGAGGCATTCTTTGGGGCGTCCGGCTGATGCTTTCCAGGCGATGCGTAAGCTGGGGTTGGGCATTAGCGACGCCGATATCCTTAAGATCGCCGTCAAATAATTATTTAATTTAATAAAAAAATATGGACTCAGTATTAAAAATTTTAAAGCAAGGATTTTTATTTCCCAAGCATTTTATTATGGGACGATTAGCCAAAACTAATATGAAACTGGAAAATTTAACATCCGGCCAAGGCGCCATCGTTGAAATTAACGGCAAAAAAGTCGCGGCCTACAAAAACGATCAGGGAGAAATAACTTATCTGTCTCCGGTGTGCAAGCACTTAGGCTGTATTGTGGGCTGGAATCCGACCGATAAAACCTGGGACTGCCCCTGTCATGGTTCGCGTTACGAAGCGGACGGCGCTTTAAAGCAAGGCCCGGCCCAAAGCGGTTTGGATAAGGTCAATTTGGAATAAATAAATTAATATCTAACCCCGGGTTTTCATGGTCCGTGGTTTTTTTATGGTATATTGAAAATTAGTAAAATTTAGCGTATGCTATTTATATAATCAATAAAAATATGCTTATGGAAAATTTAAAAACATTAATTAAATGGGGCGTGATTGTGGTCGTGGTTCTGATCGCCATTTCGGTTATTAATCCCTTCGTCTTAATCGGCGCGGGGCAAAGGGGTGTGGTCATGAATTTCGGTGCGGTGCAGGATATTATCATGGGCGAGGGCTTGCATTTTCGGATTCCGATCGTCCAGAAAGTCGTAAAAATCGACGTACAAACCCAAAAATTGGAGATTAAAGCCTTGGCCTATTCCAAGGACATCCAGACCGTGGAAAGCCAATTGGCTCTGAATTACCATCTTAAGTCCGACGTGGCCAATAAATTATGGCAGGAAGTGGGCGGCGATTACCAGTCAAGATTGATCGACCCGTCGGTGCAGGAAAGCGTTAAGGCCGCCACGGCCAAGTTCACGGCCCAGGAGCTGATTGAACAGCGCGCCAAAGTCAAAGACGAAATCAAGGCCGAGCTGTTTAACCGCTTAGGCAAATATTTCGTGGTTGATGAGTTTTCCATTATTGATTTTTCGTTCTCTGATGAATATGAAAAAGCGGTCGAGGCTAAACAGGTGGCTCAGCAGTCGGCCCTAAAAGCGGAAAATGATCTGCAAAGGATTAAAAAAGAGGCTGAACAGCGGGTGGCCCAGGCCAGAGCCGAAGCCGAAGCCATAAAATTGCAATCCGACGCGGCTAATAATGATAAATACATCAACTTAAAAGCTTTGGAAGTCCAGAAGTCGGCGGTGGAAAAATGGAACGGCGTTTTACCGACCCAGATGATCCCGGGCGGCTCGTTGCCGTTCATCAATTTGAACAAGTAATCCTTATGCCGGAAAATAACCAGCCAACCTATTTCGCTCCGGCCGAGCGAGCTCCGGCTGAAATCATCAAAAGCCAAGTTGAGCTTTTCCTCGGCCAGCCCCTGTCCGCGTCCATGTTTGACGCGGTCATGGAGATTGTTCTGATTTTAAACCGCGAGAGGCAAACCGTGTTTTATAATAAAAATCTTCTGTCTTTATTTAAAAATATTGATCCGGCCGCGGTTTACGGGATGCGGCCCGGCGAAATTTTTAACTGCATCCATGCCCGAAAGTGCGGCGGCGGCTGCGGCACCTCCGAGTTCTGTAAAGCTTGCGGCGCGGTCGGAGCAATTTTAAACAGCCAGCAGGGCAAACCGGATACGCAGGAATGCCGGCTTTCGTCCATTAGCTTCGGCTCGCTTGACCTTTTGATCATGGCCACGCCCTTGCGTTTAGAGGACATGGATTTTACGATTTACACCATAAAAGATATTAGCCATGAAAAGCGCCGCGCGGTTTTGGAAAGGATTTTTTTTCATGACGTGGCCAACACGGTTGCCAGCCTGCGTCTGGGCGCGGACTTACTAAAAAGCGGCGTCGAGGAAAAGTTTGATCAAATTAAAGCCATGATGTCGGCGAGTGTGGACGAGTTAATCGGCCTGATTAATAGCCAAAGAATTTTAGCCGCGGCTGAAAATTATGAATTGACTGTTACGCCGACCAGCTTTAGCGCCAGTGAATTGCTTAGAGATTTAGAGCTTCAGTACGCGGAATTGGCCGGCGATAAACAAGTGAAAATTGAAATGAGCTGTCCGGAGCAAGCGGTTAGTCTAGTGAGCGACCGCACTCTGCTAGCGCGCGTGCTTAGTAATATGATTAAGAACGCCATCGAAGCGGCCAGGCCGGGCGAGGCGGTTGAGTTGGGCTATAAACCAAACGGCCAGAGAATTGATTTTTTCGTAAAAAATCCCGGGGAAATGCCGGAGGCGGCTCGCTTGCAGATGTTTCAGCGGTCCTATTCCACTAAAGGCGCGGGCCGGGGAGTCGGGGGGTACAGCATGAAGCTGATCAGCGAAAGATATTTAAACGGCGCCGTAAGTTTTACGACCGCCAAAGACACGGGCACGATTTTTACGGCCAGCTATCCGTTAGAGCTAAAATAAGATATGTTTTTTAACACACCGGGAAAACCGACAAAGTTTAAGCACATTATTTATCTGGCAGCCGCCACGATTTTGGGGGTGATGCTGTCTTTGATCGCGCACGCCGTAATTGAGATAAATTATTTAAACTGGGCGATAAGCCAGGGGATTAGCGTGGCTTTCAACTCTGGCTGCGCTTTGCCGCCGGCGCTTAACTTCGGGCTGACTGTAGCCGGCGCGGTCGGCGGCATCCTGCTCGGCCGAGCTTGGTGGCGCTGGGTTTATGTTGACCGAGTTTGGGCAAAAAAATAATTATTTATATTTAATTTTAACTCTATGCCAATGCAAAAATTTTTAAAAATCGCGGGCTTTATCGCGCTGATTATTTTGGTTCTGTATGCCGGTATCTTAATTATTTTAAATAGCCTGGGCGGGCCTAAGCCTTTGCCTATGTCCGGGGCGAGCTTTAATATTGTAACTGATGAGGCCGGCCGCGGAACCGCGGGCATGTTCCAGGTCGGATCGCCGTCTATGAAATTGGGCAGTGATTTTTCCGAAACCGTCGCCAGGGATTCGGTGGCGACTATGGAAGCGGCCTTAAGTCCTAGTTCAGCTGTTCAACCGGTAGATAAAAAAATTATTAAAACCGGAGATTTAAGCTTAAAAGTTGAACAGGCCGAAGCCGCGGCCGAAGCCATCGCCAACATCGCTAAAGTAAATAAGGGGGAAGTGGCCAGCTCCAATTTTTTTGAATCAACCCGAGGCGTAAAATCCGGGACCATTACCGTGCGTGTGCCGTATAATAATTTTGACGCCGCCTTTAACGCTATTAAAAAAGTCGCGACCCAGGTCGTCTCCGAGTCTAGTAACGCCCAGGATATCACCGAGCAATATATTGACCTGGAGGCGCGGCTAAAAAACAAGCGCGCCGAAGAAGTTTCCTTCGCGGCGCTGCTTTCTCGGTCGGGAAAAATTGAAGAAATTTTGTCCGTGACCCGGGAATTGGCCCGGGTGCGCGGCGAGATTGAACAGCTGGACGGGCAGATCCGTTATTTAAATTCCCAGACCGATATGTCAACCATCACGGCTAACCTAACCGAAGACGTGGCTATCGCGTCGGCCAGCCAAGACTGGCGGCCCTGGGAAGTAATAAAGCTGTCGGTCAAGCGGCTAATCACGGCCGGGCAAAATTTTGTTGACGGCTTGATTGCTTTTATCATCGTGGTACTGCCCATGCTAGTAATTTACGGTTTGATAATCTGGCTGGTTTATTATGTCGGAAAGAAGGTCTATAATAGCTTTAACAAAAAATAATTATAAAAAAAGGAAGCGCCGGGTTTGCGCTTCCAGTAAATATGTTCCGTTTGTCGGCGCCAGGCGGTTAGGGGTGTCTGTCGTTTGAAGATCCGACGCGATGCAGGGGCAGACCGAACCTGGTAAGCTCTTCGGGGGAGTGATTCATGAGAAGCACACCCACATTAACCCCCGCGGCAACCTGGTCGTAGGGCTCGCACTTTACTTCGAGCCGGACCACGACATCATTTAATATTTCGCCAGCCGGATTTTTCAGGACGATTTCATCTCCTTCTTTCAGAACGCCTTTCTTCACTTCCGCCAGAAGAACGGCACGCTTCGTTCCGGGAAAATTGCAGCGCTCCGAAGGAATTTTGTGGACTGCGTTTACATCGACAACAGTGGGGCCGCTTTTTAGAATAAAAGAACCACTTCCATTTCCCATGTAAAACCTCCTCCTTAATTGTTTGGACTTCAGTTTATATAACTTATTCCGCCTTTATTTATTTAATATTACTTAATAGTTTATCTATTGTCAAGCATAAAATAGAAAAACATTAAGATAAAACCTATGAACAAACAACTTCTAAAAGACGCTTTGGGCTGGGGTTTTTTGCTTTGGCTCATCGGTTATGCGCTGGGTTTCGTGTTTTTCGCTTTAGTGCCGCCGGCCATAATCGGCTGGATTATTATGCCGATCGGCACGGCAATCTCTCTCTGGGTTTTGTTTAAAAAAGTTAAGGCGGAAAACTTAAAGCAGTTTTTAATTATCGCCGTTGCCTGGACGATTATCGCCGTGGTGTTTGATTATTTTTTCCTGGTTAAGCTGCTTAAGCCCGCGGACGGCTATTATAAGCTGGACGTCTATTTATATTACGGCCTGACTTTTGTTTTGCCGCTCGTCGTCGGTTGGTCTAAGCTAGCCAAAAAGTAATTTAATGTATTTTTAATTTTAAATTGCCATAATTTGGTTATAATAATTAATTTAAAAATTTATGAAAGGTTTTAACGCAAACATTGAGCGTGATACTTTGGCCAATAATAATTTCCGTAAAGTGCTTTACACCAGCCGCCATAGCCAGTTAGTGCTCATGTCACTTAATCCCGGCGAAGAAATCGGCATGGAAGTCCATCCGGATAACGACCAATTTTTCCGCTTTGAGCAAGGCCAAGGCAAGTGCATCATTGACGGCCATGAATACGAGGTGGGGGACGGCTCGGCCATCGTCGTGCCGGCCGGCGCCCAGCATAACGTCGTTAATCTGTCATCGGGCGATGCTTTAAAACTCTATACCATTTATTCGCCGGCGCACCATCAAGACGGCGTCGTGCGCGCCACTAAAGCCGAAGCTGAGAAAGATAGTCCTGATTTCGACGGAACAACCACTGAATAATTTAAGTTTTATAATTTACCATAAAAAAACAATCCCAATTTTTCGGGATTGTTTTTTAATTGGAAGTTTTTACTGATTTGCCGCGAAGCAATAAATCAAGCCGCCCGAACCGGTCGAGGCCAATTCCTCTAAACTGCAGCCGCGCGAACGATGCGACGAGTTCCAGGATCTGGCCGGCGCTGTGTCGCTCGTGCCTTGGCGGTCATGATGGCCGACCATGGCGCCGCCGCGCCGGTCTTCAGTCCAATTATCGCAGGTCATGTCCGTGGACGTAGCGATGGTCCGGCCGTCAGGGCCTGAGCCGGTCATGATATCATGCCAGTTAGGCGTATTGCCGCGGCCGTTAACCTCCGCGCCTTTTTCGTCCAACGCGGTTTGTTTAGTAAGATTGTTGCCATTATGCAATTCTTCCAAGCTGCTCGCGATGACCACGCCTTTGGCGTTTTGCCAAGGACCGGTGCCGATGCGGTCGCGCGCGTTCACGGCCGGCGAGTTGGAATTAGCCTGCGTGCTTAAGTAAGCTCGCCAATTTTTATTGCCGGCTCCGGCCGAAGCTCCCATACTCTGGCAATAGTTATCCGCGCCGGTTAATCCGCCTAAATCTCCGCCTCTGCCTGGATTCTTACTGGTAATGAAAAAGCTCATTTGCCCGGGCAGGGTAGTCGGCTGAGTTTGTTGATTCAGCTGATTTTGTAAGTTGGTTTGCTGGCTTGGCTGCGGCGCCATGTCCTGTTTAGCCATTAAATACCAAGCGCCGGCGATTACGGCCAGGATGATTATGCCTAGCACGTAGTAATAGTAGATTTGTTTCATACGTTTTTATTTTATTAAATTAAAGGTTTTTAATGATTACACGGTTTCGAAAGAATCAAGAATTTTTCTGAATAGTTCGATGGGGGAGGGATCTAATTTGGGATAGTCAGCTTTTAGATCATCAGGCGGTATTTGTTCCGAAGTCCAAAAACGATATAATATATTATTTTTTAAAATAGTACGATGTATTTCATTGGTGAAACCCCGCGGCTCATCAACTCTTAAGCCTTTATTTCTAACAAGATACTCAATGCCGTTACCGCCGTTAATGGATAAAGGAATTGATTCTATAATTTCGCCGCAACTGCCAACGTTTTCGCAGAGAACTTTGAGGCTTTCCTTTTCCGCCTCTAAAAGTTTGTTTTGATTATAGAGCTGCCGGATAGCGCCGCTAAGCTCATATTTATCTAAATCCAAGGCGGAAAAAGTTAAGTAATATAGACTATTATCAGCTAAAATCAACTGACCGGAGTCGCGAGGATTTTTATGCCAGCCGGTCGGAAGTAAAAGCCTAAATTTTTGGTCTTGATAAACTTGCCAGCCGGCGGTATCAACTTCGGACCGTTTATCTTCAGCTAGATCAAATAAAGTTAGGGTGGAGGCGATCCGTTTAAATTCTTTGAATGAATGGGGAATGAAAACCGCGACGAAATATGGTCCGTGCGGAATAAAAACAGCGTCCATTGGCTCGTGAAAATTAATACCGGATTTTTGCGGTCCCGGGCTTAAATATTCAATGCCGCCCGTGAAAGTTATTTTATGAGCCTCCCGGCCGGAAAAAGTCGTTTTCATTTGATCCAATAAAATAAAATCTTTTGTTGTATAGTTGGTTAATAATAATTCATGCATGAAATCTTTAAGAGAATATTGCTGTTTGGGCTGTATGATTATAAGATACAAGCCGTTTAAAGTCGCTAGTTCGGTCGGTCCGCCGATGGATAATTGTCTACCACCCATAAAAAAATCTTCTTCCAAGCCAAAAGTGCCGGGATATTTTATGGTAAAGCCATACTTTTCGTTGCGATAAGTTTTCCAATTAGCAGTTTCCTCTTTCGGCTTTAAAAAATAAAAATCATATAATTTCCAGCCAACCACCGTGGCCGCGGCGACTGCCATAAGCAGAATAACCAGAGCGATGAAATATGATTTTTTCATAAAATTAGAGAGGCGGCCGCTAATTATTTCGCGGCCGCCTCTTAGCTGATGTTTTTACGGACTGACAGTAGTGATGCTGACCATGACGGGCGAGCCGAAAGTTGTGCCGCTCTCGGTGATGGTCATGTCATAGGTGCCTTCAGCCACCAAGCCGGTAAAGATGCCGGTCGTTTTGGAAGTCTTAAAGGTGCCTTTGGAAGTAGTGGTCGAGCCCGCGACCGTGGCCGTGCCGTTAAATTGCAAAGTCACGTGTCCGGCCGGGGTGGTATCGTCAATGTCAATCGTACCCTGGTGCTGGCCCACGCCGTTTTTGGTTTTAAGGCTGGAAATAATTTTTACGCCGGCCATGTTAGCTACGCCATTAATAGTGATAGCTACCGGGGAGCCGGTTGGCGGAATGGTGTCGTCCAAAGGTATCTCGTATTGCCGGCCTTGAATTTCTTCGCCCTTAACCTGTCCGGCTTTATCAAATAATAGCTGGGTGCCGGCTGGCACGGTTAAATTCAGCGGTCCGGTCGGATAGCCGGGTCCGGAAACTCCGCCGGTAATGATGACACCGGCGGCGGCTTGGGCGGCCGGATCAATTTTTTCCTCTTTAACCGGCGCTGTTTTCGGCATAACGGTGGCCGCGCTTTGAAGTTTACTCACTTCGGCCTGTAATTTTTGCACCTTATCCAGCAATTGATTAACGATGTTCATTAACGCTTGGACTTGATTGGTCAGGCTAATGGCGGCCGATTGCGCGTTACCGGTTCCGCTATTAGCGCTCGGTCCTTGATTGGCGCTTGGTGTCTGGTTAACGCCGTTAGCCTGATTGTCGTCAGCCTGGCCGTTAAGCTCGGCCTTAGTCGCGGCGTCAACCATGCCGGTTTGGGGCAGGCCATGATTTTTTTGGAATTCTTTTACCGCTTTTTCCGTCAGGTCGCCGAAAAAGCCTGTAGCCGTAACTTTAAACAGGCCTTCTTTAGCCAGCTCCTCTTGCAGCTTTGCCACTTCGCCGTCTCTCATGTTTTTGCGTAGCTCTTTTTCAATTTTTACTTCGCCATCCGAAGGGCCGGAGCCGCTTTGGCCGCTGCCGCTTTCGGCCGAACTGAATTGGGCGGCCGTGAGCGAAGAAACTAAAGCCAGAGCGGTAATCAAACTTAGAGTAATTTTTAGATTTTTTGTCATATATTTTGTAATTATTAAATTATAATAAAGATTCGACCTTTATGAGCATAGTATATAAAGCAAACATTAAATTAATATTAAACTCCTCTCTACCATAAACGGCAAATTTTTTGTATAATAAAAGCATGAAAAAGATTTTGGCGGTAGCGTTATTTTTAATTTTGGCTTTGGCTTTATATTTATATTTGGCCAACGCTTACGCTTATTATATGTTTAACCGTTCGGGCGTAACCGCGCCTGCCGCTAAAGAAGCTTATGTTTTTAATCAAGCGGCCGCTGGCGAAACTTTAGTTTACGCGGCCCTGGGCGACAGCCTAACCTCGGGCCTGGGCTTAACTAATTTTGAACAAGCCTATCCTTATTTACTGGCTAAAGACATGTCAGGGAATGGCCGGCTAACTTTAAAAAATTTTTCTTACCCGGGATATCGCACCGATGATTTAATAAAAAAATTACTGGAACCGGCAATCACGGCTAAGCCGCAAATCATCACTTTACTGATCGGCACCAACGACATCCATGGTTTTTACGGCCAAGAAAAGTTTAAAAAAAATTACAAGTTTATTTTAGAGAGATTGACCAAAGAAACCAAGGCAAAAATTTACGTTATCAGCTTGCCCTTCATCGGCTCGGAGGCGTTTTTGCCGCCTAATAATTTATATTTTGAGCGGCAAACCGAGGAATTTAATAATATCATTAAAGGCCTGGCCGAATTTTATAGCCTAACTTATATCGATATCGCCGAGCCGACTCGCGCTGATTTCGCCGCCAATGACGCCTATTACGCGGTCGACAAGTTTCATGCTTCGGCCGCGGGCCAGGCGCTTTGGGAAAAAATAATTTTTGATAAAATCAAAAGAGATTTTTAAATATTTTTTGCCAATAACCGGCAACTAAAATAAATTCTAGCCAGGATTAGCAAATATAGGAACCGCTAAGTAAAATTAACGGTTTTTTTTGTAACAATCAGTCAGCCTATTTGTATGATATTATACCCAATTTATGACAAAGTTTTATGTCTATAAGCAATAACGCCAGGTATCTAATCAAAAAAATTGAAATTATTGCCGATGTTTTAGATTTGGAGCTTAGCCCGGCAGACGGCCGGCCGATTTTTAATTTTTACCCCGGCCAATACGCCATGATTACCTATAATAAGGAAAATGGCGTCCGGCCAGACAAGCACGCCTTTTCTTTAGCCAGCTCGCCAACCGACAAAGCTCGGCTGCGTTTTGGTATAAAAATTATGGGTAATTTTACCCAGGGACTGACCAAGCTAAAACTAGGCCAGGAAATTTTTGTGTCCGGGCCGTTCGGCAAATTTACTTTTAACGAGAAAAAACACCGCGATTTGGTTTTAATCGCCGGCGGCATAGGGATCACGCCGTTTTTAAGCGCCATGAAATACGCGGCTGATAAAAATTTGTCCAACCGGCTGGCTTTGATTTATTCAAATAAAACTTTAGCCGGAACTTTGTTTTTTCGAGAAATTATAGAATTGGCAGCGCGCCATGAAAATTTGCGCGCTTTATTCTGCTTAACCGATGATCAGCCTCATCCTGAAATAAAAAATATTTTTAACGGCCGAGTTAACGGCCAAGTTATCAAAAATTTTGCCGGCTCATTAAGCGGCAAAACTTTTTTTATTTGCGGACCGGCGCCTTTTATGGCCGCGGTCAAAGCTAATTTGATTGCCTTGGGCGTTAATAAACAGCGAGTAGTAACTGAAGAATTTAACATGATTCCGGATGCCGGGTTTTCAGCTGTTTTAAAAAATATGTCCTATGCGGTCAGCTTAACCGTTTTGATCATGCTCTTGCCGCTTTATCTGATTTTTAAATCAGCGCAAAACCCTTCCCATAATAAAGAGAATAGCCTTTTTTCTATATTTAGTAATGATTCAACCAGGTATTATGATTTAGCTAAAAAAGCTTATAACGAATTGCGCCTGGCCAAACAAGCCAGTGGCCAGGCGTTAGGCCCGGCTAATCTAAGTCAGACAGAGACTGCCTTATTGTCCGGCAAGCTGCCGGCAGCAGCCGAGGCGCAAGCCGCCCCCGCGGCTGATAATAAACCGACGGCCAAGGCGGTGTTGGCGGTAAAAATAAAGGCCGCGGCCAAAGCGGTTAATAAAATAATTTCATCTCCTAAAAAAGACGCTCCGGTTCAATCGGCCAAAGTAAAGTCGCCTAATCCTAATAAAGTTTCGCCGACTCCCGCTTCCGCGTTAAAAGCCACTCCGGCTCCAACCACTCAGGCCTCGCCGATTTTTTTTGAAGAAGAGGGGGGCGATACCGGGTCAGCGAACGCGCCGCAGTCAACTCAACCTGCTGCAAATCAACCGACCGCGTTAAACCCCGCGCCCACTCCGACCACCGCGGCGTCTGCCCCAGCTCCGGCGCCCGCGCCAGCTCAGGCACCGGCGTCTAATAATCCAACGGCTCCGGCTCCGGCGCCCACTCCGACCACCGCGGCGTCTGCCCCAGCTCAGGCACCGGCGTCTGCGCCAACAGCCTCGTCTAATCCAACCCCGGCCTCTACCTCAACCACCACGCCGCCCGCGCCCGCGCCATCGACTTCGACCTCAATTCCGGCTTCTGAAACCACGCCGCCGCCCGCTCCGACTCCGGTCCCTGCTCCGGCGCCAAATCCAACGCCTGCTCCGGCGCCGGTTACTTCAGCCTCCGGCGTAGTTTCTAGTCCAGCGCCGACGCCGCCCCCGGTTATTTCCCAACCCGCCCCGGCCCCGGCGCCAGAGCCGACTCGGCCGTCCAGAAGAAGCCGCGACAATGATCGTGACGACGATTAATCAATATTTTATTTATGAAAAAAATAATTAACCAACTATTTTTATTTTCACTAACCGTGATTTTCGCGTCCAGCGGTTATTTCATAGGTTCAAGCCGGCAGAAAGTTGTCATTAAATTAGCCGCGGAAGAAAACGATCTGACGGTGAATCAAGCCGCGCCCGCGGCTAAGCCTTTGAATATTTTGCCTCAAGTCCAAGATAAAACGGCCGATCTACCGGTTGAATCCGCCGCGCCTGCTGCCTCGGTTCCGGTTCAGCCTAAAAAAGCTCCAGTCCAGGTCCAAACGAATAAAGCAAAAATAGAACCAAGGCCAGCGCCGGCGGTTTCGCCCGCGCCTGAAGCCGCGCCTGAAGCTGTTCCCGCGCCCTCACCCGAACCTGCCTCGGCTCCCGAACCCGCACCCGCGCCGCAGACTAATGTCTCATAAAATCTTAATAAAATGGTTGCAAAATAAAATTGTAACCATCTTTTTTATTTATGGTTTGGAAAAAATTTAACGCCCTAGGCACGGAAATAATTATTACGGCCGCTTTGACGGTTGAGCAGGAGCGGAAAAAACTGCTGGATGAAGCGGAAAAAATCGTGTTGGATTTTGAAAAAAAATTCAGCCGTTTTTTAGACGGCAACGAGCTTAGCCGTTTTAATAATTTTTCCGGCGGAGAATTCGCGGCCAGCCAGACGATGCTTGATTTATTAAAAGAAGCCAAGCGAGCCAATCTTTTAACCCAAGGAATTTTTGAGCCGGCGATCATCGGCAGCCTGGAAGATTCGGGCTATGACCGCAGTTTTTTAGAACTGGATAAACTGCCTGGCCGAAAAGTAACTCCTAGCAATATCGCGAAAAAATTTTTTAAGCAGCCCCGAATTAATGATTTAGAGATTTTAGGCGATAAAGTCGTTAAGCCTAAAGGCTTGCGCCTGGATTTTGGCGGCTTGGGCAAGGGCTATCTGGCTGATTTTTTAGGGGATCATCTGTTCGGCCGAGTTAGCGATTTTTGGATATCGGCCGGCGGCGACCTATTGGTTAAGGGCGGCGACCAGCCGGGCGCCGGCTGGAATGTCGGCGTGCAAAATCCGCACAAGCCGGCGCAAGAAATTTTTTCCATCAAGTCTAAAGGCGAAAAAATCGGCATCGCCACTTCCGGCGTGTTTAAGCGGAAAGGACGAAGCGGCGATTTTTTTTGGCATCATCTGATTGACCCTCGGACCGGCCTGCCGACGGCCAATGATGTTTTAGCCGTAACTGCTGTCGCCGCCAGCGCCAAGCAAGCTGATGTTTTTTCCAAAACGGTTTTGATTTTAGGCGAGCGGGCAGGTTTGGAATTTATTGATGGCCAGGAAGGCGCCGCGGCCTTAATTTTTTTAAAAAACGGCCAAACTGTTTTTTCCAAAAAAGCTTTAACTTATTTAAGCAAGTGATATGAGTAAAATTATTAAAATAATTTTAATTTTAACAGTAGCCGCCGGCATCGGGCTGGCTTTAGGCTTTAAAAACAGGGAAGTGGAAGTGCAGGTTTTCGCGCCGAACGGCCAAACAGCCGAGACAAGTTTTGTTTTAAGAAGCAGCCAGTTGGATCAGAGTAGCTTAAGCCAGCAGCTTGAAAATCTACCTTGGTTTATTTCGCGCGCTTCGGCCATTACAGCTTATCTTTTAATGTTCGTTGTAATTTTTTGGGGCGCGGGCATGACCATGGGCTTTATTTACGTGATCGCCAATCCGGTTGAGGCCTGGGTGATCCATAAGTATTTAAGCTTGGCCATGGGCGCTACCTTATTAATTCATATTTTAAGCCTGCTTTATGACAAGTTTATAAATTTTAAAATTTTTGATATTTTAATCCCGTTTTATTCAGCCTATAAGCCGCTTTATTTAAGTCTGGGCATCATCGGCTTTTATCTTTTATTAATTATTATTTTTACTTCATTGTTAATCAGGCTGAAGTTGCCCCGATTCTGGCGCGCCACACATTATTTAGTTTATGTTTTATTTATTTTTTCTATAGTTCACGGCATCTTTTTAGGCACTGACACAAAAACTTTAGCCATGCGCTCGGTCTACTGGATTACCGGCGTGATGTTTTTTCTGTTGCTTAGCTATCGCTTTTATTGGTCGTATAAAAATAGAGCGTAATTTTTTATATAAAATCCGGAGTTTGCGTAACACCAACATTAATGCCGGTGTTTTTTTATATTCAAAAAAAAGCTATAATTAAATAAGGTTTATCCACAGGTAAATTAGAATTTAGTTGGATTGACACGACAGACAATTTATGCTGGTATACAGGGTTAATTTTTGCTCATTTTTTACTAGTTATATTTTTGCCAAAAATAAAGTTAAAAAATAAAAGTCAGCAGTACGTGGCCGAAATACTGTATCGGCAACGGTCTTTAACAAGCTGTAATTTTACCCTGTGAGGAGAAAGAGGAGGAGGTGCTTTATGTTTTGGTATATGGATTGCTATAACAGATACCTGAAATGTTTAACGGAAATGTGCGGCTCCGCCTGTGAACCGGAGTGGACCACGGCTAATACGGTTAAGCTGGACTTGGTCAATACGACTTTGCGCCAGTTTTCTAAAGGCACGAGCGGGGAAGCGATTCTGATCATCCCGCCGCAGGCCGGCCATCATGCCACGATCGCCGATTATGGCGAAGGCCAAAGCCTGGTGCAAGCGTGCAGCTGCGGCGGCGCCAACTCGGTTTACGTCGCCGAATGGAAAAGCGCCACCCCGGACCGGCGTGATGAAACGATTGATGATTTCATCATGTCCATGCGCCAATGTATTAAAGCCATCGGCACCAAGGTTACCCTGATCGGCCTCTGCCAGGGCGGCTGGCAATCGGCCATCTATACAGCGCTTTTTCCGGAAGACGTGGAAAACCTGATCCTAGCCGGCGCGCCGATTGATTTCCATGCCAGCCGCTACAGTAAAATCGCTATGTACGCCAAGTTTTATCCCATGAGCTTCTACCAGTCTTTGGTGGCCGCGGGAAACGGCTTGCTTGACGGGAAGTTTCTCTTGACCGGATTCAAAATGCTCAACCCGGTAGAGCGGTTCTATGGCGATTACGCCAACCTGTACCTGAACGCGCATGACCCGGCATATATGAAGCGGTCGCGTAAATTCCGCAAATGGTACGAATTTACGCAAAACCTGCCCGGCGCTTTTTACCTGCAGATCGTCAAGGATCTCTTCAAGGAAAACCGCCTGGTAAAAGGCCAAGTGAAGATTCTCGGCCGTACCGTCAATCTGAAAAAGATTAAACAGCCGCTTTTCCTGATCGCCGGCGACAAAGACGATATTACGCCCGAGGATCAGCTATTTAACATGGAGCGTTATGTCGGTTCCAAGAACATTACCAAGCTGATCGTTCCGGCCGGCCATATCGGAATTTTCATGGGTAAGAAGATTATCGAAGAATACTGGCCCGGGATACTCAACGCGGTGCGGACGGCGGCCTGCCAGCCGGCGGCTGCCTAAAAAATCATTGTCCCAGGAGGTTTCTGAATATTAAGCAGCGTGCTTTTACGGCGCTGCTTCTTTTTTTTGTCTGATTTTTATGCTAAAATTAATCTAAGATAATTCATGAAAAATTAATTTATATTTTATAATATGATAATATTAAAAATAATTTTATGATTAGCGACATCGCCATGTACGTTATTTTGGGCCGGCCGCTTGTTATGTACGGGGGAATCCTGTCCATAATTTTGCTAATTTCCACCGCCACGGTCGGCTACCTGAATTTTCGGGGTAAGACCGCGATTCCGTTTAAATGGCATCCGCGGCTGGCCATAGCCACGATTACGGTCGCGCTGCTTCACGCCATTTTAGGCTTGTCCATCAGTTTAAATTTTTAATTATTTTTTTAAATGTGGTTTAATCATCATCAAACCGAAGCTAAAGTCGAGGATAACGAGCAGAATCGAAAGATGTGCTTTTGCCCGAAGTGCCCCAGTTTTCCCAAAAGCTGTTCGGGCGAGGTTTTATATTGCGCGCGCGGAAAAAGCGCCTGCGAGATTAACGCCAAAGGCTGTATCTGCCCCGGCTGTCCGGTTTATCTGGCCAATAAGCTGACTAAGCTCTATTATTGCGATAAAGAAAAAGTCGGCGCTGCCGGCTATTTTATGCGCAAGCGGAAATCCGGCGAAGATCAGGAATTTTATAATAAAGTCGTGGCCATAAAAGACGCGGGCGAGACCGGCTCGGTTAGCGTAGCTTCAATGGGCTCGCAGAAGAAAATGCCGTTTAGCTTTAATGATTTGCATTTTATTCCGGCGCAAGTTTCTAAAATTCCTTTAAATAAAGAAGAGGCGGTTAAGGTCGGCGTTATTATCGGGCCGGCGGCGGCTAAGCCCCTTAAACTAAACTCGCCGATTATTATTTCCGGCATGAGCTTCGGCGCTACCTCTAAAAACGTCAAGCTGGCAATCTCCCAGGCCGCGGCCGAATTGGGCATTGGCTTTAATTCGGGCGAGGGCGGGATTTTAGAGGAAGATTATCGTGCCAAAAATTATTTAATCGGCCAATACGCTACCGGCCGTTTCGGCGTAGATGAAAATGTCTTAAAAAAAGTGGCGGCCATAGAAATCCGCTTCGGTCAGGGCGCTTATCCGGGCAAGGGCAGTTTTCTGCCGGCCTCTAAAATGACGGCTGAAATAGCCAAAGCCCGCGGGCTTAAAGGCGGGGAGCCGGCTAATTCGCCGGCCCATCACCATGACATGACCACGCCGGAGCAAATCGCGGAAAAAGTAGCCTGGCTTAAGACTTTAACCAACGGCGTGCCAATCGGCGCGAAAATCGGCTGCGGCCGGATTGAGGAAGATATAAAAATATTAGTTAAGGCCGGCGTGGATTTTATTGCAGTGGACGGCTTCGGCGGCGGCACGGGCGCCACGGACGTTTACGTCCGGGAAAACGTGGGACTGCCGTTAATCGCGGCCTTGCCTCGGGCCGCCCGGACGTTAAGAGAATTGAAAGCCGGGAAAAAAGTTTCGCTGATCGCCGGCGGCGGTTTGCGCTCGGCGCCTGATTTTGCTAAATGCCTGGCCTTGGGCGCGGACGCGGTCTATATCGGGACGGCCGCCCTGATCGCTATTAACTGCGAGCAATACCGTATCTGCCATACCGGGCTTTGCCCCACCGGCGTGACCACTCATGACCCGGAGTTAATGAAACAGCTGGACGTAGAGGCAGGCGCGCGTAAACTGGCTAATTTCATAAAGCTGTGTACCGAAGAAATCGCCAGCCTGACCCGCATCATGGGCAAAAACGACGTTAATCTGCTCGGTAGCGACGACTTGGCCGCGCTTAATAAAGACCTGGCCGCGCTGACCGGGGTAAGTTGGCTGGACGGGAAGAAATATTAAATTTAAATAAAATTATTAAGAGCCTGAACAGGCTCTTTTTGATTGGGTAAATAAACCACATAATGCTCAGTCTAAATTTATTAATAAATCTTTAATCATCCGAGAATATAATTTAACTATTAATTCAACAATATGCCGAAAACAACTCTTGATTTATTTCAAGGCACTCTCCATAAAACCGACCTGGCCTTAAAAGAAATTCAGGATTGCCTGGGTTTAAGTGAGCTTAACCAGGCTTATTTAACGCTTAAGGCCGTGCTCCATGCCATTCGCGACCGGGTCATGCCTTTTGAAGCGGTTAATTTAGCCGCCCAGTTGCCCACGTTGATCCGCGGCATCTATTACGAAGGCTGGTCGCCGTCCAAAACGCCTTTAAAAATGAACAAAGCTGAATTTTTTAACCGGATTGTTGATGAGATTCCGTTTGATTTAACCTGTTCGGCTGAAGATGTGGTCCGGGCGGTATTAGGTTCGCTTAATCAGTTTATCAGCAGGGGAGAACTCGAAGATATTAAAGGAGAATTCCCTAAAAATTTAAGCGATATTTTTCCCGAAGAAATGTCTAGATAATATGATTACCAAAAAAACCATCATAATTTTTCTCTTAATTTTAATCGCTATTTTTTTAGCGGTTTATTTTAAGATAAGTAAAATCGCGCCGCCGTTAATTAAGGTGCCGGAGCTGGTTAAGGAAAATAAGCAAAATAAAACCAATGCCGCTGTCACTAAAACAAAGCCAAGCGCCGCGGCCGAAACTGTGGTGGCGCATGACTTAACCATTCCCTGGGAGATCGCTTTTTTGCCTGACGGCGATCTACTGGTGACCGAACGGTCGGGGCGATTGAAACAGATCGGCAAAAAAACTCTGGCATTAGAGATTGACGGCGTGGCCGCGGTGGGCGAGGGCGGCTTATTAGGTTTAGTCTTGCATCCTGATTTTTTTTCTAACCATTGGCTTTATCTTTATTATACAACTCGCCAAGCCGGTAAGCTGGTTAATCAAGTGGATAGATATACTTTACAAAACGACCGGCTGGAAGAAAAAAAATTAATCATAGGGAATATTCCAGCAGCGGCTAATCATAACGGCGGACGGCTTAAATTCGGGCCGGACGGATTTTTGTACGTTACCACGGGCGATTCGCAAGCGAGTGATTTGGCGCAAAACCTTGATTCGTTGGCCGGAAAAATTTTGCGGCTGGATGGCGATGGCGCGGTGCCGGCGGATAATCCGTTTTCTAGCGCGGTCTGGTCTTACGGCCACCGAAATGTCCAAGGCTTGGCCTGGGATGATCTGGGCCGCTTATGGGCGACCGAGCATGGCCGTTCGGGCCTTTTGTCCGGTCTGGACGAATTAAATTTAATAGACAAAGGCAAAAATTACGGCTGGCCCATAATTCAAGGCGATGAAGCAAGGCCTGGCTTGGAAAAGCCAATTATTCAGTCCGGCGCCAGCGCGACCTGGGCGCCGAGCGGGGCCGCTTATTTTTCCGGCAGTATTTTTTTCGCCGGCCTGCGCGGCCAAGCGCTTTTCCAGGCAAAAATTAAGCCGGGCGAGCCGGCTGGGATAAGCGAACTTATTAGCCATTTTAAAGAAAAGTTCGGACGCCTAAGAAGCGTGTTGGTTGGTCCGGACGGTAATTTTTATCTTCTGACTAATAATACGGACGGCCGCGGCCGGCCTAACGCGGGCGATGATAAAATTATAAAAATCAAGCCGGAATTTTAAGAGTAATTTTAGTTTTGGCGCTTGGGGAAAATTACTTTTCCGCTTAGATGAAATTTGTGCGTTTTTTACAAAAAATTAAGAGGTAAGAATGTAATTTTTTGTAAAAAATCGCTACAATTTCATATGCGCGATAAAAGTAATTTTCCCCAAGCGCCTCTGCAAAGTATAATATGATGAAACGAATCTTTGTCGGCATAAAAATTTCTGATGAAATAAAACAAGCCGCGGCCGTTTGGCAAAACAGCCGGGCGGATTTGCCCGTGCGCTGGCTAGCGCCGGACAATTTGCACTTAACCATAGTCCCGCCCCGCGAAGCTGATGACAAAGAAATCAAGGAAATTATCAGCAAACTGGAAAAAGTCAAGACACAAAGCGGCCCGTTCAATCTGCGCTTTACGGAAATTAGCTACGGACCGAATTCGCATAAGCCGCGCTTAATCTGCGCTTTGGGCAAGACGCCGACCGCGCTGATTGAGCTTAAAAACATGGTTGAGCTAGCTTTGGGCAAGGGCAGAGTCGCGCGCCCTTTTTTATTGCATTTGACGCTAGCCCGTTTTAAAACGGAAAATTTTTCCTCGTTTAAAGTGAAAAAATTAAGAGATAAAATATTTTGGCAGCAAAGAGTGGACGGTTTTCAATTGATTGAATCGGTTTTAACGTCCGGAGGCGCGAAGTACAAGGTTTTAGCGGAAGTTATTTTTCAAGCACAATAATATTTTTTTCAACTTGGTCAATCAGCTCGTGGTAGCCGGTAGGGTAGTCGCGGATGGCGCTATAAAAAACATTAATGTCGTAGCGGAAACCGGCGCCCAGGCGCGTACCCGGATCGTTGGTGATAAAGATCCGTTTGTCCGCGTCATGGCCGGTGATGACTACCATGTGCCGGGCCGGGCCGGGCGGCGTGTAGTTGGGATTATGCATGAGCTGGCCATCCATGGGCGCGATCACTAAGTTACCCTGATGCAGTTCGGTGATGATATCGGCCAGGCTGGCGTTTTTAATCAGCCTGGCTTTTTGGTGGTTAAAATAGCCTTTAATGATCCAGTCCAGGGTGTTTTGCGCCGAGGTGTCGCGGGATTCGCCATGTTTTTCCTGTAAGAAATCGGCGATAGTTATGATGGCGTCGAGAGCCTGGGCCTTAGTCAGGCTTTGGCCGCGCGCCCAGCTTACGGCCATGAGGGCTGAAGATTCCTCGCAGCCGTTTTGCTGGCGCGAATCGCTCCAGTCGCCGAATGGCGCCTGGGAGGTAAAAGGCACGCCGTTGATAAACGTGCTGCCGGCCGGGATGGTCTGCGGCTTATTCGTTATGTCGCCCACGGGAATGGCGGTTAAATTTTGGTTGGTGATGCCCAGGCCCAGATCGCGCATGATGGAAAAAGCGTCGGCCGGCCGGCCCAGATAATATTTTTTTAAATCTCCGGGATAGATGTAATAGGCCTCGCCGTTCGACTCAACGTCTAAAAGTATCAGGCCGGACAGGTTGGCCGGAAAAATTTCCGTGTTGGTTATGAAAGCGTGCTTGGCGCCTAAAGATAGCTTTTGCATGATGGCGAAAGCTTCGCTCGGCCGGCCCAAAAAATAGCGTTCGCCGTTTTTCGGGTAAACGTACCAAGCTTCGCCGTTTTTTTCCACTTGTAAAAGAATATAGCCCTTGGTCGTGGCAGCGAAATGCACGGCTTGGCCATGAGGCTGGCCGAAGCTAAAGGCGGATATAAAAATGGCTAAAATAAAAAAACCAGAAAATATTTTTTTCATAACTTTTATCTTATCAGGCGTTAAACAATAAGTCCAGCGACTCGGCTTATTTTTTCTTCATCATTTTTTTTACTCCAATGGCGGCGGCGATTATAACGGTAGCGCCGGCAACAGCCGCGATGATTTTCTTTTTTGTTTGCTCGTCGGCTTGCTGGTATTTAGTTTGTGCTTCTCTGGCCAGATCTTTCAGTTTAGCCGTGGCTTTTTCCACGGTTTCTTTGATTTCTTGTTCCGTTGATTTTTTGAATAAGTTCATATTCCACCTCCTGTCTGTTAGTTAATAATTAATATTATTTTAAGCCAGCGCCATTAAGATTAGATTAATTTTAGCTTCATAAATAATTAATCGCCGCTAATTATAATAAAAATATAATTTTTAAAATTTATTTATGGCAAAAGTCGCTGATAACCAGGAAAATTTAAGAAAATGCGTTTGCGGCCGCTGTCCCAGCTATCTAAGCCATACTTGCGCGGCGGAAAACGGAGAACTGCTTTACTGCGCCAAAGGCGTAACCGGCTGTCCGCTCCAGGACCAGGGCTGTATCTGCGGCGCCTGTCCAGTATTTGAAGAGAACTCGCTGGAAGGCGGCTTTTTCTGTTTTAACGGAGAAGCGGTTTAAAATATATGGCAGAAATCAAAAAAGAAAAAGACTTGGTGAATTACCGCGACAGCGGCCGGGCCAAATTGGTCGGTATCTGTTCAGTTAATAAAGTCTGCGACGGCAATCCGGATCGGCTTTGCTCCGGCATGAAATACGGCCGGCCGATCGGCATGGGCGGCGCCGGCCAAGGTCAAACCTGGAACAGAAATTTCCAGGCGCTGGAAAAATACCGGCTGAAAATGCGCGTGGTTAAGCCTAACGCCGAGCCGGACTTTAAAGCTGATTTTTTAGGTAATAGCCTAGTCATGCCGGTCATGGTGACCAGCGTCTCCGGCGTGAAATTGAGCCTGAATGACGCCATGAGCGAAGCGGATTTTCAGCGCAACATGATCAGGGGCGCGAAACTATTCGGCACGATCGGCATGTCGGGCAACACGGTTGATTTTCCAGATCATCCGGGCGTGGAAATAATTCAGACCGAAGGCGGCCACGGCATTCCTATGTTTAAGCCGCAAGCGCAGGAGCGCCTTTTAGAGCTGTTCAAACGAGCTGAAGCCGCGGACGTCCTGGCGATTGGCGTGGATCTGGACGGCTTCGGTTCGCAAAACTGGGCTTACCGCGGCAAACCGCTGTTTAGAAAAAGTGCGGACGATTTGCGCGAGCTGGTACGCGCCACGACCAAGCCGGTAATTTTTAAAGGCATCATGACCTTAGCAGACGCGGAAATCGTGGCTTCGAGCGGAGCGAAAGCCATGGTTATTTCCAATCATGGCGGCCGGGTGATGGATTGGGGGCTGGGCGTAGCCGATGTCTTGCCCGAAATCGCGGAAAAATTCAAAGGCAAAATTCTTATCATGGCCGACGGCGCGATCCGCACCGGTTTTGACGTTTTAAAAGTTTTAGCCTTGGGCGCGGATATCGTCAGCCTGGGCCGGCCCTTAATTCAGGTTAACCTGGGCGGCGGGCCGGAAGAAGGCGCGCTGGCGATTAAGAAATATCTGGATTATGTTAAAAGCGATTTACGTTTGGCCATGCTCATGACCGGTTGCGACAATTTAACCGAAATAAATAAAGACATTTTAATTAAAATATCTTAATCGACCTTTAAAAAAATATTAAAAAATACAAGGAGGAATAGACATGAGTGAATTTGGCGAAGCATGCAGAAGCATCCGTTTACCCCAAGCAACCAAAGTAGGACTGCTTTATGGAACAGGCAAGGTAGCCCAGGCGATTGCCCGGAGGCTGATGCAGACGAGGGGGCTAGAAATCATTTTATTCGTCCGGCAGGAACATCCGCAACGCGTTGTGCGAGATCTTGAAGCTCGGTTTCATGATTGGGCGGTCAAGCGTTTCCGGGCTGGTTCCGCACGCAGCCGAGTGATTGTTACCCAGGACGAATCACAGTTGAAAGACATTGATATTGTCATTAACTGTGCCGGCATGAGTGTGGAAAAAGCCCAAAAGGATCCGGTATTGGCCGAGGAAATAAAAAAATATAAGGAAGCGGGAAAAAATCCTCGGGCAGCCCTGTTGCGGATCAATTTGCCGATTGCTTTTGAGATCGCGAAAAAAATTAATGATTATTGCTGCGGCGCCTTGATCATCCAAGTGGCCAATCCCATGACCGGCATCATGAGCTTTCTTAACGGCTTAGGCTGGTTTAAACCGAACCAAATTATCGGTTTGGGCGATATTGTTGATCTGGGCAGGCTTGAAGAGCTGGTTTACAGCGAATTTATTGAGACGGCGATTGATAATTTTTCCGCTTTGGCTCTGGGCCAGCACGGCGCCGGCATCGTGGTGCCGCTTTCCAGCATCAGGCTGGACGGTAAAACCATTAATCAATTCGCCCAATTCATCGGCGGCGATTCGGCTGATAATGTGCAAAAGATAATCCAGTCGATCAGGACAGTGGCGGATGTGGCTTATCTCTATCTTAGCGATACGGGAGAGATTCCTTATGAATCTCCGGCCGCGGCCGCCGGAACGCTGGTTGAAGCGCTCATTGACCCTCTGCGCTATCATGCCTTATCCATTGTCGTCTTGACCCAGGACGATATTGAATATTACGGGGTTAAGAAGGGCGAAGCTGTAGTCATGCAAGTTCAAGTGGGCAAAGGCGGCGTACTCTTAGACCGAGTGGCTGAAGTTGAGCTAACTCATCCGGAAAAAGAGGCTTTGGCAAAAACCCTGTCTGATATCAGGGAAGAGCTTAAAGAAGCTGATCAGTTTTTGCACCAGCTAGCCTGGGAGCAAGGACGCGGCAAATAAGCAACAATAAGGCGGTTCATAATTTGAACCGCCCTTTTTTATTACAATATTGACTAAAGTTTTGTTTTAAATTAGGCTAAGATTAAAGAGCTAGGCGTTAGCCGGCTTTAAAATATACGTGAAAACTAATAACTGTCGGTTGCAGATGTTTTAACCTTACTAAAGGAGGAGGTGAGGACATGAACGGAACGCATCAAGGAGGAATCGGACATTTACAATCTAAGTACGGCAAAGGCGTAACGGTGGAAGTGGTTGAATCGACGGGACCAAAATTTGCCCACTGGCAAATTGTAGAAGCGGTAATCCAAAAATTCAAACTGACAGACATTGATGTCCAGAGTAAATTTGGCATGAGCCTTGAAAAGCTGCTGGAAACTGTCGCCCAAATTGGGTTTATACCGCCGTCAATCAGGCCTGCATTTACGAAGATCATGCCGAGCGACGCGTTTAAAATGGAAATTATTTCTATGATTAGAAAAGAAGGCCCTTTTTACATGAAACCGGAGAGGTGGAAGAAGTTATTCCCCGATCACGACGGCATTCCCAGGGGTGGTAACGGCCAAGCAGCAGAAGAGCTGGGCAATGATCTGCGGCCGAATCAGCAGTTTATGCCGAAACAGGTTGAAGCGCTTGATGAGCCGGTTAACGCCCAAGCTGATCCTATGCCGCCCGCTCCGGAACCGGCGCGCGATGAGAGCGGCCAAATACTGGAAGCGAAAGAGGCTGGAGAAACTATGGAACAGACCGTCGGCGCCAGCGCCGCTGAAAAAGTTGAGGAAGCCGGAGAAGAACGGACGAGCATTCCCGAGAAAGAACTGGAGCGGATTTTTGAAATCGAGCTGCCTTTTAATAAGCTGGTCAACCTGCTGTGTCTGGCCGCGGATATCAGTCTAAGGGAGTTGGCAAAGAGAGTTTCTGAGATAACCGGCGAAGAAGTCAAGCCAGAATATTTCAGCTTATTTATCGCGAGCGGTCTGTATAGTCTTGAAGAAAAAGTAATGGAAGCCGTTGCTACGGTATTGGGCCTGCAAGATGTTTGGGCAGATCTGCTTCAAGACAGCTGGCAGAATTATAAGCCGGCAAACCGTAGGGACGGAGGTGCGCCAAATCCGGTGGAAATTCCGACTGATAAGCAGGCTGAGATCTTCGCGGATCAAACTTTGTCTTCACGTAGACAGCTACTGTCCGCTTTGATTAAAGCCGGACATACGACTTCCAAAGCGTTGGCAGAAGCGGCCGGTTTTAATTCTTCATATTTCTCAACGTTATTGGGAAAGCCGAACTATTATTTCGAGTCGGAGAAGATTGAAGCCATCGCCGGCCAGCTGGGATTATCAGGAGAGAAAAAAGAAAAGCTCATGTCGCGTTTTGGTTATTCTCAAGTAGCTTTTCCTCCTGATAAGCAGGATGAGATCTTCGCGGATCAAACTTTGTCTTCACGCAGACAGCTGCTGGCCGCTTTGATTAAAGCCGGACATACGACTTCCAAAGCGTTGGCAGAAGCGGCCGGTTTTAATTCTTCGTATTTCTCAACGTTATTGGGAAAGCCGGACTATCAGTTTAGTTTAGACAAGGTTGAAGCCATGGCAGATCATCTGGGACTATCAGAAGAGCATAAAGAAAAGCTTATGGAGCGATTCGGCTGTTCTAAAGTAGTTTTTCCTCCCGCCGCCCCGCCGCCCGCCAAAGAAAACGAAAGAGCCGGAGAAAAAGTTGAGCCGGCGGTAAAAAAAGGACTGGAGGAGGAAGAAGAATTGGAGGGCGGTCCGGAGGGTAATTTAGGCGATGCCGATTTGCCGCTTGAAGATTTTTTTCCAGTTCATGAAGAACCGCCCGATATCAGCCAGAGTTATCTGACTTCGGCCGAAAGGCAACAGCAACATTATTTGAAAGCCGGAACCTTTTTGTATCAGGCTTTCGAACGTTTATGCGAAAAACACGGTAAGAATCTGGAAGAACTCGTCGGTACGTTTACACATTATAATCTGGAATGGGCGATCAAGACAGCGGTCAAACTGGCTAACCTGCTGGAGTTAAGCGACCAAGAAGTCAGTTTCCTGGGCACGTCTTTGGGATTCGCTTTTCCGGAAAGATTCACGGTTGCTCTGGCCGGACCAGGGCCGAAACTTATTTCCCTGCTCATCTCAGCTTTAGCCAAAGAGGGGGGAGTAAAAATTGTTGTTACAATATAATAATATAATTCAAAAACCTCTTGACGTTTATCGCCAAGAGGTCTTTTTTATTAAAAAAAATTAATTTAACAAATCGTGGTGCCGACTTTTTCGCCCATGACGGCTTTTTTGAAGTTGCCTTTTTGGCCGAGCTTAAAGATAACAATATGCACGCCGTTGTCGCGGCAGAGCGCCACGGCTGATTTGTCCATGATTTTTATTTTGTCGTCTTGGAAAGCCCGGTCTAAGGTTAAGGTAGAGAATTTTTTGGCTTTGGAGTTAATCATCGGGTCTTCCGAGTAAACGCCGTCAACTTTGGTAGCCTTGAAAACCGCCTGGCAAGCCAGCTCCAAACAGCGCATGGCCGCGGTAGTGTCGGTCGTGATAAAGGGCAGGCCGGTGCCGCCGCCCAAAATGACTACGCGATTTTTTTCCAGGTGGCGCAAGGCTTTTCTTCGGACAAAGGTTTCGGCGATTTGCTTCATTTCAATGGCGGTTTGCAAACGGGTAACCAGCCCCAGTTTTTCCAAAGCGTCCTGCAGGGCCATGGCGTTAAAGATCGTGGCCAGCATGCCCATGTAATCGGCCGTGGCCCGGTCCAGGCCGTGCTTAGAGCCGGCCACGCCGCGGAAAATATTGCCGGCGCCGACCACCACGGCGATTTGCACGCCGGTTTTCGCCACGGACTTTATTTCTTCGGCCAGATATGAAACATATTCCGGATCAATGCCGTAGTCGCGAGTACCCTTCATGGCCTCACCGGAGATTTTTAAAAGGATTCTTTTATACTTTGGTTTTTTCATAAGAATTTATTAGATTATAGCTTAATCGTATCTGAATCAGCAAGTAAAAGCAAATATTAAGTTAGCCGGCAGCTTGCATTTTTCGCTAAAATAGAGTAAGTTATAGCTATAAAAAGGAATTCAATAAATTTATAGGAGGAAAAAATGGGGCAGCGCACGTTTATACCGGGTAAATCAGCGACCAAAAGGGGAAAAGGCAAACAAACGGCGGGACAAGCGGCCGCGGCGGAGCGTAAAGCGGCCAATAGAAAGGATAGACCTGACTTTTTGGAGCGGGTGGCGGCGTCTCGTGCCGCGGACTTAGTTGCGCAGCAAGGCACTGTCATGTTCAACTCTGCATCCGGTTCATTTCATGGTCTTTCCGGGCCTCAACTCGAAACCGTTGAAAGACGGTATTATGGGAGGAGGCTATAAATCCTGTTCTGAAGCATTCGGCGGCATCACTAAGATGGCCGCCTTTTTTATTTTGTCTAATTTTAGGATAGATGATATAATTCATGATAGAAAGGTCGATGTTTAACAAAGTAAAAACTTAATTTTAAAATCTATGAAAATTTTAAATTGGGTTACGTTTGTTTTAGTGGTGGTCGGCGGCGTAAATTGGGGCCTGGTCGGATTATTTGATTTTAATCTGGTGGCCGCGATTTTTGGCGACATGAGCATGCTGACGCGCCTGGTTTACGACCTGGTCGGCTTGTCCGCGATTTATATGGCGGTCATGGGCGGGCAGATGATGTCCAAAAGCGCGGTTTAGGCAGGACTTGTTTTAAAATGAAAAATATTCTAAACTCCGAAGTGAGAGCGGATTTTTGTTTATTTTATTAAATGATAAAAGCTAAAAAAATCTATCTAATCACGGCTAAAGACAAGCGGGCGGTTGAGGTGAAAAAATGGTTTAAACATATGAGCCAGCCGGCCCAGGCGGATTTGTTTTTAGTGGCCGGCGGGGACGGCACTTTGCTTCACGCCATCAGCTTATTTAGAAAATATAATAAGCCGTTTTTCGGCATCAACCGCGGGACCAGCGGTTTTTTATTGAATCAGATCAGCGGCCCGGAAGAGCTGGAAAAAGTCTTGAATAATTTTTCCTCGGCCAAGCAGGTAAAACTGCATTTATTAAAAGGCCGATTCGGCGGGAAAACATTTTACGCTTTTAATGATTTTTACGTTAAAGCTTCGCGCGGCAACGCCCGCATCGTCGGGACTATCAAGGGGGATAAAAATTTTCCCAAACAAGAGTTTGAGGGCGATGGCGTTATTATTTCTACGCCTCAAGGCAGTACGGCTTATAATTACTCGGCCGGCGGCGCCATCATCTCTTTAGGCGCTAAGCAACTGGCCATAAAATCAATTTGTTCCAGAAAGCCTTTGCGCGCGGTCGTGCCGGAGCAGACCATAACTGTGGAAATTACGCGCGGCCAAACCACGGCTTACGCCGACCACAGTAAAATTATGAGCGGCGCCAGCCAATTTAAAGTTTGGCCTTCGGGCGAGTCCGTTAGCCTGGTTTTTAAGCCAGGCTATGATTTTGAACATAAACGCTGGCTTTAAAAATCTTTTTAATTATGAAAAAAGAATTATTGGAAAAACTTAAGCAGGCCGAAGAATTTATCGTCTCTAATAAAGAAATCGGCGTCGGCAAGCTGGAAAAATTAAATGATGAAATCAGGCGAGCTTTTAATCAGGCCATTGAAGTGGCGGCCGGCACCAAGAGTTTAATCAAGGAAATAGAATTACGGCGCGAGAAGCTTAAAAATTGGCGTATCGGTATTTTAAAATCCATCTGGCCAATCAATTGGAAATATGTTTTTAGCATGCCGTTTATTTATGGCATGTTTTTTCCAACCGTGATTTTTCATTTGTGCTTGGAAATTTACCATCAGGTCTGCTTCAGGATTTACGGCATACCGCTAGTTGACAGAAAAGAATTTTTTATTTATGACCGCCAGCTTCTGCCATATCTTAATTTGTTGGAAAAATTCAATTGCCTTTATTGCAGTTATAGCAATAATGTTTTGCGCTACGCCGTGGAAATCGGCGGCCGGACTGAAAGGTTTTGGTGTCCCATCAAATACGCCCGCCGGGTTGACCATACCCATTCCCAATATCATAAATTCGCCGGCTATTTGGAAGCTGAAGATTTTAGGAAAAATTGGCAGGGGCTAAGGGATTTTTCCGATTTGAATAAAAAGAAAACAGACAAACCCGGTAACCATGCCAAATAAAATTAAAATCGCCTGGTACGGCAAGCATTTTGGCGAAGAGCCGCCGCTCGTGGGAGATGAAAACCGCGGAGCCGGCGGCATATTTTTTTCCGGCTGCAATTTAAAATGCGTATTTTGTCAGAACTGGCAGATTTCTCAGACCGGAATGGGTAAAGAATATTCAGTAGAAGAATTGGCTGATATCATGCTGGAGCTGGAAAAGCGGGAAGTCTTAAACATTGACCTGGTCACGCCGACCAATTGGTGGCCGCAAATAATTGACGCTATCAAATTGGCTAAGAGCCGGGGTATGAAACTGCCGATCGTCTGGAATTCAAACGCTTATGAACGAGCGGAGATTATAAAAAAGCTGGACGGCCTAGTTGATATTTATTTGCCTGATTTTAAATACGGCGACGCTGAAATCGCGAAAAAATATTCTAATGCCGTAAATTATCCTGAAATTGCCGAAGCCGCCATCAGGGAAATGCTTAAGCAAGTCGGCGCGCAAAATCTGATTGTGCGGCATCTGATACTGCCGAATAATTTGGACAATAGTTTCAAAGCTTTGAAAATAATCAGCCGCATAGATAAAAATATTCAGGTCAGCCTGATGCGGCAGTATTATCCCGCACACCAAGCGAAAAAATTTCCGGAAATAAACCAGCGGGTGACTGACGCGGAATTTACGAAAGTTTTTGACTATATGTGTGAGTTAGGCCTCCTAAACGGTTGGACCCAGGCGGAAAATTGCGAAAAAGTAATGCTACCGGACTTTACCAAGGACAAGCCATTTGACTTTTAATTAAACATGTAGTATAGTCAAGATAAAGTTGCCCGAAAGCCGGGGCGCTTTTTATTTATCTAAACAGCAGAATGTTCGGTTTGGAAAAATTATTTTCCCTGCTCAAGATAAAATCTGTGAATTTTTTGCAAAAAATTTCTACGATTTTATATTCGCGATAAAAATAATTTTTCCAAACCGAACAAAAATTTATTTAACTATGGACATCAGAAATATCGCCATTATCGCTCACGTTGACCATGGCAAAACTACGCTGACTGATAGGTTAATGCAACAGACGGGGATGACCGAGTCTGGCGTCAGCATGGATTCAAACGCCTTGGAGCTGGAGCGCGGCATCACGATTTATTCAAAAAATACCTCGGTCAATTATAAAGGCACGAAAATCAATATTGTGGATACACCCGGCCATGCCGACTTCGGCTCGGAAGTGGAGCGGGTTTTAAGGTCAATTGATAGCGTGCTACTCGTTGTGGACGCGCAGGAAGGGCCGATGCCGCAGACTAAATTCGTTTTAAAAAAATCTTTAGAACTCGGCTTAAAGCCGATTGTGGTGATCAATAAAATTGACAAGCCGGCGGCCCGGGTGGAATGGACGCTGGAAAAAATTTATGAATTATTTTTGGACTTGGGCGCGAACGACGAACAGCTGGATTTTACGACCGTTTACGCTATCGCCCGGCAGGGGATTGCCAAGCGCGAGATGGAAGACGTAAGCGACAACCTGTTTCCGCTACTGGACGTGGTTTTGGAAAAAGTCAAACCGGCGGGAAGCGCGGACGCGGAAAAATTACCTTTAAGAATCCAGCCTTTCAACCTGGCTTACGATAATTTTATCGGCCGCCTGGCTATCGGCCGGATTTATGAAGGCGTAGTCAAACTGGCCGATAATGTCATAATTAAAACGCCGGAGGGAGTCGTCAGAAACGGAAAAATTTCAAAAATGTTTACTTTTGAAGGCGTTAGCCGCAAAGAAGTGAAAGTTGCGTCAGCCGGCGATATTGTGATGATCGCCGGACTGCCTGATATTTATATCGGCGAAACCATCTGCTTAACGGCCGACCAGGCAGCTCTGCCGGCCATCGCCATTGACCAGCCGACGATCTCTTTAAATTTTTTAGTTAACAATTCGCCCTTTGCCGGCCGCGAAGGCAAGTATGTCACCAGCCGGCAGATTAAAGAAAGATTGGAAAAAGAGTTGGAAGTCAACGTGGGGCTGAAAATTGATTTTAGCTCCGGCGATTATTATAAAGTTTACGGCCGCGGCGAATTGCATGTCGCTATCTTACTGGAAAACATGCGGCGCGAAGGCTTTGAACTGCAAGTCTCTCAGCCGACCGTCATTATTAAAGAAGAAAACGGCGTCAAGCTTGAGCCTTACGAAGAAGTGACGATTGACGTGCCGCAGGAATCCTCCGGCGTGATTATTGAAAAGCTGGCCAAGCGCAAAGGACTGATGCAGGAGATGAAGCCGGAACATGCCGGCGTTAGGCTGGTGTTTGAAATTCCGGTGCGCGGCCTCTTAGGCTATCGCAACGAATTCGTGGTGGATACGCGCGGTGAAGGCATTATTTCAACGCACTCGGCCGGCTTTAAGCCCTACGCCGGCGAAATTTCCAAAACCGAACTTGGTTCTATGGTTAGTATGGTGAGCGGCAAGGCCCTGGCTTTTTCGTTATGGAATTTACAGGAGCGCGGCACTCTCTATATCAATGCTAATATTGAAGTATACGAAGGCATGGTGGTGGGCAACGTGGCCAAGGGCAATGACTTGGACGTTAATCCGATCAAGGGCAAGCAGTTAACCAACATGCGCGCCTCCGGCGCGGACGAAGCTATCCGGCTGATTCCGCCTTATGAAATAACGCTGGAGCGGGGATTGGGCATCATGAAGGAAGACGAATATCTGGAAGTTACGCCTAAGAGCGTAAGACTGCGCAAGATGTATCTGACCAAAAATGACCGGATCAGAGCCAATCGGGATAAATAAGATTATTAAAAATATTTATAAAAATAACTTCTCGGATAGAAGTTATTTTTTTGTATTTTTATTATTGATTTGCAAATTTCCCATTTAAATATTTCCGCTCCGCTCGGGGCCGCTTTTTTAGAAGAAGCGGCGCAAGCGACCGTAAATAAATAATTATTTAGCATAAGATCTGTTTTCTCGCCCTTAGTTAAAAAATATAGTATAATTGTGGATATGAAACTAATCCAAAAATGTAAAAAAATTTTAAAGCTGGTCGGGCCGGGCGTGATTACCGGCGCGGCCGACGACGATCCGTCCGGCATCGCGACTTATACTTCTGCCGGCGCCAAGTTCGGCTATGGCCAGCTTTGGACTATTTTATTTATCCTGCCTCTGATTATCGCGGTGCAGGAGGCTAGCGCGCGCATCGGCGCGGCTACGGGCAAGGGCCTGGCCGCGGTCATAAAAAAACATTATAGCAAGAAAGTTTTAACTTTGGCGGTCGGCTTGATTTTAGCCGCCAATACCATTAACATCGGCGCCAACATCGGTGCCATGGCCGAGGCGACTCGGCTGATTGTTCCGGTAAATTTCAGTATTTTAGCCTTAGGTTTCACGGCTTTAATTTTAATTTTGGAAATCTTCCTCTCTTATAAAATTTATTCGCGAGTCTTAAAATGGTGCGCTTTGTCGCTCATCGCTTATCCGGTGACCGTTTTTTTAATCAACCACCCTTGGGGCGAACTTTTAAAAGCCACCTTAATTCCTCATGTTGAATTCAGTTTCGGTTTTTTATTTATCATTGTGGGCGTTTTAGGCACAACCATCTCGCCTTATATGTTTTTTTGGCAGGCTTCGGCCGAAGTGGAGGAGGAAAAATGCCGTCATCTGTTTAATCATGGTCGGCCTAAATTTAACGCCAAATTTTTGCATAATTTAAGATTGGACAATTTTATGGGCATGTTGTTTTCCCAAATCGCGGCTTGGTGCATTATTGTGGTGGCCGGAACAGTCCTTCATAACGGCGGCATTATGGAAATAAACAGCGCGGCTGACGCGGCTCGGGCGCTTGAGCCTTTAGTCAATACCTTTCCCAACGCCGGACTTTGGGCGAAAATTATTTTCGCGGTCGGAGTGGTCGGTCTGGGTCTTTTAGCCGTGCCGGTTCTCTCGTCGTCGGCTTCTTACGCGGTGTCCGAAGCGTTTGACTGGCGCGAGGGGTTAAATTTAAAATTCCAAAGAGCGCATGGTTTTTACGGAGTGATTACCGTAGCGACCATAGTCGGCCTAGCCATCAATTATATCGGCATTAATCCGATCAGAGCTTTGGTTTTTACGGCCGTGATCAACGGGCTGGTTTCCGTACCGCTTATTTTTTTAATCAACAAAATCGCGGGCGACGGGAAAATCATGGGCAAATATAAAAGCGGCGGTTTGTCTCGCACCATGCTCTGGATCGCTTTTTTGCTTATGTTTGTGTCCGCGGCGGCTATGTTTATAGCGATGGCCAATTAAATATTCGGCTGCGCGATAAAAATAATTTCCCCAATCCGAAAAAAATATGGCATTTAATACGAAAACCAAACGCAATTTTTTTGTTTCGTATCTTAAGGGCTGGGCGATTATTTCAATCATACTGATTCATCTCATAGATTGGTCTAATCGAAATTTGTCCGCGAGCGAACTTTGGCTTAAAGAATTGCTTTATCCCAGCGTTTTATTTTTTATCGCCACAGCCGGCAGCGTGGTTTATTTGGCTTACGCCAAATATGATTTATGGACTTCAAGCAAAAAACTATGGCGGCGCGGCGGCGAGCTGGTCGGCGTTTATTTTTTATATAATATTTTGAAATTATATCTTTATGATTTTTCGGCCGAGCCCTTTTACGCGGGTTTCGTTGCGTCAGGCAAGCTGACTTTATATAATATTTTGTCGCTCCAAGCGTTTACCGCGCCGATTTCCATAATTTTAACGATTGGCGTATTTTTAATTATTACGCCCCTGTTTTTATTTCTGGCCAAGCGTAAACTGGCCAAGCTGACGATTGGTTTGATGTTGGCCGTACTGGTTTATGTTAATTACTTTCTGCCTTTACCGGCTAATGTCTTAACCGATTGGCTTTACGCTAAAAATAACATTATGTTTCCTTTAGCGCTTTGGCTGGTTCCGTATTTACTGGGTTTTTATTTGGCTATTTTCGGCTTGGAAAAACATAAAGGCAGACTGCTCGTTATTTTTACAGCGCTGACTGCTAGCTGCGCTTGGCCGCTTTTTAATTTTCATGAATCTTTTAAAATTACCTACCACATGTACCCGCTAAAATTGTATTATCTGCTCGCCAGTTTCGCTTTCATGTACTTGTTGTTTTATTTATTTTCTTTCCTGGAAAAAGCCGGCAATCGGGCGGCTAATTTTTTATTGGCTTTATTAAGGCTGTTGGGCGACAGCACTTTGGCGATTTATATTTACCATTGGGCGGTGATCGACCTGACTTTATGGGCGTTTTATCCGCGGCTGGATTTTATCTGGCTGACCGTGCCTTTATTTTTAATTTGTTATATAATATTAAAGTACGGCCAACTCAGGGAATATTATAAAAGTTATTAAATAAAACAAATTTTATGCAAAACCTATTTAAAACAATCAACCGCAAAATCAACGGCGCCATCGCGCACTTTATCATTACCGGCCTGATTTTGGTTATCGCGGCCGTCTTAATCGTCTGGACTGATTTTTTCTTAAGGCTGGTCATCGGTTTATTGGTGATCGTGGTAGCCTATATGTTTTTTTACCTGGCTTATAAAACCTGGTGGGTGAAGAAAGAAATTGAAAAATATCTTAAATTCTAAGCCTTTAAAAACCTTTTCCCCCTCCGGGGATAAATAATATTTTCCAAAAATATAACGTATTAAATTATCGCGATATGAAAAAAATAATTTTTATTAGTTTTGTTTTAGTTCTAATATTAGCCGGCTGCGGCGCTAAAAAGCAATTAATGAACAAACCGGCCGATGACAATAATTATTATTATCAGAACGCTGATTTGGGCTTTTCCTTGGTTTTGCCGCCGGAATTCATTTATTACCAGACGCAGAGAAAGCAGATCGGCGGCGCGACCGAGCTGGCAATTTTTATTCCGACCGCTGATACTTTGTATCAGCAAGAAGTCTCCGGCTACGCCAAGCCGGTTAGAATAATGGTCTATGGTTCGGACGCTTGGAACGGTTTAGCCGAGGCGGATAAGCTAAACCTGGAAAAAGTCGGGGAGAAAAAGGGCCGAATCTACGCGATTGAATTTTGGCAGAGAGTGCCGAGCGACTGGCAGGGTAAATGGAATGAGCAGATGAAACAAAAGATTATCAATGGATTTAAGGTAGAATAAACAAGAATAATCACCCCAACCCCCTTCGTCAAGGGGGTTTTAAAATAGTTGATTTATTCAGCAATAAATGGTAAGATAAAAATGTTAAATTAGCTAAATTTATACTTAATATTTTATGCCCCTAAGCCCGATTTTAACCAAAAAAGAAGAAGCGGTTTTTACGCCCAATGAAAGCGTAAAAAAAATGTTCCAGGTAATCCATCGCGAGAAAAATAAACCGGAGGAAGAGAACGACGACACGCCTAAAATTAAAGTTTCCGAGCTGATTTCCAAGCTATCTTTTTATTATGAAAAAATCCGCAATTCGGTTGACTACAAAGAAGAATATCTTTTGCGCAAAAATTCAATTCTAAGAAATTTGAAGCGCCAGATAATTTTAGAAGGGCCGCTAAAGAATCTTAACGCCGAGGATATTTCGAAAAATCTCTTAGTGGAATTAATCAGGGCCGGCTATTTGCCTAATAATAAATTGCCGGAAACAAAGATTGGCGAGCTGGCCGGCGTGGTTGATAAATATTTAAAATTGCGAGCGCTAGCTTTGCCCAAGCTGACCGATGACAAGGAAAGAAATGAAATCAGTAAATGGATTTTAGCCCTGGCCGCCTCGGAAATTGAGGAACGGCTGAATATGGACCCGATTTTAACCACGGTAGTCGGCAATATGTACGAACTCTTAACTGCTCATATTTCCTTACCGGACGACTCGCCCTATAAAGCCGATAAAGAAATTCAAGTTTATGTCGGCATTCACCGAATATTTTTGAAATTCGATACTGACATGCTGGAATTTTTACTATTAAAATATTATAACGCCAACTGGACGCGCGCCTCCGAGGCGGAAATAAAATATTTAGCCAGCCATATTGAAGCTATCAGGCAGACGATCGGCGAGCAGATGTTTCATCCTTTAACCGCCCAGCTTAATAAGATTATCAGCCGTTATTCGGTATATTTTACTATCCTAAATGACGTTATTTCGGATAATCCGGTCGGAGTTTACGAAGGCTTTTCAGATGACCCAAAAGCTTTTCCACGCTTGGTAAAAAAATTCGCGCAAAAAAGATACCATGAGGCTAAAGTAAAATTGCGCCGCGCCGCGGTCCGAAGCATTATTTACATTTTTTTAACCAAGATGATTTTAGCCTTTATTTTGGAAGTGCCGGTAACTCTATGGATGGGCGAAGCGCTTAATTATAATTCGCTGGCCATTAATATTACTTTCCCGCCTCTTCTATTATTTTTAATCGTTTTGTTCACGAGAACGCCGTCCGAGGCTAATACGGCTAAAATAATCCAGGGCGTGGAAGAAATAGTTTTTAAGGAAAAAGAAAGAAAAGAACCGTTGGTTTTGCGCCCGCCGCTCTTGCGCCGGCGTGGCGTCAGCACGGCTTTCGCCATCGTCTACGCTGTAACTTTTTTCATAACTTTCGGCCTGGTAATTTACTTTTTGGATAAGCTGCAATTTAATTTCGTCAGCGTCATTATTTTCTTGTTCTTCCTGACTTTAGTCAGTTTTTTTTCCTTGCGCATCAGAAAAGTGGCGCGCGAGATGTATATCGTGGAACGGCGAGAAAATATTTTTTCTTTCGTCGCCGATTTCTTCTACGTGCCGATCATCGAGGTGGGCCGCTGGCTGAATGAGAAATTCTCGCGGCTCAATGTTTTGGTGTTTATTTTGGACTTTATCATTGAGGCGCCGTTTAAGATATTCGTGGACATTACCGAAGAATGGACAAGATACGTCAAAGAGAGGAAGGAAGAGATCATGTAGCACGCTGTCATTCCGGCCTTGAGCCGGAATCCAGTTGCGCTAGGCAGGAACGCTCGGCTTAAGTAAATTATTTTTCCTGCTTAGATGAAATTTGGGCGTTTTTTACAAAAATTAAAAGGTAAAAAAAGTAATTTTTTGTAAAAAATCGCTACAATTTCATATGCGCTACAAAAATAATTTACCCAAGCCTCGCTATTAATAAGATGTTGTTATGCCTGTTTTATATATCGTAGCCACGCCGATCGGCAATTTAGAGGACATTTCCATGAGAGCGCTTCGCATTTTAGGCGAAGTTGATTTTATATTATGCGAAGATACGCGGGTGACGGCTAAGCTGCTCATGCACTATAATATTAAAACCCCGACGATTTCTTATCATCAGCACTCGGATGAAAATAAAGTAAAGCAAATTATCAGCCTTTTGGCCGGGGGAAAAAATTTAGCGCTGGTGTCCGACGCGGGTACGCCGGGAATTTCCGATCCAGGCGGAAAATTGATTCAAGCGATTTTGGAAAAACTGGACGGAGCCGTTAATATAGAATCCGTGCCCGGCCCATCGGCCATTACCGCGGCTTTATCCATCTCCGGCATCCCAACCGACAAATTCGTTTTCATGGGCTTTCCGCCGCATAAAAAGGGCCGGCAGACGTTTATAAGAAAAATTGTGGAGAGCGAATGGCCGGTCGTTGTCTATGAATCCAAGCATCGGATAATAAAGTTTTTGGAAGAATTGGATAAATTGGCGGATAAAGATAATTTGACTTCAGTAGTCGTCGTCCGCGAACTTTCAAAAATGCATGAAACCGTTTATCGGGGCGCGCTGGAAAATATTAAAGAAAAAATAACTAATGACCCGAACGCGCAAAAAGGGGAGTTTGTGGTGATAATTGGTAAATAATAAACCACACGGGGGCTTGGGTTGGACTTATAAAATTTTCTACTGCGGAACTCGGCCGAGAGTGCTCGGCCTCAAACAGTCCTCGCACGAAAATTTTACAAGTCCAACCCAAGCCTGAGACTAAATTATTACTTATATGCTAAAAATTGATTTGCATGTCCATACCATCGCCAGCGGCCACGCCTATAATACGATTTTGGAATATATCAATCAGGCCAAGAAAAACCGCATGAAAATCATCGGTTTTTCCGATCATGGGCCGATACTTGATGAAACTGTCGTCAGCCGGATATATTTTTGGGAATTGCAAAGAATCCCTAAAATAGTTGACGGCATAAGAATCCTAAAAGGAGTTGAGGCCAATATCAACAGCCGGGGCGGCATAGATTTATTGGAACGCGATGTTAAAGATCTTGATTATATTATGGCTGGAGTGCATAAAGGCGCTGATTTTAAAGAGCGGGGAGTTAAAAAAAATACCGAGTCGGTTATTAACGCGATAAAGTCGGGCAGGATTAACATTTTGAGCCACCCTTTTAAAATGTCCAGTTATGAAACTGATATAGCGGCAGTGGCTGAGGCGGCTTGCGAGAATAATGTGCTTTTGGAAGTCAATATCGCTTATCTGTCAGACAAATGGATTAAAATTCATCCGGAAATTTTAACCGGCCTGGAAAAAATGATTAAAATCGTAAAAAAACATAAACAGAAAGTGATTGTGGGTTCGGACGCCCATAGTATCTGGGAGCTGGGCGATGATTCACCGCTTAAAAAAATTAAAAAACAGGTCGGCTTAACGGATGATATGATAATTAATAATTATCCCAAAGAGCTTTTTAAATTGTTAAAGATAAAATGATTATGAAAAAGTTTTATATAACAACCCCGGTCTATTACGTTAACGATGTGCCGCATATCGGCCATACTTATACGACCGTGGCAGCGGACGTTTTGGCGCGCTGGCATAGGGATTTAGGCGCAGAGACATTCTTTCTGACCGGCACGGACGAACATGGCGCGAAAATCGAAGAAAAGGCGCGGGAGCTTAAGCTGGAACCGCAAATCTACGCGGACCAGATCGCGGCTAAATTCAAAGGCGCCTGGCGCGAGCTTAATATTTCTAATGATAATTTCCTGCGGACGACCGATGAAAAGCACATGAAAGCCGTGCAAACCGCTCTGCAGTTTATGTATGATAAGGGCGATATTTATCTAAGCACCTACGAAGGCCTATATTGCCGCGGCTGTGAGCAGTATAAAACCGAACGCGATTTAGTTGACGGCTTATGCCCGGACCATCAGACGCGGCCTGAAAAAATGAGCGAAGAATGTTATAATTTCAGGCTGTCAAAATATCAAGACCAGCTACTTAAGCTCATAAAAAAAGATAAGCTGGAAATCCTGCCGGCTAAGCGCAAGAACGAAATGGTCAGCTTTTATGAAAACGAAGGTTTAACCGACGTGTCTTTTTCCCGAAAAAATATTAAATGGGGCATACCGATACCTTGGGATAAGTCGCACACCGTCTACGTTTGGGCCGACGCCTTTTTAAATTATCTGACCGGCCTGGGCTGGGACGGGACGGCTGGTAAAGTCCCCGAATTCTGGCCGCCGACGGTCCAGCTCATGAGTAAGGATATTTTGCGCGTCCACACCACGATTTGGACCGCTATGCTTTTATCTTTGGAATTGCCTCTGCCGGAAACGGTCTTTATCCATGGCTATTTTCAGATTAACGGCCAAAAGATGAGCAAGTCCTTAGGCAACGTCATCGCGCCGGAAGACTTAATTAAAAAATACGGCGTAGACGCCGCGCGCTACCTGATTATGAGCGCGGCCGTCTTTGGCCATGACGGGGATATCAGCTGGGAAAAATTTGATGAGAAATATAACGCCGACTTGGCTAACGGCTTGGGCAATTTAACGGCGCGGGCTTCCAATTTAATAGAAAAAAATAATTTGGAGCTTAAACTTAAAATCGGCAGTAATAAGAAACTGGTTAAAGCTTACGGGCAGCACATGGCGGATTTAAAATTTGATGAAGCGCTAAGATTAGTTTGGGGCGCGCTTAGAAACTGCGACGAAATTTTAAGCGATAAGAAACCCTGGAAACTGGAGGATAAAAAATTAATTAAAAAAATCCTTGAGCCGATCGCTCAAGAGATTTTAAACGCGGCCGGCCTCTTAAAGCCGTTTATGCCGACCGCGTCGGAAAAAATAATTAACCAATTCAGCGCCAAGCAAATTAAAAAAGGCGAAGCGCTATTTCCTAGAATTTAACTTATGAAACCATTAGCAAAGGTGACGCAAGAAATTCCCGAAGCTCTTTCTCTAAAATTTAATCTGGCGGCCGACGATTTAAGGCGAGCGGGCAAAGATATAATTGATCTGTCGTCGGGCGAAACTTTTTTTAAACTGCCGCTTTTATCTTTTAAGAAGTTAAATTACAAAAAAGGCTTTCATTATTCCAGCTCCATGGGCACGCCGGAATTAAGGAAAAAGATTAAAGATTATTATTTTAATAATTACGGAGTAAAAGCCAGTGAAAAAGAAATTTTAGTCAGCGCCGGTTCAAAAATAATTATTTACCTGGCGCTTAAGGCGCTCGTAAATCCGGGCGAGGAAGTTATTATCTTAGAGCCGGCCTGGGTAAGCTACCCGGAGCAGGTGCGCCTAGTTGGCGGCCGGCCGGTGTTTGTGCCGTACGGTGAAAAATTGGAAAAATATTTAAGCGCCAAAACTAAAGCCATTATTATTAATAATCCGCAGAATCCGAGCGGCAAAGTTTTTTCGCGGCGCGAGTTAACTGCGCTTTATAACTTAGCGAAAAAACGCGGCATCTATATAATCGCCGACGAAGTTTACGGCGAGTTTGTTTCAACCGAGCCGTTTATCTCGCTTGGGACGATTGATAAGAAGAAGGAAGTGGTGTTAGCCGTAAATTCTTTATCCAAAACTTTCGGCATCTCGGGGCTAAGGCTAGGCTATATTATTGCCCATGAAAAATTTATAAAAAATATTTTAAAGCTAAATCAGCATTTAATTACCTGCGCTACGACTTTAGTTGAAGATTACGTCGCTGAATATTTTGATAAACTGGTGAGCCTAACCAAACCGCAAATCAAACAAGTGATAGGCTGCCGCCGCGAGATTGGAAAATATCTTCTAAAGATCGGCTTAGAATATCTGCCTGGCTCGGCCACGCTTTATTTTATGGTTAGTCTTAACGGCTCAAAGTTAAACGCCGATGATTTTGCCTGGAAGTTATTAAAAGATTACGGGGTAGCCGCGGTGCCGGGAACCGGCTACGGTAAATCCACGGCCGGCTACGTCCGGGTCGGCGTAGGCGCTGAGAGCGTCGCTAGGATTAAGCGTGGACTGGATAACCTTAAAAAATTAATTGAAATTACAAATAGATAAAATTTTATGTCTATCATTGACATCGTTTTATTAATTATTCTCTCCGGCTTTATTTTCTACGGCTTGTTTTTCGGCTTGATCAGGACGCTTGGCTCGCTTATCGGCTGGGTGGTCGGCTTATGGCTGACGATTTTATTTTATCTAACCGCCTTTGACTACGTGAAAAATTTATTTTTCGGCCATGAACTGGCCGGTAAAATCGTAGTTTTTTTAGTGCTGTTTACCTTAATCAACCGATTAATCGGTTTTGTTTTCGCTTTAATTGACCGGACGTTTGACCTTCTATCGGTCATCCCGTTTTTAAAAACCATTAACCGCCTGGCCGGCGCGGCCCTCGGCTTTATTGAGGGCGGCCTGGTCCTGGGACTGGCCTTGCTCATCATCTCCGAATCAGCCTTCGGCGGCTGGCTCGCGGCCTCAAAAGTCGCGCCGTTTTTAACCAGCTTCGCTAAAGCCATCACCCCGCTTCTGCCGGGATTACTCGAGAAGGTGAAGGGGATGATATAAAAATATGACGAGCAGCGAGATTGAAAAAGAAAAGCAATTAGTAATTTCGCAAATAAAAAAATACGCTCCGCCGCTGGGCAGATTTTTTGATTTAAACATAAAGTTAAAAGATTTCCCCAGCAAGTTATATGACTTTGAGGCCGGACCAGAGCATATAGCAAGACAGAAAGTTTTTAAAAAAATAATTTTAAAAAAAATAGAAAAACTTTTTGGCGATTCAAGTAAAAAACAATTAAAGATAAATTTAGCGGAAAAATTAGTTTTTAACATAGCGGACCATCATCAAGTGCTTAATCATCCGGTGTTGATTTCTTCGAATTTTATCAGCGGCGCTGATAAAATATTTACTCAAGAAAAGGCGGATGCCACGATCGTCATCTCTTCGGGCGACGTGCCGCCCAATAATTATTTCGGCAAAAACGGTTTTACCTTCCACGATAAAAGAGTGCCGATTTTTAGCAATAGCGAGAGAGAATATAGTTCATATTACCTGCCGAAAAGAGATTTTGATTTTATAGCTAAGCTAAAAACGGCTGATCGGTGGAAAGAATTTTCTAAAGAAGAAAAAGATTTTTTAATGTCAGAATTTGAAAGAATAAAAAACTTTGACTTTTCCAGATGCGAAAATTATCTTGACCAGATAACGGTCATTATCAAAAATACTTGGCCGTGCCTGTTTGAAAAAAAATTGCGCCCGAATTTATTCGAACTCATTTATATTACTCAGGAAGAGGTGGTCACCGAAGCCTTAATTGAAATACTGAAGGGGGATAATATAATCAGCCGCTCTTTATTTGATAAACAATTCAGGCAAAACGTTTTAAATAATTTTCGCGGGATTGTTGTGACCTGGAAAGAAAATGAAGAAAAGGGAACTCATTTTTTTTGGAGAAAATATCCGGGTCGGCCCCAGTCGTTGCGCCTTTACGTGGAAGGCGAAAAATTAACCCCGAAAGACGAGCGGTTTAAAGAATTGGCCGTGCCGCTAGAGCGGGCAGCGATTATCGATTTATTAGTAAAAAGGGAAATATACCCCAGTCTGTTTTTGATTTTCGGAGTTTTGAATTTTTACGCCGGAGTAAAGCCACTGGTCGGCTATGGCTCGGTGACTTATCTTGATCTGATGAAAAAAGCTTGGGTTAAAACCCTCGAAGTTTCTGATTTTAAGGAGGAAATAAAATTAATCAATCAAGTCGAAACTGACGGTTTAATCGCCGGTCTGGCGGTTTTTTTTAAAAGGATTGACAGTAAAATAAAAACTCTTTACGCCTATGATATTTTTTACGAAGGCGGCATGAGCGAGGAGTATATTAAAACCGTGCTTAATATGGAATTCAGGGAATTTTTAGACGTCGTGGCTATCGATATGTATGATTATTACGGCCCAAAATATATTCAGCCGGCCGAAAGGCTTAAGTTAAAAGCGAATTTTGACGATTTGGCCTCAGCCCAATTCACTTGGCTTTGATTATGAAAAGACAAAAAATAAATTTAGCAGTGATTTTTTACGGAAACCACGGGCAATTGCCTGCTAATCGGCGGCAGTTTTCCGATTTAAAGAAAAATTTATCTGATTTTATTTTGATGAAATACGATTTTAACAAGGGAGAACGGCGGAAATTGCTGGATGATTTTAAAAAAGAAAAAATAGATGTTGTGCTTAAAAATTCTTACGGCCGCGACCATGAAACCGACTTGGAAGAATTTTTGGAATTGAATCGCATCCCGTTTTTCGGTTCGGGCGCTAAAGCCACTTTTTTTGGAACTTCTAAGGCGCTGGCTAAAAAGATTTTTCGGCGGGCTAACTTGCCCGTGGCCGAAGATGTTTACGTCGATAAAATAATTTGGAATAAATCAAAAAATAAAATCATAGAAAAAATCAAAGAAAAAATCGGCTTGCCCTGCCTGATAAAAGACTCGGCCGGGACGGATAGCCGGGGAATTTATATTTTAAAAAACATTAATCGGCTTAAAAGCTTATTGGATCGGGCGGTTAAAAAACATGGAGGCGTGATCGTTGAGCAATATATAAAAAACGCTTACGAGGTGACTTGTTTAGTGGTTGGCGACAAAAAACCGGTCGCTTATGAGCCGGTTGGATTAATTAAGCGTGAAATGATAATTGCTAGCCGAATGAAAGACAGGGGTATCAAGCAGACGGAAATTCCTGCCAGCTTATCTGAAAATATGATAAAACAAGTAAAAAAATTGTCCGTTTCGGCTCATCGGTCTTTGGACTGTAAAACTTTTTCTCGGGCGGATATTTTGGTAAAAGATAAAAAGCTGTATCTGATCGAGGTGGACGTCCATCCGGGATTTCGCTCGGTCAGCCCGACCAGCCGCAGCGCCGCCTACGCGGGCCAAAATTTGAATCAATTATTTTTGAAATTTTATAAATTAATAAAATAAAATTTATGGAAAAGCTTAAAATTGCCGACTTTCATCAAGATACTTTAAATCCGCTTTTAGTAAAAATTTTAAATCGGCCGGAGCTGAATCATGCCGAAGGCCGAGCTTACCAGATTCCCAGGGATGGCATAAAAAAATTGGATTTGATTTTTTCTTCGGTTTACCGGCGCATTGGCGACGACATGAAATCAGTGGCGACAGAAGGCAGTCGGGAAAAACAAGAACCGATAAAAGGCGATTTGGATAAAATGATAGATTATTATAGAGACACGGACGATTTTAGGATAATTGAAAAGCCCGAAGATTTAAAACTGAAAAGCCCGGATAAAGCTAACGTAGTTCTCCATTTAGAGGGCGGGGACATAATTACTGATCCAGGAGTTATTGATGAATTGTATGCCCGCGGCTTAAGGTCAATTCAGCCGCTCTATAGCCATGACAACCAAATCGGCGGCGGGGCCAGCGGAGATAAGAACCGTGGATTAACCCCGTTGGGCCGGGAATTGATTGATAAAATGATTGAAAGGGAAATGATCATCGATACTTCGCACGCTAATCGAAAAACCGCGCAGGATATTTTAGACCGAGTACGAAACTATAGCAAGGTTGCCGCCACGCATACTGGTTTCGGGGAGAAAGAACGATTTATCACCCCGGAATTACTTAAAGAAATTGCGGCCAGAGGCGGGGTGGTAGGATTTTGTCCGGCAAAGCCGTTTTTTCCGACGCTCAAAGAATATATCGAGGGATTAAAAAACGCCAGCGACCTGACCGGTTCGGCGGAGAATTTGGCGGTTGGTTCGGATTTCGGCGGCCTGGACGCAGAACATCTGTACGAAGAGCTTGACGAAGTCGGAAAGCTGTCGATTATCGCTGATAAATTATCCGAAGAAGGAAATTTTTCCGATGAGGAAATCGCTAAAATCATGTACGGCAACATTGAAAGAATAGTTAAAGAGTTGAAATAGAAATATTTCATTGACATGATAACCATGTGTAAACAAAATTAAAACTTTCCGGTTGAAAAATGTTTACGTAAAATAATATTTAATTTTTGATAACAATGAAAACAATAAAAATCAATCTTAAACAAATAAAAAAAGCAGAGATTGATTTGATCGTGGATTATCTGAAACAGGGCAAAGTGATCGCTTATCCGACCGATACGGTTTATGGGCTGGGCTGCGACGCGCGAGATGCGTCCGCTATAATGCGCATTAATAAGATAAAAGGTGAGAGAGGCAAGAAGGCGTTACTGGTTTTAATCAGCGATTTTAAGATGCTAAAAAAATATTGCTTCGTCAGTACGGCGCAACTGGAGTATCTGGAAAAAAATTGGCCCGGTCCGATGACGGCGATTTTAAAGCGCCGGCCGATTTTGCCCGAAGAGCTGACCGGCGGCCTTAACAGTTTAGCGGTCCGGTTGCCGAAAAACGATTTTTTGATTAAACTAATCAGTAAGGCCGGCTTCCCGATCGTCTCTACCAGTTTAAACATGAAAGGCGAGCGGCCGCTTTTAAACGTAAAAAATTTGGAATCTCATTTTAAACATCTGCCGGACTTAACAATTGACGCGGGCGACTGCCGGAGAACCAAGCCGTCCAGATTAGTGGATATAAGAGAGGTAGAGAATATAAAAGTTTTAAGAAAATAAGGAACTGGATTCCCGCCTGCGCGGGAATGACAAGGATTTATGCTGATTGATACTCACGCCCATGTAAATTTTAACGCATTTAAAGATGACGCCGACGAAGTGATTCGTCGGTCTTTAGCGGCCGAAACTTTTATGATTTTGGTGGGCGCGGAAATAAAAACTTCCAAGCGCGCTTTGGAATATGCCAATAAATATGAAAAAGGCGTTTACGCCGCGGTCGGGCTGCATCCCATGCACACGCATGAGCAGGAAGCCAGCGGCGAAGGCTATGAGTTCATTACCCGCGAAGAAGAATTTAGCTATGACCTTTACGAAAAATTAGCGCAGTTTAAAAAAGTCGTGGCCGTGGGCGAGATTGGTTTGGACTATTATCATCTTGACGCGGCTAACCCGGTCGCGGCCAAACAAAAGCAAAAAGAAGTTTTTACGCGCCAGCTGGAGCTGGCCAAAAATTTAAAACTGCCGGTCATCATCCATTGCCGCCAGGCGCATGACGACATGCTGGAAATTTTAAAAGATTTTAGAAAAAAACATAAAGACGCCATGCCCAAGGACCAGCCCTGGGGCGTGATGCATTGTTTTTCCGGGGATGAAGAGCTGGCTTGGCAATATTTCGGCTTGGGGTTAAATATTTCATTTACCGGCCTAATCACTTTTTCCGCGCAATGGGACGACCTGATCCGCCGCCTGCCTTCGGACAAATTCATGATAGAAACCGATTGTCCGTACATGACGCCCGAGCCGTTCAGGGGCCAGAGAAATGAGCCAATATTAGTTAAAAAAGTCGCGGAAAGAATCGCTGAAATCAAAAATTTAAGCCTAGAGCGGGTCGCGGAATTAAGCACGGCTAACGCCAGGAAATTGTTTAAGATATAAAAAATCGGGGGGTTGACCCAAATTGTAAAATGCGGTATAAAAGAAGTGGGCAACTATGCCCGATTTTATTTATAAAAAATATGGCGGACAAGCAGAATAATACCCCTCGGCCAAACTCGGGGCAGGCCGCTTGGTGGCAGCCGGCGTTAATGGTGTTCGCTAAACTGTCCGCCTGGATCGGCGTGCCAATCGTCTTGGCGCTCTATTTAGGAAAATGGCTGGATAGAAAATTTTCAAGCGAGCCGAAGTTTTTACTCTTAGCCGTGGGAGCGGCCTTTTTCATTTCCATGATCGGCTTAGTTAAAGAAACGGTCAGCGAGTATAAAAAAATAGATAAATTAGGCAAAGAAAATAAGAAAATAAATAATAAATAGTGAACTGGATTCCGGCTCGTAGGCCGGAATGGCGCAGAGTATGTCATTACCAATAGAAGCCACAACCGAAGCCGAGGCCTTAACGGTTAATTCAGAGATAAAAACCGAAAACACTTTATTTTCCGAACCGGTTTTTAAGACAGGCGATTTTATTATAACCAATTCCTTGTTAAATACTTGGCTGGTGGTTTTCGCGGTTTTAATCTTTGGTTTGTTTTTTAGATCAAGAATTAAGCTGATTCCGCGCGGCATCCAGAATGTCGTAGAAGCGGTAGTGGAAATGCTTCTCGAAGTGTTTGACTCGGTGACCGGCTCGCGGGAAAAAACTTTAAAATATTTTCCATTTGTTTTAAGTTTTCTGGTCTTTATTTTACTGAATAATTGGCTGGGGCTGCTCCCCGGTGTGGGTTCAATCGGCTTTGTGGAAAAACTTCATGGTGAAAATTTATTTATCCCGTTTTTCCGCGGCGGTACGGCTGATTTAAATACCACTTTGGCCTTAGCCATCGTCGGCGTGGTGGCCAGCCATATTTTTTCCGTTACGGCGCTGGGTTTTTGGAAATATTTGAATAAGTTTATCAATATCAAAGCCTTACTCGAAATTCCGAAAAAGATTTTGAAAGACCCGACCATCATCGTAGTCAATCCGATTAAGGTTTTCGTGGGCCTTATCGAAATCGTGGGCGAGTTCGCTAAAGTAGCCAGTTTGTCTTTCAGGTTGTTCGGCAACATTTTCGCCGGCGAAGTCTTACTGGCTTCCATGGCGGCCTTATTGGCGTTTGGACTGCCCATTCCGTTCATGTTTTTGGAGATTATCGTCGGCTTGGTGCAAGCCTTTATTTTTTCAATTTTAATCCTAGCCTATATTACCATGAATACGGCAGAGGAACATGAATAAAATTTAATAAATTAAATATTAATTATAAAACTATGGACACAGTAATGTTAGCCAAAGCCTTAGCCATCGGCATCGGTTCAATCGCGCCGGCCTTAGGCATCGGTATGATCGGCGCCAAAGCCATGGAAGCGATCGGCCGCAATCCGGAAGCCGCGGGAAAAATTTTAGTCCCGATGCTGCTGGCTTCAGCCTTCGCCGAAGCGGTCGCCATTTACGCCTTGGTCATCGCGTTTAGTATTAAGTAAGATTTAGTAGTATTTCGCGCTGTTCCAGTTTAGTTGCTGGAACAGAGGTAAAACTATTAATTTTCAATTTTCAATTTTCAATTTTCAAACAATGATTTAATGTTTTAATTTTCAATGAATTAATTTGGAAATTAAGTCATTGGAAATTGTTTAGAAATTAGAAATTGAAAATTATAACGCTATGGATTCTCTAATTGAAACATTTCACATCGACTGGAAATTGTTAATCGCCCAAATCGTAAATTTTTCGATTGTGTTCGCCGTGCTGTATTGGTTCGCCTTTAAGCCGTTAGGCAAGGTCATGGCTGAGCGGACGGCTAAAATTGAGAAAGGGCTGGACGACGCGAAAAAAGTTGAAGAAAAACTGGCTGAGACGCAGGCAGAATTTAATAAAACCTTGAATGAAGCCAAAAAGCAGGCCAACGCGGTGTTGGAGCGTGCCGGAGCCGAGGCTGACGCGCGCAAGCAGGAAATGATCTTAAAGGCTAAAGAAGAAATCGGCCAGATTATCAATCAGGAAAAGCAGAAGATGCAGGCGGAAAAAGCTGTTACGCTAAAAGAGATTAAAAAAGAAGTGGCTGATTTAGTAATTGCCTCCGTGGAAAAAATTCTAGGCGAAAAAATGGATGAGAAAAAAGATCGGGAGATGATAAAAAAAATAATAAAATAGCATGAAAGTCACGCCTAAACAACTCGCTTTAAGTTTGTATGAAACAGTGGAAGGCAAACCGGCCGCCCAGGTTAAGGCTGTTATCGGCAGATTCGTTGAACTACTGGCTAAAAAAAACATGCTGGCCAAAGCGGATAAAATTATGGCCGAATTTATTAAAACTTGGAACGAAAAAAACGGCATAGTGGAAGCTGAAGTTATGAGCGCCAAGGAATTAAATAAAGAAACGGTTAAATTATTAAAAAATTATATTATAAAATTATCAGGGGCTAGAGAAGTTATGGTTGACGAAAAGGTGGATAAAAGTTTATTAGGTGGGGTGGTGATAAAATATGGAGATAAGGTTATTGACGGAAGCCTAAAGGGAAATTTGCAAGATTTAAAAAGTTCCTTAGAAAAATAAAAAAACCGCTTTTCTAATCTGTAAGATGAAAAGCGGCTGAATGAATGAAAGAGGTCGGGTTATCAGGCTATGGGAAAAACCCTGATCTTGCCGGCGCGCGAATGTTTGAATGTTACCAGGTTTTCCTTGGTCACCTGAGTATCGGAACAGTAATAAGAAATTCTTTGGCAAACAACAAATTCCTTTAATGATGGCCAGGGCATTCCCACATTGGTTGGTTTACAGGAAAACCTGTAGTAAAGTTGAGCCTTACCTTTTTCAATGCGGATAAAAGTATTTCCGAGTCCAACTTCATCAAGGTGCATGATTTTTCCTCCTCAAATTTTGTTTCGTGTTTCATTTTAAATTATCAAATAATATATAACTTGTCAATCATATGAGTACGACCAAAGATTTTATCGTTGAACAATTAAAAGAGCAAATCGCTGATTTTAAAACCTCAGCCAAAAGCGAAACCGTCGGCCGGGTAATTGAAGTCGGCGACGGCATCGCCCGAATTTCCGGCCTTGACGACGTCATGATGTCCGAGATGCTTGAATTTAAAACGGCGCATGGCTCGGTTTATGGCGTGGCCTTAAATTTAGAAGAAGATCGGGTCGGCGCCATAATTTTAGGCGATTATCTGGGCATTAAAGAAGGCGACGAGGTGAAATGCTTAAAAAGAATTTTAGAAGTGCCGGTGGGCGAAAATTTGGTCGGCCGGGTAGTCAATCCGTTGGGCGAGCCATTAGACGGCCAAGGCGAAATCTCGGCCGCTAAATATTATCCGGTGGAAAAAATCGCGCCCGGCGTAATTACCCGCGAGTCGGTTAAGCAGCCGGTCCAGACCGGCATCAAAGCGATCGACGCCATCATCCCGATCGGCCGCGGCCAGCGCGAACTGATTATCGGCGACCGCCAAATCGGCAAAAGCGCCATCGCGATTGATACAATCATTAACCAAAAAGGCCAGAATATGAAATGCGTTTACGTCGCCATCGGCCAGAAAGAATCAAAGGTGGCCGGCATGGTGGCTAAACTGGAAGCGGCCGGCGCCATGGAATATACAACCGTGGTTTTAGCCGGCGCCTCGGCACCCGCTTCTCTTTTATACATCGCGCCTTACGCCGGGACGGCCATGGCCGAATACTTTTTGGATAAAGGCGAAGACGTTCTAATCGTTTACGATGATTTGTCAAAGCACGCCGTAGCGTACCGCGAAATATCACTGTTACTCAGGCGTCCGCCGGGGCGCGAAGCTTATCCGGGCGACGTGTTTTATCTGCATTCACGCCTGCTTGAACGCGCCTGTAAATTAAATAAAGATTTTGGCGGCGGCTCAATCACGGCTCTGCCGATCATCGAAACCCAAGCCGGTGATATGTCCGCCTATATTCCGACCAACGTCATTTCCATTACCGACGGCCAGATTTACTTAATGCCCGAGTTATTTTATCAGGGTAATCGTCCGGCCGTGGACGCCGGTTTGTCGGTCTCCCGCGTCGGCAGCGCGGCCCAGATCAAGGCCATGAAAAAAGTGGCTGGTAAGATGAAATTGGAAGCGGCGCAATTCCGCGAGCTGGCCGCTTTCGCCCAATTCGGCTCGGATTTGGATCAGGATACTAAGAATAAATTGGAACGCGGCAAGAGACTGCAGGAAATATTCAAGCAAGGCCAGTACGCGCCCGTGCCGGTCGCCAATCAGGTTTTGATTTTTTACGCGTTAATTAACGGCTTAGCCGATAACGTGCCGGTTGAAAAAATTTCCGAGTTTGAGGCCGGTTTATACAAATACGCGGCGACCTCCGGCGCGGCGATTTTAAAAGAAATTGTTGTAAAACAGGATTTAAGCGATGAGTTGGAGCAAAAGATGAAAGGTTTGATTGGGGATTATAAGAATAATTTGGATTATTTAATAAAGTAATATGGCTTCAGGCAGAGACATAAAAAATAGAATCAAGTCGATCGGCAACACCAAGAAAATTACCCGCGCCATGGAAATGGTGGCGGCCACGAAAATGCGCCGCGCGGTTGAAGCGGTCTTAAAAACCAGGACCTACGCCAACTTAAGTTGGTTGACGGTTTTGAATTTGTGCCGGGCCGGTAACGGCAATCACCAGACTTTACATCGCCTGTTAACGCCCAGAAAAGAGATTAAGAAAGTCGGCATAATTTTAATTACTTCCAATCGGGGACTATGCGGCGGCTTTAATACGGCGATTATCAATAAAGTGCATGAGTCAATTAAAAAATATCAATCCATGGGCGAAAAAGCGGTGGTAGAAGCGGAATTCGTCTTAATCGGCAAAAAGGGTGCGGTCATCCGGCATCGCGGCCATGAAATCGTGGCGGATTTTCCCAAGCTTGACCTGGCCAGCGAAGTTAACGAAATTGTGCCGGTAGCTAACCTGATAATCGGCGATTATTTAAGCGGCAAATATGATAAAGTCATGGTAGCTTATACTGATTTCGTCAGCGCTTCTAAACAAGTGCCGCGGGTTAAGCAGATTCTGCCGATTGAGCTTGATGAGTCCGATGAGACTTTAGGTATTGTGGGCGAAGACACCAGGCTTGGTTCGGATAAAGCATATTTAGAAGCGAAAGACCGGCGGCACATTAAAAGCGGAGAGTTTAGCTATGAATATACCTTTGAGCCCAGCCCGGCGGAAGTTTTAGACCAGATGCTGCCGCGGCTCTTAGAAATACAGTTATATCAGGCCTTGCTGGAATCAAACGCCTCCGAGCATTCGGCCCGCATGGCCGCCATGCATCAGGCCACGCAAGCGGCCGGCGACATGGTCAGCGAATTGACGCTGTCGTTCAATAAAGCCCGGCAAGCCAGCATCACGGCGGAAATCGCGGAAATTTCGGCGGGTGCGAACGCCTTAGCTTAGTAATAAATAATATTAAATAATATGTCAGACAAAAAAACAGGCTTAGTCAAACAAATCATCGGCGCGGTGGTAGACGTGCAATTTGCGGGCGACTTGCCCGAAGTCTATACGGCTTTGGAAATTGATAACCATGGCCAAAAATTGGTCTTGGAAACCCAGCAGCATCTAGGCGCTAATTTAGTCAGAACCGTGGCCATGGGCTCAACCGACGGGCTAAAGCGCGGCGACGTAGTAGTCAACACCGGCGACAATATCAGCGTGCCGGTGGGCGACGAAACTTTAGGCCGGATTTTTAACGTCTTGGGCGAACCGGTTGACGGCCTGCCGGCGGCTAAAACCGAAAAACGCTATCCGATTCACCGCCCGGCCCCGAAATTCGTTGAGCAATCAACTAAAGCGGAAATTTTAGAAACCGGCATTAAAGTGATTGACCTGATCTGCCCGATTTTAAAAGGCGGCAAGGTCGGACTGTTCGGCGGCGCCGGGGTCGGTAAAACTGTGGTCATACAGGAATTGATTAATAACATCGCTAAAGCCCATGGCGGCGTGTCGGTTTTCGCCGGTGTCGGCGAAAGAACCCGCGAAGGTAATGACCTGTATCATGAAATGAAAGGCGCTAAAGTCATTGACAAGCTGGCCATGGTCTTCGGCCAGATGAACGAACCGCCGGGAGCGCGCGCTCGCGTGGCGTTAAGCGGCCTATCCATCGCCGAATATTTCCGCGATGAAAAAAATAAAGATGTTTTATTATTTATTGATAATATTTTTAGATTTACCCAGGCCGGTTCGGAAGTCTCCGCGCTACTCGGCCGCATGCCTTCGGCCGTCGGCTATCAGCCGACCCTAGCCACGGAAATGGGCGAACTGCAGGAGCGCATCACTTCAACCGATAAAGGCTCAATTACTTCCATTCAGGCGGTTTACGTGCCGGCCGACGATTTAACCGATCCGGCGCCGGCCACGACTTTCGGCCACCTTGATTCAACCGTCGTTTTGTCGCGCGGTTTATCCGAACTGGGCATTTATCCGGCCGTGGATCCTTTAGATTCTTCGTCCGTCATCTTGGACCCGAAAGTGGTCGGCGAAGAGCATTACGCGGTCGCCCGCGCCGTCCAGAAAGTTTTGCAACGATACAAAGATTTACAGGATATTATCGCTATCTTAGGCATGGAAGAACTTTCGGCCGAAGATAAAATCACGGTGTCGCGCGCCAGAAAAATTCAGAGATTTTTATCTCAGCCCTTCGCCGTGGCCGAAACTTTCACCGGCCATCCGGGCAAATACGTAAAGCTCGCCGATACGATTAAAGGCTTTAAGGAAATTTTAGCCGGTAAGCATGATGATAAGAGTGAGGGAGAGTTTTATTATAAAGGAGGGATTGAGGAAGTTGGGAAAAACCTTTAAAAACCTTTTCAAAAAAGGTTTTTAATATTTTCCAAAAATATAACGTATTAAATTAAAATTTAATAGCGAGCAAAGCTCTACGGCCATTAAATTTTAATTTAATTAACATAAATGTCTGATAAATATATAAATTTTGAAATCGTAACCCCTGAACGCGTAGTCTTGAAAGAAGAAATTCTGCAGATTACGGTTCCGACTAAAATGGGCGAGATTACGGTTTTACCGAATCACATACCGCTGGTGGCCAGTTTACTGCCGGGCGTGGTTCATGTTAAGAAAAAAGATGGAAGCGATGAAGTAATGTCCGTCTCCGGCGGCTTTTTAGAAGTCTTGAAAGACAAAGTGGTGATTTTAGCTGATACGGCCGAGCGGGCCGAAGAAATAGATTTGACGCGCCTCGCCGAAGCGCGTAAGCGCGCGGCCGAGCTAAAAGAAAAAGCGCGCAAAGGCGAAGAAGTCAATTTCGCCGAAGTCAACGCGGCGATCGAGCGCGAGCTGGCCCGAACCAAAGCCGTGCAGAGATGGAGAAAATTAAAAAATATAAATTAATATGAAACTACCATTTAAGTTTAAAGAAATTCATGCCTGCGAAGCCGCGGTTTTAACCTGCATTGATTTTCGCTTTTGGCGCGAGACCGTGGAATTCGTGGAAAAAGAGCTGGGCATTAAGAGCTTTGATTTTCCCTCGCTCCCGGGCGCGGCCAAGGCGATTAACGAATCTTTAGACGGCGACATTGCCTCGCAGTGCGTTAGCGTGCCGCATGACTTGCATCACGTTAAAAAGCTGGTAATAGTCAATCATCAGGATTGCGGCGCTTACGGCGGCGGCAAAGTTTTTAACGGCGATGACGCGGCCGAACAGGCTTTTCATGAAGCGGAATTAAAAAAAGCCAAAGCTAAAATATTAGAAAAATACCAGGATTTAGAAGTAATATTAGTTTATATTAAGCTAGAAGAAACGCGAGAAAATATTGAATTCTTGACAATTAGGTAAAAATAAGCTATAATCAAAAGTTCGCTAAAATGCGGACTTTTTGTTACCCGTTCTTTGAAAAAAATTTTTGTGGTTCCAGGATAGGCAGGCGAGGGACTGCTTGTGCCGGAGCCACAAAAATAAATAAAAATCATAGGAGGAAGTAAGCAATGTTTGATGACACTATTTTCGGCAATCCAGAAATTCATCCGGACAGTTTTGTGAGCAGTAAAGCGACCGTCATCGGAAAGGTAATAGTAGAAGGCGAGGTCATAATCGCGCCTGGCGCTAAAATCAGAGCCGATGAAGGTTCTCCTTTCATGATTCGTCATGGCAGCAACGTGCAAGATGGAGTTACCATGCATGGCCTTCTGAATAAGTTCGTTGAGGTTGAAGGAGTTATGTATTCCATCTGCGTTGATTCTCATTGTTCAATTGCTCATGACGCCAGATTGCACGGTCCGACCTGGATCGGCAAGAAGTGCTTTATCGGATTTGACGCTACGGTCCATGCATCGGTAATAAGGCGTAATTGCTATGTCGGTTTTCAAGCACTGGTTAAGTGCGCGGTTATCGGCAGTGATTGCCATATCGGAGATGGGGCGAAAATACTCGGCGTTAATCTAAGAAACGAACGCTTCGTGGCCGACGGAGCCATAATCAACACCCAAGAGCTGGCGGATGCATTGCCAAGAATTACGCTCAAACAGCATGAAGAGGACAAAGAATTTAATAAAGAGGTGGTGGACTACAACAAGTCGTTGGTTCTGCTCTACAAAGAAAGAAGGATTATCAGGGACGGTAAACCGTAACGCATTAAACTACTATAAAGGAGAAAAATGATTAAGCAAATGATTGCGCCAGACGCACCGGTTGAAAAGACAATCGCCTTGAGCGAATTGTCAGGCGGGTTTTTTCGAGTAGAGGGAGAGGCGGAAGGAAAGATTTTTTATGGTTGTGATGTCCAGGATGGAGCGGGAGTCGTTTTTTACTCCACCAACCATGACGGAACAATATCAAGATGTCCCGCCAGGAAGAATATCGGCCCCGACCAGGCGATTGAGGTTATAAATAGGTTTGATCTGGGTATAGCCAAGATTTTTTGGGCAGCCCCTTAAAGGCATAGGGAGGAAAAGTCATGAAAAAGATCAGTATGGCGTTAGCAACAGCGTTTCTGTTCAATGTTTTATTCATCTCAATCGGAAATTGCGATGACCGAGTGAAAGTTGTAAGCATAAAGCCTTACATCTACAGCAAGATCGAGCAAGTGGTTGATACTGTTGAAGGTAAAAGGGCGGCAAAGGCAGTGGCAGGAGTCGGCGGCGGTATTGCAGGCGGAGCCGCGATTGGTTTTGCGGTTGGCGGACCTTTAGGCGCAATAGCCGGAGCCATATTAGGAGCAAATGCTGGAGCTGCAGCAGGTGCAGTAGCCGCAGGGACGACACAAGATAAAATCAGCTACAAAAGCGTAAAGACTAGAGGGTATATTGTGGTCTTTAATAATGGGCAGAAAATTCTCACCCAAAAAAAATATAAAAAAGGTCAGAAAGTTGGCCTCGACGAAATAGTGTACGATAAAATGTTTTGATAGCCGCTTCGCATGAAGCTACGACGACCCGCTTAAGAGGTCGTCTTTTTTTATTTAAAATAAGCTGATATCTTACATACTTGACAAGGTACGGACGAGTAGCTAAAATACAGTATAAGTTAGCACTCTCACTATGTAAGTGCTAATTGTTTTATAAACTAATTTGTGAGATTGCTTCGCCGCCTCTCGGCGGCTCGCAATGACATTAAACTTATGAAACTGAAACCAATTCATGACCATCTAGTGGTCAAGCCGATCACTGAAAATGAAATGACAAAATCCGGCATAGTCTTGCCCGATACCGTGGACAAAGAAAAGCCGGAAAAAGGCGAAGTTATTGCCGTGGGCGAGGGTAAGCTCCTAGACAACGGCCAAAGAGCGGCCATGAGCGTCAAGGTCGGCGATAAAGTCATGTTTAAAAAATATTCGCCGGATGAAATAAAAGTTGACGGTGTGGAATATTTGATAATCACGGAAGGTGATATACTGGGAATTTTAGAATAATTAATAATCTTTCGTCATTGCGAGGAGCGTAAGCGACGAAGCAATCTCTGGTTAAATTCCGAGTTCGTGAGATTGCTTCGCTCCCTCCGGTCGCTCGCAATGACAGTAAGCACAAATATGTCTAAACAAATCATTTACGATGAAAAAGCGAGAAACGCGCTGAAGCGCGGCGTTGACCAGCTGGCTAACGCGGTAAAAGTAACGCTCGGCCCTAAAGGCCGGAACGTGGTCATAGAAAAAAGTTATGGCGGCCCGACGATTACGAAAGATGGCGTAACCGTGGCTAAAGAAATTGAGCTGGAAGATAAGTTTGAAAACATCGGCGCCAACTTAGTTAAAGAGGTGGCGTCAAAAACCAATGATACGGCCGGCGACGGCACTACCACGGCGACCGTCTTGGCCCAAGCCATGATCGCCGAAGGCCTAAAAATGGTAAGTAGCGGCGTCTCGCCGATTGAGCTGCGCAAAGGCATGGAAGATAAAGTCGCGGAAATCTTAGCTAATTTGAAAAAAACCAGTAAAACCATTTCCACTAAAGAAGAAATCGCCCAGGTCGCTTCCATCAGCGCCAATGATAAAGAAATCGGTCTGATTATCGCCGAAGCCATGGAGGCGGTGGGCAAGGACGGCGTTATCACCATAGAAGAAGGCCAGACTTTCGGCGTGGTTAAAGAAGTGGTGGAAGGCATGCAGTTTGACAAAGGTTATGTCTCGCATTACATGGTAACCAACACCGAAACCATGAAGGCTGAGCTTAACGAACCATATATTTTAATCACTGACAAAAAAATCGCTTCCATCCAGGAGATTTTGCCGTTACTTGAGAAAATGGTGCAGTCAGGCAAAAAAGATTTGGTGATCATCGCCGACGAAATTGAAGGCGAAGCCTTGGCCACTTTTGTGGTTAATAAGCTTAAAGGTATTTTTAACGTCTTGGGCGTTAAAGCGCCGGGCTTCGGCGACCGCCGAAAAGCCATGCTGGAAGACATCGCCATTTTAACCGGCGGCAAGTTTATTACCGAAGAAGTCGGTCTTAAGCTGGAAAACGCCACTATTGAAGACTTGGGCCAGGCCAGAAAAGTGGTTTCTTCTAAAGACGATACGACCATTGTTGAAGGTAAGGGCGACAAGAAAAATATTGACAGCCGCGTGGCGGCCATCAGAAAAGAGCTGGAAATGACCGATTCGGATTATGACAAGGAAAAATTGCAGGAACGTTTAGCCAAGCTGGCCGGCGGCGTAGCCGTGATTAAAGTCGGCGCGGCCACGGAAACCGAAATGAAAGAGAAAAAAGACCGGATCGAAGACGCTTTGAACGCGACTCGCGCGGCCGTGGCCGAAGGCGTGGTAGCGGGCGGCGGTTTGGCTTTAGCCCAGGCCGGCAACGCTTTTAACGAGCTGACCGATAAAAAAGACGATCCGGCCGGAGCGCGCCTCGTAGACACGGCGATTTTGGAACCGATTAAGCAAATCGCGGCCAACGCGGGCAAGGACGGTTCGCTCGTCTTATATACGATCATGAAAGAATATAAAGCCGGCAATAAAAATTTGGGCTATAACGCCATGACGGATAAATTTGAAGACATGTTCGCGGCCGGGATAGTTGATCCGACCAAGGTAGTGCGCTCGGCCCTTGAGAACGCGGTCAGCGCGGCCATCATGTTTATTACGACCGAGGCGGTCATCGCGGACAAGCCGGAAAAGAAAGGCTGCGACCATGGCGGCGGCATGCCGGGCGGAATGGGCGGCATGGACCCGTCAATGATGGGAATGTAGTCCTGCGCCAAGGCTTCGAACTATAAATAAAAAAATTATTTAAGGCGCTCGGTGTCGCATAGACATCGAGCGTTTTTTGTTTTATAATTAAGGCATGGAAATAAACAAACAGCCGATCAATATAAATATTACCAGCGCGACCATTTTAAAAACCATGGCGATTTTTTTACTGCTTTATCTGGCGTTTTTAGTGAGCGACCTATTGATTTTATTTTTCGTGTCTCTGGTTTTTTCAAGCGCCCTGGATCCCTTCGTGGATAGCATGAAAAAAAAGAAAATTCCGCGCTCGGTCAGCGTTTTGGGGATTTACGTGATTTTTTTCGCGGTTTTAGGCTCGGCTCTTTATTTAATCACCCCGCTTATTTTAAAAGAATTGAGCGGCATGTCCGCTAATTTGCCCGGCTATTTTACGTCTTTGTCCGATAAATTCAGCGACTTTAAGGATTTTTCCACCAAATACGGCTTGATTGATAATACAAAAAGTTCATTTGATCTGGCTACCGGCTATTTATCTTCGACCGCCTCCGGAGTTTTTTTCACACTGTTTAATATTTTCGGCGGAATTTTTTCGTTTGTCTTAATCCTGGTTCTAACATTTTACATGGTGGTTGAAGAAAACGCCATGAAAAAAATGGTTTGGCAGTTCGCGCCGGAAAAACATCAGGCCTATATCATGCACTTAATCAACCGCATCCAGATTAAGATGGGGCATTGGCTAAGGGGCCAGCTGATCGTCGCCCTGTCGCTAGCCATCATGTCGTACGTCGGATTGATAATTTTAGGAGTCAATTACGCGGTTTTATTGGCGCTCTTGGTCGGACTGTTTTCTTTTATCCCTTACATGGGCGCGATCTTAGGCTCATTGCCCGCGATTTTTATCGCTTTCACCCAGTCGCCGCTGACTTCTACTTTGGCTGTGGTATTGTTTTATATTATCCATTTGGTGGAAGGCAATTACCTCCAGCCAAAAATCATGCAGAAAGCCGTGGGCCTAAACCCGATAATCAGCATCATGGCTATCCTCGCCGGCTTTAAGCTGGCCGGCGTAATCGGCGCCGTCCTGTCCATTCCGGTGGCCACGGCTTTAGCCGTGTTTATTAAAGACGCCTTCGACAGCCGAGCGGGGAAGAGGGAAGCAGAATAAAAAATTTTCAATTTTCAATTTTCAATTTTCAAACAATTTCCAATTTAAAAATTGAGAAATTAAATCATTGTTTAGAAATTAGAAATTAGAAATTGAAAATTAGTCAATGTCGGAAACAATATTAATGAGATTAGAAAAATTAATAGCTATCATCATAAAAGGCTTAGCCTTTCTCCTGCCTTTGTTTTTTTTGCCATGGACCGGTGAATGGTTTGAGTTTAACAAGCAGTTTTTGCTTTGGTTCGCCCTGCCTTTGGCCATGCTCATTTGGCTGGCCAAACAAGTTTCGGTCGGCAAGCTTAAGCTTAAAGCCAATCCCTTAAATTTTCCCATAATAATTTTTTTGGCTTTAACTTTTATTGCTTCGGTTTTCAGCCTCGACCGGTTTGCTTCTTTCTTCGGCTACTACGGGCGTTTCTCCGACGCTTGGCTGGGGCTTTTAAGCCTCACGATTTTTTATTTTTTGCTTTTAAACACCGGCCTAGCCGATAGCGTAAAAAAGATTTTAGCGCTGGTAAAACTTTTCATTTGCTCGGCGGCCGCGGCCGCGGTGATAGCGCTACTGGCAATGTTCGGCCTGATTAAAACGCTGGCGCCTGACCCGTTTAGTATTTTGGCGTCGCCGGCTTTTAATCCGGCGGGCGGGTCGCTTGTAAATCTGTCCTTATTTTTAGCGGCCGCGGCGGTGTTAAGCGCCGGCATACTATTTTTAAAAAATATAAAAAAATATGAGCGGGTTTTACTGGCCGCGGCTTTAGTTTTGTTTTTAATGGTTGTCGCTTTTACCAGGCCGGAAACCGGATTGGCCAAAATAATTATAGGCGCCAATCTGCCCAAGGAAGCGGCGCTCGATTTTAAGACGACTTTGGCGGTTAGCCGAGAAGTAATTAAAAATAATCCGGTGCTGGGCAGCGGTCCGGGAACTTTCGCCCAAGATTTCTCGCTTTACCGGCCGGTAGAATTTAACCAAAGCGCTTTTTGGCAAATTAGGTTTGACAAAGGCGCTTCGCAGCTTCTGGAGATGGCCGCTACGTCTGGTTTGCCCGCGGTTTTAAGCTATTTATTGATTATCAGTTTGGCTATTTATATTAATCTTATTTTACTTTATAAGCATTTAAAAAATAAAAGCGATGACTTTTATCTAATCGCCGCCATTTTTACGGCTTTTGTTTTGCTGTTTTTCGGCCAAATATTTTTCGCTTCTAACATGGTTTTAAATTTCAGCTTTTGGCTGCTTTTGGCTTTAACCGTAAGCTATTGGCAGATTGATAATCAAGTTTTATTTAAAGAAAAAATGATTAATTTTAATAAATCAGTTTTATTTTACCGCAGCGCCGGAGCTTTGCTTTTGATTGCGGCCGCCGGCTGGATCGCGCTCGTGGCTTTCCAGATTAAATTTTTTGCCGCCGATGTTTTAGCCAGCCGGCCGGAAAATCGGGAAAAAAATTTAACTTTGGCCATAAAATTAAACCCAAACCGCCCGAACTACGCTATTAGCCTGGCCAAGTTTTATTTAAACCGCGCCAAAAACCAGGCTAGTAACGCGGATATTTCCGGCGCCATTGCCGCGGCCAAACTGGCCGCGGAGGCGTCCCCAAATTCAGTTCAAGCGCAAGAAACTTTAGGTATGGTCTACCGCGATGTCAGGCTGTTAACGGTCGGCTCGGAGCTCTGGGCGGTTGAATACTTCAGCCGCGCTTTAGCGCTTGAACCGGCCAATCCGGTTTTGGCCGTTGAGCTGGCCAAGGCTTATTTAAGCGCGGGCGACGGCGCCAGCGCGGAAAAATATTTAACTTCGGCCTTAAGTTTAAAACCCGATTATCAGGACCCCGAAGCTTATTATGAGCTGGGACGGTATTATTTTAATAACAAAAAAATTGATCAGGCGATTCTAGGTTTTAACCGCGCCCTGGCGGTTTTTCCCAACCATGCCAACAGTTTATTTAGCTTAGGTATCGCTTATGAAGCTAAAGGCGATAAAGGCCAGGCATTGAAATATTACGAAAAAGTGCTAGTCTTAAATCCGGGGAGCGAAGAAGTAATTAAGAAAATTAAAGAATTAAGCAAATAAATTTTATGTTTAACAAAATAACTGAAGCGTGCATCGGCACTCAAGAAAAACGCAAAACCATTCTTTGGGCGGTGGTTTTTTTAGTTGTAGCTTTGCTGGTTTTGGCGATTTTTAACAGTCTGTCCAGCGGCAGCACGAGTAATTTCGGGCGCCTGTCCGATTGGGCGGATTTTTCCAAATATCAGGCCGTGTTTTTAAGCAACGGCCAGGTTTACTTCGGCAAAGTGGCCGACGCCAACGAGCAGACTTTGGTCTTAGAAGATATTTACTATTTGCGTTCGGCGCAAAATCTCCAGCTGTCCGACGACCAGGCCGCTACTTCAACCGAAGCGGACAGTTTTTCCTTGGTTAAATTAGGCAATGAAATCCACGGGCCGGAAGACCGGATGAATATAAATTTAAGCCAGGTTTTATTCGTGGAAGACTTAAAAAACGACTCTAAAGTCGTGGAAGCGATCGCGGCCTATCAACGGCAGAAATAACGGTTCCCCTCTGACAAGGGGGAGTTAGAGGGGGTTGTTTTTGACATAAATTTTCATTATGTTATTATAATTAATATGACATTAACTCCAGCACAATTTAATATATTGGCGACCAAAGAAGATTTGAAAGATTTAGTTTCAAAAGATAAATTTGATGAAAAGATGAACCAAGTTTTAACCGCCATTGATGGTTTGGCTAAGTCAGTTAATGATTTTAAAACCGAGCTGGCCTCCAACCAAGGCGCGCATGATCGGCTGTCGGACGACATTACAGATCATAAAATCAGAATAGAAAAATTGGAATTAAAAAGCGCTTAAATTTTTCTCATAAAAAATAAGGACATCGCTTCAGCCGAAGCGGTGTCCTTTTGGTTAAATGATAAACTCCTTTTCAGATTCTGATTCCGGCGTAAGCCTCGGCCACAGCTTTGTAGCGCCGGCTGATTTCAGCGATGGTTTCTTCCGGGAGAAGGGGGATGGGCGGATCGGGTCGGCCTTCGAGGCGCGCTTTGTCAAGCTCTGCTTTGTATCCCTTATCTATCAGCAGTTGTCTGATATACTCCTTGGAATGGTGTTCGACGATGCCCTGGCGCAGTTTTTCCAGCGGCACGGGCCGATCTTCGTCCGGCGTGCAGAAGACATCGCCAAACATCTTAATTCTTCCATAACCCATCAGCATCTCACATTTGCCGTCCAACAGTCCGTAACCGGCTTGAGCCATGGCCAGCGAGCAGGCGCCGATCATCCGGTCAATCATAGACCAATATTCGTCCCGGTCATAGATTTTTAACCCAGCTATTGTGCAGGCAACTTCATCCGATATTTCCCGGTCAACGTCTTCAAACTTGGTTGTAAACATATGGACCGGATAGGGAAAAGGTACGCCAACCGCCGGGATAATGCCGGTCGGCAGACCGTAGTTTTCCGGAAATTTTTTACCTTCGCGAAAATCGCGGTCAATGCTGCCGGCGACGTTGAGCCGGTAAATGAATTCAGCCGGAACAACGTAGTTTTCATCCTGCAAGGTCAAATCGCGATCCGTAACAATCTGGGCTTCTTTAACGCGGATAGTGATATCATCCAACTGCTCCACAAAATGTGTTGGCATGCCGATGGCTTCAGCAATTTGGAATGACTTTACCGCGCAAGCGCACATGGCTTCGGCTTTTCCGGGAATGGGATAGCTGGCGCGGCCGACATCAAAGACCGAAAACCAGTCCGTAAAACGGAAGCCGATAGTGGTCTTGTCCACGCGGTGGATGTTTTTGGCGCTGCCTTCTCTGATAAGGGGTAGTTCTACAAGTTTCATGATTTTCCTCCTCGTTTTTTTCGGTTGCAGGGTTGATGTTTTCAGGATGCCGCCAGTTTTTTTTGTTCGTCAATCTCAAGCAGTCTTCTACCCTCAACGTGTGCTTCCAACCAGGTTCTTCTTGTCCACGGCTTAACTGCCGGAAGTTTTATCTCTGGCAGTTCCATTTCCAGGGCATCGCGGCAGGCCTGCAAAAAACCATCTATTCCGATGTAGTCCTTGAAAACTGCCTGCGTTCCAGGCACGTACGTTATGCTGTAAACCGCGGCCATGGTTTCTCGCTGATCTTTGCCCTCAAATGCCACGGCTATGACCACGATCCGATCGTTGCGCAAAGTGTAACGCAGGAACGCGTCCGAACAGCCGGATAAATGATTGGCCAGACCGGCGCCGACAATTAAGACATCAACCCTCTGGTCCTCGGGCAGCGTGGCATAGGCGGTTAAAATGCCTTGGAGCGTTAAAGTGTTGCGGTGCTGACTGGATGTATCAAACCAGGCCAACTCAACATTACCGTAAAGATGTTTGTTGAGCATGAAATCAATACCTGGCACACATTGTTTCAGATCCGAATCAGAACCCACGATCGCGCCGATGCGTCTTTTTCTCTTTTGTTCCATGGCAATGCTCCTTTCTCGATAAAGGTTAGTTTTCTCCCAAAATTTTCTGGTAGAGGAACGCTTCGTTTCGCAAGAGGAAAGACGGTTTGAAGATATTTTGCCATTCCGCTCGGTTCTTTATTTCCGCAAAAATTTCATCAAGGATTTCATTCCATTTCGCGGCGTCGGCTTGTGATGCCTTTAATCTCTCATGAGTAGTTAGCGAGCCTGTCATAATCATTTTTTCCAAGGTCATGCTGTATTCGGTGGTTGATTTTTTGAAAATTTCGAGATAGCGGTCAGTCTCAGATAACCCTTTAAGTTCCATAGTCCCATAATCTTTCATCATTCGGCTAGATTCAAGGACGTTGAAAGCGGCCAGTTGCACAATCCGGTAGCATTCATTGACGGTCAATCCAAGCGGGACGGCTTTTTCTTTGATGAATTCTTTGGCTTCATCCGAGGCATAGCAGCCCCGAGATTCAACGATTTCCATCATCATATTTTCCGGATGCACATCTAGGCCGGCCAGGACCTTGTTCATGGTTTCCAGGCAATGAATCGTAATATGGAACATATCAGGCCAGGCTACTCTTTCAACGCATGATTGTTCAATAGCTCTTTCTTCCCAGGTGCGGATGTTCTGTAGAATGGCCACATAATTACCCATTTGTAATCTGGACATGCCTTCCATCTGCTCAGTCAAAACCGAATTACGTTTATGTGGCATGGCCGATGAACCGGTTTGGTCTTTATTAAACGGTTCTTGATAAATCGGGTGGCCGCTTCTGGCTCCCAGCCTGATGTCGTTGGCGATTTTTTCTAAGGTCATGACAATCTGGCAGAGAGCGGCGGCCAAGATGGCATACATTTCCCGCGGCATGATCTGAGTAGCGCCGTAAAAGGGTTTGAAACCGAGATATTTAAGGGTAAGCTTCTCTAGCTCGGGATCGATGTTTCCATAGGTTCCTACTGCTCCTGATATTTTGGAATAATCGAGCAATCGTAATGCGTAAAGGAGAAATTGATAGTCGATTGCTAGCTGTCGGCGCCATGTCAGACATCTTTTACCGAAAGACTGGAGTTTAGCTCCTTGGCCATGGGTATGGGCGTACATTACAGTATACCTATATTTTTTAGCCATGGTCTTGAGGATATCAAAGGTTTTGCAAGCTTCATTTTTGACTTCTCCGACGGCGTCCTTTAACATTCTGATGAAGGCCGATTCCTCGGTATCATAGGAGGTAATATCCTCATGAACTTTGGCCGCGTCTTCTTCTTCCAGAAATCTGTTCCGTTCGCCAAGAAATGAATTGAGGTCGTGCTTAAGCTTTTTTTCCAATTCGTGGAGATAGGGGATGTCAATCGGGTGTTTTCTCCAGATTTTGGTAATTCGTTTCAGAACCCCGATGTCTAGAACCCCAAGTTTTACTCTGGCCTTCAAAAGCATCCTCTCGGTCAGTTCCCAAAGAGAGTATCTTCTGCTTTCGTTGAAAATATCGTCTATCCTTTGTTTTCTGTATCTATTTATCATCCTTCTCACCTTTCCCTTTCATTAAGTTATAAGTTATACATCTATTTCTGTTTTTTTATTGAATTTTCAAGGAACAACAAAGCCAAACCACAATGGTTTGGCCTCCTTAATACTACGGATAAATTACCTTAAATTGGGGGAAATTGCAAGGGCGCAGAAAATAAAAAAGGGCTTCAGCTTGTGGCTGAAACCCGGGTGAAAATATCTTACGCGGCAACCTTGCCCCTTAACTCCTGCATGTGCCGCACGCGTTTTTGAATGAGCTCTGCCGTGCCGATATCGGAACGGTGGGCCACCTCGCCCCGGACGGCCATGGTGCCGGCTTCAGCGTCCAATTCCGCTTCGGCCAGAAAATCGCCAAGTCCCAGAGCGGCGATGGCGCGGGAAGAGGTCTGCTTGATTCGGCCGTTTTCCTCATTAACCGAAGAAAAGTAATATCGGGCGTTACTTTGCCCGATGGTGATTATGTCCGATGTGACCGCGACTTGCTCGTCGGGCGGCAGGCCGTAATTTACCGGCACGGCGTATTTCACGACCGTGTGCCACGGCTGGAATTCAACCTCCAGCTCGTTCAAGCTGCCGTTGACGATGGCCAGACAGACGTCAACGAAGTCGGTCTTTAAGAGCGGCAAGACGTTCATGGCTTCCGGATCGCCGAAACGGGCGTTGTACTCAACCACCCTGACGCCGTCGGCCGTGGCCATAAAGCCCCCATACATGATGCCCTGATAATATTCGCCGGTTTCCTCGTGAATTGCCTGGGCGAGCCGGTAGGTAGTCAGCAGGGCTTCGTTAACATCCCGACGCGTAAGAAAGGGCAGGAGATGGTTGGCGCAGGAATATGATCCCATGCCGCCTGTGTTCAGCCCCTTGTCTCCATTCAGCCGTCTTTTGTGGTCTTGCACCGGCGGCGTGGCTACGACCGTCTTACCGTCGGTCAGGCACTGAAGAGAAAATTCTTCGCCCTCCAGTTTTTCTTCAACCAAGACGACGCCGTAAATTTCCAGCATGGCCAGGGCAATTTTCTCAGCTTGGGCCAGGTCCTGAAAATGGTCCCCCTGGACCATCACGCCCTTACCTGAAGTAAGGCCGTCCGGCTTTAAAACGAAGGCCAGGCCGTCATTGTAAAGAATTCGGAGGCAAAGCATTAACTTTTTTTCGTCGCCTGTCCCGAAGATTTTATACCAGGGATTGCCCGGTATTTTATTGCGTCGCAATATTTCGCGGGTAAAAGCCTTTGACGTTTCCAGTTTGGCCAGCTCTTTAGTCGGGCCGACGGCCGGAATGCCGACCTGTTTTAAAGCGTCGGTAACGCCGTTAGCCAGCGGATCTTCGGGTCCGATGACAGTCAGCCGGACGGCATGGTCTTGGGCGAAACTGACGATTTTGTGCAGATCATCGTAAGCGCCAATTTCCACGAGGCCGCCGGAGTTTTTAACGATCTCCGCTATACCCGGATTGTTGGCCTTCATGTAGGCGTAAATTTCCGGTTGATGACCCTGCGATCTGGCCAAAGCTTCGGCGATGGCATGTTCCCGTGCTCCGTTGCCGATTAACAAAACTTTCATCTTTTTTCTCCTTTCGTCCGTAAGATAAAAATGATAATGAACATAAAAAGACCGCGCCCCTCCTAAGCTCGGCCTCCTATTTGATAGTCATAAATTACACTAATTTAGGGAAAAAAGCAAGAGGGAAAGATACTAATTAATATTATTTTAATTTAGATTATATATTGTTATTTCAGCACATTCAAACAAAAAACTCTGGAGGAGATTATGAGGAGAAAAATAATTGAATGGTCGTATCGGGAAGCGGCAGATTTTAAGGAAATTTTTTTAGGCGCAGAGGTTAAACTTAAACCAGGGGTTGATTTCTATTTTGAGTTAGAGGCGGCCGATACCGGTACTATGAAAGTTTTTCTGACTATCATCAGGGGTAAAGCCGAGAAGAAACTGGAGCTTGAAGATGAATTCTTAGCGCGATTGTTTGTGCCGCTAAATTCGGCAGTTATGTTAATTGATGTTCTGGAAACTTTTGAAGCCAATGTTTTTAATCGTTATCTTTGCGGTACGGTTATGGACTTGCTAAATGAAAAAGCGACTTTAAGGATTGAATGGGAAGAAGACAGCATAACCGGGGAAGATTGTATTGTTTTTGAAATATTCATAGAAGGGCACAAACAGCAAGTGGTCCGCCATTTTACGGCTACTGTTAAAGTTACGGTAAAATCCCTCAAGAGGTATTTAACAATCAAAGAAATTGAATACTGATTTCTTCCGCAGTTAGAGTGATTAGCCCTAGCTGCTTTTTTTATAAATAAAAAAAGGTTTCGCGTTAAAGGCGAAACCTGTAAAGTTCCTCGCGGGGAGGAAAGTTTAATGCTTGAAATGACGAGTGCCGGTGAAGATCATGGCCAGGCCATGTTCGTCGGCGGCTTTGATGACCTCGGCGTCGCGGACTGATTCGCCGGGTTGGATCACCGCGGTGATGCCGGCTTCTGCCGCCAGGTCAATGCCATCGCGGAAGGGGAAAAAAGCGTCTGAAGCCATGATACAGCCTTTAGTCGGCAGGTTGGCTTTCATGCGGGCGATCTTGACCGAATCCACCCGGCTCATCTGCCCGGCACCGACCCCGACCAGCTGGCAATTAGCGGCGAAGAGTATGGCGTTAGATTTTACGTGCTTAACCAGACTCCAGCCAAAGTACATATCCAGGTACTCATCGTCGGTCGGCCTCCGTTTCGTAACCACCTTACAGTTCCTGACATTAAAAGCGATGTTATCCCAGTCCTGAGCAAGAAGCCCTCCGGCCACGCGACGGAAGTCAAAGCCGGGAATAGCCCGTTCTCCGAACAACGGCATTTCTAAAACCCGAAGATCCTTCTTGCCCGCCAGAATCCTTTTCGCTTCCGGAAAGAAAGCCGGGGCGATGATGATTTCATAAAAGGTTTCGCATAACTCCAGCGCGGTTTTTCCGGTGACGTGACGGTTAAGGGCGACGATACCGCCGAAGGCTGAAACCGGATCCGTAGCTAAAGCTCTGCGGTAAGCATTGTGGACAGTATCGGATGTGGCCGCGCAGCAGGGGTTAGCATGTTTAATAATAACCGCGGCAGGCGGAGTAAGATCACAAACCATGCGCCAGGCCGCGTCGCCGTCCATGATGTTGTTGTAGGACAGTTCTTTGCCTTGGAGCTGTCGGGCGTTGGCCAGTCCTACGGCGCCATGGTCAGTTTCCCGGTAAAACGCCGCCTTCTGGTGGGGATTTTCGCCATAGCGCAGGTCTTGGGTTTTAGCCACCTGGATAGTAAGAGTTGAAGGGAAGATTATTTCGTCGCCATCAGGATTTATAGTTCCCAGGTAATTGGAGATGGCGCCGTCGTAGCGGGCGGTTAGCTGGAACGCCTTGACGGCTAGGGCGAAGTTGGTGGTGGTTGAGATACAGCCCTCGTTACTTCCCATTTCCTTAAGGATGGCCGGGTGATCAGCCGGATCGGTTACGACCGTGACATAGGTATGATTTTTGGCGCCGGCGCGCAGCATGGTCGGTCCGCCGATGTCGATATTCTCAATGGCTTGTTCCAGGGTGCAACCTTCTTTGGCCACCGTATCCTCAAAGCGGTAGAGGTTGACCACCACCATGTCAATCATGCCGATGCCCTGCTCTTTGGCCGACGCCATGTGTTTTTCATTATCGCGAATGGCTAAGAGGCCGCCTTCAATTTTCGGATGCAGGGTCTTCAGCCGTCCGTCCATCATCTCGGGAAAGCCAGTATAGTCTGAGACTTCCATGACCCGAACACCGTTATCCCTTAAAAGCCTGGCCGTTCCACCGGTTGACAGGATCGTTACGCCGAAGCGCATCAGCCCTTTGGCGAAGTCAACGATACCCGTCTTATCCGTTACACTGATTAATACTGTTTTTATTTCGTTAAATCTCGGTTCTTCCATATGCCTTTCCTCCTTTTAATAAATGAGTACAACTGTTTCTATCCTTTGGCCGCGTTTATCTATATATTCTGGACTGACTCCAGATTATTTTAAAAGTACTAAAAAGCTAAACCTCCTTTAGGTTTAGCTCCTTGTGCCGCTGGTCGGAGTCGAACCGACATGGGATTGCTCCCACACGATTTTGAGTCGTGCGCGTCTACCAGTTTCACCACAGCGGCAAGATAATAATAAAACTAGCAAAAAATGCTAGCGATTTTATTATAAATTAACTTGAGTAAATTGTCAAAGTGATTGGAATGAGTTATAATATGGAAGTTAGATTGCGGCTTGGAGGCGCGAGTGACAAATTTTTATAATGGGCAAAATCATTTCCATCGTCAATCAAAAAGGCGGGGTGGGTAAGACCACCACGGCTTTGAATTTGGGCGCTTATCTGGCCTATCTGGGCAAGGCGGTTTTGCTCGTAGACATTGATCCTCAGGCTAACGCCACTTCCGGCCTAGGCGTTGACCATAAAAATCTGGAGCACGGCGTTTACGAAGCGTTAATCGGGCAAAAGCCGATTTTTGAAGTCATAAAATACACGGTGCAGGACGGCTATAAAATCGCGCCGGCAACCATGGCCTTGGCCGGCGCCGGCATTGAACTGGTTAATATGGAAGACCGCGAATTCCGCCTGGCGCAGATTTTAAATCAGGTTAAAGACGAATATGATTATGTCATCATTGACGGGCCGCCGTCGTTAGGTTTGTTAACCGTCAATAGCCTGGTGGCCGCTGACGAAGTTTTAATTCCGATCCAGAGCGAATATTTCGCTTTGGAGGGCCTGGGTCAGCTACTTGAAACTATCAGCTTGGTGCAAAATAATTTAAAGCCGGAGTTAAGCATCATGGGTGCGGTTATCACTATGTTTGATAAACGCAATCGCTTGTCCGGCTCGGTTATGAACGAGCTGTACCAGTATTTTCCCAACCGCGTGTTTAGAAGCATTATTCCCAGAAGCGTGAAGCTGGCCGAAGCGCCGAGCTACGGCCGGTCAATCCTCTATTATGACCCGAAGTCAAAAGGCGGGCGAGCCTATGAGAAATTGGCGAGGGAGGTTATAGATTTAGAACGCAGATATTAATAAATAATTTTATAAAAATATGGCAAATGGTTTAGGCCGAGGCCTGTCCTCGTTAATTCCCCAAAAAGTGAATAAAGCGGCGATGACGCCTTCGGGCGAGGCCGTGGTCAGCGTGGTGAGCGAGTCGGATAAAGGCCGGGTTTTACAGATCGATCCGGCTATCATCAGTGTTAACCCGCTCCAGCCGCGCCGTAATTTTAATGAGCACGAAATCGGGGAGCTGGCCGGATCAATCAAACAATACGGCATCATCCAGCCTTTAATCGTGACGCAAAAAAACGGCAATTATGAATTGATTGCCGGAGAACGAAGATTAAGAGCGGCTAAATCTTTAAGCCTTAGGGCCGTGCCGGTAATCATCAGGCAGGCGGACGAGCAGGAAAAGTTGGAATTAGCCTTGGTGGAAAATCTGCAAAGAGAAGATTTGAACGCGATTGAAGCGGCGCTGGCTTACCGTAAGCTGATTGATGAATTTAACTTAAGCCAGGACGAGCTGGCCGCGCGCGTCGGCAAATCGCGGCCGGTAATAACCAATACTTTAAGATTTTTAAATCTGCCGGAAGAAATCCAGGCCGCCCTGGTCGACGGCCGGCTGACCGAAGGTCATGCCAAACTGATCGCCGGCTTAGACTCGGAAACCAAGCAGCTGGCTTTATACAAAAAAATTCTATTAAACAAAATGACGGTTGACGACGCCTATAAAGAGACCAAGGCCATGGGCGGCACTAAAATGGCCAGAGTAAAAATCAACTACGCGGATAAAGACAAAGAATTCGCTTTGCGCCAATTTTTCGGCACCAAGGCCGAGGTTAGGCGCAAAGGCAAGGGCGGCGAGATAATCATATATTTTTATTCGGACGAAGAGCTGGGCGGGATAATCAATAAAATCAAGTAGCATGGATCAAATAAAAAATAAGCTGAAAAATAAAAATTTTCAAAAAAAATTATTAATTTATATTATAATTTTTTTAGCCATAATTTTTATAATAAATTGGCTGGTCAAGAGCGGCCAGGCGGATAGAAATAAAAATCAAACGGAAAATTTCAGCGCCTATTATAAACAATTATTAAGCCAATGCGGCCGGGAAAAAGAGGTTTACAGTTGCTGTTTTAATTCGGTGGCGCTGATGGCGGCCAATAATTACAAATTAGCGGGCATTGGTTGTCAGCCAGGCTTTAAGCTTAATACGTTTGATTGCGCCGGAGCTTATAAATGGTGCGAGATGAAAAGATAAAATCAATAAAAAATAGGCGAAAAAACTGCCTGTTTTTTTGTTTGCTATTTTTCGGTAAAATGATATATTAAAATATATGAAATTCACTCATCTCCATGTCCATAGCCATTACTCTTTGCTTGACGGTTTAACCAAAATCGACGAGCTCATCGCCAAGGCCAAAGAAGACGGGGCGGCCGCCGTAGCCTTAACTGATCATGGCGTAATGTGCGGCGCGGTGGAGTTTTACCAAAAATGCAAGAAGGCCGGGCTTAAGCCGATTGTCGGCGTGGAAGCCTATCTGGCGCCTGTTTCGCGCTTGAACAAAATTGCCAGATCGGATGAAAGAAACTATCATCTAGTTTTGCTCGCTAAAAATGAAATTGGCTATAAAAATTTAATCAAACTGACCTCGATCGCGCATCTGGAAGGCTTCTATTATAAACCGCGGATTGACTGGGAAGTGTTGAGTAAACATGCCGACGGTTTGATCGCCTTAACCGCTTGTTTGGCTGGAGAAATACCCCAGCTCATTATCGCGGATAAGCTGGAAAAGGCGCGCAAAAGAATTCTGGAGTACGCCGAGCTGTTCGGCCCGGGCAATTTTTACCTGGAGCTCCAGCATCACCCCAACCTGGAAAAGCAGGAAAAAGTTAATCAAGGGCTGATCGCTTTCTCGCGCGAACTTAATCTGCCCCTGGTCGCGACTAATGACGCGCATTATTTAAATAAAGACGATGATGAAGCCCAGGACGTGCTGCTCTGTCTGCAAACCAAAAAGAAAAAGGAAGACCGCGACCGCATGAATATGATCGGCGGCGACTATTCATTCCGTTCGGGCAAAGATATGGCCGAAGCTTTCGCTCACGCGCCCGAGGCTATTGCCAACACGGAAATTATCGCGGCCGATTGCAATTTGGAAATTGAACTAGAGAAAATCCAACTGCCGTATTTTCCCGTGGATGGAGGCGGCAATATTGACGACGAGCTGGATAAGCTCTGCCAGCAGGGCCTGATCGCCCGCTACGGCAAAAATTACGAACAGATTGAGCCGGCCATAAAAGAGCGGATGGATTTTGAATTATCGGTCATAAAAAAAATGGGCTGGCCGTCCTATTTTTTAATCGTGGCCGACTTCGTCAACTGGGCGAAGTCGAGTAAAATCGTAGTCGGCCCGGGCCGCGGTTCGGCCGCCGGTTCGCTCGTCTCTTATCTTTTAAATATCACCAACATTGATCCGTTAAAATATGATTTGCTGTTTGAGCGCTTTTTAAATCCGGACAGGATTTCCATGCCGGATATTGACATGGATTTCGCCGATACCCGGCGCGACGAAGTTTTAGGTTACGTGGAAGATAAATACGGTAAAGACCATGTGGCGCAGATTATCACTTTCGGCACCATGGCGGCGCGCGCCGCCATTCGCGACGTCGGCCGGGTGTTAAACTATCCCTATGAGCTTTGCGACAAATTGGCTAAAATGGTGCCCATGTTTTCAAAAATCAAGGAAGCGCTCGAAGAAAACAGCGAATTTAAGGAAGTATATAAAAATGATCCGTCGGCCAAACGCATTATTGATTACGCCAAGCGCCTGGAAGGCGTGGCGCGGCACGCTTCAACTCATGCCTGCGCCGTTATCATTACCAAAGAGCCGCTGACCGAAAACGTGCCTTTGCAATTCGCTTCGTCTTCCGACCGATCGGTTATCTCGCAATATTCCATGCACCCGATTGAAGACCTCGGTATTTTAAAAATGGATTTTTTAGGCCTAAAAAATTTAACCATTATCGAGTCGGCCATTAAAATCATAAAAAATACGCGCGGTGTGGAAATAGACATAGATAAGATTCCGCAGGACGATAAGCTGACCTATAAATTATTTCAGGAAGGCGAAACCACCGGCGTGTTTCAGTTTGAGTCAAGCGGCATGAAAAGATATTTGCGCGAATTAAAGCCGACCGATTTTGAAGATATCATCGCCATGGTGGCTTTATACCGTCCCGGTCCGATGGAATGGATTCCGGATTACATTAATGGCAAACATGGCCGGAAAAAACCGAACTATCTGCACCCGAAGCTCGAGCCGGTTTTGGCTAAAACTTACGGCGTGGCGATTTATCAGGAGCAGGTGATGCAGATGGCGCGCGACTTGGCCGGCTTTACCATGGGCGAAGCCGATGTCTTACGAAAAGCCATGGGTAAAAAAATTCCCAAGCTGTTGGCCGAACAAAAAGAAAAATTCGTTGAAGGCTGCGTCCGTAACGGCATCGCCAGCCAGCTGGGCGAAAAAATATTTTCCTTTATTGAGCCGTTCGCCGGCTACGGCTTTAACCGGTCGCATGCCGCCTGCTACGCTTTAATCGGCTACCAGACGGCTTACTTAAAGGCGCATTGGCCGGCCGAATTCATGGCCGCGCTACTCACTTCCGATCAGCAGAACACGGACCGCATCGCCGTGGAAATCGACGAGTGCCGGCATATGGGCATAAAAGTCATGGCCCCGGACATCAACCAATCGTTTGATTCTTTTACCGTGGTAACTTCGGGCACGGAAAAAAACATGGTGGTGGCTTCAACCGAAGCGCCGGATACTATCCGCTTCGGGCTAAAAGCCATTAAAAACGTGGGCGAGCATATCAGCGAAGAAATTATTAAAGAGCGCAAAAAGAACGGGCCGTATAAAGATTTGACTGATCTGTTAGAGCGAGTCTGCGATAAAGATTTAAATAAAAAATCTTTAGAAAGCCTGATTAAATGCGGCGGCTTGGATAAATTCGGCGAGCGGGGCCAGCTACTCGGCAACATGGAAAACATCTTGGAGTTTAACCGGGAGATAACCAAGGCCAAATCTTCCAATCAAACCAGCCTGTTCGCCGACGCGCCGGGCGTAATTTATTCCCGCCGATTAAAACTGGAAGCCGCGCCGGCCGCGACCCAGCGCGAAACTTTAGCTTGGGAAAAAGAGCTCTTAGGCCTCTATATCAGCGAGCATCCTTTTTCCGAATTTAAAAAATTCATGACCGTCTCGGTTATACCGGTAGCGGGCTTGGCTAGCCATAAGTCGGACAGCCAGGTTTTTGTCGGCGGCGTCATAACCAAAATCCAAAAAATCATTACCCGTTCGGGCGAGCCCATGCTGTTCGTTAGAATAGAAGATAATTCCGGCCCGCTGGAGATCTTGGTTTTTCCCAGCCTCCTAAAAGAAAACGGACTCCTCTGGCAGGAGGGAAAAGTCGTGCTGGTAGTGGGAAAATTATCGGATAAAGACCAGGATTTAAAACTGCTTACGAATAAAGCCGTGGAGTTAAATATTGAAACCGCGAGCGATGAAGTCAGGAAATTTATCCAGGCCGGGGCTAACAGCGGTAATGGCAGAACTTGGGGCGACTCAAAAAAATCTTTCGGCTATCCTTCGGCTAACCCGGCGCCAGCCTCTTCGCTTAAGCCGGCTAAGCCGGCCGCGGCGCCGGTTAAGCGGAAATCGCGGCTGGAAGGCGATAGCTTGTATATTGATTTAAACGGCAATCTCCAGCCCGCCTCGTTAGAAAAATTAAAACAAGCCTTGTCCGCCAACGCCGGCGATAAACAGGTGTATTTTCGCTTGGCCGCCGGGGCCGGTGAGCGCCTGGTGGAAACTGATTTTAAAGTTGATGGCAGCAATGTTTTAATAAAAGCGCTTGATGATATTTTAAAATAGACAGAAGACATAAAAGGTGGTAGAATAAAAATATTAATATTTTTTTCAAAATATATGCCAGAAGAAAAAATCGATGGCCGGATAAATGTAAAAATAAAGAAGACAAGAAAAAAAATCGTGAAAAAAAAGCGTTCCATAAAAGCACCTTTCGAGGCGGCACAATTTGTTGACGTGGCGCCGGTTATGCCTGAGGCCAGCTTGAAAATAAAAACCCAGGCCGTCGCGCCGAAGAAAAGCCAAACCGGCAGTATTTATCGAAAATTAGCCGTAAGCTTCGTGGCTTTAACTTTAATCTTAGTGGCAGCGGTTTTGTATTTTAATTTTTCCAGTTTAACAGTCGTGATTATTCCGATTCAGGAAAAAATTATGGACAACGCGTCCGCGGAGATTGTTGGACAAAGCAATGCCTCGCTTACCGGCGGGCAATTTATCGGTGTCGTCAAACAAGTGCCGGTCGAGCAGACAAAAGAGTTTAGCGCCAGCGGCAAGGAAGTTTTGGGCGAGGAAGTTACCGGTAAAGTGACTATCGTAAATAATTATGTAAAAAATCAGCCCTTGGTCGCGACGACCAGGCTGCTTAGCGGCAATAAACTTTATCGGCTAAAAGATACGGTCAATGTTCCGGCCGGCGGCAAAGTTGAAGCCGAGGTTTACGCCGACGTTGCTAAGCCGGAGATGGCGATTGGGGCGAGTAAATTTACCATTCCCGGACTTTGGGCCGGCATACAAGATAAAATTTACGCCGAAAGCAAAGTGCCCTTGAAGTTCAGTCAAAAAATTAAATACGCCATAAAGCAAAGCGACATAGACGGCGCGGTCAGCGCCTTAAAAGCCGATTTACTGGCTAATGCTAAAAGCCAGGTCGGCCAGGCTTATAAAGATTACGCCCAGGCTTTATTCGCGGTTGACAATAATTCAGTCAGCCAGGAGGTCAGCGGCAAGGTAGGCGAAGAAAAAGAAAAATTCAGCATCAAAATGAAAACCATGGTAACCGTCGTAGCCTTTAATGACGAGGATATTTATAACCAGGCCAAAAGCCGGCTGGCCGCGACTTTGGCCGACGATAAAGAAATCGCGGAATTTAATAAACAGGATATATCGTACGCTTTGGAAAATTTTAACTTAAGCCAAGGTACGGCCACGGTCAGCCTAAGCGCCACGGCCAAAACCACTTTAAAAGACGACGCCGAGCTAATCAAAAAAAATAATTTAGCCGGCCTGGACGCGGAGCAGATAAAAACTTATTTAAACAGCTTGCCCGAAGTGGCCGGCTATGAAATAAGATTTTTCCCGTCATTCATCAAAAAAGCGCCGAGCCTGGCGGACCGGATCAAGATTGAGATAAAGAAGTAATGTCATTGCGAGTTTCTGAAAGAAACGAAGCAATCTCTGGTTGTATAGAAAAATATTTATAGATTTTCCATACTTGTTTGCCAATTTTCCCATTTAAATATTTCCGCTCCGCTCGGGGTTCTTTTTCTAGAAAAAGAACCAAAAAGTCGCTCGCTCGAGAAAAATTTAGGAATTTACGGCAATAATTTCTAACAAAATTTTCAACTCGCCTAGGCGGCTCAAACAGGAAAATTTTGTAAAGAAATTTTGCCATAAATTTTATCCTAAATTTTTCTAGGCTCGCCTTTAAATACAAATACAGCCCGGGTGATTTTTAAATGATTGACAAGCTAAAGCAAATAATATAAATTATATATTAGAGCGATGAAGTGGCAACCAACCATGGAGCTCACGCCAGCCTTAGCGAAATGAAGGCAAAGAGCGTCTCCGCCTTGAGCGGGGGAAATTGGGTGGAACCGCGGGAGCATAGGCCCCGTCCCAGTGCATTATTTTTTAATGCTTTGAGACGGGGTTTATTTATTATTTTAAAAATATGTCTGAAGAAAAAAATGAAAAATTGGATATGATGCGGCATTCTTTGTCGCACATCATGGCCGCGGCCATTTTAAAATTATATCCTGAGGCTAAGTTCGCCATCGGTCCGGCGGTGGATAACGGCTTTTATTATGATTTGGATTTTGGCAAAATTAAAATCGGCGAAGAAGATTTAGTGAAAATTGAAGAGGAAATGAAAAATATAATTAAAGCTAATTTGTCATTTGAAAAATCAGAATTGCCGGTCGCTAAAGCGCAGGCCCAGGAAAAGAAAAGCGGACAGATTTATAAAGAAGAGTTAATCAAAGATTTAAAAAAAACAGGAGAGACGGCCGTCTGCTATTATAAATTGGGCGAGTTTGAAGATCTATGCCGCGGCCCGCATTTAAAATCAACCGGCCAGATACAAAATGGCAGTTTTAAACTTTTAAAAATCGCCGGCGCGTATTGGCGAGGGGACGAGAAAAATAAAATGCTGACCAGGATTTACGGTTTGGCCTTCGCCACAAAAAAAGAGCTGGACGAATACCTAAAGATGCTGGAAGAAGCGGAGAAACGGGATCACAAAAAGCTGGGCAAAGAATTGGATTTATTTTCGTTTCATGACGTCGCGCCGGGAATGCCGTTCTTTCATCCCAAAGGAATGAAAATTTATGATGCCTTAAAAAAATTCTGGATTGAGGCTCAAGCCGAATTTGATTATCAATATGTTAATTGCCCCGCCATGCTTGACGTGTCAATCTGGAAACAGTCCGGCCATTGGGACCATTATAAAGATGACATGTATTTTTTACAGGCGGCTGAAGGCGAGAAGCAATATGCTTTGCGGCCGATGGATTGCCCGGGCGCGATTATAATTTATAACAACTCTTTAAGGTCTTACCGCGATTTGCCTTTGCGCTTTGCCGAACCCGGGCTAATTACCCGTAAGGAAAAATCAGGACAGCTAAACGGCCTGTTGCGCGTCCAGCAGTTTACGCAGGACGACGCTCATATTTTTATCGCCGTTGATCAAGTAGAGGCGGAAATTAAAAATGTTATCAGCTTGGTTGATAAAATCTACAAGCCTTTCGGCATGAAATACAAAGCTTATTTATCTACGCGGCCGGATGATTTTATGGGCGATGCTAAAGATTGGGAAAAAGCAGAAACCTCGCTAAAGAAAATTTTGGACGAAGTTTATGGCGCGGGCAATTACGGCCTCAAAGAAAAGGATGGAGCTTTTTATGGACCGAAAATCGATTATCAGTTGGAAGACGCGATCGGCCGAACCTGGCAATGCGCTACTATCCAATTGGATTTCCAAATGCCTTTGAAATTCGGCTGTGAATATATTGATAATCAGGGCAAGGCAGTCGCGCCAGTCTTGATTCATCGTACGATTATGGGGTCTTTTGAAAGATTCATGGGAATTTTGATTGAGCATTACGCCGGTGCCTTTCCGGTTTGGCTTTCGCCCGTGCAAATTAAAATCGTTTCGGTGGGCCAGGCGCACGTGGAATTCTCTAAAAAATTGGCCGCAGAATTTATGGAAAATAATATCCGGGTGGAAGTGGACGAGTCGGACGAAACCGTGGGCAATAAAATCAGAAAAGCCGTTAACGAGAAAGTGCCGTATATGCTGGTGATCGGCGACCGGGAAATGGCCTCGGACAAGCTGGCGGTCAGAGACAGGGGAGAGAAAACGACCAGAGAAATAAGTAAAGAAAAATTTATAGAAGAAATAAAAGATAAAATTAAAGAAAGAAGTTAGGGTTAAAATAAATTCTTATCATAAACATATAAAAGAAGGCTAAATGCCTTTTTTTATTTAATGTTAAATAAAATATTTGGTTATCTTTGACAAAATACAATTTTTATGCTATGGTGTCGGGTCGGCGTAAAGTGTTTGTTATTTTTAAAACTTAATGTTTTTATTGCGCAAGGCGCAGAAGGAGGAAACCGTGGATTTCTATAGTTACAGTAATGTAAAGACTTGGTCCGTGTCCGGATTTTCCCGTTCTCACTATTTCATTGAATCAGAAGTGCGAGTCGAGGAAAGAACGCTCTTGATTGAGTCTCTGAAAAACAAGAGCGCGGAACGGGGCGACTTTTTGCCTCACCGGATCAGTGTTATGGGTAAAACGGAGCCGGTCTGGACATTCCAGGAGCTCAAAGACCTGGGTTTTTACGGACTGGCCAAGCTGTTCCGGCTTTTATCAAAGGGCCAGCCGGATATTGACCTGATCGGTCTGGTTAGAGGCAGAACACTCCTGTCCGTAATTCCCTTGTCGGTCTTAGGGAAAGGCAGGGTGGAAAAAACCGAAGCGCATGGCATCATCTGCCGGGACGAATCATTTCAGCTGTCCGAGTATTTCCGGCTGAAGTATGAGCTGGCTCGCCAAGAAGGTTTTATCTGGTTCTGCAGTTCACCCGAGGAAGAAGTTTCCTGCAACCAGATATTTGACGAGGAAGAGGCGGCCAGGCAGGCGGCCAGGCAGGCAGAAGAGGAGAGGCGCCAAGCGCAGTATGCGCGACTTGAGCAGGCCAGATTGGCCGAAGAGGAGCGTAAAGCCAAACTTAAGGCCGAGCGCGAACGCCAGGCGGATGGCGAAAAGGCCAAGAAGGCGGCGAAGGAAGCCGCTCGGCTGAAACGGCAAGAGCAAATTCAGCTTCGTCCGGCAGTCTCGGTTGATGAGCAAGGCGAAAAGCTCAGGGGGATTCCGGTGGTGGGGATTGAGTGGCAGGCGTTAAGTAACGACACCGCTGCCATCGAGGTCTATTCCTATGACGAGGTAACCCTGCGGGCAGGCCGACCGATCAAGCATTTCATCGTTAAAAAGACTAACGGCGGCCGGCCTTCGCAAGCCGAAGTCAAGCATCTGGCCGGGGGACAAATTTTGTCTCCCAAGAAGCTTTCCGTGACTTTCGGCCAAGTCATCGCCATGCCCGGAAGGGGTAAGTCTCAGCCCCGCCAGGACCGCCGAACAGCGAGTCTGTAAAATGAGACAAAAGGAGAGGATACGCCGACGACAAAAAGCCCGCCCTAGAGTAAAATCTAGCGCGGGCTTTTAAAATTGAGGAAAATTATATAAGGAAGTGGATTCCCGCTTTCGCGGGAATGACAAAGTTTATTAGATATCTAAATTCGTTACTTTTTTGGCGTGGGTCTGGATAAAATGTTTTCGCGGAGCGACGTCGCCGCCCATCAGCATTTCAAAAGTTTCATTGGCTAGGGCCGCGTCGTCAACGTTAACCTGCTTCATGATCCGGCTCGCCGGATTCATGGTGGTTTCCCAAAGCTGTTCCGGGTTCATTTCGCCCAAACCTTTGTAGCGCTGGATGTTGATCCGGACCGCGGCTCTGGCTTTGTTAACTTTAACTTCTTCTTCAGTCTGATTTTCTTCGGCTAACTCTTCTTCTGAGGCTTCGGTTTCAATCACCTCGGCTTTTCCTCCACCAAACTCTTTAACTAACTTATCTTTTTCCTCGTCCGAGTAAGCGTATTTTACGGTCGTGCCTTTTTTCACCTGGTAAAGCGGGGGCTGGGCGATGTATAAGTTGCCGTTCGTCACTAAAGCGTTAAAATGGCGATAGAATAAGGTTAAAAGCAAAGTTCTGATATGCGCGCCGTCAACGTCGGCATCAGTCATGATAACGATCCGATGATAGCGCAATTTGCCTAAGTCAAACTGATCGTCAATATTGGCGCCGAGCGCGATTACTAAATTTTTTATTTCGTTGTTGGCTAGCATCTTATCCAACCGGGCGCGCTCCACGTTTAAAATCTTGCCGCGCAAGGGGAGGATGGCTTGGAATTTTCGGTCGCGGCCCTGTTTAGCCGAGCCGCCGGCCGAGTCGCCCTCAACGATATAAAGTTCGCTTTCTTCCGGTTTGCGGCTGGAGCAGTCGGCCAGTTTACCCGGCAAGGTCATGCCTTCTAAAGCGCCTTTTCTTAAAATGGAAGCTCGCGCGGTTCGGGCGGCGATCCGGGCCTGGGCCGATAAAAAGCATTTGGCCACGATGGCTTCGGCCTGGCGCGGATTTTCCTGGAGAAATGAAGCGAAAGCATCGCCGAAAATCTGCTCTACGTAGGTTTTCATGTCCGCGTTGCCTAACTTGCCCTTAGTCTGGCCTTCAAACTGCGGGTTGGTCAGCTTGACCGAGATAATGGCGGTCAAGCCTTCACGCACGTCTTCGCCGGTCAGGTTTTCATCTTTTTCTTTGATGAGATTCTGCGCTCGGGCGTAAGTGTTCAAAGTCCGAGTCAGAGCGGTCCGAAAGCCGGCCACATGGGTTCCGCCCTCGGGGTTAATGATATTATTGGCGAAAGCTAAAACCGTTTCATTGTAGCCGTCGTTATATTGCAAAGCCACTTCCACTCGCGAGTCGTTGACTTCTTTGTCTATATAGAAAATATCTTCGTTTTTAACCTGGTTATTGCGGTTTAAAGATTTAACGTAAGCTTTTATGCCGCCTTCAAAATAGAATTTATAATCTTTGGGGCGATGGCCTTGGCGCCGGTCCGACACCTTCATCTTAATGCCTTTGGTCAGGTAAGATTGCTGCCTTAGCCGATCCAAGATCGTGCCCCAATTAAATTCAGTGGTTTCAAAAATAGTGGAGTCGGGCTTAAAAGTTATAATGGTACAAGTTTTTTTTGATTTACCTACTGGCTTGACTTTTTTCTGCGGAATGCCGCGCTTATATTCCTGAACCCAGATTTGGCCTTCGCGGTGCACCTCGGCTTTTAAATATTCACTTAAAGCGTTAACCACCGAGACGCCGACGCCATGAAGACCGCCGGAAACTTTATAGCCGCCGCCATCGCCGAATTTTCCGCCGGCATGGAGCTTAGTTAAAACCAATTCCAGAGCCGAAACTTTGGCCTGCTTATGGATGCCCACCGGAATGCCGCGGCCGTTATCCGTAACTTCCACCATGCCATTGTCAAGCAGAGTTACGCCGATTTCCGTGGCAAAGCCGGCCATGGCTTCATCAATGCCGTTATCAACCACTTCCCAGATCAGATGATGCAGGCCGGCGGCCGAGGTGGAACCGATATACATGCCCGGCCGTTTTCTAACCGGTTCAAGGCCTTCCAAGACGGTAATGGACTCGGCGCCGTAAGAAGTATCAACAGCTTTTTTGCTTAATTTTTTATCAGCCATAGTATTATGAAATTTTATGTATAATTAGCCATTAAAACAAGAAAACAAAGCCATGGTTTTTGGCTTATTTCTATGTTAATATTTTAGCAAAAAGCGGTATGAATAGCAAGGGAATCGAATATCGAAAATAAAAAAAGGGCGGACATCGTTGGTGATGTTCGCCCGGGTATAAATAGGTTCGGTTAGCGGCCGATTTCGTCTGCCGCAGTTAATTTTGAATATTTTATGGCTTCGGCTGCGTCAGCCATAAAATGGCGGCTCGGCGGATTAAGTTTAATTCCGTCCAGAAGCTTTTGGCAGTCAGGACTTATTTCCGAACAGGTCAGAAAGCAAAAAATGATCATTTCCGCCTGCTTGATTATTTCCCGCTTTTCCGATTCGGGCAGAGGCTGATAGCCGACTAAGCAAGGCAGATGGGTTCGGTGAAGCTCGTGCTTTTCGTCAATGAATCTCCGCAGAAAATATTCAACCGCGAGCAACTCTTGTCCAAAGTATTCGCCGGCCCAGTAGTTTTCGCAAAGCTGGCGGATGATGGCCAGTTTGCCTGGCTCGTCCGGGTGGTAAAAGCGCCTGGTTAGCTCGGCAAATGATAGCTTCCGCAGATCTTCCGGTTCAGGAAAAATAAATTTTGCGCGGTTATTAAAAAGTCCCGTTGCCGCGCCGATCAGCTGATCGGCGAATTTCTTACCGGTTGGATTTATCACTTTTTTTCCTCCCTTTCTGCTGTTTTTCCTGTTGTAGCCGCATGAGCTTCGCTTCCCTGAGTTTGGCATCTTTGGGGTGGCAGCCCTGATTGGCTGTAAGAAAACTAAAAACGATGATCTGCGCGGTATTGATAATTCTTACTCGTTCCTTATTGGCTAAATAGCCGTTGCCCAGAAGAGCTCCGAAGTTTCCCCGATGCATTAGATGTTTTTCATTGAACAAACTGTCGAAAAAATCATCGAGGAACGGTAAGTGATTTGGATATTTGCGCATGAAATAAGCTTCGGCTAATTTCCGCAGGATGCTTAGTTTGTTGGTTTTGCTCGGATGATAAAACTCTATCATCATCATTTTGAGTTCATTCTCTGGACTATTCGCTTCAATTCCAATATCGCTTGCCATTTTGTTTCCTCCCAAATTGGATTTTAACGCCCCCTTGTGCTCGAGAGCCCCTTTCTTCTTCAATTTTTTATGTGCGTTTAACTTTTGAGCCTACCAGCCTGTCGCGCTCTTGTCAAGGCTGGGTATATTATAGCAAAGTTCTTGATTTGTGGAAAAAGCGGGTTTTATGTTAAAATAAATATGTATGCAAGACAAAGACATAGAAAAAAAAGTGGAAAATTATGTCAGTCCGGAAGGCTTGACGACCAAACAGCTGGAATACGGCCTCTGGTATGTTGAGCATAAGCGGCTGTTAACCATGGCGCTTTACGGTTTTTTGATTTTTGCGGGCGCGGTTTCCTGGGCTTACACGATTTACGGTTTTGCCTATTATTTGTCGCGCGGCATGACCGAGGATGAAATTTTAGCTAAAGCGCTGGTACGGACCGAAAGCGTGAATCATGCTTACGTCGAGCAAGTGGCGGCCAGAGATTTAGCCATCGGGCCGGCGCAGATTTTGGGTTCAAACGGTAAGTATGACCTGTTCGCGCCGGTAGTTAATGACAACCAGAAATGGTGGGCGGAGTTCGATTATTATTTTTCCGGAAACGGCTGGCAGACGGAAAAAACCGCTAGTTATATTTTTCCCGGGGAAACAAAGTATCCCGCCGCCCTGGCCGAGGAGTTTGCCTATCTGCCCGTTGGTGGCCGGTTAATAATGGAAAATATAAGATGGCATAGGATCAGCCGTCATGCCATAGCGGATTGGGACGATTATTATCGGTCGCGTTTAAATATCGAAACCGCCGACATTAAATTTATTCCGGCCGCGGCCAGCGGATTGTCTGAGAAATTGAATTTAAACCGACTAAGTTTTACCGCCATAAATAATACGGTCTATAGTTATTGGGAAACCGACTTTACTATTTTACTCTACGGCGGCGGACAAGTCGTGGGCATAAATCGTTATATTCTAAGTGATTTTATGTCTGGCCAGAAAAAACAGCTGCAGCTGAGCTGGCCGGGAAGCTTAAACCGGGTTGACCGGGTTGCTATAATTCCGGAAATCAATATAATGAAAGATGATATCTATATACCGTATGAGGGAGGGGTGGGGCAGCCGTCTGGCCGTGATTAATTTTGATTATGACATTAGCCAAGCCTAAGCCTTGATGCGCATTTATGCTTAACAAGTTATTTTTATACTTAAAAAATTTTGATTGGATCATGCTCACTTCTGTCTTGTTGCTAGTCTGTTTCGGCTTGGCGGAAATTTATAGCGTTGCCCTGGGGCGCTCGCAGCTTGATTTGCTTAATTTTAAAAAACAGATCATTTTTATTGTTGTCGGCTTCGGCCTGCTTTTTTTATTGGCTTTTTTTGATTATCATAGTTTACGAAGCTACAGTAAATATTTTTTTATATTAGGCGTCATAATTTTGATCGGAGTTTTATTTTTCGGTCAAACCGTGCGCGGCACAAAAGGTTGGTTTAATTTTGGCGGGTTTAACCTTCAGCCTGTCGAATTCATTAAATTCGCTTTGATTATATTTCTGGCAAAATTTTTTTCATCCTCGGCCATAAAGGTTAAAGAGTATGAACGGTTGATTATTTCCGGCGGAGGCGCGCTGCTGCTCATTGTTCTAGTTTTGGCTCAACCGGATTTCGGTTCGGCCATGCTTCTTTTTTTAAGCTGGCTTGCCATGATCATTCTAGCCGGCGTCAGTAAAAAATATTTATTGGCTATAATGTTGATTCTTACAATCGTTTTCGCCGGCGCCTGGCAATTCGCCTTGCGCGATTACCAAAAACAAAGAATAATTACTTTCTTAAACCCTTCCTTTAATCCTTTAAGCCAGGGATATAACGTCTCCCAGGCCATAATCGCGGTCGGCGCCGGCGGACTCTTCGGCCGCGGATTGGGTTTCGGCTCGCAATCCCAGCTTAAATTCTTGCCCGAAGCCCAGACCGATTTTATCTTCGCCGTAATAGCCGAAGAACTTGGTTTTTCCGGGGTATTGCTAATTTTGATATTTTTTGCTATATTTTTTTATCGGTGCCTGGTACAGTTAAAAAAAGTCAATAACGACTTTGGCATATTTTTTATTTTAGGCGTCGTTAGCTTGATTTTTATTGAAATGTTTATTAATATTGGAATGAACTTGGGGATATTGCCGGTAGTAGGCATTTCTTTGCCCTTTTTGAGTTATGGCGGCAGCAGTTTGATTTCCAGTTTAATGCTGGTCGGCGTTATCGAAAGCATAATCATCAGATCTAAAATCAATTATTAATCATTTTAAAATTTTTCCCCTAATGGGATAAGCAAAAAAATAAAGTATCAAGCAAAAAATTTAATTGTCCGCCTCGGCTTGCCGACGCGAGACGGGCGAGCAAAGCCTAACAGCCATTAAGTTTTTTCTTGATTAAATAATTATGACAACAAAAGTAGAGCTACAAGCTCAAGCGAGAAGCGAAAGCAATGGTAATGCGAAAAATGTCAGAGCCACGGGGTTCATTCCGGCCGTCGTTTACGGTTCGGGAGCGTCCAACCAAAATATTAAAATCAAAAAGCATGATTTTGAAAAAACTTTTGCCTTAGCCGGCGAATTTAATCTGGTTGATTTAAAAGTTGACGGCGCGGCTCCAGCGAAAGTTATCATTAAAGACGTCCAGCGCGACGGCGTTACTAATAATATAATCCACGCCGATTTTTATCAGGTTGATATGAATAAGAAAATCACCGCGGAAATTCCTTTGAATTTTGTCGGTGAAGCCAAGGCAATTAAAGAGCTGGGCGGTACTTTAGTAAAAAATATGGGCGCAGTGGCGGTAGCTTGTTTACCGGGAGATTTAGTCAGCCATATTGACGTCGATATTTCAGTTTTAGAAAATTTCGATCAGTTTATCAGGCTGAACGATTTAAAGCTGCCAACGGGCATAACCTTAGCTAACGAAACCAACGAAGCGGTGGTTGGCGTGGTGGAAACTAAAGCCGAAGTCGAAGCCCCCAAACCGGCTGAAGCCGCGGCGCCGGAAGCAACAGCCCAGGCGGCCAAAGAAGAGGAAAAGGCTGAAGAGAAAAAATAATGAAATAATTTTATTGCAATATTTGTATAAAAAAGGCAGTTCAGGGCTGAACTGTCTTTTTTATTTGCGGCCAGATTAATAATCTGGTATAATAAATATAAGATAAAACATAAGCAATTATTTATGTTCAATAAAATACGCAACAAGTCGGGGTTTACGTTAGTAGAGCTGTTAGTGGTAATATCAATTATCGGGTTTTTAACCGTGTCTTCAGTAGTGGTTTTTAACATCGTCAGGATGAACGCTCGTGATGCTGTCAGGGTCGGAAATATCGCTACTGTCAAGCGGGCATTAGCCATGTATTTGAACGATTCGCTGACCGGCTATCCTCCTTCAAACCCCGGCCAATGCTTAGCGCTAGGTTCAAGCGTCGGCACAGAGTTAAGGGCCAAGCAAGTGTTGTTGAATGTGCCGGTTGATCCTTTATGGCCGGCTACGGCGCCAACCAATGTAACTAACGGCGTGGCGGTAAGTCCTTCGGAAAAATATTGTTATTTTTATTTTTCCGACTCTAAAGACCAATTCAGAATCAGCTATTATCTTGAGTCAACTTCAAAATCCGGCAACGCCGGCATCAATATAACCTCTCAATAAATAGTTCGCAATTATCTTTATGCCGCTATTGAATAATTATACTCCCGCCAAAATGCAAAAATTAGTGGCGATGGTTTTTATTGGTTGCCTCATGGTTTTATTTTTATCCAGCTTTGACGTAATTAAAGCTAAAGCCAGGGACGTCAAACGCCGGGCAGATATAAAAAATTTAACGAAAGCCTTGGATTTGTATCATGATAAATATGGAAAGTACCCGGATTCATCTAACGATTGGCGAGGCTGGGATTTAAGCATTAGCTACGGTGCCGGCCGGGCGGGATTTTTAGACGTCTTAAATGAAGAGCGCTTAATTGACAAACCGGTGAGAGATCCGGTTAATGACGAAGCTTACCATTACCGCTATGAAAAATTCCAAGCCGGCGATTACGGCTGCGCTGATTCTTTTTATATTTTGCAGGTTGTAAATTTTGAATTACCCACGGAAAATATCGGGCAGGGCGCCTGTTCGGAATTAAATTGGGCCGAATTGGCCCCTAACGGCTATACGGCGCAGGGGTTTGATTAAAACCGGGCTAGCTTATTTTAATAACAGCTAAACGGTTAAGACCGCACAGGTCTTTTTTTATTACCAGTTCGGCGCCGGGCAGAAGATTTTTAACAAGCTGTTTCATGCTAGAAGTTTGGCGCTGATCTATTTCGCATAAGGCGTAACCGGCGACTCGCCCCTTTTTAATTTGCTCAAATAATCGTCTGTAATATTTCAGTCCGTCCGGGCCGCCGTCCAAAGCTGACCTGGGTTCTCGTTTTATGGAAGGAGAGTTTTTGATTTGCGTGGGCGTAAGGTAGGGAAGGTTACATAAAATGACAAATGGACCCTGAATAATGAATAATGAATTATGAATTAAGGGAGATAATAGATCACCTTGAATAAATTTTATATTTTTATTGGCTTTATGAAAAAGAGAATTTCGCTTAGCAACGGCCAGCGCTTTTTTTGAAATATCTATTCCCCATAATTCATGATTCATGATTCCTGATTCCAAAAGTTTCGCCAGCGTTATGATAATACAGCCAGATCCTGTGCCAACATCAATAAGAGTTACGGGCTGTGAGTTACGGGTTGCGAGTTTAAGCGCTTCTTCAACCATTAGTTCGGTTTCCGGACGGGGAATTAAGGCGTTTTTGTTAACTTTAAAATCAAGGCCGTAAAATTCTTTATGGCCCGTAAGGTAGGCAATCGGCGCGCCTTTTAAGCGGCGAGAAATAAGAAGTTTAAAATTAGAAATTCGCGGCGCTGTTAGTTTTTTTTCTCCGTGCGCCAGAAGATATTCCCGAGGTTTTTTTAAAATATGAGATAATAAAATTTCGGCTTCAAGATGAGGCGAGTCAATGCCGGTTGCGGCCAACTTTATTACCGCTGATTTTAGAGTATGAGAAATAGTCATTTTATCGAGCTGCTTTTTTCAGCGCTTCTATGATCTCCCCGATATCTCCGTCCATGATTTTCGCCAGTCCGTGCCAATTTTGCTTAATGCGATGGTCGGTAAACCGGTCCTGGGGAAAATTGTAAGTTCTGATTTTTTCGCTGCGGTCGCCAGAGCCGATCTGTTCTTTCCTTTGCGCTGAATCACGGGCGCGCTTTTCGTCTTCCATTTTTTGCACCAGCCGCGAGCGCAGAATTTGCATGGCTTTTTCCTTGTTTTGATGCTGGGATTTTTCGTCTTGGCAGGTTACGACCAGGCCGGTGGGCAGATGGGTTATCCTGATGGCCGAATAGGTTGTGTTGACGCTTTGGCCGCCCGGCCCGGAGGAGCAATAAGTATCGATTCTTATTTCATTGGGTTTTATTTCCATGTCCATTTCCTCGGCTTCGGGCATAACCGCGATCGTCACCGCGCTGGTATGAACGCGGCCGGCTTTTTCCGTTTCCGGCACTCTTTGCACCCGGTGCGTGCCGGCTTCGTATTTTAAATTGCCGTAAACATTTTTTCCTTCAATGGAACAGATTATTTCTTTAAAACCGCCGATGCCGATGCGGTTGGCGTATAAGATTTTTAATTTCCAGCCCTGGCGCTCGGCGTAGCGGGCGTAAACGCGGTAGAGCTCGGACGCGAACAGGGCGGATTCGTCGCCGCCCGTGCCGGCGCGGATTTCCATGATGATATTTTTTTTGTCGTTCGGGTCGGCCGGATGAAGCTCGATTTCAATTTCGTTTTTCAGCTTTTCAATTTGCGGCTCCAATTCAGCAATCTCGTCTTCGGCGATTTTTTTCATCTCCGGATCAGTTTCATTTTTTACCATTTCCCGGTTCTCGGCCAGTTGCTTTTGTTTTTTTTCCAATTCTAAAATCAACAGAGCCGCGTATTTGAGCTCGGCGTGCTGTTTGGAAATTTCCCGAAGCTTTTTCTGATCATTTATCACAGCCGGGTCGGATAATTGGGCTTCCAGGTCTTTGAATTTTTTAATTATATCTTCGTACATAAATTATGAATGTCGTTTTAACAAAAAACAGCTACCTTGGATATATGTATTATATCACAAAACAGGTAACTGTTTATCGTTGTTACTTTTTTTCGGTTTTTTTAGCCGCTCTTGCTTTGGTCTTAGCTGCTAGTTTTACCCGTTTGCTTTTAAGCGCGGTTTTAGACTTGGCGTCGACTTTGGCCCTGAATTTTTCAACACGGCGCGCCGAGTCAAGCAATTTTTGTTTGCCGGTGTAGAAGGGATGGCAGGCCGAGCAAATTTCCACTTTAAGCTCGGGCAAGGTTGAACCTGAGACAAAATTATTGCCGCAGGCGCAAGCTACCTTGGCCGCCGGGTAATATTTCGGATGAATGTCTTTTTTCATATAATGTTGGATAATTAAAAAACAATCTTTCGCCAGATTGAATTATGAAATAAGGTTAACATAATAATTTATTTTTGGCAAGAGTTGACAAAATATTAAGATTATTATAATCTGCCCATATAGCTTTTGCGGCTATTTTATTTATTAAATCTCTCATGTTTCCGTAAATTTTCCTTGTCCCGCCTTGCGGGATGGCCGGAAACAGAGGACTAAAGGAAAAAACAATTATGAAAATTCCAACAGTGGAAGAGATGCTTAAGGCTGGAATGCACTTTGGGCATCGCACCTCAAAATGGCACCCGAAAATGGAGCCTTTTATTTTTGGCTCAAGAAAAGGCGTACACATCGTTGATTTGAGAAAAACCCAGAAACTTTTGGCCGAAGCGCTGGAGTATCTAAAAAAACAGGCGGCCGAGGGCAAGGTAATCTTGCTGGTCGGCACAAAGATGCAGGTTAAGACGGTTTTAAGAAAGGCGGCCGAAGAAGCCGGATTGCCATTCGTTTCCGAAAGATGGCTGGGCGGACTTTTAACCAACTTCGCGGTTATTAGAAATTTAGCTAAGAAATATAAAGATTTATTGGAAAAAAGAGCTAGCGGCAAGTTGGATAAATATACCAAAAAAGAACAGCTTGATTTTGACCGTGAAATCTCTAAGCTCGAAACCAATATCGGAGGCGTGGCCAATCTCGTAAAAACTCCGGACGTGATTTTTATCTGGGACATCAAGAAAGAAAAAACCGCTTTTACCGAAGCCATGAAGAAAAAAATTCCGGTGGTGGCGGTCTGCGATACTAACGTTAATCCCGACGGAGTGAAATATATCATTCCGGCGAACGACGACGCTTCTAAAGGCATTAAGCTGGTCATGAATTTAATCAAAGAAGCGGTGGAAGAAGGCAAGACGGAAGGAGAAAAAAATAAAGAAAATAAATAATAATTATGGAAAAACTAAAATTACTTCGAGATAAGACCGGCGCCGGCATGGTAGATTGTAAAAAAGCTCTGGAAGAGGCCGGCGGCGAGCTGGATAAAGCCGTGGAAATTTTAAGAAAAAAAGGCATTGCCAAAGCGGCGAAAAGAAGCGATCGCGAAGCCGGCGAGGGCGTGGTTAAAGTCGCCTTAAGCGGCGATGCTAAAACCGGCTTTATCGTTGAAATAAACGCCGAAACCGACTTCGTGACGAGAAACGAAAAATTCCAGGAGTTCGTGGAAAAAGTCGTGAAGCTGGTCATGGAAAAAAAACCTAAAGATTTAGCTGAACTCACGGCTTTAAATCTTGACGGCGCTACGGTTAAGGAAACTTTAGACAGCTTAAGCGGCGTAATCGGCGAAAAATTAGACATCAAAAGATACGACATGTTAAAATCTGCCGGCACAGTCGCGGCTTATTCCCATATGGGCGGCCGGATCGGCGTTTTAGCGGCGCTGGGCAAGGAAGGCCAAAGCGATATCGCCTACGACATAGCCATGCAAATCGCGGCCGTTAATCCAAAATATATTAACCCGGAAAACGTGGACGCCGCTGAACTTAATAAAGAAAAAGAAATTTACCGCGAACAGCTTTTAAAAGAGGGCAAGCCGGAAAATATGATTGAAAAAATCATGGCCGGCAAAGTGGCTAAGTTTTACGAAGAGGTCTGCTTAATGAAGCAAGAGTATATTAAAGACGATTCTAAAAAGGTGGAAGATATTTTAGGCGGGATAAAAGTTGAGAAGTTTATTAGGTATAGCTTATAAGAAAACATAGATAGCCTCCCGGCTAACAGCAAATTTGCTACTGCGGAACTCGCCCGAGAGTACTCGGGCTCAAACAGTCCTCGCACGCAAATTTGCCATTAGCCGCTCGCTATTTTTATATATTTTATGCGTTTAGCGCAGGTACAATTCGCTCCCTGGGATAAGAAGTATAATTTTGACGCGGGCGAAATTGAAGTTAAGGTCGGCGACCAGGTAATCGTCAAAACCGAATTGGGCGTGGAGTTGGGGCGGGTAGCGGGTTTTACCGAAGTGCTGGAGACGCCGGCCAAAGACGGAACCGATGCCGTGGAAGTTAAGAAGATTTTAAGAAAAGCCACGGCCGCTGATTTTGAAAAATTGCCTGACGGGAAAAAGAAAAAGAAAGACGTAACTTATTGCCGGAAATTGATTGAAAAATTGGAATTGCCCATGAAACTGGTGGACGTGCATTATTCTTTTGACGGTTCGCGCATTACCTTTCCCTTTATCGCGGACAGCCGAGTGGATTTTCGCGAGCTGGTTAAAGATCTAACCAAACATTTTAACGCCAATATCCGCTTGCAGCAGATTGGCATTCGCGATGAAGCGCGGTTCTGCGGCGACTTCGGCCATTGCGGCCGGCCATTATGTTGCGGCAAGTTTTTGGGCGAACTTAATTCCATCACTTCGGAAATGGCGGAGCTCCAGCAATGCGTGCATCGCGGCTCGGACAGAATCTCCGGCATCTGCGGCCGGCTGATGTGCTGCTTATCTTATGAAGAGGAGGGCTATAAAAAGCTGGCGGAAAAACTGCCGCCGGTCGACAGCGAAGTTACGGTTGAAGGCAGGCGCGGCCGGGTAATTTCTCAACATGTTTTAAAACAAACAGTCAGAGTTCTGTTCGCCGCCGGCAACGGCGAAAGCGGGGGCGTAGTGGAAGTTGAAGCGAATAGAATTAAAAAGTAAGAAGTAATAAGTAAGAAAAATAACAGCCGAAAGGCTGTTTTTTGTTTTGTTTGATTTATGATATAATTATTTTAATAAGAATTAACAAAAATTATATGAATATCGCCATCAACGGCTTCGGCCGGATTGGCCGAGCGGCTTTTAAAGTTTTATTAAATAAACAGGGGGTTAAGGTGGTAGCGATTAACGATTTAAGCGACACGAAAACTCTGGCACAACTCCTGCAATACGACAGCTGTTATGGGGTTTATGAAAAGAAAGTCAGGGCAGAAGTCGGCAGTCTGGCGGTGGACGGAAAAAAGTTTCAGGTGCTGGCCGAAAAAGAACCGGCTAAATTGCCTTGGGGAAAAATGAAAGTCGATATTGTTTTAGAATGCACGGGTCGGTTTTTAGACGCGGCTGGAGCAGGGGAGCATCTTAAGGCAGGCGCCAAGAAAGTGATTATTTCCGCGCCGGCTAATGATGAAAACATCAAGACCGTAGTGCTATCGGTTAATGAAAAAGATTTGGCCAAGAATGATAAAATTATTTCCATGGCCTCCTGCACGACCAACTGTCTGGCGCCGGTAACGAAAATTATTAAAGACAATTTCGGCATAAAAAAAGCCATCATGTCCACGATTCATTCCTACACAACCGATCAGAATTTAGTGGACGGGCCGCATAAAGACTTGCGCCGCGCGCGCGCCGCGGCCGTGAATATCGTACCGACCACCACCGGGGCGGCCAAAGCCGCGGCCTTAACTATGCCGGAACTCTCTGGCAAGTTTGACGGCTTGGCTTTCAGAGTGCCGACGCCGGTTGTCTCGCTTTGCGATACGGTTTATATTACGGAAAAGGCCGTGTCGGCCGAAGCGGTGAACGCCGCTTTGAAAAAAGCCGCGGCCGGCAGTTTTAAGGGCTATCTTGCAACCACGGATGAACCGTTGGTTTCTTCCGATTTTATCGGCAACCCGAATAGCGCCATCGTGGACCTGTCGCTTACTAAAGTGATCGGCGGCGATCTGTTAAAAGTAATTTCCTGGTATGATAATGAGTGGGGATACTCATGCCGGTTAGCGGATTTGGTAGTATATATGGCTAAGAATCGTTTGTTATAATAGGCGATTAGAAGATTTAAGAATTTTCAATTTTCAATTCTTAATTTTCAAACAATTTCCAATGTTATAATTTTTAATTAATTAAAAAATTGCAGCATTGTTTAGAAATTGAAAATTAGAAATTGAAAATTTATTGTTATGGATCTTTTGTCTAAAATAAAACAGGCTAAACTGGTCGGGCGCGGCGGCGCTTGTTTTAGTGTGGCTAAGAAATGGTCGGCCGTGAAAAACGCGGCTGGTGAAAAGAAATATGTGGTAGCGAACGCGGCCGAAGGCGAACCGGGAGTGCTTAAGGACGGTTATATTTTAGAACATCACGCCGATAGAGTAATTGATGGCATGAAACTGGCCATTGATTTTTTTAAAGCCGAAAAAGGCTATTTATACCTTAATCACGCCTACGCGAAAAAGTTAAATAAAAAATTGGCTTTATTGATTAAGGGCTTGCCGATTGAAATTTTTATTAAACCGATTGGCGCCGGCTATATCGGCGGCGAAGAAAGCGCGGTTTTAAACGCGATTACCGGCAAAAGAATCGAGCCAAGACTCAAGCCGCCGTTTCCCGTGACTTCCGGCTTATGGGATTCGCCCACGCTGGTTAACAACGTGGAAACTTTTTATAATGTAAGTTTGGTAAATTCAGGAGAATATAAAAATAATAGATTTTATACCATAACCGGCGACTGCCCGAACGAGGGCGTTTATGAATTGCCGGACAACCTGACGATCGCCCAAGTTTTAAAAAAGACAAAAAATTATCCGAAATTTTCCTTTTTTGTCCAAGTCGGCGGTAATGCGGCGGGCGAAGTTTTAAATTCAAAGCAGCTGAAATGTGAAGTCTGCGGCGCGGCGAGTGTCGCGGTTTTCAGCTTGGCTAAAAATAATTTTAAAACTACCGTGAAAAATTGGCTCAATTTTTATTCAAATGAATCATGCGGGCAGTGCACAGCCTGCCGCGAAGGCGTTTATCGCCTGCGCGAGGCTTGGCTCGCCGAAAAAACCGATTGGCCGCTGGTTAATGAGCTACTTGATAATTTGAGCGACGCTTCGTTTTGCGCTTTAGGATCAGGCCTGACGATTCCGATTAAAAGTTTAATAAGTAATGTTTACCCGCAAAAAAAATGAAGAAAATCAAGATTAAAATCAATAATCAAGAAATTGTCTGCGACCAAGGCACGACCATCGGGCACGCGGCTTGGGCGAACGGCATAGAGATACCGGGTTTATGCTTCCATCCCGATTTATCCGTTAAAGCTAATTGCCGCGTCTGTGTGGTTGAAATAAAAGGATGCAATAAACTGGCGACTTCATGTTCAACTAAAGCTGAAGACGGCATGGAAATCAGCACGGAAAGCGAACGGGTAAAGCGATCGCGCAATTTAAATCTGGAAATGATTTTTGCCGAACATGTTGAAAAATGCCCGACTTGCGTCTGGCGGCTTAGCTGTAAATTGCTTGAATACGCGGAAAAATATAAAATTCCGATCACTCGTTTTAAGGATCGTAAAAGCAAACGGAAAACCTATAAGTTCGCCAACGCCGTGGAAATTGACGGCACACAATGCATTGACTGCCGTAATTGTCTGGATGCCTGCAGCAACCTGCAAAAAATAAATTATCTGGAGTTAAGAGGTAAGGGTATAAATCAGGAAGTCGTGCCGACGGACGAAAAATCAGGTTTTTCTTTCATGCGGAAAAGAAAAGACGCGGATTGCATCTACTGCGGCCAATGCGCCGTGCATTGTCCGGTCGGGGCGGCCCAGGAGCAGACACAATATCAGCTGGTGGAAAAAGCCCTGGCTGACAAATCAAAAATCATGGTGGCGCAGTTCGCGCCGTCAATCCGAGTCAGTATCGGCGAAGAATTCGGCTTGCCGCAGGGTAAAATCGTCTCCGGACAGGTTGTCGCCGCCTTAAAGCAGCTGGGTTTTAATTATGTTTTTGACGTTAATTTCGGCGCTGACATTACGACCATGGCTGAAGCCGAGGAGCTAGTGGAAAAATTAAAAAGCGGCAGCGGCCTGCCTATGTTCACTTCTTGCTGTCCGGCTTGGGTAAAGTATATAGAGTTCTACCGCCCGGATTTAATCAAGAATCTGACTACGGCGCGCAGTCCGCAAATGCACTCGGCCGGCATCGCCAAAACCTATTGGGCGGAAAAAATGGGAATTAAGCCCAAAGATATTGTCATGGTTTCGGTTATGCCCTGCACGGCTAAAAAGTTTGAAGCTGCTCGAGCTGAACTCAAAATCAACGGCGTCTGGCCGATTGATTATGTCATAACCACGCGCGAATTGGCTTTTTTAATTAAAAAAAATAAAATTGATTTTACGAAACTGAAAGCTATGGCGGCGGATAACCCGCTGGGCGAGGCGAGCGGCGCGGCCGCGATTTACGGCGCCACCGGCGGAGTTATGGAGTCGGCTTTAAGAACCGCCGAGTATTTGATAGAAACCGCGCAAGATTCGGTCTGCGCGAGCGTTAAAAATAAAAAAATGTCAAAGTTATGCCGCGGCCGGGTTGAATTTTTAGAAGCGCGCGGCCTGGCCGGCGTTAAGGAAGCGGTGTTAGAAATGGCGGGTAAAAAAATCAGGGTGGCGGTGGTTAATGGCATCGGCAACATTAAGCCTGTCTTGGATAATTTGGAAAATTATGATTATGTTGAAGTCATGGCCTGTCCGGACGGCTGTATCGGCGGCGGCGGCCAGCCTATTCCCACTACGGCGGCGATCAGAAAAAAACGGCTGGAAGCTTTATATAAAATTGACGCTAAAAGTAAAATCAGGCGGGCGCATGAAAATCAGGCGGCGCTGGCCGCCATGGAATGGCTCGAGGGCAAAAGGAAATTAAAAGAACCGGTGCTTTATACTAAGTATAAAAAGAAGAGTTAAAATTTAAAAATTATTAAAAATAGTATGCCAATTTTTACTAAAGAAATTAGTTTGGAGAGAGTCAACGCCCAGGCTTTAACGCAGTTTATCGGCCTGGCCGGCATTGCGACGGCTTTACCCTTTTTTCTGCACCTGCAGTTAATAACCGGACCGATCATTAACGCGATTTTTATTTTGGTTTTATTTTTAGTCGGCGTGCGGAGCGCCTTGGTGGTGGCGCTTATCCCCAGTCTGATGGCTTTGGCTGGCGGACTTTTGCCCGCGATTTTAGCGCCGGCCGTGCCGTTTATTATGATCGGCAACGTGATTTTTATATTATGCATTGACCGTTTTTACGACTGGCAGCCGGATAATCGGGGCTACTGGCAGGGCGTTTTGGTCGGCGCATTTTTGAAATTCGCTTTTTTATATTTAAGCGTGGGCCTAATAACTAAACTGCTTATAAAACAGGAGCTGGCCGCGGCTGTTGCTAAAATGATGAGCTGGCCGCAATTCGCCACGGCCGTAATCGGCGGCGCCATCGCCTGGGCGGTCTTGAAATGGCTTAAAAGATTTTAATCTTATCTTAATAATTTTAGTCTATCATTAAAAATTCGGAGAGTAAGAAAATGCTTTTAGGCTTGTCCAATTCTGGGAATAATATTTTGATTTAACCGCTGAAAGTTTTTCAGACGGCTAAATAATGATTTATAAATTAATATTATTTTTTGAACGACGCGCCGGAGGCATGATTATTACTCTCCACCACATAAAAGAAATCCGAGTCTTAGGAGGGCAACGGATTTCTTTTATATTTTCTTTAAAAACCTTTTTAAAAAAGGTTTTTAATATTTTCCAAAATTTTAAGGTGTTTTATTAAAATTTTATAGCGGGCAAAGCCCTACGGCCATAAAATTTTAATAAAACCATAAAGCGTTTGATTTTGACATGAAGCGTTATTTATTGTATATTTTAGCTGTTATGCCAATTCCTGAATACGTAGAAAATATCGTGGAAAAATTGGAGCGGGCCGGCTTTGAAGCCTTTATCGTGGGCGGCTGCGTGCGTGATTTATTAATGGAACGGACGCCGAAAGACTGGGACGTTACCACTAAGGCGCGGCCGGAAAAAATCTTGGAAATTTTTCCCGAGGGTAAATACGAGAATGTATTCGGTACCGTGCTCGTGCCCATAAAATTGGAAAATGGCGAGACCGACCTGCCTGCCGGAGCCTCGGCGAAGGCAGGAGACGTAATTGAGGTAACGACCTATCGCTCGGAACAGGGTTATTCGGACCGGCGCCATCCGGACAGCGTGACGTTCGAGGACGATTTGGAAAAAGATTTGAGCCGCCGGGATTTTACCATAAACGCCATGGCATTGCAGCTCATAACTCACAGCTCGCAACCCGTAACTCAAATGCGGGATAAAAAGAGTTATGAGTTGCGAGATGCGAGTTACGAGATTATTGATTTGTTCGGCGGCGAAAAAGATTTAAAGAAAAAAATCATCCGGGCCGTGGGTGAGCCGGAAGACCGGTTTAAAGAAGACGCCTTGCGCATGATGCGGGCGGTACGCCTGGCTTGCCAGCTTGGCTTTTCGCTTGAACCTAAGACTGAGCGTGCCATCTCAAAACTGGCCGGCGGCATAAAATTTATTTCCGGCGAGCGCATCCGCGATGAGCTAATAAAAATTTTGGAATCAGACCGAGCTTATGAGGGGATTATGATGCTCCACGAATTAAAGCTATTGCAATATATCATTCCCGAACTGGAGCGCGGCGTGGGCGTGGACCAGAACAAGCATCATATCCACACGGTGTTTAACCATAGCGTTTTGTCGCTTAAGCATACGCCCAATCGGAAATGGCAGGTGCGCTTGGCTTCGCTGCTCCACGATATCGCCAAGCCGCAGACCAAGCGGATTATCAAGGGCGACGCGACTTTTTATAACCATGATTTGGTCGGCGCTAAAGTCGCGGCTAAGATTTTGGCCAGATTGAAGTTCTCCAACGCCGATCTGGAAAAAATTACGACCTTGATCAGGAATCACATGTTTTATTATAATGTTGACGAAGTGACGGCCAGTTCGGTGCGCCGGCTAATCAGGAAAGTGGGGGAAGAAAATTTGGCCGACTTAATTGATTTGCGCGTGGCCGACCGGCTGGGTTCGGGCGTACCAAAGGCTAAGCCTTATAAACTGCGCCATCTTGAGTACATGATGGAAAAGGTGCGCTTTGATGCCGTGTCGGTCAAGATGCTTAAGATCAACGGCGATGATCTGATGAAGCTTTTAAAAATAGAACCAGGGCCGAAGATTGGCGCGATTTTAGACGTGCTGCTCTCCGAAGTGATTGACAATCAGGAACTGAATAATAAAGAATATTTGGCCAAGCGCGCGCGGGAGCTGAATGAGCTGGATTTAGCCGAACTACGCGAGCGCGCCAAGGAAAAAATTGAAGAGAAAAAAATGGAAGATGACGAAGAGATAAAGAAAGAATTTTACGTTAAATAATGATGTCTGGTTGGAAAAATTATTTGTGTAAATATTTCGACATGAATGTTTGGACAAAACTTATTAAATTTTCTACTGCGGAACTCGGCCGAGAGTACTCGGCCTCGAACAGTCCTCGCACGAAAATTTAACAAATTTTGCCCAAACAACTCAGCTGGATATTATGGCCGAGTTGAAAGTAAAAAATTTGTGCTATATTCTAAATGATAAAGGCGAAGTAATTTTGCAGTTTAAGCGCCGGGGGTTTGGCGTGGGCAAATGGAACGGGCCGGGAGGAAAAGTCGAACCAGGAGAAACCATGGAACAAGCAGTCAAGAGGGAAGTCAAAGAAGAAACCGGCCTGGACGTCAAAAATTTAGTAAAAATGGCCGAACTGGAATTTTATTTTAATGATCGCGAGGAATGGAATCAGGGGGTTTGGGTTTATGTTACAAAAAATTTTTCCGGCAGGATGCAAGCCAGCGACGAAGGCGAATTAAAGTGGTTTAAGACTGAAGAGTTGCCGCTAAATGATATGTGGCAAGATGACCCTTATTGGTTGCCCCATGTTTTAAACGGCCAATTCATGAAAATGAAATTTAATTTTGATCATCAAGGTAATTTGCAAACATATGAAAAAATTTAAATTTATAATCATGTTAGCTCTCCTGGCGCTTAGCTTATCCGCTTGCTCAAACAATCAGGTAAGCTATGACGAAAATAGCGCGCCTAAAACTATGGACAATTTCAGTGAAGCTGATATAATAGACAGAATGACAGCCATCAAAAACGGCGCTACGCCGAAAATTAATCCAAATAAGCTTTACCGGCCGGCCGGCCAGGAACAGGCAGGCGAGCCAAGCCAGGCGGGCGAACAAGCGGGACAGGGCAAACAATTAGAAAATTTGGCCGCCCAATACGACAGCGCGGTAATTAAGACAAATTTCGGTGATATCACGGTAAAATTTTACGCGGCTGAATCGCCGATAACCGTCAATAATTTTCTGAATCTGGCTAAGGCCGGTTTTTATAATGGCACGAAATTCCATCGGGTAATCAAGGATTTTATGCTCCAGGGCGGCGATCCGAATTCTAAAGACGATGACTGGTCAAACGACGGCCAGGGCGGACCCGGCTATCAGTTTCAAGACGAATTTAATTCGCATAAATTAGTCAAAGGCAGTTTGGCCATGGCCAACTCCGGCCCCAATACCAACGGCTCGCAGTTTTTTATCGTAACGGCCGCGGCCACGGCTTTGCTGGGCGGCAAGCATACCAAATTCGGTCAGGTGGTTAGCGGCCTGGACATCGTGGAAAAAATTGAAAAGGTAAAAGTCAACGAAAATGATCACCCCACGGATGATGTAATAATAAACAGCATCGAATTAATCCAGGGTGGACAGGCGGAAGAATCTAAGGCCGCTGGACCGGAATTGCCTGCTAGCGCCAGTTCAACTGCGGCGGTCGGCCAGGAAGAGCCGGGCGACTATCAGCTTAAGGAATAAGTTTTCGGGCCTATGGTCTAGTGGTATGACGCGACATTCGCATTGTCGAGACGCCAGTCCGATTCTGGCTAGGTCCACCTAATAGTAAATTTATGCCTTTAATTATTAGATGGTTGATCATGGTTTTGGCCATTATGCTGAGTTCGTATTTAATTCCGGGAGTTGTCGTGGCTGGATTTTGGGCGGCTTTATGGCTCGCCTTATTGCTCGGTATTTTAAACGTTTTGCTTAAGCCTCTATTGATTTTAATCACTTTGCCGATTAATATTTTAACCTTGGGCTTGTTTACTTTCGTGATTAATGCTTTACTGGTCCTACTGGCATCGTCCGTAATCAAGGGTTTCGCGGTCAGCGGTTTTTGGACCGCCATGCTGTTTAGTATTGTACTGTCGCTTATCAGTTATTTCCTGAACGCCTTAGTCAAAGCAAAATAATTTAAAGTTGATTTACGGGGTATGGTATAAAGGCTATTACGCACGCTTCGGGTGCGTGTAATCCCGGTTCAATTCCGGGTACCCCGACATACAACAAAAAACGCCAGCTATGGCGTTTTTTGTTTTGCTAATTTTGGCCGGATTGTATAAAATGTAATCATGGCGCCAGAAACAAAAAATAAGCTAGTATTTTTAGCCCTCTGCCTGGGCTTGGTTTTTTTAATTTACGGCCGCGCCATGCTCGGCGATTTTGTGTTTGATAACCGCCCGATTATTGAGCGCGAGGCCATGCTTTCCAATTTGAACCAGCTGGATAAGGTTTTTATGGCGCCTTATTGGGCTCGCGACGAGGGCTTGTATCGGCCGATTACTTTAACCAGCTTCACTTTTAATTTCATGATCCTGGGGAGCGATCCGGCCGGTTTTTATTTTGTAAATTTACTGCTTTACGCTTTAACCGGCTGGCTGATATTTTTACTGGTGGATAAATTGTTAAGCCAGCGGCTTTTAGCTTATCTGTGCGGCTTGATTTTTTTGCTGTTGCCGATCCATAGCGAGGCCGTGGTTAATATTGTGGGACGGGCGGAAATATTGGCTTTGTTATTTTCTCTTTTACTATTTTTGGAGCTGCTAAAAAATAAAAAAAATTATTGGCTAGCCGGTTTATGGTTTTTTCTGGCGATCGGCGCGAAAGAGTCGGCTGTTGTTTCTTTGCCCGTCGCGGCCCTGATTATTTATCTAAAAGAAAAATATTTTTGGCGCAAAGAAATTTGGCTAAAATATTGGACGGCCGCGGTTTGGCTGCCGCTTAGCGTTTTGGCTTATTTATTTTTAAGATTTTTAGTCTTGGGCGCGGATAATTTTATGGGTTCGCGCACGACGATCGTGGAAAATCCTTTAAAATTCACGGAATTTTGGCCGAGAATTTTTACCGGTTTTAAAATATTATGGCTCTATGTCCAAAAGAGTTTTTGGCCGGTCGGTTTATGCTCTGATTATTCTTATAATCAAATCCCGGCAATCAGCAGTTTATTAAACTGGCAGGCCATAGCCGGCTTATCGGTTATTGTTTTTTTAATTTTCGCCTTGTTTTTTTTCAGAAAGCGCGCGCCGCTTTTATCGCTCGGAGCGGCATTTTTCCTGTTCGGTTTTATGCTGACGGCCAATCTGATTTTTCCCATCGGCACGATTATGGGCGAGCGGCTGGCCTTTTATCCGTCGGTGGGCGCAAGTTTTTTCTTGGGATGGATATTTTACAACATGATAGCTTGGGGTAAATTTAGTAAATTTTCTACTGCGGAACTCGGCCAGTTAGGCTGGCCTCAAACAGTCCTCGCACGAAAATTTACCAAATTTGCCCCAAGCCTTCCCGGACTGATGGCAGCTATATTATTATTGTTCTTGGCGATTTTTTATGGCGCAATCGGCTTTTTAAGAACTGGTGATTGGCTGACCGAAAAGAATTTATTTGCTTCGGCCGCTAAATGCTCGCCCGCGAGCGTTTTATCGCGCTCCAATTTAGGCGCGGCCTATTATTTGGAAGGCAATTTGGCTGAAGCTAAAAAAGAACTCTTAGCCGCTTATAAAATTTATGACGGCTATTCCATGGGCGCGAACAACCTGGGATTAATATATTTTAAAGAAGGGGATAAGCTTAAGGCTAAAGAACTTTTTTTGAAAGCGCTGGACTCGCCCTATCCTTATTACGGCGCTTATGAAAACCTAGCGCTTCTAAGCTTAAGTGAGGGAAAAATTGAAGAAGCTAAAGATTGGCTGGGTAAATTATATGAAGACAAGAAGTTGATAGATAATATTATTGATAGCTACTTAAATGCTAAATAAATTTGTTAAACAATTCAACGGCCATGGAGAAATTTATTTAAGAATAAAGGCCAGGCCGGGAGCGGCTAAAACCATGGTCAAGCAAGTCATGGCCGACGGCGAAGGCGATATTATTAAAATTGACGTGGCCGCGCCGGCCGTAAAAAATAAGGCTAATTTGGAGCTAGCCAGGTTTTTAGCCGGAGAATTTGCAATTAGCAAGAATAATGTTAAGATAATTGCCGGAGCGGGCGAGCGGGAGAAATTGGTGAAATTAGTAAAATGACATAACGCCCGAGCGCTGAAATTTGATTTTTCTGCTTAGACGAAATTTGGGCGTTTTTTACAAAAAATTAATAGGTAAAAAAAGTAATTTTTTGTAAAAAATCGCTACAATTTCGTATGCGCGATAAAATCAAATTTCAGCGGTCGGGCTTACAATTTAAATTATGCCGGATAAAAAAATACAACCGAATATTCCCAACCATGTTGGACTGATCATGGACGGCAACCGGCGCTGGGCCAAGGAAAGAAATCTGCCGACTTTTGAAGGCCATCAAAAAGGCTACGATAAAATGAAAAGCGCGCCGGAATGGTTTTTTTCGCGCGGCGTAAAAGTAATTTCGTTTTACGCTTTTTCCACGGAAAATTGGCAGCGCCAGCAGATTGAAGTGAATTATCTGATGAAGCTACTCGAGCAGGCGGTGGAAAGCAGTTTGATGGAGTTGGCGCAAAAGCACGGCTATAAAATTTTAATCAGCGGCCGGCTGGAAGAGCTGCCCGGCGATTTGCCGGCCAAATGCCTAAATATCATGGCGCAAACCCAGGCCAATAACCAAGGGATTGTTAATGTCTGCTTAAATTACGGCGGCCGGGCGGAAATCGTTGACGCGGCCAGAAAGATGATAAAAAATAAAGTGGAGCTGGAACAGGTGCATGAAGGCATGATAAAAAAATATTTGTATCAGGCTGATTTGCCCGACCCGGACATGATCGTCAGGACTTCGGGCGAAGAGCGCCTATCCGGCTTTTTGCTGTGGCAGTCGGACTACGCCGAACTGTTTTTTATGAAAAAATATTGGCCGGATTTTGAAGAGTCGGACGTTGAGGTAATATTAAAAGAGTATTCGGCAAGAAAAAGAAATCATGGCGGAGACGGAAAATAATTATAAATATGGCTATTCAAAATAACAAAACGCCTTTGGCTGACCGGATGCGGCCGGAAAATTTGGAAGAATTTTTAGGCCAGGACGAAATCGTCGGTCAGGGGAAAATGCTAGGCCGCGCCATTGCCTCAGGCAATCCGCCGTCCATGATTTTTTGGGGGCCGCCCGGCTCGGGTAAAACCACCTTGGCGCATATTATCGCCAAGCAGACTAAAGCTGAATTCATCCAGATGAGCGCGGTTACGTCGGGACTGAAAGATTTGCGCTTAGTGATTAAGAAGGCGCGGGAAAACGCGTTGGAAGACCGCCGTACCATTTTGTTCATTGACGAAATCCACCGCTGGAACAAAGCCCAGCAGGACGCTTTACTGCCGCACGTGGAAAAAGGGGTGATTACATTAATCGGCGCCACCACGGAAAATCCCAGTTTTGAAGTGCGCGGCGCTTTGCTCTCCCGCTGCCGGGTGTTTGTCTTAAAACAGCTGGGCGAAGTCGAGCTGGCCGCGATTATCAAACGGGCATTAAGCGATAAGGCTAAAGGCTTGGGCGAGATGAAAATAAAAATTGACGACGATACCGTAAATCTATTGGCCAATATGTCTAACGGCGACGCGCGCGTGGCTTTAAGCGTTTTGGAATACGCCGCGGAGCTGGACGCGAGCATTACCGCCGACGCTATCAAGCAAGCTTTTCAAAAATCATATTTATTTTACGATAAAGGCGGGGAAGAGCATTACAATATCATTTCGGCGCTGCATAAGTCACTGCGCGGTTCTGACCCGAACGCCGCGCTGTATTGGCTGGCGCGCATGCTGGAAGCCGGCGAAGATCCATTGTATGTCGCTCGGCGGCTGGTGCGCTTTGCCTCGGAAGACGTTGGTCTGGCCAATTCACGCGCCTTAGAGCAAACCGTGGCCGCCTACCAGGCTTGCCATTTTATGGGGTTGCCAGAATGCAATGTCATATTGGCCCAAGCCGTGGTTTATCTGGCTAAATGCGAAAAATCCAACGAGCTTTACACGGCTTACAACCAGGCCGCGGCCGATGTGCGCGAGTTCGGCAACTTGCCTGTGCCGCTTCATATCAGAAACGCGCCGACTAAATTAATGAAAGACTTGGGCTATGGCAAAGACTATAAATACAGCCCGAATTATAATTACCAGGAGAAACAAGAGTACTTACCTGAAAAGCTGAAGGGGAGGAAGTATCTTAAATAATTTTCAATTTTCAATTTACAATTTTCAAACAATGATTAAATGTTTTAATTTTCAATTTAATTCATTTAAAAATTAAGTCATTGGAAATTGTTTAGAAATTAAAAATTATAAATTATATTTATGGATTACTCTAAAAAAGCCATCGCTTTGCATAAAAAAAAGCGCGGCAAGATTGAAATAAAATCTAAAGTCAGACTGAGAAATAAAGCTGACTTATCTTTGGTTTACACGCCGGGCGTGGCGGCCGTGTCTTCGGCGATCGGCTATGATAAAAAATTATCTTGGCAGTTAACCAATCGCGTTAATCAGGTAGCGGTCGTGACTGACGGCACGGCGATTTTGGGCTTAGGCAATTTAGGAGCCGAGGCGGCCATGCCGGTGATGGAAGGCAAAGCCGTGATTTTTAAAGAGTTCGCCGGTATCGACGCTATCCCGCTGTGCATTGATACGACCGACACCGAAGAAATAATCAAATTCTGTAAACAAATCGCGCCCAGTTTCGGCGGCATAAATTTAGAAGACATTTCCGCGCCCCGGTGCTTCGCCATCACCGAGCGGCTGGAAAAAGAGTCGTCCATTCCGGTTTTCCATGACGATCAGGACGGCACGGCCATCGTGGTTCTAGCCGCGCTGATCAACGCCTGTAAAGTTACGGGCAAGGCCATGAAAGAAATGAAAATCGTGATTAACGGCGCGGGCGCGGCCGGCTTGGCCGTGGCGCGCTTGCTACTGGCCGTCGGCGTGGGCGACTTAGTGCTCTTAGATAGCCAAGGCATAATTTGCCAAGGCCGGACCGAGATGAATCCGGTCAAATGCCAGCTGGCTTTAAAAACCAATCGGAAAAAACTTATGGGCACGCTGGCGGTTGCCATGGCCGGCGCCGATGTTTTTATCGGCGTGTCGCAGGCGAATTTAGTTACGCCGGAGATGGTGAAAAGCATGAATCAGGGGCCGATAATTTTCGCCATGGCCAATCCGCTTCCGGAAATCATGCCAGATCTGGCTATTAAAGCCGGCGCGGCCGTCGTCGGTACGGGCCGATCGGATTTCCCTAATCAAATTAACAACGCCTTGGTATTTCCCGGAATTTTCCGCGGCCTGTTAGATAACCGGGTTAAACAGGTTACCACTCAAATAAAAATCAAAGCGGCCCTGGCTTTAGCCGGAGTAATTAAGCCAAAAAAAAATCAACTTTTGCCGCTAGTGACGGATAAACGAGTGGTCAAAGCAATCGCTAAAGCGGTGAGATAAAATAATAAATAACAATAATTTTATGCCTAAAGAAAATTTAGCCGATTCAATTCAGTATCAAACCGGCACGGTGGTTAGCCGCGCTTTAATTACCAAGGCGGCCGGTACGGTGACCTTGTTCGCCTTTGACAAAGACCAAGGTTTAAGCGAGCATACGGCGCCTTTCGACGCCATGGTTTATCTCTTAGACGGCCAAGCGGAAATAAAAATTTCCGGCCAAGCGCATCATCTGGTCGCCGGCGAGATGATTATTATGCCGGCGGACGAGCCGCACGCGCTTCAAGCGATTGAAAAATTTAAGATGCTGTTAGTTATGATAAAGTCTTAAATAGATTTAGTTTGGCCGCATGAAGCTTGAGCTAAATTTATTAAATTTTCTACTGCGGAACTCGGCCGAGAGTACTCGGCCTCAAACAGTCCTCGCACGAAAATTTAATCAAATTTAGCCCAAGCAATTTTTGTAATAAATCAATTTTTATGGAAAAACTTTTACTACATATCTGCTGTGTCGGCTGCGGCGTTTATGTCAGCGAAAAATTAAGAAATAATTATCAAGTCATTTTGTTTTTTTATAATCCTAACATCTGGCCGGCAGAAGAATACGAGAAGCGGCTGGCCGAGGCGGAAAAGATCGCTCTTAAGTATAGCCTGGAGCTGGTTAAGGGAGATTATGACCATGAAAAATGGCTGGAGGCGGTGCGTGGCCATGAAGCTGATCAGGAACGGGGCAAACGCTGTTTAATCTGCTATCAGTTTAGGCTTGAGGCGGCCGCTGTCATGGCGAAAAAATTAAACTGCGAATACTTAACTACGACTTTAACCACCAGCCCGCATAAAAATACCGCGGCGATTAATGAAACAGGCGATCGAGCGGCGGCGCGATTTGGTATAAAATTTTTAGCCGAAGATTTTAAGAAGTGCGACGGCTTTAAAAAATCATCGGCCCTGTCGCGTGAACTAGGCCTGTATCGCCAGAATTATTGCGGCTGTGAATTTAGCAGACGCGCCTAAGTCTTAATATTAATTTAATTTTAGACTGCTATATATTGATTAGTGCTTTTTAATCGCTTTAACACAAATAAAATCAACGAAGGAGGAGCTGATGGGTAAAAATGATGTTAATACTGAGCATGTGTCGGGGCCTCAGCCGTTAGCCAATTTATTAGGCGGAGGCGGTGATCATTGGGAGGCAACCGAAGAAGGCAGCGACGAGGTCGGATACGGCCACACGGAGAAAGAAGCGGTAAAAGACCTTGATAGAAAAACAGGTAAATAGCGAAATGCGGATAATTTAAAATAGAGCGAGAGAAAGGCCGCCGTCGTGCAACCACGACGGCTTTTTTTATATGCAATTATTGACTTTTTTTAAGCTGACTGCTATTATATTAAGTTCTTTTGGGAGCCTTAGGGCAAATCAAACCCAGAGAAAAGGAGGAAGGGATGGCTCATTATCTATTGCCAAAATCGCCGACTTATGAAAAAAAGACCGGCGACAAATTGAATCGGCGCCGACAGGTAGTTTGCCGGTATCTTAATGATGTTTATAAGGTACCTAAGAATAAAGATGACGAGACTTTTCAAAAAATCGTCGAAGAGTTGGCGTCCGAAGGGATCGCGATTTCCAATGTCCAGTACCAGAGCGACAAGGTCGTTCTTCGTTCAGCCTATGTATGGCTGAATGAAAAGGATGAAAAAAAGAAAACAGAAATAGCCGAAAGAAAGTCTCCGGCCAGCGGAGCAATTAAGTATTTGCTGGTAGACAACCTGCTCTCCTGGGACGACCTTACGAAAGAAGAACCGCCGCAACCCGAAGCCGAGGAACAGGCGGCCGAGTCGCCTTTAGCTCCCGGGCCGAAACTGGCCGCGCATGAAGCCGGCAAGGAGGTGGCCAGAAACTTCGGCCTGCTGGTCGCCAGCCTGGAAGACATGCTGGGAGAAAACGAGTTGTTAATAGAAGAAAACCAGCGGCTGCAAAGGCAGCACGCAGACGATGACGCCTACATAGATTATATGGACAGCGAGTACGCGGCCTTGGAAGAGCGGCTGAAAGAAGTAAAGCAAGGCATGCGCCATCTGCATAGCGCCACCCTCGAAGAAATCGCCGCGGAACATCCGGAATTTCCTCAGCTCTATGTCATCGCCCAGCAGATGAAAGCCAGCCCGGCGCGGCGCCAAAAGCAATTTAATGAGCTAGTCGGCCGACTGCCTAAAGCATTCACCTGGCCAAACGACTCAGGCGCTATGATTTATGAAACGCATTTTCTGCGCGCCCTGTCAGACCGCGGCCAAGACGAACAGGATCAGGTCATAAAGCAAATCGGCTATCTGGTAACCGAGGGTCCGGAATATCATTCCCTCCATACCAGAAAGTGTGAAATGCGGTTGCTCCACAGCCCGCCTGATTGCATGAGCAGCCGGGGAGCGGAGACCTTGCGTTTTACCTGGAAAAAGAATGGCGATGTCCATGTCTACTGGCTTTTTCCCAAAGGCCACTCCCGCGTGAGGCAATCCGAAGCTTAAGCTTCGCCAAGAAGCGTACGCCCTGTTTAACTTAACAGGACACGACGCTTCTATTTTTTTGGGTGCATTGGACATTTTCTTGAATTTATGTTAAAGTACAAGGCTGTTCTTTCAACAATTGAATAGTGTGTAAAGTTAGATGAAAATAACTAAGGATATGGAGGGACGGACATGAAAGTGATCGCGGTTTTTTTGATGGGGGTGATTATTGTTTGTTTGGGGGTGTTTTGGGCGCCTAAAGATTGCGCCAAATCGTCAGTGGATATTGAACGGCCGCATATAAGTTCTGCGGCCTTTCCACCGCCTAACATGGATAAGACCAGGGCAGCGGAAAAACAAGCGCTGGAATCTCCTTAGGAAATAAGGTTTACGTTTACGCACTTTTCAGCCCGCCCATTGTCGCAAGACGATGGGCTTTTTTTATTTGGGTTGAAAAATTTAGGCGTTTAATGTTATAATCATTTCATGGACATAGCTTCATATTTTAAACAAGCGATTGAGCAAAAAGCTTCGGATTTGCATCTGGCGGCCGGCAGTATTCCGGCTTTGCGCATCGGCGGCGAGCTGATTAAATTAAACCATGGCGTGGTGTCAAACGACGATTTGACCCAGGCCGTAAACTCTTTGATTGACGAAAAAACCAGAGTTGAGCTGGACAAAAAGCGCGAACTGGATTTTTCCCAGGAATTTTTCGGCTCCCGCTTCAGGATCAATTTGCATTATCAGGAAGGTAAAATCGGCTTGACCGCCCGCCTCGTACCCAAGTTAGTTCCCGGGCCGGACGAACTTAAATTCGACGAGGTGATTTATAAGCTGACTCATTTAAAGGATGGTTTGATTTTAGTTACTGGCCCGTCCGGCTCAGGCAAATCAACCACTCTAGCCAGCATGATAAATATCATCAATAAAGAGCGCCGCTCGCATATCATCACGATTGAAGATCCGATTGAATATCTATTTACCGAAGAGCAAAGTATTATTGAACAGCGCGAGCTCGGCCATGATACGGAAAGTTTTGCCTCGGCTTTAAAGTACGCTTTGCGCCAGGATCCGAATATTATCATGTTAGGCGAGATGCGCGACCAGGAAACCATCGCCGCGGCCTTAACCGCTGCCGAAACCGGCCATTTGGTTATTTCTACTCTGCATACTTCAACTGCTTCTGAAACCATCAGCCGCATCGTTGACGTTTTTCCCGCGCACCAGCAGCAGCAAATTTTAAACCAGCTGGCCTCGACTTTGCGCGCGGTCGTGGCTCAGTTGCTGTTGCCCAAAGTCGGTGGCGGCCGGGCGGCGGCGCGGGAAATTTTGATTAATAATTCAGCCATTGCCAATTTGATTCGGCGCAATCAAATCGGCCAAATTTATTCGGTTATTCAAACCAGCCAGCGCGAGGGCATGGTTACCATGAATAAGGCGATTGACGGGCTGTTAGCCGACGGTTCAATTGGCGCGGATGTGGCGCATAACAGTAAACGCGACTCGGTCACGCAAGCGGCTTACTACTAAATTTCGCTTAAAAACAATTTTATAATAATCTCATTTATTTATGACAACGGAAAAATGGCAACAAATAGTCGGTAATATTAAAGATAATTTTAAGGTGGAAGAAGGCGGTAAAGAGAGCCTGGAAGACGAAGGCGGAACCGAGGTTGATTTTATAATTTTTCAAGGGCCGCTGGGCCGGATGAAGCTGGAGTTTATTTCCAAGCCGGTGGTCTTGGATCGAAAAACCAAATACTCAAATCGCGTCGGCGCCGAGACCGTAGTTGAATATGTTTACAGCTCGGACGAAAAAAGCCACAAGCTTAAAGTTTATAAATGGGACGAGGCGGTAAACGATTGGACTGAAATGGAAGCTAAAAATTTTAACCTTTAAAACATGCTGAAAAAACAAAAAATTTTAATTTTTTTACTGGGAATATTACTGGTAATAGTTTTATATTTGATCTTAACCTCAGAATCGGTTAAAAAAACCGATCAGCCGGAACAAGGCCAGCCCGCCCAGCAAGAAAAGGCCGCCGTGTTAGAAGAAAATTATCAGAAGATGGCCAAGCCGATTTTTATCGGCTTCGAAGAATTGTTGAGCAAAGATAATTTTACGGTTGATAAAATTATCGAATTGAAAAATAAGCTTTTAGACTTAAAAGTTCCGGCTAAATTCAAGGAATTGCATATTCAGCTGGTTTTAGCCATGGCCAAAATGGAAAATTATTTAAATCAGAAAAAACAGGAGGAAAAAACCGACAGTCTTTTGATGATTAATCAATTAAAAGCGAATTATAGCTGGCTGAATAACTAACCCTTGAAAACCTTTTCAAAAAAGGTTTTCAATATTTTCCCCCTACGGGGATAAACCAAAAATATAATGAATCAAATTAAAATTTAATAGCGGGCAGAGCCCTACGGCCATTAAATTTTTATTTGATTATTTCAAAATGAAACCTATCCGCTTATTGCCACTTGTTATACCGCTTGCGGTTTTTGTTTTGGAGGAAATATATTTTTTTTATCCCAAGCTGATTTTTTTGTCGGGAGTTTTAGTAATTTTACTTTTGTTTTTTTCTTTTTGGCAATTCTGCCGGCATAGCGCTATCGATAAAGAGTGGTGGAACTATTTAATCCTGCCGGCTCTAGTTTCTTGCTCGGTTATCGCTTACTCAGTTTTTTTAAGCATTAAGCCGGTGATCCAGCTGTTATTTATTTTTAATCTGGTATTTCTATATTTTTATTTGCGGTACGTATATTATTATCTATTGGATCATCCATCTTACCAAGCGTTCAGCATTGAAAATATTTCGTCTTATGTCGACTGGCTCGGATTTTTTTTGGCCGCGGCGGTTATTTACGGTTTGCAGTCGTTTCTTAATTGGCCGACTTTCTGGTTGATTTTGGCCATGGCGGCTGTGGCCGCGATGCTGGTTTATCAGATTATTTGGGTCAACAAGGTTGACTTTAAAGTTGGGCTGCCCTATATACTGATCAGTTGTTTGATTTTGACGGAACTGGCCTGGTCAATTTCTTTTCTGCCCTTTAATTACAATATCGCCGGACTGCTCCTGGCTATTTGCTTCTATCTAATTATCGGCTTAGTCAAGAATCATTTGCTTGACAAGCTTGATGCAAGTAAGGTAAAAATGTATTTAATACTGGGGGGAGCCAGTTTATTTATAATATTATTTACGGCCAAATGGCTGTAGCGAGAGCTGGTTCAGGGTAAAATTTCAATCTATGAATATTAATTTTTTAAATAAACATAAATTTTTGTCGATTATACTGATCGCTTTAGTCTTTGGCTTGGGCGGTGGAGTTTTCGGTTCGATAATCACTAAACTGTATTTAGTCAATTCCTCATACGATCTTTCCTCGGGCAAATATGGCGAGCAGGGCTTTGTTATCTCCAACCCGAAAAACGTAATTGTCCAGCAGGACGCCAAGATCGACGAAATCGTTAGTTCGGTCTCCAGCAGCCTGGTCGGCATTTATAAGAAGCAAAAACCGCCGAAGGAAGGCGCGGCTTTTTCGCTTGATAATTATTATAAGTTAAGCGACTCGGCCGGCCAAGGTTTTATTATAACTTCGGACGGCTGGATAGTGACTGCTATGGCGCTTGATAAGAATTTTATCAATTACGTAGTCATAACTCAAGATAAAAAAATTTATTCAATTGAAAATATTGCCAATGATAAATTAACCGGCTTCACTTTTTTAAAAGTGGCTGGTAAGGATTTTTCAGTCAGGAAGCTGGCGGCAAAATCAGAAATTAGGCCGGGAAATTTAACCGTCGGCGTAAACTGGGCCGGTTTAAGCTGGATTTCGTCGGTTTTGGGCTATAGCAAGAGTGAGGCTTTAGCAGAAACAAGCGATAATTTTTCAGGCGAGCTACTGCTCGCGGGAAACATGCCGCCGGAGCTCGCTGGTTCAATTATTTTTAATTTGGCTGGCGATGCTTTGGGAATTTTTGATGCCGAGGGCGAGCTTGAGCCCATGGCTCATCTTACCAGCGCGGCAGAAAGTTTATTTAAAAATAAATCTATCAGGCGCCCCAGTTTAGGGTTTAATTTTATTAGCTTCGCCCGGTTGGCGGCCTTGGAAAATTTTGGGGTAAACACGCAAAAGGGGGCGGTTATCTATAAAGACCAAAAAGGCGTGGCTGTAATAAAGAACAGCGCCGCGGAAAAAGCCGGCCTTAAGGAAGGCGATGTGATAGTTTCAATCGACAATCTTATTTTGGATAAAAATAATGATTTGGCGGATATTATCATGAGTCGAGCTCCCGGTGACAAAATCGTAATGCTCGTCGAGAGAGACGGAGCGGAGAAAGAGATTGAGGTGGTTTTGGGAGAGCAGAAATAGTAGACTCGAAACTCATTTATGTTTAACCTGTTTATTAGCGAATAAACAGGTTTTTTATTTTGTTGATTTGTGTTATAATGTTAATAACTAATATGAGGGTAAAATCCATTAGAAGCGCTAAAAACTTGGCCGGCCAAATAGTGTTATTGCGGGCTGATTTGAATGTTCCATTCAGGGGCGCCAGGATTAAAGATGATTATAAAATTGTGGCGGCGCTGCCGACTGTTCGCTATTTATTAAGGCATAATTGCCGCGTGATCATAGCTACGCATTTGGGTAAGGGCGCTAAGACTGATTCCACTAAGCCGTTAGCCGAGAGATTAAGCCGGCTGCTTGGCCGGAAAGTCGGATACGCGGATAAAAATTTGATCGGCGAATTGGCCAACAAACAGCTGGTCATGCTGGAAAATTTGCGCTGGCAGGCGGGTGAAGAAAAAAACGATAAAAAATTCGCCAGGTCGCTGGCCGCCATGGCCGATATTTATGTTAATGACGCTTTTGCCGTCAGCCATCGCGCTCACGCCTCGCTTTCCGCCATAAAAAAATATTTGCCCGCATTCGCCGGCTTGCTCGTTGAGCGCGAAGTGGAAAATTTAGCCAAAGTTTTAAACCCGAAAAAACCGCTTGTCTCCATAATCGGCGGCGCTAAAATAGAGACTAAAATAAATTTGTTAAGCAGCCTGGCCAGCCGGTCGGAGAAAATTTTAATCGGCGGCGCTTTGGCTAATAATTTTATCGCCGCGCACGGCTTTAAAATCGGCAAATCTTTGGCTGATAGGTCCAGTATAAAGCTGGCAGCCGCTTTAATAAAAAAATATAAAAATATAATCTTGCCGCTTGACGTTTTGGTGTCTAAAAAAACCAACGGCTCAAGCTACCTGGTTAAACCAGTAAACCAGGTTTTGTCTGATGAAATGATTTTGGACATCGGGCCTCGAACCGTTAAGTTGTTTATCGGTTTCATAAAAAAAGCCAATACCATAATCTGGAACGGCCCGATGGGGTATTTTGAAAACGATCATTTTAAGCATGGCAGTTTGGCGATCGCGCGCGTCGTCGCTTCACGCTCAACCGGCAAAGCCTTCGGCGCGGCCGGAGGCGGGGAAACAATCGAAGCTCTGCGCCTGACTAAGATGGAGCATTATCTGGACTGGGTTTCAACCGGCGGCGGCGCCATGCTGGCCTTTCTGGGCGGCGAACCGATGCCGGGGTTAAAAGGGATAGTGAAATAATTATTAATAATTAACATTAACTTTATGATTCCCAACAAAATCGTGACAATTTTTATCAGCGTATTTTTATCGCTGGGCGCGCTTTATCTGGCCCTTTTAAGCTGGAACGCGATTAAGGCGCACGATTATATCGGCATCAGCCCGAAAGAAACCAATTCAATCAGCATAGTCGGCCAAGGCAAGGTTACGGCCGTGCCGGACGTGGCCAAAATAAGCCTAGGCTATTCGGTTGAGAAAAAAACCGTGGCCGAAGCGCAGAAAGACAATACGGGCAAGATGAACGCCATGATAGAAAAGCTGAAAAAAGATTTTAAAATTGACGCCAAAGACATTCAGACCGCTGATTATTTCATTTCGCCGCAGTATGATTACAATAACGGCCGGCAAACTTTGCGCAGTTACTTAGTCAGCCAAAATTTAAACGTCAAGGTCAGGCAAATGGATAAAGTCTCCAGTATTATTGAAGCGGCCGGCGAGGTCGGCTTAAATCAGGTGGGCAATCTTAATTTTCAGATTGACGATCCGGAAAAGTTGAAACAGGAAGCACGGGAAAAAGCTTTGGCGCAGGCCAAGGAGAAAGCCGAAGCCTTGTCAAAAGTGGTCGGGGTCAAACTGGGAAAAATTATTTCTTTTTCCGAATCGTCAAGCGACAATCAGCCGCTGCCGATTTATACCATGAATAAAGTGGCGGAAGGCATGGGCGGCGGCGCGGCTCCGACGGTTGAAGCCGGTTCAAATGAAATAACGATCGTCGCCACGGTTGAATACGAAATTCTGTAAACCTTTGAAAACTTTTTCAAAAAAGTTTTCAATACTTTCAAAAAATATAACGTATCAAATTATAATTTAATAGCGGGCAAAGCCCTACGGCCATTAAATTTTTATTTGATTATTGATGTTATGCCCCAAGCAAAAATAAAAAAACAAAGCGGTTTTACCTTAATAGAACTTTTGGTGATTATTTCCATTATTGGGTTTTTGGCTTCCGCCTCGCTGGTGGCGTTTAATAACGCGAGAATGAAAGCTCGCGATACTAAAAGGAGGGCCGATTTAGTTCAAATCAAAAAGGCTTTAGCTTTAAATTATGATAAATATAACGCTTACACCCAGCCGGAGAACTTGTGCGTCGATACCAGCAACGGCGGAGAAGGCCAATGCGGCGCCGCGGGCGGTACCGGCGACTGGGACGCGAACAGCGATTTAAGGGATTTAATTGCCGATAGTTTTATGAAGACGCTGCCTAAGGATCCGCTAAACAACGCGACTTATAAATATACTTTTGAACCTTGGAACGCGGGCGAGGGCGGTAATGCCGCTGCTGGGCAGAATTACACATTATGCGCGACTTTGGAAATCGGAGGAAGCTACTGCATTAATAGTAATTAACTACTTTATAGTAGTTTTAGGAAAAAACAATTCTTATGTCAAAAATTAAAAACATAACGGCAAGAGAAATTTTAGATTCGCGCGGCAACCCCACGGTGGAAGCCAGCGTCGAGCTCGATAATGGGGTCCGCGCCAAGGCTGGCGTGCCCTCGGGCGCTTCGACCGGCGTCCATGAGGCGGTTGAATTGCGCGATCGGGACGATCGGCGCTACGGCGGGCTCGGAGTCTTGGAGGCGATAGCCAACGTAGAAAAGAAAATTTTTCCCAAGCTGAAAGGCATGGCAATAACCGAGCAGGAGAAGATTGATAATTTGATGATCAAGCTGGATGGGACTAAAAATAAAAGCAAGCTTGGCGCGAACGCGATTTTGTCCGTGTCGCTCGGTTGCGCGCGCGCCGCCGCCTTAGCTTCTGGCCAGGAATTATATGAATATATAAATAAGAGTTATGGGTTGCGAGCTATGAGTTGCGAGAAACTGCCGACCCCATGCTTCAATATTTTTAACGGCGGCAAGCATGCCGATACTAATTTGGATTTTCAGGAATTCATGATTATCCCGACCATGCAGGCAAGTTTTAAGGAAAAGGTCAGGGCCGGCGCGGAAATTTTTCATACTCTGGGAGTAGTTTTAAAAAAAGCCGGTTTTGATACGGATGTAGGCAATGAGGGCGGCTACGCTCCCGATATTGTTTCGTCCATCCAGGCGATTGAATTAATTATGGCCGCCATAGTTAAAGCCGGCTATCAGCCGGGCGGCCAAATTTCTCTGGGCGTTGACGTCGGTTCGTCGCAACTATATAACCGGGCTGACGGCAAATATGTTTTTAAACTGGACAAGTCAAATTTTACTTCTGATACTTTGACCGGTTTATATCATGAATGGTTTAGAAAATATCCGCTCTTATATTTGGAGGACGGCTTGGCCGAGGATGATTGGTCCGGCTGGCAAAAATTAAATCAAGAACTGGGCGCGGAAGTAATGCTGGTGGGCGATGATTTATTCGTGACCAATTCCGAGCGCTTGAGAAAAGGGTTGGCAGAAAGGGCGGCGAATGCTATCTTAATTAAGCCCAATCAGGTTGGAACTTTAACTGAAACCATAGCTTGCGTTAAGCTGGCGCAAAAGCATAATCATAAGGTTGTCGTCTCGCATCGCTCGGGCGAAACTACTGACGATTTTATCGCCGACTTGGCCGTGGCGGCCGGCGCCGATTATATCAAGGCCGGCTCCTTGTCTCGAGGCGAGAGAGTGGCGAAGTATAATCGGTTGATGGAAATTGAAGAAAACTTAAAATAATGAAAAAATCAAACAAACCAGAAAAAAATAATCTGCCCATGATTTTGGTTATCCTGGACGGCTGGGGGTTAGCCAAGCCCAGCAAGAGCAATGCCATAACTTTGTCTAAGACGCCAACTATGGACGTGCTTTTAAAAGAATATCCCCATACGGAGTTGGGCGCTTCCGGCAAGTTCGTTGGTTTGCCGCCGACGCAGTCGGGCAATTCCGAAGCCGGGCACATGAACCTTGGCGCCGGACGAGTGGTTGAACAGGACGCGGTAAAGATATCCAAAAGCATTAATGACGGCACATTTTTTAAAAACGCGAGTTTCCTTGACGCCATCCGCCAGGTTGAAAAAAATAATTCAAGGCTTCATCTCATGGGCATGATTTCCAACGGCATGAGCGCCCATAGCGACCCGGATCATTTGTTGGCGCTTTTGACTATGGCCAGAAAATATAAAGTTAAAGAAGTTTATCTTCATTTATTTACGGACGGACGGGATTCGCCTAAATACGCTTCACTCAAACAAATAGAGGATTTGCAAAAGGCTTTTAAAAATGGCGAGGCCGTGGCCACTATTATGGGCAGGTTTTACGCCATGGATAGAAAAAAAACCTGGGAGAGAACCGAAAAAGCTTACGCCACCTTGGTTTACGGTACGGGCAAAAAAGCGCCTAGCGCGGCGCAAGCCATAACCGAAAGCTATAACTCGGGCGAAAGCGATGAATTCATTGAACCGTATGTAATAACCAGAAATGGCAAGAGCCTGCCGAGAATCAGCGGCGGCGATAGTGTGATTTTTTTTAATTTAAGGTCAGACCGCGCCAGGCAATTGGCTAAAATATTTACTCAAAAAACCAGCCGAGAAAAAGACGGGCCGGGTTTTAAGAGAAAAAAATTTTTAGAAAATTTAAAATTCGTGGCTATGACTGATTTTGGGCCGGATCTGGATAATATAGCAACGGCTTTTCCCAGCGCGGATTTAAAGCAAACTTTGCCCATGGTGCTAAAAGATTTATCCCAGCTTTATATAGCCGAATCGGAAAAGTACGCCCATGTAACTTACTTTTTTAACGGCGGTTATGCCGACCCGGTGGCCGGCGAAGCCAGGCAGCTTATCTTATCGCCTGACGTAAAATCTTATGACGCCACGCCGGCCATGAGCTCGGAAAAATTAACTAAAGAAGTATTAACCAATTTAGCCAAGCAAATATACGATTTTACGGTTTTAAATTATGCCGCGCCTGATATGGTCGGCCATACGGGAAATTTGGCGGCTGGCATAGAGTGCTGTCATCAAGTTGATAAATATTTAGGACAAATTATTAAAGCCTATTTAGGGCGCGGCGGAACGGTTTTGGTCACGGCCGATCACGGCAACATTGAAGAGATGATTAATCTAAAAACCGGCGAAATTGATACCGAGCATACTTCTAATCCCGTGCCGTTTATAGCGGTTAACAAAAATTTAGCCGGTAAAATAAAACTAAAAAGCGGCGGCGTTCTGGGTGACGTCGGGCCGACGATTTTGGAACTTTTAGGCATTGATAAGCCAAAGGAGATGGGAGGGGATAGTTTGATCAGATAATTATTAATTATGGCAAATATAAAAAAAACAGCTAGGCCGAAACCGGTAGTTTTAATGGTGCTTGACGGCTGGGGCATTGCCACGCCTTATGCCGGTAACGCCATCAGCCAGTCCGATACTCCCAATATTTCTAGTTATTTGTCTAAATATCCCTCGATGTCCCTCGTGGCTTCGGGCGAAGGCGTTGGTTTGCCCTGGGGGGAATCAGGCAACTCTGAGGTCGGTCACCTGAATTTAGGGCTTGGTAGAATCATTTATCAGGATTTACCGCGGATCAACAAAGCGATCGCGGATAAAAACTTTTATGCTAACAAGGTTTTGCTAAAAGCGGTTAATCAAGCCAAGAAAAACGGTACCAGGCTCCATTTGATCGGTTTGGTTTCTTCCGGTTGCGTGCACTCCTCGCTTGAGCATTTGCAAGCTTTAATATCATTGGCCGCGGAAAACGGCATAAAGAATTTTTACGTCCACGCTATCTTGGACGGCCGTGATACGCCTTTTAATTCCGGCTTAAATTTTATAAAAGAAACGGAAAGATCTTTGGCCGGTACGGGTGGAAAAATTGCCTCTTTATCCGGAAGGTTTTATGCCATGGACCGCGATAACCATTGGGATCGGACGGCTAAAGCCTATAATGCCATGGCGCTAGGCGTCGGCGAAAAAGGCGAGTCAGCCTCTGCCGTGGTTGAGTCAAGTTATGAGAAAAAAATTTACGATGAAGAATTCATGCCGACGGTCATGATTGAAAACGGGAAGCCGGTCGCGAAAATAGAAGACGGCGATGCGGTTATATTTTTTAATTACCGCCCGGACCGGGCGCGCCAGCTCACCAAAGCCATGGTTCTTCCCGGTTTTGAAAAATTCAAACGAGAAAAATATTTGAATATTTTTTTCGCGGCTTTTACCGAATATGAAAAGAATTTACCGGTGGAAATAGTTTTTCCGCCGGAATTAATAAAAAATACTTTGGGCGAAGTTTTGGCCGCGGCTGGACTCAGGCAATTAAGAATCGCGGAAACCGAGAAATATGCCCATGTAACTTATTTTTTTAACGGCGGGCGCGAGCTTAAGTCCGAGGGTGAAGAACATATTTTAGTTTCTTCACCGCGCGTTTCAAGTTATGATCTAAAACCGGAGATGTCGGCTTTGGAGGTTACTGATAAGGTCGTTAAGGCAATTGAAAAAGAAAGCTATGATTTTATTTTGATTAATTTCGCTAATGCCGACATGGTTGGGCATACTGGCGATCTTAAAGCGACTATCAAAGCGGTGGAAGTGGCTGACAGATGCGCCGGTAAGATTGTTAACGCGCTTTTAGCTAAAGGCGGCCTGGCGTTTATTACCGCCGATCACGGCAATGCCGAAGGCCTGTTTAACATGCAAACCGGTCAAATCGATAAAGAACATTCAGCCAATCCGGTGCCGCTTCTGATTATCGGCAAAGAATATGAGGGCAAAAGCCTATCGCTTCCCGACGCGCCAGGCGGAGATTTAAGCTTGCTTGAGCCTCGCGGCATGCTGTCCGACGTGGCGCCGACCATCCTTAAGGTAATGAATCTAGAAAAACCGAAAGAAATGACGGGCCGAAGCCTGATCTAATAATTAACAAAGCTATGTCAATTTTAGTTATAAATTCCGGTTCGACCTCGGTCAAATATAAATTATTCGCTGACGACGAAACTGAAATCAAGCAAGGGGTTTTGGAAAATATTAAAGATCACCTAAAAGGAGTGAAGCAGGTTTTGAGGGAAATCGGCGACTTGCGCGGTTTGGACGCGGTCGGCCATCGCGTGGTTCATGGCGGCGATAAATTTAGTAAACCGCTTGAAATAAATGCGGAAAATTTTATAGAGCTGGAAAAATTTAACGGGCTGGCGCCGCTGCATAATCCTTATAATTTAGCCGGCATCAAGGCGGCCGGTGAATATTTGCCGCAAATCAAGCAGATAGCGGTTTTTGATACGGCTTTTTACGCCGGCTTGCCCGAGAGTTCCCGTCATTACGGCTTGCCGATAGAGCTGGCGCGCCAGTATAAAATTTATCGCTACGGTTTTCACGGACTGTCGCATCAATATGTTATGGAAGAAGCGGCTGATAAATTAAAAATTACGGCAAGCAAAATAAATTTAATTATTTGCCATTTGGGCGGCGGCTGGTCAGCTACGGCGGTTAAGGCCGGGAAGCCGATTGACACTTCCATGGGCTGGACGCCGCTCGAGGGCTTAGTTATGATGACCAGGTGCGGCGACATTGACCCCAGCATTGTTTTGGGCTTGTTAAAGTTTTTGCCCGGAGAAATTAACCTGGAAAAAATTAATCAAGTTGATGATATGTTAAATCACCAGTCAGGGCTTAAGGGCTTAGCCGGAGTTAACAATTATTTAGAACTCATAAAAATACTTTCATTAGGGGACGAGCATGCGAAGTTGGCATTTGACATTGCTATCAGCCGGCTGGTTAAATACATCGGCGCTTACTGGACTGAGCTCGAAGGCCGAGTAAACGCGATTATTTTTACCGGACAGGTGGGCGCGGGTAATCCGCTGACTCGCAATCGAGTGATGGCGAGAATAAAATGCCTGGGTGAACTGCCAATGCTGGCCATTAAGACGAACGAGGAGTTGATGATAATGCGGGAAGTGAAAAAATTGATTAGTCAAAACGATCGCGTATGATAAAAAAATTGTTCAATGGTGAAATAAATTCTATTACTTTGGCCGCTCTGCTGGTGGGCGGCTCTTCTTTAATTAGCCGGCTCTTAGGCATACTGCGCGACCGGATTTTAGCCGGGCAATTCGGCGCCGGCGATACTCTAGACATTTATTACGCGGCTTTCCGCATTCCGGATTTGATTTTTAATTTACTGATTTTAGGTGCTTTGTCTGCCGGTTTTATTCCTATCTTTACTTCTCTTCTGAAAGGACCGCTGGAAAAAATTCGCTCCGCCTTGGGCGCCGGCCGTGAAGAAGCCTGGCAGCTGGCCAGCAATGTTTTAAATATTTTGGTTTTTGCTCTTTTGATTTTATGCGGTTTGGGCGCGATTTTTACGCCGCAAATTATGAAATTAGTCACGCCGGGCTTCAGCCAGGAAAAAATTGACCTGACGGTTAGCCTGTCCAGGATTATGTTTTTGTCGCCGATTTTTTTAGGCGTCTCTAGCATCTTCGGCGGAATTTTGCAGTCGTTTAAAAGATTTTTCGTCTATGCCCTGTCGCCGATTTTTTATAATATAGGCATAATCTTGGGTGCACTTTATTTTGTGCCGATTTGGGGAATCTACGGTCTGGCCCTGGGCGTGGTTTTAGGCGCCGCGGCCCATATGCTAGTGCAACTGCCCGCATTATTCGCGCTCGGCTTTAGATATCATTTTAAGTTTGATCTAAAAAATCCTCTGGCGCTGAAGATTTGGCTGATGATGGTGCCGCGTACCATGAGCCTGGCCATTTCTCAGCTTAATTTGCTGGTAATAACCATAATTGCTTCAACCTTATCTTCCGGCTCGCTCTCGGTTTTTAATTTCGCCAACAATTTGCAAACTTTTCCGGTCGGCATTTTCGGCATTTCTTTCGCGATTGCCGCTTTTCCGGCAATGTCCGCCGCCGCTTTTGATAAAAAGAAGCTGGTTAAAGATCTATCGCAGACCGTGCGGCAGATTTTATTTTTCATTATTCCTTCAACCATTTTGCTCTTAGCTTTGCGAGCGCAAATCATAAGAATAGTTTTAGGCACTGGGAGGTTTGACTGGCAGGACACTTTGCAGACAATCGACACTTTAGGATTCTTTTCCATTTCGCTTTTTGCTCAAGCCTTGATACCGTTGCTGGTGCGGGTATTTTACGCCAGACATGATTCAAAAACGCCTTTCTTAATTGGCTTAGCTTCGGCCGCGTCCAATATAATTCTCTCGCTTTGGCTCGCGCCTCGCCTGGGCGTTGCCGGCTTGGCTTTGGCTTTTTCGCTGGCCAATATTGTGAATTTTATATTGCTTTGGCTTTGGCTGAATTTTGAAATAGGGAAATTGGATGAATATAAAATTTTTATTTCAACGGTTAAATTTTCTTTAGCCGGTTTGGCTGCCGGTTCAGCGGTGCAAGCGGTTAAACTGGTGGTGGGCGTTAATCTTGACCTGGACCGTTTTTGGGAAATCGCGACCCAGGGTTTAGCCGCCGGTTTGGCCGGTCTTTTGGCTTATCTGATAGTTTGCTACCTCTTAAAGAGCGAAGAGCTGTTCAGTTTTTGGGCTTCATTTAAGCGCCGCTGGCCGGCTAAAAAGGTTGAAACTCCGGATCAGGGGGAAGCCAGAGGGATTTAGAAATCTTATTTGACCGATAAACTAAAAATTAGTAGGATGATCATAGCGATTCACTGCCCAGAGCGGTTAAACCGCTATAATTTATTTATGAATAATATTAGAAATTTTTGCATAATCGCCCACATTGATCATGGCAAATCAACTATGGCCGATCGCATGCTGGAAATTACCGGCACGATTGAGAAAAGAAAGATGAAAGACCAGATTTTGGACCGGATGGACCTTGAGCGGGAACGCGGCATTACCATTAAGCTGCAGCCGGTCAGAATGGATTACCAGGGCTACGCGCTTAATTTAATTGATACGCCTGGCCATGTTGACTTTACTTATGAAGTATCGCGCAGTTTAGCTGCGGTTGAAGGCGCGGTTTTGTTGGTTGACTCAACCCAAGGCATCCAGGCACAGACTCTGGCTAATTTATATTTGGCTTTAGAACAGGACTTAACTATAATTCCGGTCATTAATAAAATAGATTTGCCGGCGGCGAACGTGGAAAAAACCAAAAAAGAAATTATCCAGCTGCTTGGTTGCAAAGATGAAGAAATAATTTTAGCCTCGGGCAAAACCGGCCAGGGCGTGGCCGAAGTTTTAACGGCCGTGATTGAGCGCGTGCCGCCTCCTAGAATAATGGACGTTAACGTTCCGTTGCGCGCTTTGATTTTTGATTCCACTTATGACGAGTATCGCGGCGTAGTGGCGTTCGTTCGCGTGTTTGACGGCGCGGTCGCTAAAGGCGATAAAATCGTCTTACTCGCCACTAAAGCTAAAAGCGAAGCCTTAGACGTCGGCATATTCAAGCCCGAATATAAATCGACCGGCGAACTTAAAACCGGGCAAATCGGCTATATCGTAACCGGCTTTAAGGACGTCAGCGAATGCCGGGTAGGCGATACCGTGGCATGGCAGAAAGCTGAAGGTGCGACCAAGTCTTTAAAGGGCTATAACGAAGTAAAGCCCATGGTTTTCGCCGGAATTTTTCCGCATGAAGGCAATGAATTCGAAGAGTTGCGCGAAGCCATCTCCAAATTAAAATTAAACGACGCGGCCTTGATTTATGAGCCGGAGCATTCGGAAGCCTTAGGCTTCGGCTTTAGGTGCGGCTTTTTGGGCCTCTTACATCTTGAAATTTTTCAGGAAAGGCTCAGGCGCGAGTATAACCTTAATTTAATTGTTACCATTCCCAGCGTGGCTTATAAAGTTTTTAAAAAAAATGGCGATAATTTAATCATCCGCAGTCCGCAGAAACTGCCTGATCCGTCGGAGATGGAAAAAATTGAAGAGCCTTGGGTCAGCCTGGATATTATCGCGCCCAAAGAATATCTGGGGCCGATTTTAAATTTAGTGCAAGAAAAGCGCGGCCTTTACAAAAATACCGAATATATCGACCAGTCAAGGGTGATTTTGCATTATGAAATTCCTTTGGCCGCGATTTTAACCGATTTTTATGATAAGATAAAAAGCGCCAGTTCAGGCTATGCTTCAATTAATTATGAATTCATGGGCTATAAGGCGGCTGACGTGGTGAAAATGGATACTCTGGTGGCCGAGGAGGTGGTTGAGGCGCTAAGTATGATCGTTTACCGCGATGAAGCGTTTAAGCGGGGCAAGGACGTGGTTAACACTTTAAAAGAAACTTTGCCCAAGCAGATGTTTGTGATTAAGCTCCAGGCGGCCGTGGGCGGGAAAATTATCGCGGCCGAGCGTATTTCAGCCATGAGAAAAGACGTAACGGCCAAACTCTACGGCGGCGACGTTTCCCGCAAGCGCAAGCTACTGGAAAAACAGAAAAAGGGCAAAAAGAAGATGGAAGCGCACGGCCGGGGCTCGGTGGAAATACCGTCGGATACTTTTGTTAAGCTGTTAAAGAGGTAATGCGATACTCTGCTCGCTTTTATTTAATATATCATTTATATGAAAAAGAAACCGTTTCACAAAATAATTTGGACCATCATCAGCATTATGGTTATTTTTTCCATGCTGGCCTGGACTGTGGGAGCGTTCTTTCCCTGAATGGGTAAACAATTATTAAACTATGGCCAACCAATGGAAATTAATGCCGTTAGCCGGCAAGGATTTTGTTAATGCCAACCCTGAATATAATAAAACTATACTTCAGCTGCTTTTTAATCGGGGAATAGCCGATAAGCATTTGATTGAAATTTTTTTTGAGCCGGATAAAGTTGAATTGTCCGACCCGTTTTTATTTCGCGACATGGCCGCGGCGGTTGATTTAGCCGTCCGGCATGTTAAGGAGCAGAACTTAATTGTGATTTATGGCGATTATGACGCGGACGGCGTAACGGCCACGGCTTTGCTCCGGGAAATTTTAAATATTTTTAAAGCTAAAACCCAGGTTTACATTCCGGCGCGGGCTTCCGAAGGCTATGGACTTAATAAAAAAGCAATAGACGAGCTGGCTAAAAACGGCGCCAAGCTGATCATTACCGTGGATAACGGCATCCGGAACATTGACGAAGTCGCTTACGCCAAAAACAAGGGGCTGGACATAATCATTACCGACCATCATGAGCCGCCGGCTGAAAAAAAAGATTGGCCGGACTGCTTGGTTATTAATCCCAAAGCCGAAGTCGGCGTTGACCGGAATTTGGCCGGCGTAGGAGTGGCTTTTAAGTTCGCCCAAGCCTTAATCAGCCGCGCCAAATTGGACGAACAAATGAAGGCGCAGCTCCTAAATAAAATTTTAGATTTGGTGGCGATTGGCACGGTCGCGGATATGGTAAGCTTGCTGGGTGAAAATCGGACTTTAACGAGCCGAGGCCTAAAAGTTTTAAACCGGCAAAAAAGGCTGGGCATAGCCGAGCTGGCCGGCGTGGCGCAAATAAACGGAGGGAAAAAAATAACTTCGTTTAATATCGGCTGGCAGATTTCGCCGCGGCTTAATTCGGCCGGCCGGTTGGATCATGCCAACACGGCTTACGAGCTTTTAATCACTAAAGATAAAAAAGAAGCCGCGGAGATAGCCCAAAAATTAAATGAAAAAAACAGCCAGCGCCAAAAAATCACCGAGGAAATCGCGGAGCAGTGCCGCCATAAGATTTCAGGAAAAATGCTGGATGATAAAATTTTGATAGTCTGTTCGCCTAACGTGGAAGACGATCAAGCGGCAATAGGCTGGCCCGAGGGCGTGATTGGTTTAGTTGCCGGCCGCTTATGCGACCAGTATAGCCGGCCGGTTTTAGCCATTACCAAGACGGGCAAAGAAATCAGAGGTTCGGGCCGAAGTATCGAAGAGTTTAATGTCATGGAAGCGATCGAGCAGTCGAGCCAATATCTGGAAAAATTCGGCGGGCACGCGGCCGCCTGCGGCTTTACTTTAAAAAGTTCTGAAGATTTAGCGCCGTTTATGCGAAAGATGAAGCAGCTGGCGAACGAGGTTCTAAGCGGCGTTGAATTAGCTTCAAAAATTTACATTGAAGCGGAAATTAATTTGTCTGAGATTAATGATGAATTCATGCAGGCGCTTCTTAAATTCGAGCCGTTCGGCGAAGATAACCAGAAGCCTAAATTTATGACGCGCGGCATGCAGATTATGGATAAAGTAAACATGGGCGCCGAAGGCCAGCATATTAAATTCAGGTTCGGTTCAATCTGGGCCATCGCGTTCAGCCAGGCGGAAAATTTTAAAGATTATAAAATCGGAGACACGGTTGACTTGGTTTATTTTTTGGAATTTAATGAGTTCAACGGGCGTAAAAGCGTGCAGATGAAAATTGTTGATGTAAAAAAGGCGGATGCTTAGCCCAATTTGGGAAAATTATTTTTCCCCTTAGATAAAATTGTAGCAATTTTGTATGCGCGATAAAAATAATTTCCCCAAACCTGGGTTATAAATTAATTATTATGAAATATGAAAAACTGACAATCTTTACCGACGGTGGCGCAAGGGGCAATCCGGGGCCGGCCGGCATTGGCGCGGTGATTTTAGACGAGCAGGGGAATACTGTAGCGGAAATTTCCGAGTATATCGGGGAGGCCACCAACAACCAGGCCGAGTATAAAGCTTTGATCGCCGGCCTAACTGAGGCTAAAGAATTGGGCGGGCAAGAGCTGGAAGTTTTTTTAGATTCAGAATTGGTGGTTAAGCAGTTAAACCGCGAATACCGGGTCAAAGACCAGGGGCTTGCGCCTTTGTTTGTTTGCGTCTATAATTTATCTTTAGGATTTAAGAAAGTTGTTTTTAAGCATATCCGCCGCGAGAAAAATGCGCAGGCGGACAAATTGGTCAATCTGGCGCTGGATAAGGCGGGAAAATAATTTTTCCAAGCCAAGATATTAGGACGCATAGCTCAGTTGGTTAGAGCGTTCCGTTCACATCGGAAAGGTCGCAGGTTCGAGTCCTGCTGCGTCCACTTAATGGATTAATAAAAATAGCCCTTGGAGCAATTAAGCGCCAAGGGCTTTAATGTGTTTAAGGACCATCTTCGTAATACCCCGGTGGTTTTTTTCCGAGGTGAGCCAGAAACAAAATGGCCAGCACGAAGGCGCATGAGCAGCAGAAAAAAAGAAAGCCCTCCTTAAAAAAGATGCTGGCAAAAATTCCGGCTAATCCGAGAATCGTTCCTACTGCCGGAAAAATTACCATTCCGCCTGCCACAAATAAAACTGTCAGAGTGCCCACTTTATCCCCCTTTTTTATTATTAAGTTATCATTATTTATTTGATAAGTCAAATTGTTATTTAATTTTAGCTAAAAAATTAGCGTAAGGCTTGCGGAAAAATTTAGTTTGCCATAGAATAGGTAATAACAAGATTGAAAACCAATAAGGAGGAACGCCATGGAAACAAGATGCGAGTGCGGTCATGTCCATTGTTGTCACAAGGAAACTTTGAAAAAACCGATGGTGGACGAAGAAAGCGGTCGGCCTTTTACAAGGGAATCATGCGCTGAATGCGGAATTTGGCTGAGTGATGAGCCCAGCTGACTAATTTTCAATTGACATTTTTCGGGAGGAGGATATGAAAACTGAAACGAAACAGATTAATCGTTATTGTGGAATCGTACTTCGCCTTTTGTCCGTTTTAATCTCAGTTGTTCTGCTGGGCGCGATTTATCTAAGCCCGTTAGACATCCATTTTTACAGCATAAACCTCACCAGTTTTTTTTCTTTGTTTGCCGAATGGAAATACCTGACTATTGGTTTGGTCATGGTAATCCTGGCGATGGTCTGGCGCGGACCCAAAGGAAAAAAATCGGAAAAACATTTTATTTTGGAGAGTTAGGGGGGGGCGTAAGCAATAAGCAGACCGTGACGTAATAATGATCACGGTCTATTTTTTTCTTGACTTTTTTTAGTGAAAATGTTAGTATAAAATATAATTTGTTATTCTAAATTTCATTTATTTCAGGGTAAACGGATGATTGCTCCGCTTAAAGCGGAGAGGAAAGTCCGGACTCCAAATGCGCTTTGCGCAGGAAAGCGGCAGTGGATAATGTCCACCAAGAGTAATCTTAGGGAAAGTGCCACAGAGACAATACTAGCCGATGCGTAGCATCGGTGAAAGGTGAAAAGCTATGTAGTGTTTAAGTTATGTAGGATATCCAAATAACTTATGCTATACATATTCTGCGCCGGTGACGGCGACAGACGGTAAACCCTGCCTGGAGCAAGAGCAAACCAGTCCGCTTCGGCGGCCTGATGAAAAGTGGCTCGCTTGAGCCTGACGGCAACGTCCGGCCCAGATAGATAATCATCTTCCCGAGCAATCGGGAAACAGAATCCGGCTTATAGTTTACCCTGAAATAAATGAAATTTATTTTATGAAGAGATCTGAACTCTTTTTTTCATTTTTACTGGTGCCGCTGGATTTCGTCATGATAATTTTGGCCGGCACTTCGGCCTATTATTTGCGTTTTACCGGCCTAGCCACGGAAATCCGGCCGGTGATTTTTAGCCTGCCCTTCGGCGAATATTTTAAAATACTACTCTTAATCGCCGCGGCCTGGCTCATAATTTTCGCTTTAGCCGGACTCTATAGCATCAAAGGCTCGCGCCGGCTGACCGAAGAAATTTATCGCGTTATTTTAGCCTGTTCAACCGGACTGATGCTGATCGTAGTCCTGATTTTTGTTTTTCGGGAACTTTTTTCCTCGCGTTTCATTGTCTTGGCCGGCTGGCTATTAGCCATTGTTTTTATCAGCTTTTCAAGAATTATCGTCCGGACAATCCAGCGAATATTAATGAAGCATGACATCGGCGTTCATAAAATCGTGTTAGTGGGCAATAGCGCCACCACCGACGCTTTGATCCATGAATTTTCCAGCCGAAAAAACCTGGGTTATGAAATCGCCAAGCGCTTAAAAAATTTCAGTTTGGAAGATGAAGCGGCTTTAACCGAGTTTATCAAAACTAACGAGGTGGACGAAATCATGCAAAGCGACCCTAATTTAAGCAAAGCCGAGGTCCTGCGCCTTTATGATTTCGCGGACGAAAATCACCTGACTTTTAAATACGCGGCCGACCTTTTAGGCGCCAAGGTTTTAAAAACCGAAGTGGCGGAAATTGCCGGCATACCGGTCGTGGAAGTTAAGGAAACGCCGCTTGACGGCTGGGGCAGGATTTTAAAAAGAATTTTTGACATTGTTTTTTCTTTGTTCCTCATCATCCTTTTCAGTCCGATATTGCTCTTAGCCGCTTTGGCCATTAAATTTGATTCGCGCGGCCCGATAATTTATAAAAACGAGAGAGTCATGAAAAACGGCTGCTTTAAGCTGTTTAAATTCAGGTCCATGATTTATCAATATTGCGTGGGCGAAGAATACGGCTCCAAGCAGGCGATGGAACTGGAAAAAAAATTAATCGAAGAAAAAAATACCAAGACCGGTCCGATCTATAAAATCGGCGACGACCCGCGCCTGACCCGCGTGGGCAAATTTTTGAGGCGCTGGAGCATCGATGAGCTGCCGCAATTTTTTAACGTCTTTCTCGGCAGTATGAGCCTGGTCGGGCCGCGGCCGCATCAGCCTAGAGAGGTGGCCAAATACGAACGGCACCATAAAAAAGTTTTATCCATTAAGCCGGGCATAACCGGGCTGGCGCAAATTTCCGGACGAAGCGACTTAAGCTTTGAAGATGAAGTTAAGCTGGACAGCTATTACATAGAAAACTGGTCTTTATGGTTTGATATCTCAATTTTACTGCGAACCCCGCTGGCCGTCTTAAAAGGAAGGAGAGCGGAATAGCTTTAAAAACCTTTTCAAAAAAGGTTTTCCCCCTACGGGGATAAACCAAAAATATAACGTATCAAATTATAATTTGATAATTAAATATGAAAGTAGCATTAATCCATGATCATCTGGCCCAGGACGGGGGAGCGGAAAGAGTTTTAAGGGTGATCTCCGAGATGTTTCCGGAGGCGCCGATTTATACTTTGCTTTGCGATGAGAAAAATGCGGTTAAATATTACCCGGGTCGGCGGATAGAAACTTCAATCATCCAGAAACTGCCCGGCGGCGTCTCGCACTACCAATGGTACATGCCGTTCATGCCCATGGCCGTGGAATTTTTTGATTTGACGCCCTTTGACCTGGTTATTTCCGATACCAGCTCGTTCGCCAAGGGCGTGATAACTTCCACTCATACTTTGCATCTTTGCTATTGCCATACGCCGACGCGCTATCTTTGGTCGGACACGCACCAGTATATTAATGAACTTCACTACAATAAATATTTTAAAAAAATAATTTCTCTGGTTTTAAATTATATCAGGATGTGGGATAAGCAGGCGGCCGAACGGGTTGACAGTTTCGCGGCCAATTCGCGCTTTGTGGCCGGGCGGATAAAAAAATATTACCGGCGCGACTCGGTCGTGATTTACCCGCCGGTAGAAACGGAAAAATTTAAAATTTCTCCTGAAATCGGCGATTATTTCCTAATCGGCGGCCGGTTAGCGCCTTATAAAAGAGTGGATATGGTAATTGAAGCTATAAAAAAGACCGGTCGAAAATTAAAAATTTTTGGCGATGGCGTGGACTTGGCGCGGCTTAAAAATCTGGCTAAAGGCTACGAGGGCATTGAATTTTTAGGCCGGGTAAACGATGAAACTAAAGCCGAGTTATACAGTAAATGCCTGGCGTTTATCAATCCCCAGGAAGAGGACTTCGGTATCACCGCGGTAGAAGCGCAGGCGGCCGGCCGGCCGGTGATCGCTTATCAGCGCGGCGGGGCCCTGGAAACAATTAGAGAAGGCGTAACCGGAGAGTTTTTTAATGAGCAAACAGTCGAAAGTCTAGCGCAAGTTTTAAAGAATTTTGACGCTTCAAAATATAATCAGGAAATAATCAGGCGCCATGCCGAGCAGTTCAGCGTGGACAGGTTTAAAAAAGAAATTGGGGAGTTTATTGAAGGGGAATATAAAAAATTTAAGTCGGCTAATGCGCAGTTATGAAAATCGGCATTGACATACGAACTTTAATGGACGAGCGCCCGAGCGGCGTGTCGGAGTATACGCTAAATTTGGTCAAGGAGATTTTAAAGCTGGATACGGCTAATGAGTACCGGCTTTTTTATAACTGTTTTGGCGATCGCCCCAATTTTCCCAAGTTTGATGGCCGCAAGGTGGAAGTGATAAAATATAATTATCCCAATAAAATCTATAATTATTTTCTCTGTAAAATTTTTAATCAGCCGAAAATTGATAGCGAGTTGGAAGCCGATGTATGGTTCATGCCGCATATTAATTTTATCGGTCTGTCGGGACGAGCCAGAAGCGTAATTACCATTCACGATCTGTCTTTTTTAAGAAATTCCAATTTTTTTTCCGCGCGCCAGAATTTTTGGCATAAAATGGTTAACGTGAAAAAGTTGGTAAAAAAATTTGATACTGTCGTAGCGGTTAGCGAAAATACCAGGCGTGATATTATAGAACTATGCGGTGTAAATTCAGATAGAATAAAGGTTATCTATTCAGGAATTGGGAAAGAATACATGAAAATAACCAATAACCAAGAGACAATAACCAAACAAATTCAAAACAAGTACAAGCTGCCGGAAAAGTTTATTTTATATCTAGGAACGGTTGAGCCGAGGAAGAATGTTGACGGGATAATCAGAGCGTATAATGAGTTGCGAGCTGCCCGTCTCGCTCTCGGCGAGCCGGGGCGGGCGAGTTGCGAGTTGCGAGATTACAAATTGGTGATTGCCGGAGCAAAAGGCTGGAAGTCTGAAAATATTTACCGAGAATGGGAGCTGTCTGAATTTAAAAATGATATTATTTTTTTAGATTACGTTGACGCGGCGGATAAAGTATATTTATATAATCTTGCTTCAGTGTTTGTTTATCCTTCGTTTTATGAAGGTTTTGGCTTGCCGCCGCTTGAAGCCATGGCTTGCGGCACGCCGGTGGTAGCCAGTTATTCATCCAGTTTGCCGGAGGTGGTCGGCGACGCGGCTTTAACGGTCAATCCGCATGATATAAACGATATCGCGTTGGCGATCGGGCAGATTTTAACCGACGAAAATTTAAAAGATAAATTAATTGAGCGAGGGCTGGAACGCGCAAAAAAATTCAGCTGGGAGAAAGCCGCGAGGGAATATTTTAAGATATTTAATCATGAATAAAAATATAATAAAAATCAGAATAGTTTTATGGTTTATATTAGCTGTAATAACAGCCTGGTTTGGTTATTTAAAAATCGTGCCAAGCGGCAATATCAGCTATGTTTATGATTTTAAAAAAGCCAGCTCCTTTATTGGTAAATTGGCGCCGGCTGAACGAGTTGATGTGAACGGAGGCCAAGCGGAGATAAAAGGCGAGCCGGTTTATTTCTCCGTTCGTCCACCCAGAAGATTTGAAAAAGCGCGCGTTACCCTGGCATTTAAAAATACCGCTGACTTCTCGGTCATGGAGCTGGGACTTTTAAATGATAAGGTTTCCTTTAACTACGATCTGAAGCCGATGGAAAATAAAATCATTGATCAATTGGCTATGGTTTGGCCGTCCGTCATCGGGCAAAATGGAGCCAAACTCTACCAGCGAGAAAAAAAATATGACAGCTTGGAAAAATTTTTAGAGGCCCTGCCCGAGATCGCTTCCGGCGAAATCGCGCTGTATAATTACGATTTAAATAAAAAATTTTTGCTTGATGATTACGCGCCGGCTCGAGGAAAAAATATAATCGATAATAAATTACGCGGCTCCTACCAATTTTATACTTATGTAAAAAATCAGAGCCTTGATTATGCCTTTGAGTTTTCGGACTTAAATTTAAATCAAGACAGCGACCCCGTGGAAATTAAAGTTTTTTCGCCGGATGGCATGATCTATTCTTCGATTAGGGTGTCAGACGAACAAGCGGACAGTCGGTCGCGGCGCGCTGATATCAGGCTGCCTAATCTGCCCGAAGGCGTTTATCGGGTAAGCGTCGCGGCTAACGACGATATAATAACCGAAAGCATCGCTACCGAACTGCACATCTTCAGCTTAATTAATAAGGTTTGGCTGGCCGAAAGCAATAAAAACGGCCAGACCTTATTTACCAACAGCCGCGTTGTTAACGCTCAAACCTTAAATCCGGCCAGCCTAGGTTCGGTCAATGTCGGCGGTACTATCCTGAATTTAGCCGAAACTTATAGGCAATTTTCCGTCAAAATTAATAGCGCCAAGACGGAAATTAAATTACCGGCAAACGATATTATTATCTCCGGCGACGGAGTTTTTAGCTTTTCGCCGTCCGGTTTAATTAATCCGGGGTTTAAGAATATTAACTCGAATCTAGACGTTAATGGCGAAAAAATAAATTATGTTTTGGCCGATTATGATACGCCGGGCTACGCGGCCGGCCTCCAGACCGCTTCGGCCGAATTTGACTTAACCAGGGGCTACAGCGAAGACGGCAAATATCAATTTTTGATTTCTCTTCCCGGACTTAAAGTCGAGGAGGAGAATGACGGCTCAGTTATTTTAAAAGAGATAAAAGTTGAATTTTTTGGCACCTCACTCAGCCAAAAAATCAAAAAATATTATGAAAGCTTATTTTAAAATATTTTCACAAGAATTATTTTATGTTTTGACCGGCGCGCTTGTTATTTTTTCGTGCATGGAAATTATTTGGCCAGGAATAATTTTAGCTTATTTAAATATAAACTTTGTTTTGATTTTGTGGCTTATAAATGGTATAATATTTTTATGATAACTCGGAGTAAAAATAATAATTTTAAAAAAATATTTTTAAGTCAAAAATTTTTAAGTCTGCTTGGATTGTTAGCCGTTATTTTAATTAGCCTGCCTTTTTCCAAAAACGCGATAAAGCAATATAGGATCAACCGTGAGATCGGCGAACTTAAAAAAGAAATTTCTAGCTTGCAAAATAAAAATGTTGATTTAAAGAATTTTGTTTCCTATTTGTCATCCGATCAATTCGCCGAGGAGCAGGCGAGGCTTAATTTGGGCCTTAAAAAACCCGGCGAAGAACTTTTAGTAATAAAAACAGAAAATGACGAGAATGCTTCTACTTCCAATATTTTTAATATCCCCGGCTACGACCGGCCCGAGCCGAAGCCTAAATCTTCCAATCCCGGAAAATGGGTTGATTATTTCTTAAAATAATATGGCGAAAAATCTAGATGGCATAAAAAAATTGAGTTCTGACGAGATAAAAAAGCTGCGGCAAGTGGTTTTAAATTATATCGGCGAAAAAGATGAACCGGCAGTAGAGGATAAGCAGATAAAAACTACTTTATTCGCGCGAAAAAAAGTCGATGGTTTAAACGTAAATAAAATAGATCCGCTGGAAGCGGCCGTTAAAAGGCAGGAAGAAGAGAGAAGGAAAATTAAAGAAGAGGAAAGGCAGTATTTTTTAAGACAAGAGCTCGAAGAAAAAAAAGAAAAACTCAAAGAGCGGGAAAAAATGGCGAAAGAGCGAAGCATCGCCAGACAGGCTAGCGAGCAAGCTCAAACTAAAGCCCGATTGGAAGAAAATAAAAAATTATCCGAGAGAATAAAATCAGAAAAAAAAGGGCGGGAGGAAAAAAGACTAGCTGAGGAAATTTTACTCCGAGAAGAAAAGGAACGGGAGGCTAAGGCGGAAAAACGAAAAGAACGGTTGAGGCGGGAGCTGGCTTTGGCCGCGGAAAAAAGAAAAATTAAGCGCCGAAAGGCATTAAGAAAATTTATAAAGAACTTTAAAATTAAATTAAGCGTAATTTTTACGGCCGTAAAAAGGAATTTTACTTATGGCCTTCTGATAGCCGTTGTTTTTTTAGTAGTCGGTTATTTTGTGTTTTGTTTAGCGGTTTTAAGGTTTAATTTTGCCGGCGCAGAAGAGTGGAAGTTGTCGAATTATTTGCCAGTGCCGGCAGTCTTGAGCAATCAAGGCATCATTTATTTTGATGATTATCGGAATTTGGCGGATGAAAATTATTATAAGCAGACCTTGGCTGAGAAGAAAAAAGATTTAGCCGAATGGATAGCAATAAGAAGCTTAAAGCGTAAATATAACTTGCCGCTTGGCGCTGTCGAAGAAGAATTGGCAATGAAATTTGCTTTCGATGAAGAAATTAATCAAGTCGGCCTCTCTAGAATAAAAAAAATAAGCCGGCTTTTGGCCGGCGAAGCTGATATGGAATCGCTAAGCAAATACGCGGATCAGTATCACGAGGCGGCGTATTATGGCCCAAGCCAAGCTAGCGATAAATTTGGAGCTGAAATTTTGGAGCTTCAAGTTGGTGAATCAAGCGGCATAATTTTTCGAGGAGGCGGTTATTATTTAGCCGAGAGGATTAATGATCAAAATAATCAGTTTGGCTATAAATATCTTTATGTCAGCGCGCTGACTTTGGAAAGATATTTAAGTGAAAAATCAGCTCAAACAAAAATTTTTATATTGGCGAATTGAGCCACCCGTCGGATTCGGACCGACGACCTACGGTTTACGATACCGTTGCTCTACCAACTGAGCTAGGGTGGCAAACAGGCTCTAAGATCAGACTATATCATATCTGGGTATAATATCAATAGCCGGCTCTTCGTAGGGGTGGGTTTTTTTAATGGCCGCGACGGTTTTTTCGACCAAGTCTTTATGGCAAAGCGTTTCAATTAATTCCTCTTCGACCGCGGAAAGCTCGCCGATTCTGCCGATGGCCGGATGCGCTCCCGGCATAGGCCTGAATCTGCCGGTTTGCTTGCTCGAGCCGCTGGAAAATTCATAGTTACCCTGGATTCCGGCGCCGGCTTGGCCCAGAGCCAGCCGTACGCGGTCGGCCGAATTAAGCGGCACGCTAACGCGAATTTTTACAAAATCAGACTCTTTTAACATAGGAGCGGGATACGAGAATCGGACTCGCGTTTCCTGCTTGGGAAGCAGATGTACTACCATTGTACTAATCCCGCAATTTTTTGATTTTTACGAACTGTGTTATAATTATATTTGTATGAAGGGGCAAAGTCAAATGATTTCTAAGATTATCATATTTTTCCTAATATTAACGCTGGCGCAAATGGCCGGTGATTTTGTTTATGCCTCGGAAACGGAAATCCAGCCGCCAAATCGTTTATTTTCCATTAATTTAGACACGGCCACTATCGCTAAAGGTTTTACCGTTAGCGCCTTTGACCAGGCGCTTAAGTTGTCTTTAATCCCGGGAATTTTAAGCCAATCGACCGGCGTAGAGGCGGTAGAATTAAACGAGCCGGTGGACGTTCCTTGGCAACTTAATCAAATCAGCAGAGTTTATCAGTTTGAATTTAAAAATAAATCTGCCTACGATGAAAGCAAGCCTTTTTATATCCAGTTAGCTTATGACAAGTCCTCTGATTATTATAAACAGGTATATTATTTTGACAAAAATTTTTCAGCCTGGCGGCCTTTGCCCACGGTTGATTATCCGGAAAAGTCTGTCGTGCGCTCCTTAATTCATCTGCCGTTTGGCCGTGTCGCGATTTTTGCTAATCCGGAAGCGTTGGCTGTAGGCAAGGCCAGCTGGTACGCTTATAAAGGCGGCATGTTCGCGGCTTCGCCTGATTTTCCCAAAGGTTCAAAGCTGCGTGTCTATAATACGGCCAATAATAAATTTGTGGATGTGACAGTTAACGATTTTGGTCCGGACAGGAAACTCCATCCGGACCGGGTTATAGACTTGGATAAGCAGGCGTTTAAAAAAATCGCGCCGACCGGAGCGGGCGTGATTAACGTCAGAGTCGAGCCGCTTAAAGTTATTCCGCAAAATAATAAAATTTTAGGCATCGCCGACACGGGCGCGGCCTCAGAACTGTCAACTAGCGCCAAGTCGGCGATTGTTATGGACGAGAAAAGCGGAAAAATTCTATGGCAGAAAAACGCCACTACCACCTTGCCCTTAGCCAGCTTAACTAAATTAGTGGCAATCAAGGTTTTTCTTGACTCTAGGCCGACTTTAAGCCAAGTCGTGGCTTACAGCCTGAAAGACGAAGAATATAATTATGAATGGGTCAACAAATGGGAGTCGGCTCGGTTAAAGCTGGACGATGGAGAGACTTTAACCGTGGAAAACTTGCTTTACGCCGCCTTGGTCGGCTCGGCCAATAACGCGGTAGAGTCATTAGTCAGGGTTAGCGGACTTATGCGCGCTGACTTTATCGCTAAAATGAATCAGGCGGTAAAAGATTGGGGTGCGTCTTCAACCAGTTTCGTTGAACCGACCGGGTTGTCTCCCGCCAACGTGAGTTCAGCGCTTGATTATGCTATAATTACCAAGGAAGTTTATTTGAATCCGATCATCCAGAAAGCCAGTACCATGAAGCAGTATAAATTCACGACGATTAACAAGAAAAAGCCCCATACCTTAAATAATTCCGATAAGCTACTGGCGACCAGCAGCTTGAATATCACCGGTTCAAAAACCGGCTATCTTGACGAGGCGCAATATTGCCTGATGGTCAGGGCGAAAAATAATGAGGACCAGCAAGTCATCGCGATAACTCTGGGAATAGGCAACCGGCAGAATAGTTTTGAACAAACAGAGCTTTTAACCAGATACGGTTTTAAGGTTTTAAGGGATAAAATTTAATTATGATTAAATTGGTCAATATTTCAAAAGTTTATCCGCCGGATATCAAAGCTTTGCATAAAGTCAATTTGCATATTAAACCGGGTGAATTCGTTTCCATCGTCGGCCAGTCCGGCACCGGCAAGACGACCATGATAAAATTGTTGATCGGCGAGGAAAAAGCCGACAGCGGCAAAATCGTCGTGGGCGGCTGGGATATTACTGATATCGGCCCGAGAGAAATACCGGTCCTGCGCCGGCAAATCGGCGTGGTCTTTCAGGATTTTAAGCTGCTTCAGAAAAAAACTATTTTTGAAAACGTCTGTTTCGCTTTACAGGTTTGCGGCGAGCCGCAAAGTAAAATTTTGAATATTGTACCCCAAGTTTTAAAAATCGTGGGATTAGAGAAAAAAATGCACCGCTATCCTTTGCAAGTTTCGGGCGGCGAACAGCAGCGCGCGGTTATCGCCCGGGCTTTGGTACATCGCCCTAAAATCTTATTAGCCGATGAGCCGACCGGCAACCTTGATTCGATTAATGCCGATGAAATAATCGAAATTTTGCAGAAAATAAATAAATTCGGCACGACTGTTTTGCTGGTAACGCATAACCGGGAAGTGGTTAATAAACTCAAAAAAAGAGTGGTGACCATCGAAAACGGACTGGTGGTAGGCGACCAGGCGGTGGGGAAATATATGTTATAAGCTCAAACTATGTAACACATAACAAATATGTTCTTGCTATCATTTTTTCGCGTAATAAAATTCAGTTTGCAGGACATGGCCCGCAATGTCTGGCTGTCGCTTATTACGGTAATTATTATCGTTCTGGCCTTGTTTTCGGTTAACCTGCTGCTGGCGGTTAAAGTTTTGAGTTCGGCTACCGTAAGCGCGGTAAAAGAAAAAATTGATGTCACCCTGTACATAAAAAATGACGCGCCGGAAAGCCGTATTATTGCCTTAAAAAGCCAACTGACCAACCTTGATTCGGTCAAACAGATTGATTATATCTCAAAACAAGCGGCTTTGCCCATTTTTCAGGAAAAGAATCAGAATAAACCGGAAATTTTGCAGGCGCTACTCGAGCTGGGGAAAAATCCATTGTCTCCCAGTTTGATTCTTAAGCCGAAGGACATTGATAATTATGATAGCTTGATTGCCAGTTTGAATAAAATCGACAACGATATTATTGAATCGAAAAATTTTGACGATTATAAAAACATGCTGGCTAAGATAAATAGCATCACCGGCAAGGCCAATGAAGCCGGCCTATTTGTCAGCTCGCTGTTTGTTTTAATCACTATTTTGGTGGTTTATAACGCGGTGCGAGTGGCCATTTACACGCACCGCCGGGAAATCGGCATTATGAAGCTGGTGGGCGCTTCAACCTGGTTTATCCGCGCGCCCTATCTTGTCTCCGCCATGATTTACGCGCTAATCGGCGTTGTCGCGATCATTGTTCTGCTTTATCCGTTTTTAAGCTTAATTCAGCCTTATTTAGCCACTTTTTTTTCCGGTTTTGAAGTTGATTTAGTCGGTTATTTTAAAAGTAATTTTTTGCTGATTTTCGGTCTGGAGTTTTTGGCCGCTACCTTAGTAAATGTTTTGGCCAGTTTAGTGGCGGTCGGGAAGTATTCAAAAGTATAGTAAATTGAAAAACGCCGAACTTTGGAAAATTGTTTTTTGCTTAGACAAAATTTGGGAGTTTTTTACAAAAAATTAAGTAGTAAGAAAAGTAATTTTTTGTAAAAAATCGCTACAATTTTGTATGCACAAAAAACAATTTTCCAAAGTTCGGCGTTTGTTTATTTGAATTTTATCAGTACAATCTCCGGGTCGGCCAGAACGCGCAGGGGCGGACCCCAGACGCCGGCGCCCGAAGTCGTGTAAACTTGGGTAGCGCCGGATTTATTCAGGCCGTATTGAAAGCCGTGGTAAAACAGGGTTTCTATATATTGGATAGGGAAGAGCTGGCCTTTATGGGCATGGCCGGCCAGCATGAGAGAAATGCCGGCTCGCGCCGCCACCTCTATTTTATCCGGCACATGGCGCAGTAAAATACTGGGCTGGTTCTGATTAATATTTAATTTCTCCAGCGCCGAGGCGAAATCGTCCCGGCTGTAAGCTTCGCGGTAATCCAGGCCGATAATTTGCAGGCCGTTTAAGTTTATGAGCTGGTTGTTCAGGTTGGTGATGCCGGCGCCAGTAATTGCTTTAATAAAAGCGCTGTTGTCGCCGAATTCTTCATGGTTGCCGGTCACGAAAAATTTTCCGGCCGGCGCGCTTATCCGGCTGAAGGAATTAGCCAGTCTCAATAAATCAATATTTTTCTGCCCGTCATAAAAATCGCCGCCGATTAACAGCAAATCAGGCTTTAACGCTTCAATCTGGCGGGCCAGCCGATCGGCCAAGGCGTAATTGTTGACTACGCCCAGGTGCAGGTCGCTTATAAAAATTACGGCTTTGCCCTGCCAGGCCGCGGGTAAGTTAGGCAGAGTAATCTCTAGACTGATTGTTTTAACTTGTCGCGCGGCGACCAGGCCGTAAATGCCGATGGCAACCGCGGCCGAAAACAGGATAATGATTAAAATTTTCGGATTTAGGTTAAGCGAGAGTATTTTTAGTAAAAATAAAACCGCGTAAAATAAAACACAGGCCAAAAAAAGATAAAATAAAAAGCCCAGCCAGGCCGAGGCCGCGACATAAAAAAGCCGGACTAAAAGATTGTTAAAGCGGGCGATTAAAATTGAAGCCAGAATAAAGCTTAACGGCAAGACGGCCGAGGCCGCGCGCAGGACGTTGATTAAGGGCCGAGAAGCAATGCCAAAAAATTTAATAACCGTATGAAATAGAAAATAATGCGCCGCGAAGATCAGCGTTAAAGTTACCGTGGCGATGATGGCGAATAAATATAGCATGCTTATATTTCCTCAAAGCTGACCGTCCGCGGAATAAGTTTAATGGCGGGCGCGCTTAAAAAGCTGATAACCAGCTTGATTAAGATGTTGGCCAGGATTATTTCCATGACCGTAGCGAAAGGCATGGCGCCTAAAAAGGCGATCAGGCCGAAAATAAAACTGTCTAAAATCAGGCCGCCCAAATTGGAAAGTAAAACCGCGGTTAAGTCGCCGATTTTTTTGTAAATGAAGCTGAAAATTTCCGTATCAAGAAGTTCCGAGATAACTTGGGCGATGATGCTGGCCGCGACGATGCGTCCGACCGGCAGTAAAATCCGCTCGTAAGCTTCCTGAAACTGCCAGCTCGGGTCAGGCGTCATTTTTCCCACCAGCCAAAATAAACCGAACATCAGGGCGTTTAAGCCCGCGGCGATAATGATTACCTGGCGCGCGTTATTTTTGCCTAAGCTTTTATGCACTAAATCGCGCAAGGTGAAAGTCAGGGGATAGATGATTGTGCCGCCGTCCACCGCTAAATGGACGAGCGGCAGAACCGCGATTTTCGTGGATAAAACATTAGCGAATATCTGCGAAGCGGTGTAGAGCAAAGCGCTAAGAAGCGGCAGATTGAGTTTGAAGTTTTTCATGTTCGCCCTGCTCAACGATTTCCGAACTTTTGACTGGGCAAGCGAATACAAATATCCGACCGTAGTTTTAGATCAAATGAAAGAAATGCTGGCCAAGTACGAGAATGTATAACCCGTTCTTGCCCCGTGTTTGCCCGTGTGGCGAGCGGTTCGACCGGAGTAAGAGATTTGCACCAATCTGGAAACTGAAAACGATTGTGAACGAGTTTTGAGACTTTAAAACGATTTGCTTAACTTAAGCAAAGTTAAGCAAATATGACTCACCGCTAGACTTGTTCCGAGGGCAAGCGTATGTTGTTGCTTGCTATGGAGGACGATGACATTGAGGCGATCCTTCGGGACGCTAAAAACATAAGAATGCCACATCGACGCGGATCATTTAATCCGCTATCTTCACTTCCGGAACCAAAGGCCAAAATCAAACAAGCAATTAAAGAAAGAATCAGACTCTTGGCCGGTGCTTATATCTCCCTAGCCGGATTTGTCGATGATGACGATATCCAGTTTGCCGAGGATAACCCGAAGTCAAAGAAAACTCGAGCAATATATCTCAAAGTGCTCGAAGATATGGAAACAGCGAAAAAAGAGATGCGGGAGTTTAAAATACTAGATTGATTTGACTTGTATTTTTTCGGGATAAAAATCAACTCTTATATTTTCAATCCTAAGACTCGTTTTCTTATCATTTAAGGCATTCAACAAATCATCTTCTCGCGCGGTTCCGGTGTATTCAATTTTTACATCTAGATCGGATTTCTTGTTTGAAAGACCAGTGACTCTACTTCCAAATGGGACAATAGCTTTAATTGAAAAATCCAAATCTTCAAAGTGAAAACTTTCTCTCAAATGATTAATATGTGACAGAGCGATAGTCTGTATATCCTTTAGACAATAATCTTCTAATCCTTGAATCGTGATCATAAATTATTTTGGCGGACATTCTTTAGCCTTTGCGTCTTCCTCAGTCTTAGCTTTTAATTTCTGTTCGTATTGGTGATCTAAAAGCATAACAATAAGATTGGCCAAGCGGTCGCTAAAAGCCTCTTCCATCTGCTCGATGGTCATTCCTTTTGGAAGTGTTCTTGGTTTTATTTCTTTTTTAACTCCTTTTGCCATATTTATTGTAGATATTTTTTCAGATCAAAAATGTATCTAGCATAATCGGCAAAAATTTGGAGATTTGCATAAACAACTTTAGCACTTAGTTCTTTACCGGTTGGATGACCAGCGTCATTACGGTTCAACCGAATAAAATTAAAAATACCATCAAGATATATTTCCCAATCACCTTGCAACTCTTTTGGTAGAGATTTCGCGTCGGCAATAAATTCTTTCTTAAATTCTTTATATTGTGTAGCAATCCACCTATCTTCAACATGTTTTTGAAATTTAGTTTTGCGTGGGTCCTTAAGCCAATTCGTATATGCTTCAATCAAAATCAGCATCAAATTTTCTGATGCTACTCCCAATGTGATTGTGGCTGAAAGTAGGTGTCTCCTATTAAAAGCGGCGATTGACTCACCAATATAAGCAAAGGTCACATCATCTATTTCGGGGATCTTTTCTCTTATGGCCTTTAAATAACCTTCAGGATCATATGGCAACCAATCTTCTGACACAAAGGCCTCGGTGCCGTATGTCGTAATGGAAAGCCAAGGATATCCACTATTGAAATCCCCGGCCGTACCGGGATAAATAAAGCCCGCATTTATAAACTCTTGTACAATCTCTCTTACTAAAGAATAAAAATCGTCTTGTTTGTATCCAGGAATAGTTTGAATGTAATCACGAAATAGATCATACAAACCACCCATCTGAATTTGTGGTCTAAAGTTTGATTGGCTATTTTTAAGCTCAATTTGTTTTTTAAAAAAACCTATGATTTTATTTTTTATTTCCGATCTATCCATATTTATGACTTTAGCTTTTTAATTAGAAGGTCGCCAATTTTATCTATACCTTTTTCAATATTAATATAACCAACCGTTGGTGGCATGCCATCGAGTTCGGTTTCATCAACTTTGATTGGTAATATATATTCATTACCTTTTTCATTAAGAGCACGTGCCTGTGCACTTTGTCTTTCGTGATTAGTCCAAACCCTATCTTTATAGTCCTTTGAAATAAAGATCACGCAATAACGAGAACGCTTTCTAAAAATCTCATCAAAGGTATCCACTAGATTTTTACCCCAAAGATATTCTGGATAAAATTCATCATAGAAAACTGAAAATCCTGACTCTTTCAAAATGGTAGCCAATTTTTCTGCATGTTCTCGTTCGGTCCCAGCAAATGATATTGCCACATCAAATTTAGTAATATCCGCTGGTTTGGTAGAAGATTTTGGTCTGGTAACCCTTTTCTCAATATCAATATTTAACCGTTCTGCCGGTTTTTGAAACGGCAAAAAAGTAAGACCAGATTTTTCAATTTCGGCATTGGCTGAAAGCAACTTTTGAATGCCAATTGAGAAGTGTTGCGCATGAGAATCAAACCAACTGTGAGCAGTGTTCGCGTTGCTATCAAACATTCTATCTCCTCTTTCTTCAAAAGCGATTGAATACCAATAACATGGTTCAAATTCGTATTCCGGACATTGCTCAAAATTATGTATTCCTAAAAATTGAAAAACGCTTTGAAGCTCAGATGACAATGGCAGATGCTTTGGGCGGTAATGTATTACCCATCCTTTATCTTGGCTGGATTCAAGCCAAGTGAATTTGTATTGAAAAGCGTCATCTTCGCTTTGCTTCATTACCTTTACTGACATCGCAGTATGCCCATCTCCAGACATTTGGAAATCACGCTGTCTGCTACGAGATTGGCCACCAAGAAAATATCCCAAACCTTCTGGTTTATCAAAAAAGAAACCACATTTTTCTAAGTCCTTTTGTGCGTCGGTTAGATTGCTATATGCTTGATCAAAAAAGCCAGCAAAAGCATTAAGATCAAAACTCGCATCTACCCAGCGAACATAACATTGCCGACTATCAATAAAAGAGCATCCACTCCTCTGAAATCCCAAATGGCTTAAAAAATCTGTTACCTGATAACCACCTGAGATGCTGAAGGTGTTTGGCGACACATGTAGGCTATAACCGATATCGTCTTTACTCCATTGTAATTTTGCCAAGACCAAATCAGTTGTCCCTGATCGGACTTTCCCAATAACTTCACTTTTTAAGGCTTGATGTGGATCTCTGTTGTGCATAATAATTATTTACTATTTATCGCCTGAACATAATTGCAGTAATCGCAATTAGGATCAGCGTTGGGAATTTTATTACCATTCAAACACTTGTGGGCTTCCGTGATAGTTTTTTCAACCCAAGAATCATCGCCCTTATAAGCGATTAAGGTGATATCGAATTCAAGCTTGGCGTCAAAAGCCTTTCGGTCCGTCTGGCCGTTGCAATAGACAAAATAGCCGGTACTCGAAACTTTGTACCCGTTTTGGCGAAGTAGCCACTGGTAGATTTCCATCTGCCGTTTATATCCAATCTGCCAATCTTTATTAAGTTCAGTAATATCTTCATCCTTTGAGGTGGATTTATAATCCACGACAATGTATTCGCCTTGGGAGTTTTGCCAAAGATCGTCAATAGCACCGAATACAAGAAAATTAGTCGGCTGGTGCAGATATTGGATACCAGTAAAGTTATGTCGCCATTTATCCAAGTCTTCGTGAGCGACAGGGCGAGCGTCAACGCCGTATTTTTCAATCAGGGGATGTTTTGTACCAGCGACACGATGAATATCAAACTCGAGCTTTAAAAGGTGATCAACGGCCGAGTTTAAAGCAAATGGAAAGCCCGGTGGTCGTCCGACACCAAGTTTGCGATCATAATAAAAACATCGTGGGCAATTCAAGAACAGATCAATCTTTGATCGAGATAATTTGAAAGGCTCCGCTGACGCCGGATCATATAAACTTCTTGTTCGTTGTGGATTGTAATATTCAGACATATTTTTTAATAATTATAAGGACTAAATATCTGCACTTCCTTGTTTTCAATTTTGACTTTGGTTTTAGCAATTATTTTCTTATCGATACAAACATTGCTATCAATGATATTTTTAATCTTCGCATCTTTAATCCAACCAGTTTCAAATATCTGCTGTGTATCACCGTAAACACTCTTGCACAATTTCTCATTTAAATTGAGTTTAAATTTTAAGCCTAAAGACATTCTTTGCGTCCATATTTCTAAAAGTCCGATATTGGCTAGCATGCATATTTTTGACTGGATCAGCGACACCATCTCTTTTTGTCTTTTGTTTGGCAATTTGGCGATGCAGTTTGAAATTAAACCGGCGATAACCGGAAAAGAGTTGGGGTTGTTATATGCAATGTCAGTAAGCAAACTGGAGATGATTCTTTCCTGAGCATAAAAATCTTTTGGCTTAACTACATCCAGTATCTTTGAAAGCCTGTTTTTAAGTGTTCCGGAATTTGGAAATTGTTTGCCGATTTGCTGAACTATAAGTAACTGTCTGAGTAATTCCTTTCTTGATAATTTTTTAGGCACATACTCAAACTTCAAGGCTTCAATCTTATCTTTTTTAATTGAGCCGGAAACGACATCGTCGTCAAAATAGGTTTTGTTGGTATTTAATCGAAACCCTAAATTTAATAAAACCTCGCCAAGGCATTTCAAAATTGTGTCACCATCGCTTACATCATTTACAAAAATTCTGTAGTCATCCCGGTACCTTAAAATATGAAATTTTCTGCCTTTCAAAACTGAATCAAGTTTTTCGGATAATTCATGGTCTGCATAGCCAAGAACAATCTCTGCTATAAAGTCCATTAATATACTACCCTGAGGGATTCCGTTTGTTTGCCCAAAGGACATAGCTTGAATATGGTGATCGATTTTATTCCCGAAAAGATCGCCGTAGTTTCTCTTATTTTTTGATACTGCTTTAGTGTGGATTGCCCACGACAAAGAGTGTGTATAAACCGACCCATAACAATCAGTGATATCTGTCTGGTATAAAAAATTATACTCCAGCGAAAGAGCTATAGATTTTTTCTCAATATTATTTACCCATTGTGAAATCTGAATAGCTTTTTGTTTAGACCTGCTTGTAGGCAATACCGGAATACTCTCGCATTCAATATTTTTGTCTTTTTTGAATTCCTTAAAACGATCCTGCAAGACTTTCCAATTGCTTTTTTCTGTAATGATATTTACCAATGATATATACAGCAATGGATTAATCAGCTCATATTTTCTCCACGCATACTTGCCGTCTTTATTTCCATAGAGAATATGATTGACCGTCTCATTTTTCTTTGCCTCGCTTAAATCTTTCGGGGAAAGCTCACCAGCAAAAGACTTTTCAATATCTGTAAGCACCTTATTAAATACAAAATACGGAGGTAATTCCATATTTGAATATGCCTCCTGGCTTAGGAAGAATTTTCTAGCATATATGGAATTTAAACTCAGTACATTTTTTATCATATTATTTACACAACCCATTTAAGCTCATATTCGGTGCGACGGCTGTATGAGGAATAAGAACATAGACCCACTGCTTGCCTCCGTTAGCCAGATTAAATACCGTAGCTGATTCGCAATATTTCTTACCAGCCTCGGCTTTCTCTTGAACTTCTGTATCGTCGATATCTTTCTCGGCTTTAATCTCGACCATAAAGATCGTGTCGGCAGTTTCTACCACAAAGTCGGGGTGATAGCGTTTTGAATTGTACTTCCAATAAAGCTCGAACTGCGAATCAGCCGGGCGAAGCCATTTCAATACATCCGTATCTTTTTCCAAAATAGCGGCAAAATCTTTTTCGGATTTAGAATCAAACTTGTACAGATTATGACAAGCTTTTTTGAATCCGCTAAATACTTTTGAGGGAATCGTGTTTGTTGGCGTAATTGTTTCGGTATAGTGATGAACGCTGTCAGCAGTGTATTTGGAAAAGTTATGCGGTTTTATCCGATCAAACGGGTAGACCAACGGTTCTTCAAAGCCGGAACTTTCCAAATAAAAATGCTGTTGCAATTGGGCATAAATATACTTGCCGATTCCTCGTTTATTGTAGAGCACGATGTTCTCCAAATCTTCCTCGCTTCGGGCATTACCAAGCTTAGCGATAGCTTGTTTGGCCAGCTTGTACAACAGCTCGGACTCACGGTCATAATCCACTTCTGGATAGTTGATCAATTCGTTCACTAAAATATTTTCTGGAGTATCACGCTCTACTCCGGAACTTTCACTTTGCAGGATTTCGCTTTCGTTGGTACGAAGGGTACGGCGGATAATCTCCTCTGATACCGGCTGATAATTGAGACCGGCAACATCAAGATCAAAATCTTTAAAGCCTGATTTTACATCATGCTTCTGCTGAATAAGCACACGCGGAATCGGGATCGTCTTATCAATCAATTCAGAAACGACCGACTCATATTCCTGCTTAGCCGCCTCCACAATGGCTGACTTAAACAAATTTTGTTGCGGATTGCTTTCAATGCTGGTAACTATTTTTTCAAAAGCCAATTTGCGAATCTCATCGCTATTCAAGTCATTGATATTTTTAACGCTCGCACCAAGAGCATTCACGGCTTCCGTGATCAACTGTTCAGCTTCCAAAACCAAGCCAGCCTTTTGTCGGTCCACTTCGTTTGTAATGGTCGCCACTTCCTGACGCTTGAGAGCAAAAGCTTCATCAGTTACCGAGGAAGCAGTAATAACTTCCTGTGCTTCGGGTAAAGCGTTCGGATCAATTTCAATAATATTTTCCTGTCGGATTATAGAGTTAGGATCATTGGCGGCGTCAATAATGGACTGGAAACGATCGTGAGCGATGATAGTGAGCTTGTCTACCTTTTCAACACCGGTCCGCACGCCATAAGGCAAACGCAAACCACGGCCGATAGTTTGTTCGGTAAGAATCTGGGAGTTAGCCGCGCGCAAAGGAATAATGGTGTAGAGATTAGTCACATCCCAGCCTTCTTTGAGCATATTTACATGCACTACTATTTCAATCGGATTTTCCGGTTTTTCCAAATCCAATAATCTTTGAACATTTTCCTCTTTCTCTTCGCCTCGTTGATTAGAATGGATTTCCATCACCTTTCCTTTGTAGCGTCCTTCAAAAAATCTTTCGGACTCTATCATCTCCCGAATTTCTTTGGCATGATCTGTGTCCCGAGCCACTACCAAGACAAACGGTCTGACCAAGCGATTGTTGGTATCGCGAGAATAAATATCCAAAGCTACTTTGGTGTCTTCATGGATTCGCACGCCATCCTCAAGTTTTATCAAATCCAATTCTTTCGGATCATTGCGATATTGATCGGGGTTAAAATCTCGTCTAGTCGCAATAGCCGGTTCTTTTACAAAACCATCTTGCAAAGCTTTGGCTAAAGGATAATCAAAAACAACATTCTTAAATTTATTGTTGTGCGTATCAATCGGGGTAGCAGTAAGCTCTAAACCTAAAATCGGCTTTAATTCATTAATCGCTTTTAGTCCGGAGTCTGCCCGATAATGATGCGATTCGTCCATAAGCAAAACCAAGTCTGGCAATTCGGAAAGATAGTTGAAATAAGACTCACCAAGATATTCGGAAAGCCGTTTGATTCTCGGCTCTCGACCTCCTCGAACTTCGGAATTGATTTTGGAAATATTAAAAATGTTAATCTTTACCGTTTCTTTAAACAGCGTGCTTTGTCGTGCTTCGGCATAATTATCGCCCGTGATGATACGCGGTGGGGTAACGGCAAACTCACTGATACCACGAAATACATACTTCGGACTTTGCAGATTGGAAAGATCGTCAATCAGCTTATTATAAATAGTGAGATTGGGAGCCAGGACAAAATAATTCTTGATACCTTTGGCAACATAAAGATAAGAAATAAACGCACCCATCAGGCGAGTTTTACCCACGCCGGTGGCCAGAGAAAAACAAACCGAGGGAAAGTCTCGTTCAAAATCAGAACAAGTCGGATACAAGGCGCGAATTTTAGCAAGCTCGCCAGCCGGATCGGCATTCTTTTTCAATTCCAATACGTCGGCCAGTTTTTCTATAATTTCCAAACTATCCGCTTGCGGTTTGCGGAGGCTTAAACGATTTTTGATTGCTTGTGCTTTAGTGTTCATATTATTCTTCGTTAGATTCCTCGGCTTCCGCTTCGGTGGCTTTAATAATATTGAGATCGTAATTATCTTTGCCGAATTCGCATCGACCGAGAATCATCTGCGGAATTTTCTTGATGGTGATATTGGCAAAATGGTTTTCGCATTCTGGGGCATAGGCTTTAGCACAAATAAGCAAACTTTCGCCAGCTTTCATTTCACTATGAACTTTATCCAGTTGCTCGGCAGTGATAAAACCGGTGGTGACAAAAATAAAATCGGTCTCGGTGGATTTACCATGCTTCCAGTAAAGCGTCTCGTCCGGATAAAACTTGAAACCCTCGTGCTTGCACATAGCGGCCGCCAGCATATTGGCATTATAGTTTTCGTCAATCACAAAGTTGCCGAAAGAATCCTTGCGAAGCAAGCTTGGTGCAAGATTATAAAACTTAAATCCACCTCCGCCTTTCCAGTTAATAGATTTTGAAATGCCACTTTGGTCAGTACCGTCAACAATCCCTTTGAGTCGAGTCAAACAATGAGTATCGGCATGCTCACCGAGCTCAATGCCTATATATTTTCGTTCCATTTTATGCGCAACCGCCGCAGTTGTGCCTGAACCTAGAAAGGAATCAAGAACCCAATCATTTTTAGTAGATGCTAAATCAAAACAACGCTTGATTAACTTTTCCGGTTTTTTTCCTTTTTTGAATTTTACACCACCCTCATTAGCAATACCTTCCCATGCAATATCAGACCAAATATTTGTCAAAAATGTTGTCGCTGATAATTCTCCATCAATCTCATGCACATTTTTCGAATAAAAGGATATCTGTGACCCATTTAGAACATATACTGGATCGTGACCATTGCGCTCAACCATAAGAACCTTCTCGGGATTTTTAAGTGATTCCATTTTAGCTTCAACTGTTGCTCGGCCTGCACCTGTGTCACTAATCTCTGTTGGCCTCCATATATGTTGGGCGTTGTTTACAATGAAAGAATTAAAATGTTCTAAAAGTTTATCGGGACGATTTGTTCGAGGTTTTGGGGACTGATCATATGCATCTGCAATTGATTTAAATGTCCATTCTGAACAAGGCTCGTCTGGATTGTTTAGCCATTTGTTATAAGCATAATCAGGTTGGCGTTTAATCCTCATAGAGTTCTCGGAAAAATTTGTCTTGTCTTTGGCATACCAAAGAATATATTCAGAAGCTTTGAATACTCCAGGATTTACAGTACTAAATGCTGATGGGGAACGTGCATCTATGGTAACTCTAGCTATAAAGTTTTTTCTCCCAAAAGTTTCGTCCATTAAAACCTTTAAGTAATCGCTTTCGTTATCATCTAAATGAATAAAAATACTACCATCATTGGATAATAGCTTTTCAAAAAAATCTAGTCTGGATTTCATAAGACTAAGCCACGTTGAATGTTCTACACTATCATCGTAGTGATCAAACGCCGCACCAGTATTAAAAGGTGGGTCAATATAGATGCATTTTATTTTTCCAGCAAAGTCTTGCTCAAGAGCTTTGAGCGCAAGGAGGTTGTCGCCGTGAATAAGCATATTTTCGGACGACTTGTCGCCGTAGGACTTGCTTGGGTCCTCAATTAAAATCCTCGGCTCGAGTTTTAACTCCTCGTCCTTGCCGATCCAGGTTAACTCTAGTTTTTGCTTTTTATTAGTCATATTATTTCTTTTTCTTTTTAGCCTCAATAAGTTTTTTGACTTCTCGATCAAAGTCAGAAATATAATTTTCATCCCGACCAGCACGATATTTTTCAAATTCTTCAAGTGCCTTCTGTTCCGCTTGTTTCGCACTCACTGAACCGGCTGAATGCAGTAACTTCTTTTCTGAAATCGTCAAAAATTCGTCCAGTTTGTTAATCCAGTCCTGCATTTTCATCAATCGTCCACTAGACGCTTGCAAGTCCGCAAAATCAATATACAAGGAAACAATTAAATTTAATTGATTTATCTCCGGTTCCGTCAAATAATTTTTTGCGATAACAATATCGCCGGTAGTAATATAGTCGCTCTTAAAGCTCGTTAGTCCCATAAGAGGCTTTTTATTATTCGCGCGCAAAGCGACAATTTCCGCCGCAGTGTGTCCGTGTACGGCATAGTGCATTTTGTTTTGCACGGTAGCAAAAAACTTCTGAGTCAATTCGGCATCAACTTTATAATCTATGCTCGTGGCGTAAATATCGGTCACTTTCTGATAAAACATGCGCTCACTACTGCGGATATCACGTACGCGTTGCAATAGCTCTTGGAAATAGCGTGCTCTACCACCGCCTTGTTTAAGCCGTTCGTCATCCATAGTAAACCCTTTAATGAGATATTCTCGCAATTTTTCAGTCGCCCATTTGCGGAATTGCGTTCCTTTTTCTGACCGCACCCGATAACCAACCGCTAGGATAACATCCAAATTATAGTGTTTTGTATCGTATCCCTTGCCATCGTCGGCAGTTATTAGGAATTTCCGAATAACTGAAATTTCGTCTAGTTCTTTGCTTTCAAAGATGTTTTTAAGATGTTCATTCACGGTGGGGACACTCACATCAAAAAGTTCGGCAATCAATTTTTGCGTCAGCCACACATTCTCGTCCTCAATCCGAACATTAATTTTTTGATCCTCGCCAATAGTGTGGTAAATCGCTATTTGTGGCTTTTGCTTATCTAGTATTTTTTTCATAAGTTTGATTGATTATATTCTAAATTTTATTCAAAGCGTGACATTTTGTCACGGGTTCACACCACTCGCCACCGGATCGTGAACAGCGACTCAAGTTTTGATTTCTGTTTCAATTGAGATTCGACTTGCTCAATAAGCTTTTCCTTTCGGCCTTCTACGGTATCCTGTGCCTCGTATAATTTTTTACGCATCTCGTTGCGTTTCTTTTCCATATCCTTGATACCGCGTTGAGCTTTCAGTTTTTCATCAAGGTTAAGAATTTTCTTGGCATTGGTCTTGGAAATTTTAATATCAACATCGAGCTTTTTCAGATCAAGCTCAAGAGCCTTTTTCATATCCTCGGCCCACTTATCCAGCTTGTCTACTTCATTATCAAAAAAGTCGCTATTGCGTTCGGCGATTCTCTGGGAGGTTAGCCCGACCGATCCGCTTTCCAGCTCTTCCAGTTTTTCTTTTTGTTCTTTGGTTATTACAGTCTGGTCAGTCTTTAGAGCGGAAATAGAAAATAGTTTTTTAGCCACTTCCGAATCTACTACTTCACCGGCGTCATCAACTGCTGTTGCTATCACAATATCTTCTTCTTCAAAAGATTCCACCTTATAATTAGAAACCTTAAGTATTCCGCTTTTACCAACCAACGGCTCAAGCACGGAAACAATCCCGGGCGTGTTGGAATAATCAAAAACAATTTCCACTTCTTCAGTGTCCTTTGTTTTTACCTCGTTTAAAATTCTTTGTGCTAAAGAATGAGCGGGACGATAGATATGAGCATCATCTACGCTTTTGCCAATCTTATACGGTCCCGGATCTATTTGCTCGTTTGAAAAGGGATTGTTCTTGAGTACGAAAGAATACTCATGCTCAGAAAAATCGGCATTGCCTCCGAGATAAAATCTGGTAACATCCCAAAGCCATTGATTATAAGTATTCAAATAAGTTTCGCTCTCTTTGAGATTCATCTTTAACTTTTCGTGGACTTCGGCATCGAAGTTTTCCAGCAATTTTTGGCGAGTATCTTTGAGATTGCTTTGAATGGTAGTGTCCATTTCTTTTTGCAAGGAATCAAAAGCCCCGTTGATTTCATCCTCGGTTCGGCAAGTTTGGTAAATACCGGCAATTCGCTTTTCAAAATCAACACCGGACTCTATGTTGCCAAGTACTTCATCGCTGGCTCCAAAGACTCCTTTAAATAAATTAAACTTTTGATCTAGCAATTCATAGACACGCTGGTCAGCTGCGTTTTTTAAGTTTACAAAGTTAATAACCACCACATCATGCTTTTGACCATAACGATGACAGCGACCAATACGCTGTTCAATGCGTTGCGGATTCCAGGGGAGATCGTAGTTAATCAAAAGAGAACAAAACTGCAGGTTTACACCCTCGGCCGCCGCTTCGGTAGCGATCATAATTTCGGCCTCGTCTCGGAAATATTCCACCAAGGCCGCACGCATATCAGCTGTCTTTGAGCCGGTAATTTTATCCGTATCTTTATTGGCCTTTACCCAAGCGGAATAGACCTGTTTTGATTTCTCGTCGTTGTTTGAGCCGTTAAATAAAACAATCTTATCCTGATATCCGTCATCGGAAAGTAACTTCAAGAGATAATTTTGAGTAATCGTGGATTCGGTAAAGATGATAGCTTTTTTCTTAGCCCCCAATTCTTCCGTCATTTTAAAACCTTGCTTAATGGCCGTTAGTAAAGCATCTCCTTTGGAATTTTTCCAAATACTTTTTGCCAAATCACGAAAATGTTCCAAATCAATTTTTTCTTGCTTCATTAACGCAATATCTTCGTCGGTATATTTTACTTTCTTATCTTTAGTATCCTTATCGTCACTGTCGTCCTCTTCGTCATCAATCCATTCATCAGATATTTCCTCAAAGCCTTCAAAGTTTTGGTCAAGACCTTCTACGCCAATTTCTTCCACAATTTTTTGTTTCTCCGCTTTTTCCGTAAGCTTGCCAAGTTTAAAAACCAAACCATCGAGTGTGCTAGCGATTGCGAAAGAGGACGAAGCGAGTAGTTTGCGTAGTATTAAAGTTATAAGTTGTCTTTGGCTATTAGGCAAAGCAAAAAGCTTCGGTCTTTGTAAATAGCCGGACATGCCCTCATAAAGCTCAATTTCTTGTTCAGTCGGAATATAGTTCTGCGTGAGCGGAATACGCTTGGTGTATTTTATATATTCCAAAACCTGTCTTCGAAGTGTGCGAATACAAACTGGTTTTAATCTATTTCTCAGATCAGTAAACATTTCTTGGCGAGGTTCAACCATGCCAAGCTCGCCTTCGTAGACATCCTGCTCGCGAGAAAGCCGAGCGTAGTTAACTTTAAAGCTGGTTAGATCGCCAAAAACATGGTCGTCAATAATACTAACAAGACCGTAAAGCTCAAGTAGCGAATTTTGCAGTGGCGTAGCGGTTAAGAGAATCTTGGGAGATTCGGATAACGCCTCTTTGATATCCCTAGCAATTTTATTGCTGGTTTTATAAACATTGCGGAGGCGATGGGCTTCATCGATTACCGTCAAATCCCATTTAACCTTTTTTATGTATGGGGCTTTTGCTCGAGCAAAATGGTAAGAGCAAATGATTATAGTATTTTCTTGTTCAAACGGGTTTAAATTACCGGCGTTGATATATTGATTAAAAGATTTTGTTTCTAAAATAATGGACGGCAAAAAGAATTTTTCTTGAAGTTCAGAATTCCACTGTTTGCGTAGGCTCGATGGCACGATCAATAAAATCTTTCTTTTCCTTTCTGCCCATTTTTGCGAGAGCACCAATCCGGCTTCAATGGTTTTTCCAAGACCAACCTCGTCAGCCAATATCGCACCCTTAGAAAGGGGCGAGCGAAAAGCAAAAAGTGCCGCCTCAATCTGATGTGGGTTAAGATCAACTTGAGCGTTAGAAAGTGTGGACGATAGTTTTTCTAAACTATCCGAGGCACAACGCTTGGTTAATTCGTAGGCGAAATATTTTGCTTGGTGGTCTGTAATTTTCATATCATAGTCATAATTATGTTTTTGGTGGCTACCGGTTTTCCCGATAATACTCGTAATACTTTTTAACCCTTTCCTCCATTTGTTTATTTTCGTAAATCGGTAAAATTTCAAAAACCTTTTCCCAGTTCAAAGCTGATAGGTTATCAAAATGGTAATCTTTGGAAAGATAAACAATATCTAAAAAAGCACGCTCGGGAGTGGCGATAGAATATGTACCACGATGTTCAATTCCGGTAGGATGGTCTGTTCGTTCAAGCACTTGATTCTTAATTTTTTTATAAGAATAAAGTTGATCACCAATTTTAATCTCTCGCGTTAAATATGTCGCGATAAAAATTTGTCCGTAAAATTGAAAAACGACACCGGCCTTAGCAAGCACGGTTTCGAAACTGACATAAGACGGGATAAATATTTTATTTCCAAGCTCAAACTTATCGTAATTTTTATCTTTAGCATAAACACCACGGCGGAGGGAGATAAGAGCACCCTTTTTAATGTAGTAACTTATTCGGCGATACATCAAAGCAGGGCTAGTTTGGCCATCAGTAAGCAGGTTTACTTCTTTAAAAGTAAAAACTGTTTGTTTTGACCGAAGTATTGAATTCATGATATCTATTTTGGCCATAGTTTTCCTTAAATTTAGAACATTACAAAAAGTGTTATGTATAGTTTATATTATATGCTATAATGAATTTAGATGCAAGCCTTAATGATCAGATATAGCCAAGCTATATGCGATTATATCCGCAAGTATCCAAAGATTAGTGAACGGAGGGCATAAAATGGGTCCCATTCACTAATTTTGTCCAGTTGCATCACTGTAGTGGACAAAAAAGAGACTTTTTGCACACTGTACTATGTTAAAAAAGGAAAATAAGCATAGTACAACGTAAAAACTATGCTAAAAAGGCAAAAATGAACTGGGAGCAAGAATTAAGCTTACATCCAGTAAAAATATGACTATGAAAATGAAAAAGGTCACTTTGACCACCAAACATAAATTTAATATCAAGCAGTCTGTGGGAGTAAACACTACCTACCATTTCTCGCTGGGTGTAGTTAAAAATATTGTTGTAACTGCTTTAAAAAACAATGGCGTTCAGAATCCGGACGAGATAATAAAACAACACGAGGACAAGATCGTGCTGTTGCAAAATAGAATCAATCAAACAGATACTAAATTCGAAAGCTACAAAAAAGAGACTGACAAAACAATCGCTGAATTAAAAGACGAATTGGGAAAAGTTAGTAAACAAAACCTGACTCAGATTGGCCGAGAAATGGCTATCGGATTTTACGAGCAGAGCCAAAAGATACGGTCCAAACCGAAAGCATCCAAAGACAAGCGAATTTTGCTCCGTCTCTCTTCGGACGGTGATCTGTATTTGGATTCAGACAACAAGAAATGCTACCCGATGAGCAAAGAAAAAATGCGAGAAAAACTTATAAAAGTTTTATGCTCGGCCAAGGGTTATATCAAGACGGCCGAGCTGGCCGAAATGGTTGGCACCACTACCCAAGCAATCAGAAATTCCAAGCTGGAAATAAATAGTAAATCTAAAAATCGGATCGGCATTGATGAATTGATTATCGGCCGTGACGGCAACGGTTACAGACTAAATCCGAAATATAAAATCAAAATACTATAGCGTAATAGTCGGTGTAGTTAATAACTTCAATGGGAGAGCCTGAAATAGGGCTCTTTTTTGTTGGCAAACTACACCCGGACATTATTCCAAGAGATAGGCAGAGATTGGCAAACTATAAATGTGTGAGAGTAAAAAAAATGAAATGATATGCCAATCAAACAAAGTGAGATTTTCAAGACCGCCGATCTGGCATTGATCGCGGTGCTTTTATTATTAATGCCCGAATCTCTTGAGGTCGTGGATCGGACAAATCCGCATAAGGTCCTCTTTGGATTTAAAGCTGACCGTAAGCTCGAAAAGCTTATGGACAGTTTTTGGAAACGAGAGCTTTTGGTCGAACCTCAAGCTTTCTTTAACCAAATCAAAATCGCCAAAGCCAGGATCTATGTCCACGAATAAATATGAAGTTAAAACCGGAAACGCTGGAAAAACTCCGAGCGATTCTCAAAAAAGACTTTGGCCAAGAAGTGAATGATCAAGACCTCCACGATATCGCTTTCAACCTTGTGAGTTATTACGACGCCTTGTCGAGATTCTACTGGGAGGATATCACGAGCGGTCGAAAGCTTATAGAACCATATGACACAGTACCCGAGCGACAAACCACATAAGATCAGAGATTATCGCGAATTGCCGTTTGCTTATCAAGATAAGCCGGCTTTGCGGTACATGCGACAACAATGGCTCGATAAGCACATTAGCATTGATGCCTACCGGAATCTCCGAAATATGTATCTGGCTTTGACTGAGATTGCCTCCAACAAAGCCAGTCAAACCATAGAGGCGTCCAACAAAACGCTTTTGATTTATTCCGGCCTCAAAGATTGGCGAACGATTAAGAATTGTTTGTCCAAGCTCGAGGAGTGGGCTTTTATCGCGATCACAAAAACTCGGGGCGAGGATGCAAAGTTCAAGCCCCGAGGTATCACTTTACTGTCCGTCCTACATCTGACGCAGGGTGGAAACCAATCAGCATCAAAAGCCGGACGGCATAGCACGCAGACTGCCTCTGATGCAGAAGATATAGAAGGTAAGGTATTAAAAGAAATTAAAGAAAATAATAAAGAAATTAACGGCCGGTCCAAGAATTTAAAACTCTTGTCCGAGGCCAGAGCCAAACTTGTAGCCAAGATGACCCTACAAAACAAATGATTTTTGGTTATAAACGGCAACATTGGGCAACGAAATGAGCAAAAAGCCGATAATAAACAATCGTTAAACGATACTAAGTGATACCCAAATGGCTAAATCTGTAGACATAAAAAATGAAAAATATCAGAATGCGATCCGCTTAAAATATGGCGATTTTACTTATTTAGAGATTGCCCGGATGCTTAAAGTCTCTCATGTCAGTGTAAAGAGATGGTTTCGGTCAGACGGCTTACTGAAAGACGAATACGACCGATACGAAAAAGAAAGAAACAGTACTCGTGATAAGGAAATGGATACCATACTGGCGAAATATTCTGTAACTGCGGCCAACATTTTGGTCTCACTTATGGGAGCCAAAAGTGATGCGATGAAATTTCGAGCTGCTAAAGCAATTTTAGACATTGTCAGCGGTCCGCCATCCGAGAACGGTATAAGAGGTGGCCATACAGACGATGACTATGAGCGAGACTATTATCGCATTACGGAAATACTAGAAAGCGTCAAGAAAAAACAACAAAAATAAGCTGTGGGCAACTCGAGCTTAGCTTGTCCAAAAAAATAGCGTATGTTGTGTCTTGAGACCAAAAGTCGAATTCGAACCTTAGTAAAATTAACAAAATTATGACTATGACAATGCAAAACGAAAATGAATCAATGCGAGCCGTAGGATATGCCCGTGTCTCCTCCAAAGATCAGGAGGACACCGGATACTCACTACCAGCTCAAGAAAAACTTTTGCACGATTATGCCGATAGAAACGGTTTTGATCTGGTAAAAGTTTTTGCCATTCAAGAATCGGCGGCCGGAAAAATCCAACGAAAGATATTCCACGAAATGTTGGAGTATGTGACCAAGGCCAAAATAAATACGGTCTTCGTGGAAACGACTGATCGCTTAACCCGTAACTTCGCCGATGTGCCAGTAATTGACGAATGGATACTGGCGGACGAAAGACACACAATCCACCTCGTCAAAGAGGGTTGTACATTGCACAAAGACTCCAAATCGCACGAATGGTTTATGTGGCGAGTTAAAGTAGCCACGGCCGAATATTATATCCGTCTGCTTTCCGAGAATGTGAAAAAGGGACAAAAAGAAAAACTGGCTCAAGGCTGGCTACCAAGCAAACCACCACTCGGATATCAAACCACTGGCGAGAAAGGACATAAAATCCACATCATTGATCCGGACAAATCTCCGCTGGTTAAAAAGATGTTTGACCTTTATGCCTCCAATCGTTTCTCAACCAAAAAGCTGGCCGATGAAATGCACAAACTCGGTATGCGGTCTCGGGGAGGAAATAAAGTCAGTCATTCGAGAGTTCACCAACTGCTCGGTGATCCGTTTTATTACGGAATGAATCGCTGGAATGGAAAAATTGCTCAAGGCGGACACGAACCGCTTATCACCAAAGAACTATTCATGCGGTGCCAAGACATCATGCATAGCAACGGCACGCCAAAATACAACAAGCACAATCCATTGTTTAAAAATGTCTTCCACTGCGAGGAATGCAAAGGCCGGATAACTTGGGAGATACAAAAAGGCCACTGGTATGGCCACTGCAATCATTATAAAAACTGTCAGCAGAAAGAATGGGTCAAACAAGAGAACATAGACCTGCAAGTAATGGAAAACATCGAGCAATTAAGCTCAAAACACAATGAGGCCATAGAGAATATGCTGACTTGGGTCCAAGAGGCTCTCAAAGAAAGCCACGGCGAGGAAATAGAATTCCGACAAAAGGCCACCGGTGAGCTCGAGCGACGCTACCAAGTAGCCACGCAGAGGTTAGACAAAATATACGATGACAAGATCGACGGCAAGATCAGCGAGGACTTCTATCAGAAAAAATACCAGCAATACAAAATTGAACAAGAGGAAGTGTTGGACGGACTAAACAAGCACAAAAATGCCAACCTCAAGTATTACGATATGGGGTCAACCTTTTTACAAATGGCCAAAGAGGCAAGGAGAATTTATTTGAACCGAAGCACAATCGAAATGGTCGACGACAAGAAACAACTTTTGTCCCTTTTATTTTCGAACCCCATAATAAATGGCAAAAAAGTTGAGATTTCATACCAGAAAGCCTTCAAAATGGTATTTGAACGAGTATCACAGATGTTGGGAGAAAATACAGACGAAAATACAACATTCGAACCGCCAAAAAAGCCCGTAGATAAAGAGAAAAGCAGAGCTTTTGGCTCTGCTCATCCCATATGGCTCGGGGACCAGGATTCGAACCTAGATTAACGGCTTCAAAGGCCGCTGTCCTACCATTGGACGATCCCCGAATGTATAAAATCCCGAACTTTCGGGATTATTTTAATGATAAAATATTTTTGGGTGTTTGTCAAAGTTGCCAGATATTTTAGTTTGGGTTATGATATGGTATAATTATGTAATAATAAAGCCATAATATTGTATAAATATATGACGGAAAAATTTAAACAATTAGAACTTGATGGTGTTTTATCAGAAAAAAGTACAGAAAAAAATGTAGTGGAAAAACCGCAGACTGAAAAACAGGGACTGGAAAATAAACGGCCTTTATTAAAAAATACCAAGCACGTATCTGGTTTTGTGAAAAGCTTAGAAAAAAAATCCTTGGATCCTGAATGGAAAAGAAAACAAGACGAATTAAACGAAGAAATTAAAAAACGAAGAGGTGATTTATATTAGTAAAAATATAAATAAAGATTTATGTCCAAAATAGAATTCTGGATTCCGGCTCAAGGCCGGAATGACGAAAGCGAGATAGACAAAAATTATATGCAACTAAAAAAATATATCATAATCAGCCTGCTCGTGCTAGCCGGTTTTAGCGGCGGCTTGGCGGCTAATTATTTAACTAAACCGGAAAGCGCCACGGCGGTTGATCTGCGCCTGGACGACCAGGAAGCGACTATCATGGCGATTAAAAAGGTTACGCCGGCCGTGGTTAATATCGTGGTGATGGATCAGCAAACCACGACCGTGATAAATTTAAGCACCGGCCGGCAAACGCAACAAACCGAAATCGCGCAAAAAGGCTCGGGCACGGGATTTTTGATTTCGGCCGACGGCCTGATTTTGACCAATAAGCACGTAGTTAACGTGGCTAATGAAAAAACCGCCCAGTATAAAATATTGCTAAATACGGGTAAGCAATATTTCGCCCAACTGATCGGCAAAGATCCGATTAACGATTTGGCGGTGTTAAAAATTTTTGACAAAAATTTGCCGTTTATCCAATTGGGCGACTCGGATAAGCTCGCCATCGGCACGACCGTTATCGCCATCGGCAATGCCTTAGGCCGCTACCAAAACAGCGCCACCAAAGGCATTATTAGCGGCTTGGGGCGAAGTATCGAGGCCTCGGACCAAAGCGGCAACGCCGAAGCGTTGGACAACGTAATTCAGACCGACGCGGAAATCAATCCGGGTAATTCCGGCGGGCCGCTCATAGATTTAAAAGGTAATATCGTGGGCATCAACGTAGCG